>Ga0209826_1000232_pt1 | contig 40339 bp, 35 predicted proteins | sample GOMGulsemesocosm_5_FD_184637 | JGI IMG/M metagenome (GOLD analysis project Ga0209826, IMG submission 184637) | Methane-oxidizing microbial communities from mesocosms in the Gulf of Mexico - GOM15C Gulf of Mexico (SPAdes) (version 2) | ecosystem: Environmental > Aquatic > Marine > Cold seeps...
GATCATCAACACGCTCAAATATTTTCATCTTGCCATATTCAAGACCTACCTGTTTAAATTTTTCAGTTAATTCTTGGCCATTAAAACCTTGGTCTGAATTTGATACAAGACTAAATTGAATAATAGAAGGTAAAGACTCCTGAGGTTTAACTTGGGGTTCTAATTTACTTTCAGGAATACTTTCTTGTTCACTAGCTATCGTAATCGGGTCAGGCTGAAAATCATGATCAGAAGCCGTCCCTAATGGAACAATATCAAAATCATCATTTTCGGTGTTCAATATTAATGATTTATCAATATTATCTAAGGGGTTACCTTTATCTATAAAATCAATATTACGTCGACTGTTTTTATTTTTAAAAAAACTCCACAGTAACATACCGATTATAACGGTAGCCCCTATGGAAATAATTGTAATTCTTAATAATTCTTTATCCATTAACTTTCTGCCATTTCTACTGCGTCTTCAATATCTACCGAAACCATGCGAGATACCCCTGGTTCTTTCATGGTAACACCTGCTAATTGTTTTGCTATTTCCATTGTTACTTTATTATGTGAAATATATAAAAACTGTACTGTCGCTGACATTTCTTCTACCATTTGTGAAAACCTGACAACATTGGCATCATCAAGCGGTGCATCTACTTCATCTAGCAAACAAAAGGGCGCGGGATTCAAATCAAATATAGAAAAAACTAAAGCAACCGCAGTTAGAGCTTTTTCTCCTCCAGATAACAAATGAATTGAGCTATTACGTTTACCTGGAGGGCGAGCAATAATATTAACCCCAGCTTCCAATAAATCGGTATCCGTTAACTCTAAATAAGCCTGCCCTCCCCCAAATAATTTAGGGAATTTTTCTTGTAATCCTGTATTAATTTTATCAAAGGTTTCTTTAAACCGTCGCCTACTTTCATTATCAATTTTACTAATGGCCTGATCTAATGTATTTAACGCCTCCATCAAATCATCATGCTGCTCATTTAGAAAATTCATCCGTTCAGCTTGTGATTTATATTCTTCAATAGCTGTTAAATTGATTGAACCCAGTCGATCAATTTGTTTAGAAAAACCTTCTACTCGTTGCTTCCATTCCTGCTCTTCTGCTTCTACAGGGAGTTGCTCAAGTACTTGTTCTGGGTCAGCCTCAATTTCTTCTAATTGTTCTGTAATAGTTTGTTGCCTAACATTACTATCCTGCTGCTCAAACCTGACTTTATCTAGTTGTTCTTTTTGCTGCTCCATTGAACGCTGAGTATGCGTATGCTCTTCAGCTAACTGAGTGATCAATGCCTCAGTTTCTTTTTGGGCTGTTCTTTCGTCTTGTAATTTAACTTCTAATAATTCTTTATTCTCAACGAATGATTCTAATTGTATTTTCTCATCATCCAGTGGCATTAATGTAGAATTTAATTTAGTTTCAAGTTCGGCAATACGTTCAGAAGCTAATTTATTTTGAACCTGCAGACGTTCTATCTGTTTACTTGTTAGAGTTTCAGACGCTTTCAGTGAATCAATGCGTCCTTGCAGGGTATGCACGTTTCTTTGTGCTTCATTAACTGCCAAGTCATTACTATATTGTAAAGTTTGTAACTGCTGATTTTGTGCATCTAAAGTATCTTTGGTATCTGCCAGTTGTTCCAACCTCTCTTCTGAAACTTGTTTCTGGTCTTCAACGTCAATGACTGTTTCGGCAATATCCGTTATTTCAGCAACCACCTCTTCAATATCTAAGGTGACTTGGTTTAAGCGCCTTTGTTGCTGTTCTTGTTTAGCAGAATAGGCACTAAATTGAGCACTTTTTGATGAATATTCTGAGCCTAAAACTTTATCACGTTGTTGCAAACCTTCTCTGTTGCTTTCAGCCTCTTTAAGGCCCGATTCAGTTTCATCCAAAAGTTCTTCTGATGTATTGATACTTTCTTGTAAATCTATTTGTCTTTGCTTTAAATCTCGTAAATCTTTTTCTCGCTGTAATACACCACTTTTACTATCTGTACTTCTACAGATTTTAATCCAGTTGGGTCCTACCCAATCCCCTGTTTTAGTAATAATAGATTCATGATCAAGCAATTCAGAACTTTTCTTTTTAGCAGATGGTAAATCGTCCGCACAATAAATACCTGTTAACAATCCTGCTAGGTTCCAAGGACATGAAACCTTTTCTATGAGAGTATGTTGTGTATTATTAGATTGGTCATCTGATTGACGTGTCTCAAATAAAACAACAGACTGTTCAGATAAATATTGCAGACCTTGAATAAGCTGTTCTGTATTTTCAACACAAATCGCTTCAAGATAACAGGACAACACTGTTTCGACAGCATTTTCCCAACCTTCTTCAACCTCTAAAAATTCAGCCAAACGTTGACTATCTGACAGTTCCATTTTAGCTAGCCACTGTACCAACTCTTTTTTATCTTTACCCATCGCATGCTGTTGCAGCAATTCGAGGGAAGTGATTTTACCATTCACTTTATGATGTTCGGAGCGATCTTGGTGTAGCTGATTATGAAATTCTTTAATTTTCTGCCGTTGTTCAATAATTTGAGTATAAATAGTTTCAAGCTGTAATTGTAAATCCTCTCTATCTGACTCAATCATCTCAATACTGCTATCTAAAGTTTCAATTTCAGATATTAAATCCGTATTTGATAGTTCTGAATGCTCATTATTAAATCTATCCAAACGCTGCTCTAACTGTTGAGACTGGCTGCTAAGGTGACTTAATTTAACTCTTTGGACTTCTGCTTTTTCTTTATATTGTGAGTTTTCAGTAAGATATTTTTCCCAATCCAACTGCCAGTTTGTTTTATTTTTCTGGCTTTCGCGCTGCTTAGTCATACTTTCTTCAGATTGCTCTGTTGCAATAATATAACTCTCTTCCGTTTCTAATAATGATTCTTTAATCTCCTCTAATTGCTGCATATCAAGGTCATATTCATGATTACCTTGTTCTGCCTGCTGAGTTAAACGAGAGATTTCAATTACTGTTTCTTCATGGCTAGTTTCATTATGCTTTATCGTTTGCTGTAAACGACTCACTTCAGCAACTACATGATAATAATCTGCTTGGGAAGAGTCTAATATCTGTTGTTGAGATTTTTGCTCTATTCGATTCTTATCAATAGATTTATCTGTTTCTCGTAAAAGCACAAATAAACGATTATGTTCTGTCGCAATATCCTGTAATTTACTTTCTAATTGTTGCGATGATTGATGATAACTATTCCAACGTAAAGCTAATAATTCTTTTTTATACTGACGCTCTTGCCTCTTTAAATCGGTAAATTTCTCAGCTTTGGCCGATTGTTTTTTTAAATTTTCTAGCTGCTTTTCAACTTCCTCACGTAAGTCATCAAGACGTTCTAGGTTTTCTCTAGTATGTCTCATCCGCGTTTCGGTTTCGTGCCTGCGTTCTTTATATTTAGAAATACCTGCCGCTTCTTCAATATGTACCCGAAGCTCTTCAGGTTTAGACTCCACCATGCGAGAAATAGTGCCCTGCTCAATAATGGCATAACTACGCGCCCCAAGACCTGTTCCTAAAAATAAATCAGTAATATCTTTACGACGACATTTTGAACCATTAAGCGCATATTTTGACTGACCATCACGACTGACTTGCCTTCTAATTGAAATGCTACTGTATTTTGAATATTCCCCTCCCGCTTTACCTTCACTATTATCAAAAAGAAGCTCTACTGAAGCGGTACTGACGGGTTTTCTACCTGATGAGCCATTAAACACCACATCTGCCATATTTCCACCACGCAAATGCTTGGCTGAACTTTCGCCCATCACCCAACGCACTGCGTCAATAACATTAGACTTACCACAGCCATTGGGCCCAACAACAGCCGTCAAGTTGCCCTTAATGTTAATCGTGGTTTGATCAGCAAAGGATTTAAATCCGGAAAGTTTAATTTTATCCAGTTTCATTACTGATAGAATATCCTGTGTATTTTTTTAATAGCCGCGTATTATTGATCATATTTAACTGAGTTTCGAGATTTTTTTCTCTAATTTCATAATTAATATTTTATAGACATTACTCTAAAACGCTTTCTTTTGCTTATTACCTAAAATAAACAACACCCGACAATAAATAAATTATTTGTAATATAATTAAATATGACCATTAAAGAATCATTAACCACCTTACCTCAATATATTTTACCTCATCATTTTCTATCTAAAGTGATGTCAAAATTTACTCACTCAGAATGCAAAGTCTGGAAAAATTTGATGATTAGTCAAATTATCAAAGCCTACGGTGTAAATATCTCCGAAGCAAAAGAACAAAACATTAATAACTTTGCTAGTTTTAATCATTTTTTTACTCGCGAACTTAAAGACGGTGTAAGACCTATTACATCAATTGAAAACAGTGTTGCTTGTCCAGCTGATGGTGCTGTAAGCCAGGCTGGATTAATTAAACAAGGTGAAATATTTCAGGCAAAAGGTAAATCATTTACCGCTCTTGATTTATTAGGGGGTGATGCCGAAACAGCAAAACCTTTTGAAAATGGATTATTTACCACTATTTACTTATCACCCAAAGATTATCATCGTTTGCATATGCCAATTAAAGGCACACTCACTGAGATGATTCATATCCCAGGTAGGCTGTTTAGCGTTAATGCAGCAACAGCTAACTCGGTTCCAGGTCTTTTTGCTAGAAATGAACGTGTTGCCTGCTTATTTGATACAGAACTTGGTCCCATGGCACTTATTTTAGTCGGCGCTATTTTTGTATCCAGTGTGGAAACAACATGGCATGGTGTTGTCACTCCTCCTTCCATTGAGTCTGTACGTTCATGGAAATATCAAGATGATGCACCTGTCATTGATAAAGGGGAAGAAATGGGACGATTTAATATGGGATCCACTATTATTGTGTTATTTGGCAAAGATAAAGTTGAATGGGAAGCTGATTTTAAAGCAGGTAAAAAAGTCCAACTGGGTGAAATGATCGGGCATTCATAACTTGATATTTTATCGCGTTTGGACTATAAGTGATTAATGCTCTTTCTCAATGTCATTAGTTTAATGAGTTTCTGTTTTGTAGGGTGGATTAGCGATAGCATTATCCACCATTTTCCAAAGACTTGTCGGGTTACGCTAACCCAACTTACGCTTAATTGATCTTAAAATATTATGTTGGCATCTGTCTCTATATCACAACCACAAGTTAGCAGTTATGCGCCACAGCACAACTCGGCTGAAACAAAGCCACTTAGCAGTGATTTAGAGAACAATAACAAGGATATAGTTAAATCTGAAGCCAACAAATTAACTCAAAAAGCATCAAAAGAACAAAGCGTTGAAGATCAGCAAACAATCCAACAGCTTAAGGCGCGTGATGCTGAAGTTAAAGCTCATGAACAAGCCCATGTCAGTGCGGCTGGTGCTATTGCCATCGGTGGTGCTAGTTTTATGTATCAAACAGGGCCAGATGGCGTGCGTTATGCAGTGGGGGGTGAAGTCAATATTGATACCTCTCCTGTTAACGGTGACCCAGCGGCTACACTTAGAAAAGCGGATGCCATCCGTCGTGCAGCATTGGCTCCAGCAAACCCTTCCTCTCAAGACCAAGCTGTTGCAGCTAGTGCAACAAGCATGTCAGGAAAAGCTAGGGTTGATTTAGTCAAATTAACTCAGAAAGAAAGTGAAGTTGAAGAGCAAAAGCTGGAAGAAAAAGAAGAAGATAAAGAAATTGAAGCGTCTAACAATGTTGAAACTACAACCTCTATAGACAATCCAGAGCAGAAAGATCAGACAATAGATCTAGGCTCTCTGATAGATATTTCCATTTAAAGCTCTAGTAAACCGACACATCCCTGTGTCGAGAGAAATATTCATCGATTAGTTGCACTCAATTTTCAATGACCTAATTTTATGATAAAAATTATATTCTCCAAAACTATGAACTTTAGAGTTAGGGTGAAGAATAATTTCTGAATCTTCTAGAATATCTTGCATTGTAATTCCCAAAGATTTCATTAACACGGGATGTTTAGCCATCTCCTTTAATGTTAATTTCATATTTTTATTTTCATAGACTGTTACTGTTGCCTTAGGACCAATCAAAATACTTTCAATTCTTTTGTCCCAATTTTCACCTTGTATTTTAACTAAATTTCTTTTATATGACGGCCCTTGTAAACGAAAGTTATTACCCTTAAATTGGGCATCTTCATAAAATTTAGCCCAACAGCCACTTTTTTCAGCATAAACATTTGCTCCAAAACCAAGCAGTACCATCAAAAATGTAGTGGATAAAATGTTATGGATTGTTATTTTTATAGATTTCATCTTTATTTCCCCCTTAATGGAATAAAAAAAGAATGGGGCAATAATAAAATATATTGCTATATAATTTATATAGCCCCACTGATATTTATCTCATAAAAAGGAAATTCCGCAAAGTTTTATCTCAGCCTATCGGTACTATCAAGCAATAAAAGTCCAAAATTCAGACTGTTTATTAATGCCTAAAACCTTCTGCGTCGCTTGTACACCAGAAACACTAACGCCATAAACCCCACCTCCAGGAGATGCCCAATGCCCAGCAAAGAAAAGTCCCTTAATAGGTGATTGGTTTTGTATTCTGGAGGGCCCAACTTGTGCGGGTGTTACATCCCAGCCATAAGCTGAACCTTGGTGATTTTGAGTATAGCGCTGCATTGTGGCAGGTGATCCACCATCAATATACAAAATGTGCTTTTCTAAACCTGGAATTGATTTTGCTGCAATATCAAGCATTGTTTGTATGGTAATACTTTTTTTTTCTTTCCAATTATCTGCGGCTTGATACGGTAACAGTGTCGTTAGCATGATGACATGCTCGTTTTGAGGTGCTAGGCTAGAGTCAATTAAAGATGGCACTGTATAACTTATCCAGGAAACATCACCTTGTTGGGTTCTTGAGAAATTTTTATCATGATCAAAGTCTTGATAACAAAACGATTCATGGGCAATATTCATTGCACCTAAATCTAAATCTGTCGCAATATAAACAACAAAAATGGATAAGGAATGTTGCATTTTTTTGGTACGTTGTAAATAACGTGCAGGAAAATACTGTTCTCCTACCATGTTATAAACTGTTTGCTTAAAATCAGCATTTGAAACAACAGTATTAGCACTTATCCTTTGCCCTTTAACCATAACACCAACGACTTGCTCGTTTTCTACAATGATTTTATCAACGGTAGATTTAAATTGAATAACACCTTTGTAACGCTGTAATCCTTTGACTAGTGTATTGGCTAATTGCTGAAAACCGCCTTTACAATAGTAGGAACCATCAACCATATAACCTATCAACATAGTACTCCAATAAACAAAAGAAACTTGCGATGGAGGTAGACCTAAGTAAGGCCAATTACTGGAAAACACACCCAATAGTTTTGGATCAGATATATATTCAGTTGCGACATCTGCTAATGTTGATTTTCTATATTTGAATAAAGCGGGCATTAATTGTTGGGCTGAATCAAGGTCAATTTTATTTAACACTTCTCCTGCTACCCCAATTTCTTCCGATAATTTCAAACAGAGTTCAGTTAAATCTTTTATTCCTTTTGCTTCATTGGGAAATTGACTCGATAAGGTTGCAACAAAGTCCTTGATTGTTTGAGGTAAGGCTATATTTAAACTTGGGTAGGAAACATGGCTAAAAGGATTGATATTAATAAACTCAATTTCATCTAAAACATCCAAAGCCTTTAATGTTTTATAAATCGCTTGTCCACCTTGATACCCTTGAGGGCCACAACCACTAATTAAATGTACGCCTGAATCAAAATGATATCTTTTACGGTTGAATCCATGCGCATAGCCACCGGGTCTATCATGCGCTTCTAGGACTAAGACTGACTTCCCTGATTTTGCCAACAAAGCAGCCGAGGTTAAGCCTCCAATGCCACTTCCAATAACTATGACATCATAGTTGTTCACAATTTAGTTTGCCCTAATTTATCCCATAAAATTGCTGGCGATTCATAACACATTTCTTCTGTTGCCATATCCACAGCCACCTGATATGTATACCCACGCGTTAGGCGTACCCCAGTTAGTTTATCCACTATTTTGTAATTAATTTTTAAGCGGTTTTCCCATTCACTAATATCGGCATGAACAATTATTTTTTGCCCAAACTTAGCTGATCTCGCATAACGAAGACGAATATCAATAACTGGCCAAATGTAACCTGAGTCACGCATTTGCATATAGTTGTAACCGATTTTATCCAGTAATACACAGCGCGCCACTTCAAAATATTTAACATAATGACCATGCCAAACTATTTCCATTAAATCGACATCAAAAAAAGGCACATCAATTTCAACTTCACAGGCAACAATTGATTTACTCATAAAGACTCCAATGTCTTTCTCTTATCAATTTGATACCTAATCGTAATTCTTGTTCCACTGCTCTATCAGTGCTTAAAAATTCAATTTTATCTCTGACTTGAGTGACTGTTGTTTGTAAATCTGTACTTAATAGCTCTTGATGACCTCGTAATTCAACACCCTGAACAACGGCCATTAACATGGCTGATGCCACCTGCTCTGTTAATTCAAGTACTCTAATGCAATCTCTAGCAGCAATAGTCCCCATACTGACTTTGTCTTGATTATGACATTCTGTTGAGCGAGAGAACACACTGGCTGGCATGGTGTTTTTTAGAGCTTCAGCAGTCCAGGCTGAAACTGCAATTTGTACGGCTTTAAAACCATGGTTCAACATGGCTTGATCAGCTGATGCCCCCGACAAGTTAGCGGGTAAACCATGGTTAAATTTGGTATCCATCAACTGTGCCATTTGTCTATCCAGTAAGTCTGCTAAATTCGCGACAGCTGTTTTCATACTATCCATTGCAAAGGCAATATGCCCACCATAGAAATGTCCGCCATGTAGCACATGCTCGCCTTCAGCATCAATAATGGGATTATCATTAGCACTATTTAACTCATTTTCTATAAATTGCTTAAACCAAGGTAAAGCATCTTCTAGCACCCCAATTACATGTGGAGCACAACGTAGTGAATAACGATCTTGTAAACGACTATCATTACGCGGTGCTTCGGCTAACAATTGCAAATCAGCTCGTATTCTTTGTGCCACTTTAATCTGTCCATTATGAGGCTTGACTGAAAATAGCTTTTCATCAAAATGATAGGCATTACCTTTTAATGCAATAGATGCCAAACTGGTAATTCGTGTACATAACTGAGATAAATAACTGGCTCTCTGATAAGCTAAACAAGCAACAGCCGTCATTACAGCTGTACCATTCATAATGGCCAAACCTTCTTTAGGCTTTAAAACTAAGGGGGTTATATTTAATTGTTTAAACACTTCAGAAGTCGCTTGCACTTTCCCTTGGTAAAGCACTTCCCTTTCGCCCGCTAAAACTGCGGCTAAATAGGATAAGGGGGTTAAATCCCCACTCGCTCCAACAGAACCTTCTTCTGGAATTAACGGCAAAACACCTTGTTTAATAAGCGTTGTTATTTGTTGTAATAATAAATAACGTACCCCCGAAAAACCTTGTGCCAAACTATTTAGCCTTACCATCATAATAGCCAGGGTTTGTTCAGCGGTAAAATGCTTACCTAAACCACAGCCATGAAAAGTATAAAGGTGCTTAGGAAGCTCTTCTACATTTTGTAAAGGGATAGAGACGGTACAAGAATCACCATATCCGGTGGTAACACCATAAACACATCCCTCTTCTTGTAATAAGGTATCTATAAATTCAGCACCTTTATCAATTCTTTTTACAAATAAATCATCATTACTTAGAGTAAGTGCTTGCTGTTGTTCCGCAATGGCACATATATCTTCAACTGTTAACGGGTTTCCATCGACTATTACTGTCTGCTTACTCATCTTCTATTTGCCAAAAATCATAAAAATTAAACCATTGCAAAGGTGCCTTTGCACAATAATATTGTAATCTTTCAGCATATTTTTCGACATAGTGCTGAATTGTCGCTGTTCTGTGTTTTCTAGGAATGTCTAAACCATCACTAAAATGATCAAAATAGATAACTTGTTTATCCTGCTCTTTTAAACAGAATAAAGTAAATACAGGGCATTTTAACAGTAACGCCAAGATAAAAGGGCCTTGAGGAAATGATGCCGGATGCCCCAAAAAATCCGCTTGTGCCACACGCCCTTTTGCCCCTACTGGCGTCCTATCCCCTGCAATAATAACTAACTCACCCGCTTCAATTTTATCTTGCAATAACATAGCAGTTGAGGCGTTAACACTGGTGACTTGAATTAAATTAAGCTTCTCAGAGTCCGCATATTTATTGAGTACTGTATTAAATTTTTCAGTATGTTTACTATGGATAAGAACATTAATGGTAATGTTTTTTCTTAATTTTGCAATAACACGGCAAACTTCTAAATTCCCCAAATGAGATCCCATAATAAAAACACCTTGCCCTTGTGCAAGGTGACCTATCACAGCCTCACGCCCATGAGTTTGTACATCATCCAATGTTAAGCTTCCACTCCAGGCTGCTAATTTATCTATGAGTGCATTGGCGAAGCTGATGAAGTGTAAATAACTACCCTTCATATCCTTATTTATATCAACATCATTATTAAAAACAGAAATTCTTTCTAAATACTGCTGACTTGCAGCTCGCCCTTTGCTATTGAGCAACCAATAATAGCTAACCACGGGGTATAAAAATATCTGTAAGATTTTTCGCCCAAAAATAAGGTAAACTTTAAGCAAAAACTCCATACCCCAAACAATGCCACGCTCTTCAATTTTTGACCAGTGACTCACTTTAACTTCCTTAGTAAAAGCATCGGCAATCGCCACAACATGCCAAAAAATAACTGCGTATGTTTTTTTGATATTAAAATATTATCTTGCAACATCTTAAAATGAGAAACACCGTCTATTGGATATTGCACCTTCGTTGGTATATTAACAACCTCTAACCCCTGCCAATATAAACGCACAATAATATCGACATCAAAATTCATTCCCTTCCCTATAGATACTGTTTTCATTAATTTATCAATGGCAGCTAAAGGATAACAGCGAAACCCACAAAGCCCATCTGCAATAGAAAAAGAAAGGGTATGAACCCAAACCCACAAATTAGTAAACTTTCGGCCATAAAGCCTTTTCTTTGGCACTGATTCATCAAAAATAGGCTGTCCCGCAATAACACAATCGGGATACTCCTTACTTGCCTCTAAAAATCGTTCAATATCCTCAAATTGATGCTGTCCATCTGCATCAATTTGAATAGCATGACTGTATCCCTTAGAAATCGCCAACTCAAAACCATCTAAAACAGCCGCTCCTTTACCACCGTTTTGATCTCTTTCAATTAAAGTCAGCCAATCACTTTCTAATTCTGCTATTTGTTGCAATGCTTTTGAGCATTCAACTGAACTGCCATCATTGATTAAAAAACAATATAGCCCTTTAGGTCTAAGCTGGGCAATAACCTGCTTAATAGCATGTTGATGATTATAAACAGGAACAATCACACACGTTGTCATGGTTGCTCTCCATAAACTATTCGCCCTGAACTATGTGCAAATTGCTCTGAATTCATTTCAAAATATAATTTATTATTATCAGGTTTCCAGGTTAATGTAATGGTAATTACCTCTTCAGGTTGAATGATTTTTTTAAACTTCACTACTTCCATCCGTAAAAAGGGTGCATCAATAGTAAAAAATAGTTTAGCTAATCCTTCAGCCCATGCAAGTTGAGTAACACCTGGGAGTACAGGCTGTTCAGGAAAGTGTCCATCAAAATATACTAGCCCGGGTAAAATACGGCATTGTAAATCTACCGTTTGTTGCTGAAAATCACAGTACACTATTTGAGGTGCACGATGAAGATCTAGAGAAAGCAAATTAAGCAACAACTCTCTATCAACTTTACCTTGAGATGTTGTTGGCAAAGTAGCCATAAACAACCATTTTTTTGGTAATACAACGGACTCAAACCTTGCCATCAATTGTTTTCTTATTAACTTAATAAATGCAGCTCGCCCTTGTTGTTTAAGCAACTCATAGCCATTTTGGGAAAGTGCTAATACTGCTGCAATTTTATCTCTTTTGTCTGACATCAATAAAGTATGGCAGCTTTCCACCCCATCAATAGTATTGATGGTTAACTCAAGCTCATCTAACGATAAACGTTTTTCTTCAATTTTCACGATCCTATCTAATCGACCTAATAATTCAAACTGGCAGTTTTCCATTAATTTAATATTATCATCCATTTTATAGGGTTGTTGATCAATTAAAAATGGTGATGATAAAAAACTTTGCCCTTGCTCATTGACTGAAATATTAATATTCTCGAATGGTGTCCATAAGGGATTATCAATGTTTTGCCGCCAAGCTATCCCTCCTGTTTCTGAACTGCCGTAAATCTCAAAAACTTTATGTTTACTTTGTTGGTATATTTGCTTTGAGGCTTCTATCGATAAAGCACCTCCTGAACTAAAAATTACTTTTAGCTTTGCTAATGATGACCAAGGAGTTAATTCATCTAATCGTTTTAACTGCGCAGGACTTGCAACCCAATAGGCCGAAACATCGCCAACCGATTTTAATAATGGTTCAGGACTTAGAAACATTTCACTTTGAAAACATCGACCAGCAACTAACGGCCATAAAATACGAAATAATAAACCGTAGATATGTTGGTGACTGACAGTAGCAAAAACTTGAGAATCTTTTAATAAATAACCCCAAGCATTTTCTAAAGTTTCAATTTCAGATTGAAATTGCTGCAAGGTTTTATTAATTGCCTTTGCTTGACCACTAGAACCCGAAGTGAAAATAGTGAGAACTGTATCATCAAGGCTTAAAGGTTTTAATTCAAAATTACTCTCATCAACTGGATTAATGAGTATTTCTTTACCATTCCAGTCGCCTAACAATAAACAACTTTGCTTAGTTAATTGCTCAGCAGTAACAGGTTTGTTATTTGCAGCTATCCAAATCTTTTTATTGCTATGTAATAATGCAAACAAGCTGACACAAAATGAATAACCCTGTTCATAATATAGTGCAAAATTATTATTTTCTAATTTAGAAAGTGAACTTGCAAGCTGGCATACATCAGACTTAAATCGATTGTGATCGATCTGTTGTCCATGATAAATCGCTACTAAATTTCGCGTTGATGAAGTAATTGCACAATCAGAAAGTTGGCCTACTGTCCTTTGCTTAGATGTCATATTCTGGTTTAAGTAGCAATTACAAATTTTGATTTAATAAATTATAGAGAATTATACCTTAATGATTTAGTAAAAGTGGGTGGAACAGTGCGTTAAAAAAAATTAAACGCCAGCTAGAGTAAAAATAGAAGAGCATCTTCTGATGTACTTTTTAGAACAATTAGAACCTGTAAATAATTTATTCATAACTTTTCCTTTTTTTCAATTACCGTCTATCACATACCGCCATTCCCAACTCACACTAGCCACGCCATTAAAGCTCTTTTTGTAATAACAACCCGAGCTCTTTTGCTGCCAGTGGTTTATCAAATAAATACCCTTGTCCATACTCACATCCCATTGCTTTTAATAATTGATATTGTTCTTCTTTTTCAATACCTTCCACAATAACGAGTAAACCCAATTTATGAGCCATCACTGTTATAGCTTCAGTTAAAGCAAGGGTACTAGGGTCGGTAACTACATCTTTCGTAAAAGAACGATCAATTTTTAAATAATCCAAATTAAATTTACTTAAATATGACAATGCTGAATAGCCTGTACCAAAATCATCAATAGCAATTTGAATACCCATTTCACGATATTCCATAAGTCTATTGATGACTTTTTCTGAAACATCTAGCAATAAATTTTCAGTAATTTCAACAACAATTTGTTTTCCATCAATTTGATATTTATCCAATAAATGTAGCCAGTCATACTGGTCTTTTTTCAAATTAAATTGAATAGGTGATTTATTAATGCTAATTTGGATATCAGACTTAAATGTTCTTTTCCAAATACTAAGCTGCTTTATAGACTCCTCAAATACCCAGTCACCAATTTTGATCATTAATCCAGATTCTTCTGCTAGCTGAATAAACTCTTCAGTACATATCTTGCCGCGTGTTGGATGGTTCCAGCTCAATAATGCTTCTACTTTATGTATTTTTCCTGTAGAAAGATCAATAATCGGCTGGTAATATAATTGAAACTGTTTTTCCCTTAGTGCTGTATGTAAATCTTTAAGTAATTGTAATCTATGTACAGCGGCATCTTGCATAGATTGAGTAAAATAACTGAACCGATTTCGCCCCAAGCCTTTAGCAGAAAACATCGCCATGTCGGCTTTCTGAATTAACTGCTGACTTGCTTTGGCATCATCTGGGTAAATGGCAATCCCCATACTGACTGATATATAAGCATATTCATTACCCAATTTAAACGGTTGATTAAGTGTATTAATAATTTTATTAGCAATATGTTCAGCTGATTTTTCATCATTCAATTCTGATAAAATTACAGTAAATTCATCACCACTTAATCGGGAAACTATATCAGACTCTCTAACACAAGAGGCAATTCTTTTTGCCACCTCTTTTAGTAAAAGATCACCAACCTGATGACCTAATTCATCATTCACTTGTTTAAAATGATCAAGATCCAAAAACAACAAGGCCAATGATAAAGAGCTCCTGTTGCAATCTTTCATTTTATGAATAAGGTAGTCATGAAACATTCTTCTATTAGGTAAATTTGTCAAACTATCAAAATTTGCATGTCTCCATATTCTATTTTCAGCCTGTTTTTTATCAGTAATATCTCTTGAAACAGCAAGAATAGTTGTTTTACCTGATTGAGGGTCAACTAAAGGAACCGCTTGTGTTTCTAACCAACGAAGACCACTTGAATTTTCAATTTGATAGCTAAATTTAACAGTCTCCCCTTGTTGAACGCGTTTACTCATTTCTCTAAATGCTTGGTGGTTTTCAGGCACAACCCACTGCTCATACTCTTGCCCTATAACATCGGTAAGGGTATTTTGAGAATCAATTAATGCTAATCCTGCGGGGTTAATTTGTAATAACTTACCTTCAATTGAAATAACTTTAATACTGTCCAGTTCAGCATTAAATATTGCTTTTAAATTATTTTCACTTCTTCGTAGGGCTAATTTTGATTTGCGTAACCAGAAAATCCAACAACAAATCAAAGCAAAAACTAAAGCAATAGCTATAGCGTACCGAATAATAGTCTTAAAACTGATACCTTGAATATTTTTTTGTTCCAACCATCGTTGATATATTTCATTTTTTTCATCTTGACTAATATTAGCTAGTGCTTTATTCATAATTGATAGCAATTTAGGATTATTTTTTAAAACACCTATCCTGAATTTACTCTGATATTCTGTTTGCCCTGAAAACATCAGGCTATCCATATTTTCTTGCTGCATAATATAATTAGCCGAGACTGCATCGCCAACATAGGCGTGTGCTTTACCTTGTTCTACTAACTTTAACGCTTCTTTAATACTATTTGTAAGAATAATAGATATTTTAGGATAATGCCGTATCAACAGCTCCTCAGCAGAATGCCCTCTTTGAATAGCAACCTGCTTCCCATTAAGTCGCTGTAAAGAACCTAGATATCCATAAACCTGCCCACTAATAATTACTGCAGGCGTTATTAAATATGGAGAGGTAAAATTAAAATACTCTGAACGTTGAGGTGTTTTTATAAGACTAAACAATATATCTAGCTCATTACTTTTAGCCATACCCAACAATTCTGACCAAGATTTTTGATCTTGAATAATTTCAAAATGAACACCTAAGCGCTGTTCTAACAGACGAATATAATCAACGGTTATTCCCCTAAATTCACCTTCATCATTATACCATTCATAGGGTGCGAAATTACGATCTATACCTAAGCGGATAATAGGGTTTTGTTTTAACCACGATTTCTCTTTAACTGATAAATTAATAGGCTGGGGTTGATCAAAAATAAATGCATTCAATTCTGCCTTAGCTAAAGAGTTAGGCTTTTTTAATTTTGAATAAATTCCAGACGCTGTTTGCAACCGTTCCAACTCGATAAAACCCAATGGGGCGAAGCCTGGATCAATTAATTTACGCGTTTCTTTAGCCTCAAAACGTAAATGTTCAATACTTGACCGACTATTATATTTTGAATGAATTAGTTGAATAACTTCTTCTGGATAATTCAAAGCATATTGCCAGCCCTTTAAAGATGCACGCTTAAACCGCTCAGCACGATTTGGATGTTCGGCCAATTCAGCCTGACTAGTAAATAAAAGGTCACTGTAAAAATCGATGCCATAATCTTGTGGGTTTATAATATTTATTTTTATATTCTTACGTTTAAAGAAAAAGGGCTGATCTGTTATATAAGATGAAATAACATCAACATCTCCATTAATAAAATCCTGATAATCAAATGACTGGGGAACTTGAGTATAGTCAGATTTACTTAAGCCATGCTTATTTAATAAAGTATGCAGTGTTACTTCATCTGTCCCTGCCCCCTTTTCCTTCCCATACATCATGATACGTTTCCCTCTCATATCATGAGAATTCAAAATACCTGAGGATTGTTTACTTATAAAGATAAGAGGACTATGCTGAAATATCGCGGCTAAAACATTGATAGGAGAACCATTCTCATAGTCAGCAATGATACCCATATCTTCGACACCATATTGAACCTCATTGGCAACAACTTGATTAACAATACTTAGTTGTGGGTTTCGTTCAAGAATATGAACGTCTAAGCCTTCATCCTCATAAAAACCTTGTTCTTTTGCTGCATAATAACCTGCAAACTGAAAAGCGTGAAACCATTTTAATTGTAAGCGTACTGTTTCAAGTTTTTGATAGTTACTGTTAATTTCTGCAGAAAATAAAAAACCAGATAACGAAAAGAATAACAAACTAAGTTTTAGAAAAACAAGTAATCTCATAAACTAAAATATAGATTTAATAAAAAATAATTAACAAAGCCTATAATAACAACTTAGGAGTGAGAATTTAATAATACCCGAAAGTATGGCACAGGATTTTGACTCCACAGGTGTGCAAGGAAAACTGGCGCATAGCAAGCTACGCAACTTTTTTCTAGTGCGCCTGTGGAGTTAAAAGACCAGTCAGGCTTCGGGTATTATTGAATTATCGCTTCTTAGCCTCAATTAAATAGTATTGACTTAAAAAGCAAAGACATCTTATGTTTGTTTCATTAACACTCCTTTTCGCCCTCCCATGTAACTTTTAATTTTTGCTTTAAAGTAGCCATTAATGAAGTGCGATAAACGTATAAAATGTATGGGGTGCTTGAGCCCCATTAATAAATAGCGATGTGTCGTTGAAATACGTTTAAAAAAAGTTTTAAGAATCTGTTGATATTCAATATCCAATTCTTCTACTGTAAAACCATCGGGAGCCCAAACAAAGTTCATTCCATTCATTTTTTGCCAATGGTCATCTTTAATATTGGTACCATAAAGCTCTCTATAAACGGGGGAACCAGGATAAGGTGTGAATTTTGAGAGATTCATTGTCGACATTGGTAACCTTTTTATGAAGGCTTTAGTCATTTCAATACTCTCTCTCGTTTCACCCGGGTAACCCATCATAAAAAGGCCTTTACTCCGAATACCAACCTCAGCTGTCCAGTTTACTGCTTGCTCAGATAATTCAACGCGGGCCGCTTTTTCCATTTTCTGTAGCAATTCATTTGATCCCGTTTCTAAGCCAAAACTAATTTCCCAACAACCTGCCTGTTTCATGCGTTTTAAAACATCTAATTTAACGGTATCAACTCGAGCTGTACAACTCCAGCTCATCTTTAGATTATTTTCAATAATCAGGTCACACAATTTGAGTGTTCTAATTCGACTGGCTAAAAAAAGATCATCAACAAACTGAATATGCTTAATTCCAAAATTCTGCTGTAAATACTTCATGGTGTTAAAAACAGTTTCAGGCGAATTGGCTCTCACTTGAGCACCAAAAGTGGACGTGTCACAAAATTTACATAAAAAAGGACACCCCCTAGAAGCCACCATGGTTGCCACAGGCCCTTGAGGATAATCAAAAATTGCAGGTAAATAAGTTTCAGGGAAATTAGGTAATAAATCCCAGGCAGGCATGGCTAAATCATCTAATTCTTTAATACTAGGTGCGGGAGGTGTTTTAACTATTTTGCCTTCTTTCCTGAACATAATGCCTTTCACATCACTCAGGTCATTATTATTATCAAGTTCGGCTAATAAATTAACGATAACCTCTTCACCTTCATGAATGACAGCAATATCAAATTCAAGAAACCGCTCCATGGTTTCCGTACTCATGGAGGAAATATGAGGGCCACCAACAATAATTTTACAATCAGGAAGTTTATCTTTACATTTTCTTGAAATTTCTGCCGCCTGCCAAACACCCACAGTAAATAAAGTAATACCTATATAATCTGGCTTTTCTTTAATCAGTCGGTCTGCAACTTGATCAATATCTAAATTCTCAATATCACTTTCAATAATTGAAGTTTGATACCCTGCTTCTCTAACTGATGCCGCTAGATACATCAATCCTAATGAAGGTGAGCGATTAGTGACGTGTTTAACGAACTCATAGCCAGCCGCTATCCGTTCGTAAGGGGGATTAACAAAAACAATATTATTATTTTTTGATAATATTTTTTTCATATTGATTCTGGCTTAAAAAGATTATAAAGGTTCTTGATTACCCATGAGTTTCAACTTAACCAGGAGGGTACGTGGGTTTTACTATTAAGCCCTCGCCTCTGGTGGGGAGAGGGTTTGGGTGAGGGGAGGAGTTAAACAATTCTCTTCTTCAAATATTTCTTTTGTTTTTAAAGAGATTAAAAAATAAGGAATAGAGAAGCTTATTTTTATTCCCCTCACCCAACCCTCTCCCCGCTTGGGGCGAGGGCTTAAATTAATCGTTGGTGATTTTAAAGACAGCATCTACAACATCATTAATAGTCCGCGCATTTTTAAAATCAGCTGGCTGTACTGCTTTACCTGTTAATTCTTTAAGTTTAACAATCATATCGACTGCATCGATACTGTCAAAATCTAGCTCTTCACTCAATCTAGCCTCCAAAGTAACCAACTCGGGTTCAATCTCAAACATTTCCAGCATAATGTCTTTTATAAGCTGCAAAATATCTTCATGACTTGTCATACTTTCCCCGTTTGTTCAGATTCAATAAACTGTGCTAAAGCGGTAACAGATGCAAAAATATTAACCACATCATCTTTATCTGCATCAATCCGAACATCATATTTTTTTCTAATTGCCAAACCTAATTCAAGTGCATCAATAGAATCCAGCCCCAGTCCTTCATTAAACAATGCTTCCTCACTGTTTATATCATCAACACTCAAATCTTCTAAATCTAAACAATCAATAATTAATTGTTTTAATTCATTTTCCATATTACTCATTGCATTCTCGTTGCTTTTCAAAATAATTCTGTAAATAACGGTTAAACCGTCTAACAGCAATAGTTTTTGGTTCTATCGCTAAAAAATCGTCCAAAACAATATCATTATCGACCCGCATCGATAAATGAAAACGTCTATTTGGTATTTGGTACCATTTTTCTGCTTTTGTTAAAGTACTAGGTGAACAATGAATAGTAACTGGCGTTACTATTGTATTTGCTTGTAAGGCAATATGCGCAGCACTTCTTTGAAATTTATAATCATTACCCGGTATTGAACGTGTACCTTCAGGGAAAATAATCATAATTCCTCCCGCTTTTAAACAAGCTACACTTTCATTAATCATTTTTTCTGGATCACCATTGCTAATATATCCAGCATTAACAACCGCGCCCTTCATAAAAGGATTATGCCATAACTTTTCTTTAACAATACAATTGGCCGCAGGAATTCGACTAATCAAAAAGACAATATCAATTAAAGTGGGGTGATTGGCAATAACCAGTTGTCCTGGCTTATTTAACTTTTCCAATCCTTTAATATCATAGGTCATTACGCCAATTCTATGCATAAAACCAATAAAGAAATAGAATCCGTAGTGAACCCACCACTGTGCTTTTAATACACACTTATGTTTACTTGATGAGGTAATCCTCAAAATAGGAAACACACAAATTCTTAATAAAATCCCACACAAACCAAAAACACTAAAACTTAAGCCTGTAGCGAACAAGCGCCAGTAATAATTAATTGCTTTATACATTTTTAAAAATTGCTTCAATAATAGGTCAAGTTTAACACATTACACTTAAATCGTGTTTATTCGGGCAAATATACCAAAACAGATAAATAACTAGTCAACCTTGAAAAAACTCAAATTGCTTTTGGTGAAAAAATCCTGTGACAATAGCGGTTTGCTAGAAACCTGTACTTTGGAACCCATACAATATGGTATTTACAACACCAGATAACATGCGATAATCTTTTAAATCTACTCATGATTTTTCCTCTTGTTTATCTTATAGAGATAACACTACTAGAGGTATCATGAATAGATTAACAGGGCAAACGGCATAGCCATTTGCCCAAGTCACCGCCTAAGGCGGTAGCTATACAAGACTGATTATACAGCCAAGGCTTTCTCTGTTTTTGATTGTTCTATGTGGAAATATGGGTTGAAGTACAAATTTACAATGTGTTTTTTTTCATGTAATGTATTAATAGCTAGATAAATATAATATGGGTAAGCCCAATTGATTTTGTTTATCCTTTCATGGCGAACTTATCTGGTACACTTGCCTATTCAACGGGCTACTTGTTTGGTTTTACTGATTTCCCCATTATAAAACCCAGCAAACAGTTTTACTGGGGATTACAATAGGAAAAAAGAATGAAATACTTTTTACGTCTTTTTTTTGGACTAATAATTACGACTTTTTTTACTTCGACAGCATTTGCAGTCACAGCATCTTGGACTGATTGGACATCCTCGACTAGTGGTAATTCTGCATCAGGGGAGTTACTAGTGGGTACGTCTACAGTAGATGTAGAATACTCTGGCACTGTTAACCATAGTTTTGTACAAACTGGTGCGGGAACAAACTATTGGACTGGATCAGCCTATACCAATGGGGCAATTGATAATGCACCTCCAGCTTCCGAATTAGTCGCTTTAAATCAAGCTGGTACTGTCACCATTAATTTTTCAGAAACCATACTGAACCCTTATATTGGATTAATCAGTTGGAATAGTAACATAGCTGATTTTGGCACTCCCATTGATATTGATAGTTTTGGGGCTGGTTTTTGGGGATCTGGAACCCCTATTTTGAATGGCTCAGGTACTGGGTTTACTGGTTCTGGTGAAGTGCATGGAATCATTAGCTTAGCAGGTTCATTCGATTCAATTTCGTTTACCCACACATCAGAAGGATGGCATGGGTTTACAGTTGGTGTTGCCGGTCTTGCTCCCGTTCCAGTTACAGCTGCTATTTGGTTACTGAGTTCAGGTTTAATGGGTCTTATTGGTATAAGAAAACTTCAATCAAAAACAACTTAATTATCAGTCTAATCAGGAGGGCTGATTTAATTTTAGCCCCCCACATACTGACCATACCTTCATTGCGTAATATATCTAACAGACACCTTTAAAAAAGGTAACTTCAGATCGAGCCAAGTCAAAACACATAATTCAAGTCGAACAGTATCACATTAAAACTAACAACTCTTTAAATATTCCTCCATTAGTCGCTAGAATTTGTTTGGGGAAAACGCCTTCCTTACCTTTAAAATCAGTTACCGTACCACCGGCTTCTTTTGCAATTAAAGCACCTGCGGCGACATCGTATAAATTCAATTCCTGTTCCCAGAAAGCATCAACTTGACCATCTGCAACTAGACATAAATCCATTGCAGCTGACCCAAATCTTCTTTGTCCTGTTGTTTCTTCTGCTATACGGCAAAACCGCTTCAAATTATTTTCAACTAAATAAGACCGTAAGCAGGCAAAACCAGTAGCAATCATGGAATCAGCCAAACTGGTTTCTGCAGAAACGCTAATAGCTTTTCCATTCTTTGTAGCACCCTTGCCTTTTATTGCAAGATATAAATCATCTAGTGCGGGAGCATATACTGCACCTGCAATAAGCTCACCTTCAATTTCTAATGCAACACTAATAGACCAAAAATATTGCCCTTTAGCAAAGGAATGTGTTCCATCAATGGGGTCAACAATCCAGCGATTCGTCTGGTTATCTGTCTGACCACTTTCTTCACCCCAGAAACCATATTCAGGATATGCTTTAGCTAATGCTTGTTTTAAATGTTCTTCTACAGCAACATCAGCATCAGTCACTAAATCTCTAGGGCTTTTTTTTATAACTCCCACATTGTCCAAATTTTTAAAATAGCCGATTGCAATAGAGCCAGCTTCATACATGATTTTTTCTAAATCGGTTGCTGTAATTGTCACTTATATCACCTAGTAAGAAATTAAAAATTCTGATTTATCATGTCCAGCATTAACTAATGCCTGCATCCACTTTGGTGAAACACCACGTCCTGTCCAGGTTTGTGTTTCATCATCTGGATTACGGTATTTTGCTGCCACCTTCTTAACCGTTTTTATATTTTGTGCGGTGTCTTCATTAATAATGATTGTTACACCAATAGAAGCGGCTAACTCTTTAATTTGAGAAATCACTTCTTTACGTTTTTTTGATTTCTTTTCTTTTAAAGCAAATTCAGCTTTATTAATAACAGCTTGTAATTCAGTTTCTGAAAGATTGCTATATTCAGACATAATAATCTCAACAATAAAAAAATAATATATAAATTATATCATCAATATAATACAAAACTATTGCTGTTTAATAACCTCAAAATTAATATTATTTAAAATATTACCCTGGCTATCTATTAGCCTAACGTTCCACATACCTGTATATGAATAGGGTATTAATTTGCTAGTAGAGGCACGCCACCTATTTCCTAATATGTTCATCTTTCTTTCGTAAACAAGTTTATGTTCTTTAAACCATTGGTGATATAAAGTTTTTCCTTTCATATTAATTATCTCAGTAAAGTAATACATACTGCCCGCTGTTTCTTTACTAATTATCAATGGTAATATAACTTCTTCTGTTGGCTCTTTATTCCTAATGCCTTTGGATAACAAGGCGCGTGCAACATTTTTATGTGCCTTTATTTTAGTCTCTACTATTAATTGAGTGCTTTTATTTTCTTTAATAATTGCAATAGAGGGCTCAACTACTTTCTCTTCCCTTTTATTTTTTTGCTTTGGTTCAAGTAAATTAACAATAGTTTCAGGGGTTCTTAAAACTATTTTTTTTTGTTTATTTTCTATTTTATTTATATTGACGGCAGAAGATTTAATATCATTTTCTTTCTGGGTAGAGTTTTGTTCAATTGGCTGTTCAGCTTCACCAGTTACTAGATAAACAAAACACCCTATGATTAATACTAATATTACAATGGCAGCCAATATACGCCCAACATGCCATTCCGTAACCATATCTGGAGAAGCACTTTTTGTCTGCTCTAGATTTGATTTATTATATTTAACTTTAACCACTACTTTGTTACTTTCTTCCATTGATCTACTCTTAAAGTTTCTTTAACCCAAAATTAAAAAGCTATTAGCCGCGTGAAGTATTAGAACCAAGCAATTATTTTCTTCAGTTATACTTTACATATTGATAATATACCACTTTAGTCCTAGTATATGTTTCACACGGCCACGTGTGAAGTCTATTGTCTACAATCATGGATATAACGGAAAAACATGAGCAACCTGTTAAAAGAATTTCAAGAGTCATCTGCTCTTTATGGAAGTAATGCTGTTTTTATTGAACATTTGTATGAACAATACCTTGAAAACCCAGACTTAGTCACAAAAAGCTGGCGTGATAAGTTTGATAACATGCACGATCAACTAACACACGAAACAGCGCACAGCCCTATCGTTGCCCGATTTGAAAAACTTGCAACATCTACACAAGGCAGACTTGCAAAACTACAAGGTTATACTGAGGAAAGCGTAAAAAAACAATCAGCTGTTGCTCGGCTAATAAACCACTATAGAGTACGCGGGCATCAAATAGCTGAAAACAATCCACTGGGCAAACAAAGTGAAATCCCCCCTGATCTTGAACTTGCTTACTATGGATTAGCTGCACCCGATATGGATACCGTTTTTGATACAGGCTCGCTTTATGGGACGGATAAACTTCCACTGAAGAAGATCATTTCCGCATTAAAAGAAATATATTGCGGCAATATTGGCACTGAATATATGCATATTGTTGATTCAGAAACCAAACGCTGGATCAAAAATAAACTTGAAAACTCTCGCTTTGCCTCATCAACTCATTCTGATGAAAAAAAATCTTCCATATTAAAACTACTCACAGCAGCTGAAGGTATTGAAAAATATTTACATCGTAAATATGTGGGACAAAAACGTTTCTCACTTGAAGGAAGTGAATGTCTTATTCCTGTATTAGATGAAATTGTACAAACTGCGGGTCAAATAGATGTTAAAGAAATTGTTATTGGCATGGCTCATCGTGGCCGGTTAAATGTTCTAATTAATGTACTCGGCAAAAGCCCAGCCAAACTTTTTGGTGAATTTGAAGGCACTCATACATCATCACCTGGTGTTATTACAGGCGATGTAAAATATCATATGGGATTCTCATCAAACATCACCACACCTGGGAATCCTGTTCACTTAACTCTTGCTTTCAACCCATCACACCTTGAAATTATTAACCCTGTTGTTGAGGGGTCTGTTAAAGCTCGGCAAGATCGGCAAGGTAAAGGTAGCATAGATAATATTATCCCCATTTTAATTCATGGTGATGCTGCATTTGCAGGCCAAGGCATTGTGATGGAGACTCTTAATATGTCAGAAACTCGTGCGTTTTCTACGGGTGGAACCATTCATATTGTTATTAACAACCAAATTGGTTTTACCACCAGTAACCCGTTTGATGCTCGTTCAACACAGTATTGTACAGATGTTGCTACTATGATTCATGCGCCTGTTTTTCATGTCAATGGAGATGATCCAGAAGCCGTTATGTTTGTCACTCAAATGGCTTTAGAATTTCGGATGAAATTCAATAAAGATGTCGTGATTGATCTTATTTGCTATCGTCGACTAGGCCATAATGAAGCAGATGAACCCGCAACAACTCAGCCTATGATGTATAAAACTATTCGTAGTTTACCTTCTGTTCGTGAATTATATGCTGATAAACTAATATCCGAAGGTGTTGTGACAGAACAAACGGCATCGCAATTAGAAAAAGATTATCAACAATTGTTAGATGAAGGTAATCCAGTTTCACGCCCCACTTTAAGTAGCTCAAGTTACTCTTTTTCAGATCAATGGAATAAATATTACAACCAAGAATGGGATACTCACACCGATACCCGTGTTTCTTTAGAAAAATTCCGCGAGTGTAACGAAAAAATGCTCACCTTGCCTGCCGAGTTTGAGCTACACCCTCGTGTAGCCAAAATAATGGAGAACAGAGCAAAAATGTCTGCTGGAGCTTTACCGATAGACTGGGGGTTTGCTGAAAATATGGCTTATGCTACGTTACTGATAGAAGGTAAAGATATTAGACTCATTGGACAAGATGTTGGCAGAGGTACTTTTTCTCACAGACATATTGCTGTACATAATCAGCTTAATGGTGACAGCTACTTTCCAGTACAACATTTATCAGAAACCCAAGGGCGAGCACAAATATTTGACTCCCTTTTATCAGAGGCTGGTGTTTTAGGCTTTGAGTTTGGTTATAGCTCAACAGATCCTGAAAAATTAGTGATATGGGAAGCTCAATTTGGTGATTTTGCCAACGGTGCGCAAGTGGTTATCGATCAATTTATCAGTTCTGCTGAAACAAAATGGGGACGATTAAGTGGCTTAGTGATGCTACTTCCTCATGGCTTTGAAGGCCAAGGTCCAGAACATTCCTCGGCTAGATTAGAGCGTTATCTTCAATTATGTGCTGACCATAATATACAAGTTTGTATTCCTACATCTCCCGCACAAATATTTCATCTATTAAGGCGTCAATTACTCAGACCCTATCGAAAACCCTTAATTATTATGAGTCCTAAAAGTTTATTAAGGCATAAATTAGCGACATCAACGCTCGAAGACTTCACTGATGGTGAATTCTTTCCGATTATTCCAGAGCAAGATGAAATCAAAGCTAAACATGTCACTCGCCTAGTACTTTGTTCAGGTAAAGTCTATTATGATTTATTAGAAGCCCGTAGAAATGACAGCCTTCAACACGTTGCTATTATCCGTATTGAACAAATATATCCATTTCCCAATGATTTATTTAAAGCAGAAATTAATAAATACCCAAATGTAGAACACATTATTTGGTGTCAGGAAGAACCTAAGAATCAAGGAGCATGGTATCAATCAAAGCATCATTTTTATAATAATATAAGCAAAGACATTACTATTTTTTATGCAGGAAGAGTTGCGTCTGCAGCGCCCGCAGTTGGAAACTATATTGTCCATACCGAACAACAAAAAGCAGTCATTAAAGCAGCACTGTACGACGCAAATGAAGGAAATTTAACATGAGTTTAGAAATTCTGGTCCCTAGCCTGCCCGAATCCGTTTCTGATGCAACACTAGCAACCTGGCATAAAAAACCAGGTGAGTTTGTCAACAAAAACGAAAATCTTGTGGATTTAGAAACCGATAAAATTGTACTTGAAGTGCCAGCACCTGAGTCAGGTGTTCTGACAGAAATAATTCAACAGGATGGTGCGACAGTCATTGCAGGGGAAGTATTAGCAATATTTGACATTCAAGCAATTGATAAAACAGCAAAGGAATCTTCAGAGACTGAAGAAACAGAAACATTATCAACTGAAGACTTACCGTTAAGTCCTGCAGTTAGACGTATTTTACAAGAAAATAATATTGATCCTCATGCCCTTCATGGTTCAGGAAAAAAAGGCCGTTTAACTAAAGTTGATGTATTAGAATATATTGAGTCTCTAAAAAAAGAGCAACCTCAAGCATCTCAACCTACGCCTGTGGCTCCTGTACAAACGGTACAAGTTGACACCGAAACTCCTGTTGTCTCATCAAATTTTCGTCCAGAACAGCGCGTTCCCATGACACGCCTACGGGCAAAAGTAGCCGAACGCTTATTATCTGCACAACAAAATGCAGCCATGTTAACCACTTTTAACGAAGTTAACATGCAAAGTGTGATTAACCTAAGAAACCAATATAAAGACCGTTTTCAAAATAAGCACGACATTAAACTAGGATTTATGTCTTTCTTTATTAAAGCCTCAATAGAAGCCCTAAAAAAATACCCAGCTATCAATGCTTCTATTGATGGTAACGACATTATTTATCATGGCTATTATGATATGGGAATTGCCGTATCAACCGAACGTGGACTCATTGTTCCAGTCATAAAAGATGCTGATCAACTCGATTTTGCAGGTATTGAAAAAAGTATTTTCAATTATGGAACTAAAGCCAAAGAAGGTCGTTTAAGTTATGAAGATTTAGTCGGTGGTACCTTTACCATTACTAATGGCGGTATTTTTGGATCAATGTTATCAACGCCGATTTTAAACCCACCACAATGTGCAATTTTAGGTATGCACTCTATTAAAGAACGTGCTGTGGTAGAAAATGGGGAAATTGTTATTCGTCCCATCATGTATCTCGCTTTATCTTACGATCATCGTTTAGTCGATGGAAAAGAAGCGGTACAATTTTTAGTGACTATTAAAGAATGCCTGGAATCTCCAGCTCATCTTTTACTTAATATATAGGCTCTACTATGCCCACTTCCTCCCATTATGATGTTATCGTTATAGGCGCTGGCCCTGCTGGCTACATTGCAGCCATTCGTTCTGCTCAATTAGGCTTTAAAACCGTTTGCATTGATGATTGGGAAAATAACAAAAAGACCCCGAGTCCCGGTGGAACTTTTGTTAATGCGGGCTGTATTTCTTCAATGGCATTATTAGAATCATCAAAAATTTATCACTTATTAAATAATGATATTTCAGCACATGGTATTAAGGTTGATAATTTAGAAATAGACCTATCCCAAATGATTAACCGAAAAGATTCAATTATTGCTTCGCTTAATCAACAAATAAGTCATTTATTTAATCGCAATAAAATTACTTCCATCCATGGACAAGCTAAATTATTAGCCTCTGGAAAAGTGGAGGTTTTTGAAAAGTATAGCAATAAAAAATCTAACTTTACTGCTGAACATATTATTTTAGCAACAGGATCTCATTCTACAGTTTTACCCTGCGCTCCCATAGATGACGAATTTATTATTGACTCAACTCAAGCTCTAAAACTGACAGAAGTACCAAAAAGACTTGGTATTATTGGCGCAGGAATAATTGGACTTGAGCTTGCTGGTATTTGGAATAGATTAGGTTCTGATGTTATTTTACTCGAAGCTCAAGAATCATTTTTAACCACGCCTGATCAGCAAATATCTGACGAAGCCTACCAAATTTTCACCAATCAGGGGCTTGACTTACGCCTAGGTGCTCGTGTTATTTCGGCTAAAAAAGGCTCAAAAAAGGTTATTTTAGAGTATCAAGATAGTGAGGGTAACCACACACTCCACCTTGATAAACTTATCGTTGCTTCAGGCCGCGAGCCTAATACAGAAAACTTGGCAGCAGAAGATGTTGACCTAGTTCTTGATGAAAATGGCTTTGTTCATGTTGATAAAAATTGCTGCACAGCATTGCCTGGTGTTTATGCCATTGGTGACTTAACTGCTTTAGGCCCCATGCTCGCACATAAAGGATTGGAAGAAGGTATTTTTGTTGCAGAACTGATAGCTGAAAAACACAATCCAATCAATTATGACATCATTCCGAGTGTTATTTATACTTCACCTGAAATTGCATGGGTAGGACAAACTGAGCAAGCATTAAAAGCAATCGGTGAACACTATAAAATAGGAATTTTTCCATTTAGTGCTTCGGCAAGGTCTCATGCATCAGGAAAAACAGAAGGTTTAGTTAAAATAATAACGCATGCTGAAACTGATGCCATTTTGGGTGTTCACATTATTGGGGATCAAGCGTCAGAACTTATCGCTGAAGCAGTATTAGCCATGGAGTTTTCCGCTAGTGCCGAAGATTTAGCAAGAACTATTCATGCTCACCCCTCTATTTCAGAAGCTTTACATGAAGCGGCATTAGCTTTAGATAATCGAGCTTTACATATTTAAACTCGTACAAAAATAATAACTAAGAATTATAGTTTTGTTAGGTATCGATGAAAAAATCTACTATCTTTTACTTTTTAATGCTATCGATTTTAATAAATGGATGTGAAGACTTAACCTCCCCCAAACCTATGATTGCTTCTCAGCCACCTCCTCCAAAACAAAAAAAAGCAAAAAAAACAATTCAAAAACCAGTAATTTCGTATAAAAAACCAAAAAAAGTGGCGGTCAAAAGTGAACCTATCATTATTGAAGATGAAAATGAAATAGTTTTAGATTTATCATTATCCTTCGATAATCAACAGCAATCATTTTCTGATAACACGCCTCATTTTAATCATAAAAATGTATTGCCTGATTTATTTATTCGTAAACATCAAAAAAGCACAGTACAAATTGATGGAGATTTTATTGCTCAAGATGATCAGTATCTTGAAAAACAAGAGGTTATTGACGGTATAGGCATTAATATTAATTTAATACCTTAAGGAACCTCTGATCAAGTCCAATTATTTTTAGCACGCTAAATTATAACCAACTTAATCAGAGCTTCCTTAATTAAATAGAATCGTCCTATACGATCTCTAATGTTATATTAAACAATATCTCCAAATTAATTAAAATTTTTTATAAGAAACCCTTTCAGAAAAACTCTTTGTTGAATTTTCAGGGATTCCTATAGTCTATGTTTTTTGAAATTATTAAATGCTTATATAACCTGACCTTGTGCAAATTAAAAAGTTATTCATTAAATCATTCAATAAAGGTTCACTTAAGCAATGGGCATTAACTAGTTTTTTTATAGTAAGCCTGCCTTTAATTTTTTCAATTTTTTATACCGTTTTTGAAATGGATAATTATGCTGATAAAAGTCAATCTACTTTATTTAAAGCTGTTCATGAAACAGAAAGCACCCGTATTATTCTAGAACGGCTGACATCAATGGAACGTAATATTAGACAAATTCCTTTATTTGGAGTGTCCGTTTTTTATAATCTATATCAACAAAATAGAACAGAGTTTTTAGCGCAAATGAACGCACTAAAACAACAAGAAATGGGTGAAGAACTCATTAAACAATTAATGTTACTAACGGATAATGAATTCTCTCTTAATGCCTATATCATTTCCAAATTGCAAGAAGACAATAATGCTCTAACTCAAGAAGATTTAAATGCATTTGATCAATTAACCCAACAAGCAAGAACTCTATTGTCTGAAGCTGAAACTCGAGTTTCAACCAAAGCAGCCGCTTTATCTGTTGATGCCGAAACAGTTACCCTGCAAATTGTTTATCTAGCCATTATCAGTATTTTTTTTGCACTTTTACTATCTTTACGTTTTGTCGTTTTATTAATAAGACCTTTTAATGACCTTTCTGGAGCCATCCGCACTTTAGGCGATGAAGGATTTGAACAATCCATTGCAATTAGAGGCCCCAAAGATTTACGAATTTTAGGCGAGCATCTCGAATGGTTAAGAGTAAAACTAGAAAATTTAGAAAATGAAAAACAACAATTTATTAGGAATGTTTCCCATGAACTTAAGACACCATTAGCCACCCTAAAAGAAGGAACAGATTTGTTGTCCGAAAATGTTGTTGGCATCCTGAATACTGAACAACAAGAAATTATTCAACTGATGAAAATCGGTAATATCAACATCAATGATTTAGTGGAAAATTTGTTAGAGTATCAAAGAACCATCTCAACAAAAGTTGTTTTTAATTGTTCTACTTTTAAATTAGAGTCCTTGATCACCCATATAACAAATGATTATGAGCTACTGCTTAGAAGTAAAAGCATTACCTTAGAAACTCATCTTGAACCCATTCAAATCAGTGCTGATTATGAGAAATTAAAAATTATTATTAGTAATGTCTTTTCCAATGCAGTTAAGTTTTCCCCCCCAAACTGTTCAATACAATTAATATTGAGTTCTTCTGAGAACCAGACAACCCTTATAGTTGAAGACCAAGGACCAGGAATACCAAAAAAAATACAGCCCTTAATGTTTAAAGACTTTTTTCATGGGGCGCCATCATCTGACTGGAAAATTAAAGCGTCAGGGCTTGGTCTTACGTTGGTAAAGCATTATCTGGATGTCCATCATGGAAGCATCAAATTATTACCAAAAACAAAGAGCTATTGTGGCGCTCGTTTTTCTATCCATTTACCTCTAAGACAAAAACAGTTTAATGCCAAAATTAATTAAGTTCATCTTTATTTTTGTGCTTTTTACATCTCAAGGCTGTGAAAGCCTTAAAGGATTTAAGTTTCCCCTTTTAAGTGACTCTACAGAACACGAAAATAAATTAGAACAAGAGAATAAATTAGAGCAAGATGAAATATATTTGTTATTAAAACAAAGTAATCAATATAGTCGTTACCCAACAGATAAGAAAAAAACCCTTTGTAATCAATTAAAACTCACTTATAAAAAACAAAATAATTGGAAAACAGCCTGGTTTATTGCTTATTCTTTTAATGACAGTTTTAACTGTGTTTCCTTAAAGAAAAAGCGAGTACTATTAGAGTTTATAAAATCCAAAATAAAAGAATCATCTCCTTTATATAGTGTAAACCTGAATCAAATTAAACTATTAAATAAATTATCTTATCTTCAATCAAAAAGTAAAAAAATAAAATCAAAATACAATAGTTTGAAAACTAAGTTAAATAAAACTGAAACTGAGTTGCAGACTATTATCTCTAAAATACAAGCTTTAAAAGTTATAGAAACCACTATTAATAAAAAGACTTTGCGATGAGTGAAAAAAAAGAAAATAAGCAACAGGAACATAAAATATTACTGGTCGATGATGATACAAGTATACTAAAGCTACTCTCGCTTCGCCTACGGTCTTTAGGTCTTGAGGTTAATACAGCAGAAAGTGCAGAACAGGCTGTCGCAATAATCCCCAGTTATCTTCCTCATTTGGTAATTACAGATTTAAGAATGAAAGAAATGGATGGTCTCGAATTATTTGGGCATATAAAGGAGTTCTATCCTTCTATTCCCGTTATCGTTCTTACCGCTCATGGCACTATAAAAGATGCTGTGGCTGCTACAAATGAAGGCTTATTTGGTTTTCTTACAAAACCTGTTGATAGTAAAGAACTTGTTGAATTAACAACAAAAGCTTTAGCATTAAATATTAATCAGTCTTCAGGAAAAATATTAAAAAAAGAACAATCTTGGTCAGAGGACATTATTACCCGAAGCATTGTTATAGAAAATTTATTGAGAGAAGTTGAAAGTGTTGCTTTCAGTAATATTAGTGTTTATGTTCAAGGTGAAAGTGGCACAGGTAAAGAACTGATTGCCAAGGCAATTCATAAAAGAAGTCCACGTAGCAATAAAGAGTTTGTCACAGTAAACTGTAGTGCTATTCCTGAAGATTTATTAGAATCTGAATTATTCGGTCACTGTAAAGGTGCATTTTCTGGCGCATCTTCAAATCGTAAAGGTTTATTTGAAGCTGCGGATGGTGGCAGTCTTTTTTTAGATGAAATTGGTGATATGTCCCCTGCCTTCCAAGTAAAACTATTACGTGTTCTTCAGGAAGGTGAGCTTAGACCTGTCGGTTCTAACAATATAATCAAAGTTGATGTGAGAGTTATTTCTGCGAGTCATAGAGACTTAAAAAAAATGACTGAAGAAGGGACATTTAGATTAGATTTATATTATCGATTAAATGTTGTGAACCTTTTAATACCCAATTTAACAGATAGACTAGAAGATATCCCCTTATTAGCTACCCACTTTATTGCGACTAATCCTTCAAAAGATTATTCAGTTGCCAAAGGACTTTCAACTGAAGCGATGGAACTATTAATTACCTATAAATGGCCAGGTAATGTTAGACAATTAAAAAATGTTATTGAACATGTTTGCGCACTCACCTCGACCCCCATAATTCCCATTAGCCTTGTTGAGAAAGCATTACAAGAAAAGCAGACCACATTAATCAGTTTTAATGATGCTAAAAAGAATTTTGAGCGTGACTATTTGATTAAACTACTTCAATTAACGAATGGCAGTGTCACCAAAGCGGCTAAATTAGCTAAACGAAACCGAACTGAGTTTTACAGATTACTCGATCGGCATGAACTTAAAGCTTCGCAGTTTAAAATGTCAAAATAATACCGTCTTATTTATCAATTAAGGAACCTCTTGATTAAGTTGGTTATAATTTAGCGCAGAAAAATATCAGCTGTTCTAGCAAGCTAAAAATAATTGGACTTGATCAGAGGTTCCTTAGGACTGAGGATTTAAAAAGATGCGAAAGTTAACGCCGAATTTTTGTTTCAGATTGGATTATCTCAAGAGGCACATAGTTATTCTATGCAACGATTGAAATCATTCAAGCTGGGACAAAAAGGCAAGTTAAGTTTTATAGATTATTGAATCCTCAGTCCTTAAAACACTGGCCTGATAAATTCAATCTGAACTGAGTCTTAAACTATTAACAACGACAACACTCGCAAGTATTGCTGAAGAGACAATATACGCCCCACTTAAAAAACCAAAAGCACCCGTAACAAATAAACCACTAACCAAAATATCTTTATTTAAATCACTCATTGTTTTTCTCACTATTAATTAAAATGCTTAAAACAAATATAGTGAAAGAGAACATTAAAAAATTAGCGGAAGTTCACACTCTTTTATTACCGCTTAATTTTATAAAAAAAATGTGGCTCAAGCACGGTTAACTAAACCGAACTATACGAATAACTATCACATAGAACCTGTTAAGGCTTTCATAAATGCCACGAGATCAATTTTTTCTTGCTCAGTAAAGTTTAAAGGGAAAATTGCAGCATCTGTAAATCGACTACTTATTCCGCCTTTATCATAATAATCAACGACTTCTTCCAATGTTTTTATGCTTCCATCATGCATATAAGGGGCTGTTAAATTAATATTTCGTATAGTCGGGGTTTTAAATTTACCTATATCAGAAATTATACGAGTGACATTAAACCGCCCTAACTCAGAAACTTGCTCGGGACTTAGTGCTAATGATTCTATACTTTCACCTTGCTTGAGACTGGAAATAACATCATCAATTTGGTCTTTTATTCTCTCAAACCCTATTCCGATATTATAAAATTTATTGTCCATAAATAGTGCGTTATCCCACGATATTTCATGACAATTAGCACAATTTCCTTTACGCCTAAATACCCTCATCCCTCTTGCTTCGCTTTCAGTCAATTTAGAATGATCTCTACCAAAATAATATTGATCAAATAAAGAATTACCTGAAACTAAAGTACGCTCAAAACTAGCAATAGTTTTGGCAACATGGTTTATAGTGATTTCTTCAGCTTGTATATTAAAGACTTGATAGAAAAGCTGTATATACTGAATATCGTTCTGAATAACTTCAATGATTTTATTAAAATCAGTTAAGCCATGTTCTACTGGGTTTAAAAATGGACCTAGAGCTTGCTCTTCAAGACTTTTGGCACGCCCATCTAAAAAAAAGGTTTCATAGAAAGCAGAATTTATAACAGTAGGTGCATTTCTAACACCTGTTTGCTGATTAATGCCCTTTGCTACAGCTAATCCATCAGTAAAAGCTTTGTCACTATGATGGCAATTTGCACAACTAACTGTTCCATCATCACTAAACCTGGAGTCATTAAATAATAATTGCCCTAGCTTAATTTTCTCTATTGTTTGAGGATTGTCAGCAGGAATTAATATTGAAGGCAATCCCAATGTTGGATTCGCATAAGAAAAGCTAGAAAATAAAGTAACTAGACTTATTATTAGTTTTTTATACATTACACTCCCCCTCTACAAAAAAACCAGCAGAGTTTCTGCTGGTTTTTAGGTTTACATCATGATTTCAAATATAAATTAATCTTGTACAGGCATATCTTGTACTTTTAAGATATATGGTTCGCCCAGTGGCATTTTGTCATGAGGCTTTTTAAAATAATAAACTTTACCGTAAGTTGCATTTACTGCTGGTAAAATTTTAGCAGCTTCATCTGCTGTTAAATCTGGGAAAGTAGCATGTGCACGAGGAATTTCTTCTTCATGAAAATGCCAGTATTGCTTCTCTTCTTCTGGTAATTTATTAAACTGAGCTGTTGTGATGATATATTCAAATCCCATCGGCTTATCTTGGTCTTTCATGCCAGTATGAAACATTAAGCAAATTAAAGTTGAATCTTCGTAAGCTTTACAATGGTGATGAACAATTGTTTGTAGATCAGGATCATGTACATCATGTGTCCCTGGCTTTAAATGTCTAATAGCCTGAATATGTAGATCATTAAAACCTAAGTGATTATCATATTCTTTTTGGCGTGGGTTTAAAGTTTCGTTATAAAGTTTCGGAGCTTCAGTAACAGAAATACCTTTATCTGTCGCAGTTGTAGTACACCCAACAACTAATGTCATTAGTGCGGTAGCAAGTAAAATTTTAGACTTCATTTTCATCCCCTCTTGGATTATCGAATACAGTGATATAAATTGCATAAATCTAATTAAGTAATTTATGGTATTAGTATATTCTAATGTTCATACCAAGTAAAGCACTAGGTTATTATTTTTTATCTCCTCCCTTTTTTATACCCTCCTCAAAAAATAAATTACAGCCTATTAATAATGCATTAATATCTATTGTAGGTGGGGAACTACCCAGTCAAACATTATCCTTATACGATCTAAAAAACCACAACCATCCGACAAAACTCAGCCTTAGTTTTTTAAAGTAAATTGTGCCAAGCAAAGAACCACAAAGGAGTTAAGTTATTTTCTCAATATACTGCAACATCAACTGCACTGTTTTACTTCCTCTAAACTCATTAATATCTAATTTATATGCAGCTTTAATAGATCGTGTTCCCAACCAGTTTTCAGGCTTATCAACAAAAAAGCAAATAGCATCCATTAACAAATCTCCCATAGGGAACCTCAGTACAAACTTTAAATGTTGTTGCCCAACTATTCGACATTGAATAACATCAAAAACACCATCAAAAACAGGTTCAGGAAACTCTTGTCCCCACGTCCCTACATCACTTAATTGTTGAGTAAATTCCATCGTAATCTCTTTTTCAGTCAACTTTCCATCCGACAAAACTTTCTGTTCAAGATCTACTTTATCTAAATGCCTTGCCACAACTTCATCAAACGCTAAAGCAAACACTGGGTAATCATGCATTTTAATAGACATGCCCGCAGCCATTGCATGCCCACCGAATTTGCTTAATACTTGAGGATGTAAAACAGCAATTTCACTTAAAACATCTCGAATATGCACACCAGGAATTGAACGAGCAGACCCTTTAATTTCACCATTATCTGTAGGAGCAAAAGCTACAACGGGGCGGTGTAAGCGATCTTTAATTCTAGAAGCTAAAATACCATTAACACCTTGATGCCAATATTTATCAAATAAACAAATACCCGCAGCCAAATGATGCTCTTCTAACATCTGCATATCTTTAAGCAAAGACATGGCCTCATTTTTCATTTGAGCTTCAACATCTTTTCGGTCTTTATTCAACTCATCTAACTGTTCAGCCATCTCTTTAGCTAAAGACAAGTCATCGGTAAGTAAACACTGGATACCTAAAGACATATCATCCATACGCCCAGCCGCATTAATTCTTGGCCCCAATGCAAAACCAATATCTGTAGATGTGAGTGATTGGTGTTGCTTACCTGATTGCTCAATTAATGCCAAAATACCTGGGTGGGCTTGGCCAGAACGGATTCGCAGTAAACCTTGATGCACTAATACGCGATTAACCTGATCTAAGGCAACCACATCAGCTACTGTACCTAAAGCAACAAAATCCAATAATTGCGCAAGATTAGGTTGATCAATATTATGCTGCTCAAACCACTTTTGTTCTCGTAACCGGCTTCTTAATGCCATCAACACATAAAAAATAACCCCCACACCTGCAATATTGCCACTAGGAAATTTATCACCGACTACATTTGGGTTAACAATAGCATCCGCATCAGGCAACTCATCACCAGGCAGATGGTGGTCTGTCACCAAAACTTTTATACCAAATTCTTTTGCAACCTTAACCCCATCCAGACTTGAAATACCGTTATCAACAGTGATAATAACATCAGGTTTTTGCTTTTTAACTAACTCAACAATTTCAGGCGTTAAACCATAACCATATTCAAAGCGATTAGGAACAACATAAGAAACATGACTCGCCCCTAAGAGCTCAAGACCTTTAATTCCCACCACACAACTCGTCGCCCCATCCGCATCAAAATCAGCCACAATACTAATATTCTGTTGCTGTTTTATCGCAGTAATTAAATGCTCAACCATTTCTTCCATTCCTGACAAAAGCCAAGGTGAAGGGAGGTTTGTTAAAGTTCTCTCTAATTGTTGATTTTCTGTGATGCCACGGCTAGAAAAAATGTGATTTAAAATGGGAGAAATATCTTTTAGATGTGATTTGTTCTTACCTGCAGGTCTGGGAACTATATTTTTTTGAACGCCTTGATGATACATAAATAAACTCTGTAGAGCGGACTTCAGTCCGCAATAAAAATTGCAATAATTTTATTAGCCGTAAAACTACAGCGGACTGAAGTCCGCTCTAAAGCTGTTGTTAAAGCCACTTTTCATCCCAATGAGAGTAATCCGCAATTGATTTAACTAAACCTACTCTTAATGGGTTTGCAACTTATACCTTGAAAGCTGTTTTAAGTCTTCATCACCTCTAATAGCATGATCATAAAAACCTCTTTGCCAAAAAGCACCTTGCCAATTTAATAATTCTTTTATTGAATGACTACTCGTCCCTTTAAAAACACGCATAATTTCAGATAAACTAGTTTCTTTTATCACAAATAACCAATGTAAATGGTCAGGCATTAAAACCCAGCTTAACGACTCTATTTTTCCTGAGCTTTCAAATTTATTCATGAATTTAATTAAAAAGCGGGCAAGATAAAAATCATTAAATGAGGGTTACGATTTTCTGTAACCATCGTAATAGAATACGCTCTACCTAACTCAGATACTCTACCCTTCGTTAAATTCTCATATCCCATAAACCACCTCCAGCATTAAAATTTGTAGAGTGGACTTCAGTCCGCCCTATTCCTATCGACATCTACTTTGCTCATAGCGGACTGAAGTCCGCTCTACAGTGTGCTGTATATTACTTCATGGTTTTTTAATATATTGCCATGAAAACTTTTGGGAATTCTATTCCAGTCCATGACTTGTACTATGATAGGAATATTTGATGCTTGTAACTGTTCTTTAAAATCTACGAATTCGTTAATAGCTAGGGGGGTAAAATCAACGGTACGAATAACTATATCCAAGTCACTGGCATCATGACTTTCACCATTAACTCGACTACCATAAGCCCATATTTCTATTGCTGTTGTAAAACATTCATCAGCAATATTACACAGAGATTTATGATCTTTGTCCCTTATATCAATCATCACAAACTAATTTAATAGCTCGAATTACACTATCAGCATCAACAATAAACTGTGGAAGCAAAACAATGGTTTGTTCTGCGAAGCCCTCACCATAATCATGGGCAGTGTTATTTCTATTATCTCTGTATTTTAACCATCGTTCAGCTTGTTCTATCGTTATTAAGCTGTGGTTAGCCGCGTGCCTGAAAATATCTTTAAAATATAAACGATCAGCTTCTTTAGAACTATGAAAATAGGGTTTTAATGCTTTTTTAAGTAACTTTCCACTTTGTTCCAAGATGATTTCAAACTCTTTAACGCAGGCAGAGCGATACATATCATATTGAATTGATTCATTATCACTGTCATTAAGTAGTTTTAATGACATTTCGAGTGTTTTAACACACCTTTGCAAAAAAGAAGTATCAATATGCATGGATAAAGGGGATGTAGAGCGGACTTCAGTCCGCTATAAAAAATGGATGACTCACTTAGGAACGCGCATTGAATAACTTCCCGAAATTATAACGTAGGATTTTTGTTTTAAGTTGTTTCATGCACGTTCCATAGACCCTAAAGGTTTAGGATAGCGGACTGAAGTCCGCTCTACAATCTTACATATTATCTAAAATAGCTTTTTTAACAGCATCCAAATTAGCTTCAATCGTCACAGGATGAGAATCTTTACATTGATTAATTGCAGTATCAGGGTCTTTTAAACCATTACCTGTTAGCGTACAAACAATTTTGCTACCTTCAGGGATTTTCCCGCTAGCTATATCTTTTAATGCACCTGCTAATGAAGTTGCAGATGCTGGCTCACAAAAGATACCTTCATATTGTGAAAGCATTTTATGTGCTTCCAATATTTTTTCATCTGCAAAACAATCAAACCATCCACCTGACTCTTTTTGAGCTGCCCAAGCAAAATCCCATGATTGCGGTCTACCAATACGAATAGCTGTTGCAACCGTTTCTGGATTATCAATCATTTTACCACTGATAAAAGGCGCTGCTCCCGCTGCTTGATAACCACACATGACAGGACGTTTAGTTGCTACTGCTTTTAAATCACCTTGATCAGCAGCGTATTCGGTATAACCTTTCCAATAAGCTGTAATATTTCCTGCATTACCTACAGGTAAACAATGGAAATCTGGCGCATCACCTAATTCATCAACAATTTCAAAAGCTGCTGTTTTTTGGCCATCTATACGATAGGGGTTAATTGAATTCACAATCGTAACGGGTGCATGATCAACAATTTCTTTAACTAAAGACATGCCATCATCAAAGTTACCATTAATCTGAATAATTTCAGCGCCATACATTAATGTTTGCGCTAATTTACCTAAAGCAATTTTTCCATCAGGAATTAGTACAAAAGCTTTAATACCTGCACGCACTGCATAAGCTGCTGCTGATGCAGAAGTATTACCTGTAGAAGCACAAATAATCGCTTCACTACCCTCCTCTACTGCTTTAGTTACAGCCATAGTCATGCCTCGGTCTTTAAAAGAACCCGTAGGATTTAAACCTTCATATTTGACATAAATATCGACATCTTTACCAATAATTCTGGGGATATTTTGTAG
>Ga0209826_1000235_pt1 | contig 40183 bp, 40 predicted proteins | sample GOMGulsemesocosm_5_FD_184637 | JGI IMG/M metagenome (GOLD analysis project Ga0209826, IMG submission 184637) | Methane-oxidizing microbial communities from mesocosms in the Gulf of Mexico - GOM15C Gulf of Mexico (SPAdes) (version 2) | ecosystem: Environmental > Aquatic > Marine > Cold seeps...
CAACGACTTAGAAAACAAGTTTGAATTACTTAATGAGAAAATTGAGCATACCATCCAAAAAGCGCTCAATAAAAATATGATTATGCTAATGGGAATGATGGGGTTCTTTTTAACACTATCCAAAGCATTGGATATATTTATTAAGTGAGTGGTTGAGCCAATCAAGCTGGTTGATCCTTTGATTTTACTTTGATTTTAAAAAATGAAAGAACAACGAAAAATAGACGTTAAATTTATTAAAACTTAAGGGACTTTAAGCTGAACCGCCCTAACACTAAGACCATTTTTTCATTTCAATCGAGTTTGACTCCTTTGATTTCAAGGTCAGAAAAATGCATGATATTGTTATTGGTTTATTGATTAACAAAGTCGAATTCGGTGGGGACATTCACTCTTAATCACAAATTCGATCCACTACCAATTTTTCCACTCAAGAGTGATAACGAATTTAAAATGATTTAAAGCAATGTCAGATACCATAGTAGGCGAATAGAATGATTGATGATATAAGAGATGTAGAAGATAAAGTGTATAACCGTGATTTATTTGGGCAGGGGAAATGAATAAGCTATTGTATTTGTTAGGTCGAAAGAAAAAGTTACTTGTAAATGATATCGAAGAACATAATGCTGCACTGTGTGATGCCGTTTCAGGTTCTAGTTTTTTGGTAGTGGGCGGCGCAGGTACTATTGGCCAAGCAGTTACAAAAGAAATATTCAAACGCAACCCCAAAAAGTTACATGTTGTGGATATTAGTGAAAACAACATGGTCGAATTAGTTCGAGATATTAGAAGTTTGTTTGGCTATATTGATGGTGATTTTCAAACTTTTGCACTAGATATTGGAAGCATTGAATATGATGTTTTTATTAAATCAGACGGGCAGTATGATTATGTCTTAAATTTATCGGCATTAAAGCATGTACGTAGTGAAAAAGACCCGTTCACATTAATGCGTATGATTGATACTAATATTTTTAATACAGAAAAAACACTTGAACAAGCGATAGAAAACAGCACTAAAAAATATTTTTGTGTCTCAACAGACAAAGCAGCTAACCCCGTCAATATGATGGGGGCGAGTAAGCGAATAATGGAAATGTTTTTAATGAGAAAGTCATTAGAAATTAACATTTCCATGGCTCGATTTGCGAATGTTGCCTTTAGTGATGGTTCATTACTGCATGGGTTTAATCAACGGATAGAAAAGCAACAACCCATTGTTGCCCCTAATGATATTAAACGCTATTTTGTAACGCCCCAAGAAAGTGGAGAACTTTGTTTAATGAGCTGTATTTTTGGTGAAAATAGAGATATTTTCTTTCCAAAACTAAGCGAAGATTTACATCTTATTTCTTTTGCGGATATAGCGATTAAATATCTTAAAGCAAAAGGTTATGAGCCCTATCTTTGTCAAAATGAAGATGAAGCTCGGGAGTTGGTTAAAACACTCCCTCAACAAGGGCAATGGCCCTGCCTGTTTACATCCAGTGATACCACGGGTGAAAAAGATTTTGAAGAGTTCTTTACAGATAAAGAAACATTAGATATGGAACGTTTTGAAAATCTAGGCATTATTAAAAATGCAGCTGATTTTAATGATGACCTGCTAAAAAGTTTTACAAATACAATTTTCGCACTTAAACAGAAAAAAGAATGGTCTAAAGATCAAATTGTTGAACTTTTCTTTAAAATGATTCCAGACTTTGGACATAAAGAAACAGGGAAATACTTAGATGGGAAAATGTAATCATGTTTGAAGAAACAATAAATTTCATTCAAAAAACATATAAAACAGATGCTTTTCTCCCCCTACACGAACCTGTGTTTTTTGGAAACGAAAAAAAATACCTAAATGAATGTATAGACTCCACCTTTGTTTCATCCGTAGGAAAGTTTGTTGATCAATTTGAGCAGATGATGGCAGAGTATACAGGGGCAAAATATGCAATAGCCGTGGTTAACGGTACAGCAGCATTGCATATTGCTTTAGAACTGGCTGGCGTAGATAAAGAGAGTGAAGTTATTACTCAGCCATTGTCATTTGTCGCCACCTGTAATGCCATTAGTTATTGTGGTGCAAAACCCATTTTTGTTGATGTAGATAAAGACACCATGGGCCTAAGTCCTGATAGCTTGTCTGCATTTTTAAAAGAACAAACAGAACAGCGCAAGGAAGGATGTTATAACAAAAAAACAGGAAAGAAAGTTGCAGCTGTCGTACCCATGCACACTTTCGGGCACCCTTGCCGCATAGATGAGATTGCAGAAATTTGTACACAATATAACATTCCATTAATAGAAGATACCGCCGAAAGCTTGGGCAGCTTTTATAAAGGAAAACATACAGGTTTGTTTGGACAAGCCAGTGCTTTTAGCTTTAATGGTAATAAAACCATAACGACAGGGGGGGGCGGCATGATTATAACGAATGATGAAACCTTTGCTAAAAGAGCTAAACACATCACCACCACAGCAAAAGTGCCTCATTCCTATGAGTTTGTTCATGATGAAATTGGATACAATTATCGTTTGCCTAATATTAATGCGGCGTTAGGTTGCGCTCAGATGGAATCATTAGCTTTTATTCTGAATAATAAGCAAGAACTAGGGCAATTATATAAAACCTTCTTTGAAAGCCAAGAGATAGACTTTGTTGCAGAGAAACCTAATTCAAAAGTAAATTACTGGCTAAATGCTGTCATCTTAAAAGATAAACAAGAAAGAGATAAGTTTCTGCAAGAGACTAATGAAGCAGGGGTAATGACTCGTCCTATCTGGCAGTTGATGAATAAACTAAAGATGTTTAAATCATGTCAAACGGGTGATTTAACAAATGCAGAATGGTTAGAAGAACGAGTGGTTAATATTCCAAGTGGGGTTCGCTTGTGAGTAATAAACTTGTCTTAATTGGTGGTGGTGGACATTGTAAGTCTTGTATTGATGTTATTGAGCAATCAGCAGAATATGAAATTGTTGGAATTCTTGATAAAAAAGAAAATATGGGTAAGACCATTTTAGGCTATGAAATAATTGGCACAGACGAGCAGATTGAAGCATTATCAGGTAAAGGCTTTAGTTTTTTAATTACTATTGGTCAGATTAAAACATCACAAATTAGAAAGAAAATATATCAACAATTAATAAAAGTAAATGCGGATATTGCAACAATTATCTCTCCCTTAGCGTATGTTTCTAAACATGCTTTAATTGGCAAAGGCACTATTATCATGCATGATGCTTTGGTTAATGCCAGTGCTAATATTGGAGAAAACTGTATTATTAATTCAAAAGCATTGATAGAGCATGATGTTGTTATTGAGAGTCACTGTCATATTTCTACAGCGGCTATTGTTAATGGTGGAGTTATCGTAAAAAAAGGCTCCTTTTTTGGTAGCAATGCGGTAAGTAAAGAGTATGTTACAACCTCAAGTGACGCTTTTATCAAAGCGGGTTCGTTATTTTTAGGTGAGAAATAAATGATTAATAAAGTTTTTATCATTGCAGAAGCAGGTGTTAATCATAATGGCAGTATTGAACTTGCAAAAAAACTAATTAATGCAGCAGTAGAGTCTGGAGCAGATGCGGTTAAATTTCAGACTTTTAAAGCTGAAAATTTGGTAAGTAAAAAAACGCAAAAAGCAGCGTATCAAAAAGAAACAACCGACAGTAACGAATCTCAGTTTGATATGATCAAAAAGTTAGAGCTTGATATATATACACATCAAGAATTAATAACTTATTGTATAAAGAAAGGCATAATGTTTTTATCGACCCCTTTTGATCATGACAGTATTGACCTACTTAACGAATTGGGGGTTGAGATTTTCAAAATTCCCAGTGGTGAAATTACCAACCTGCCCTATTTAAGAAAAATTGGGGCATTAAACAAACAAGTTATACTCTCTACAGGAATGGCTGATTTAGGTGAAATTGAAGACGCATTAAACATACTGGTTAAAGCAGGTACAAAGCGAGGCAATATTACGGTATTACACGCAAACACTATGTATCCAACCCCAATGGAAGATGTCAATTTAAGAGCCATGCAAACAATCGGGCAGGCTTTTGATATTGCCTATGGTTATTCTGATCATACATTAGGGATAGAAGTAGACATTGCCGCTGTGGCAATGGGGGCAACCGTGATTGAAAAGCACTTTACCCTAGATAAAACAATGGATGGACCAGATCACAAGGCATCATTAGAACCAGATGAATTAATCGCAATGGTAAAAGCGATTCGTAATATAGAGCAGGCATTAGGCTCAAGCATTAAAACTCCCAGCAAAAGTGAACAACCTAATATGGCAGTGGTTAGAAAATCAATTATTGCTAAAAAACAAATTAAAAAAGGTGAGACTTTAAACGAAGAAAATATAACCGTCAAACGCCCAGGAACAGGCATTAGCCCAATGCGATGGGATGAGGTTATTGGACAAGTGGCACAAAAAGATTATCAGGCAGATGAGCTAATTTAGGAGCACTGTATGAATCTTATTAAGATTGAAGATATTCAGAATTTAATTATTGAAATAAAAGGAAAGAAACTTCTAGTTGATAAAGATGTTGCTGTTATTTATGGCGTAGAAACAAAATGGATTAATGAAGTTGTAAAAAACAACCCAGAACGATTCCCTGAGGGCTATAGTGTCGAGCTAGATTTAGCTGATAAGCAACAACTGGTCGAAAATTTCGACCGGTTCAAAAAATTAAAACACTCTACTGTTAACCCTAAAGGATTTACTGAGAAAGGTTTATATAAGTTAGCCACTATTTTACATAGTGAACAAGCAATACAAACGACACTGTCAATTATAGAAACCTTTTCAAAAATTAGAGAGCTTTCCCGTACAGTCAACGAGCTTTCCACAATAGAAAATAAAAATGATGCAAAAAGCATTAATGCAACGCAGTGGTGAATTGATAGCTGAAATTTTGGATGATGACCTGAAAACTAGCGAAGAAGAAACCACGATTGAACTTAATTTTGCAGTTTTAAAATTTAAACATACGATTAAGAAGAAAAAATAAGCTGATGAGAAAAATATGCGTTGTAACAGGAACCCGTGCTGAATATGGCTTATTATTTTGGTTAATGAAAGAAATTCAAGCTGATGAAGCACTTGAATTGCAGATCATTGTTACAGGAATGCATTTGTCACCAGAATTTGGCTTAACCTATAAAGAAATTGAAAAGGATTTTCAAATTGATAAAAAAGTAGAAATGCTTTTATCATCAGACACAGCGATTGGTATTTCTAAGTCAATGGGCTTGGCACAAATATCATTTGCAGAAGCTTACGATCAATTACAGCCTGATATTGTTGTCGTATTAGGGGATCGATATGAAATATTCAGTGCAGTAAGTGCCGCTATGATAGCGAACTTACCCATTGCTCATTTACATGGGGGAGAAACAACAGAAGGGGCATTTGACGAGGCAATTCGACATTCAATCACCAAGATGAGTCACTTGCACTTTACAGCAACAGAGGGCTATAAAAATAGAGTAATCCAGTTAGGAGAACATCCAAGCCGTGTTTTTAATGTAGGTGGCTTAGGAATAGATAATATAGTTAAATTAACCCTCCTTTCTAAAAAAGAGTTTGAAGAGGCTATTAATTTTAAACTTAATAAGCAAAATATATTAATCACCTTTCACCCTGTTACCTTAGAAAGCTCAAGTGCGGAACAACAGTTTTCTGAATTATTAGCATCGCTTGACGAGCTAGAAGGCACACATCTTATCTTTACAAAAGCAAATAGTGATACCGACGGGCGCATCATTAATCAAATGATTGATGAATATGTAGTTAAAAATAACCATAAAGCGGTTGGATTTACTTCTTTAGGGCAGTTGCGTTATTTAAGTGCCTTGCAATATATTGATATGGTGCTGGGTAATAGCTCAAGTGGTTTAGCAGAAGTACCCACGTTTAAAAAAGCCACAATTAATATAGGTGATAGACAAAAAGGACGAATTAAAGCAAACAGCGTCATAGATTGCTTACCTAATAAAATAGCTATAAAAAAAGCGCTTGATCATGCTTTATCAATAGAATTTCAAACCGAACTAAATACAGTGAAAAACCCTTATGGTGTGGGTGGTGCGAGCGCCAAGATAAAAGGTATATTGAAAGAAATTGATATAACAAATATTACGAAAAAAACTTTTTATAATCTGAGTGTTGAAAAATAGCATGAATCATATTGATAAAATTACATTGACGGTAAAATCTACTGTTCAAGATGCCTTGCAGATTATCGACAGTGGTGCAGTCAAAATTGCCTTAGTTGTTGATAGTGAAAATAAACTGATTGGTACATTGTCGGATGGCGATATTCGGAGAGGGATTTTAAAAGGCTTAACATTAGCAGATCGTATCGAGAGTTGTTATTTTAAAAAACCAACAGTGGTAACGGTTAATACGCCTAATGATGAAATAATTAGCCTTTGTACCGCAAAAAAAATATATCAAATCCCCGTTGTAGATAGCAACGGTAAAGTTGTTCGCTTATGTATGCTAGATGAGCTTTTAAAGCCACAAACTCATGACAACAAAGTTGTTTTAATGGTTGGGGGCTTAGGATCAAGATTGCGACCACTAACAGATAGCACGCCCAAACCCATGTTAAAGGTAGGTGACAAGCCTATTTTACAAACCATTGTAGAAAAATTTGCTCAATATGGCTTTGTAAACATTGTCATGTGTGTCAATTATAAGTCACATATTATTCAAGAGCATTTTGGTGATGGCAGTCAATTTGGCGTTAATATTGAGTACGTTTTAGAGGATGTACGCATGGGGACAGCAGGTGCATTAACATTATTAAAAGATAAGCCTGCCCAGCCTTTTTTTGTTATGAATGGTGATTTATTAACCAATATTAACTTTGAGAGCTTTCTTGAGTATCATAACGATCAGACTGCTTCAGCAAGTATGTGTGTGCGTGAATATGATTTTCAAGTGCCTTATGGGGTTGTGAATATTGATGATGGGAAAATTAAATCAATAGAAGAAAAACCCGTACATCAGTTTTTTGTCAGTGCTGGGATATATATATTAAACCCAGAATGCATTGATTTAATTCCACAGAACCAGTTTTATGATATGCCGACTTTATTTGAAAAATTAATAGAGCAAAAGGAAAATACAATTTCATTTCCGTTAAGGGAGTATTGGCTGGATATTGGACGGATTGAAGAATATGACAAGGCAAATAGAGAATATCATGGGGTTTTTAAATGAGGGTTATTATTGTTGGCTTTGGTTCTATAGGTAGGCGGCACTTTGAAATACTAAGTAATTTAGAGAATGTTGCGGCTGTGGATATTGTTACCAAACAAAACATTCAAAACAAAGAGGGAATTTCATATAAAAATTTATGTGAGGTTCAGGAGATTTCTCATTATGACTACTTTGTAATTGCTAGTGAAACAGCCAAGCACCATGAGCAGTTGAAATATATATGCTCTAAAGTAAGTGGCAAGAAAATCCTTGTAGAAAAACCGTTGTTTGATAAACAGCAGGATGTGTTTGATTGTAATAATAAAGTGTTTACAGCATATAATTTACGATTTCACCCCGTGCTGGAGCAGTTAAAGCGCTTAATAAAAGGTGAGGAAATTTATTATGTGAATGCTATATGTGGCCAATATTTGCCCTTATGGCGACCTGAACAGGATTACCGACAATCATACAGTGCAGATATTAACCAAGGCGGTGGAGTGTTAAGAGATCTAAGTCATGAATTAGACTATTTAACATGGATATTTGGTGATATTGATAAAATTGATTCCATTAATACAAAAGTAAGTGACTTAGATATTAATTCCGATGACATTTTTACGGGTATTGCCGTTACTAAAAGTGGCGTTATTCTCAACCTGACGATTGACTATATAAGCAAGATCCCTATGAGACGGCTTGTAGTACATACTAAAAATAATACGATTGAGGTAGATATAATAAACAATAGCATTATTAATCATGATAGGCAGGCTAATAAAAGTGTTGTTGATACTGGAAAAATAGATAGAAATTATACATACACAAAAATGCATGAATCAATTATAAGTAATGAATTTGAGACTGTGTGTAACTTCGATGAAGGAAAAAAAGTCATGGATATTATTGATAGTATAGAATTTAAGGAGTTGTAAATGAGTACTTTTAAAGTGCTATGTACTATTTGTGCAAGAGGCGGTTCTAAAGGCGTTAAGAATAAAAACATTAAATTATTAAATTGCAAACCACTTATTGCCTATACGATAGAGCAGGCTAAGGCTAGTGGCTTATTTGAACATATAGTAATCAGTACAGATTCTGATGATATTGCAGAAATTGCACAGCAATATGGTGCCGAAGTGTTTTTTAAAAGAAGTGCTGAAATGGCAAGCGATACAGCAGGGAAATTAGAGGTTATTCGTGATGCTTTTAAAAAGAGCGAGTCTCATTATGATGAGAAATATGATTATTTAATTGACCTAGATGCAACGGCTCCGTTACGAGATGTCGAAGACATCATCAAATCATTTCAGCAGTTTCTAGAAAACAATAATGATAATTTAATTACAGCGATGCCAAGCCGAAGAAGTCCATATTTTAATCTTGTTGAAGTTAATGAATCAGGAAAAGTAAGTCTTTCTAAAAAATTAGATAATAGTATCGTTAGAAGACAAGATGCACCGAAAAGTTATGATATGAATGCATCTATTTATATCTGGAAACGGGATGTAATCTTAAAAGATAATAATTTGTTTTTAGACAAAACAGGGCTATATGTCATGCCAGAAGAGCGGTCTATTGATATAGATGCAGAATTAGATTATAAATTTGTAGAATTCATAATGAAGGACAATGATGCTAAAAGATAATGTGGTTGTAGTCACTGGTGGTGCTGGTCTTATTGGGCAAGAATTTGTTAAAGCGATTATTGAAAATAATGGTGTTGCCATTGTTGCTGATATTAACAGCGAGCTGGGCAATAAAATCAAATCAACGCTATCGAAAGAGCTTAATACGACAAAGATAGATTACTGTCAGCTAGACATTACATCAAAAAAATCTCTGCAAGAGTGCGTAAGCTATTTATCTAATAAATATGGCAGAATTGATGCGCTAGTAAATAATGCTTACCCACGGAATAAAAATTATGGAAAACACTTCTTTGATGTGGAATATGATGATTTTGTAGAAAATACAGGTTTAAACTTGGGAGGGTACTTTGTTTCGTCACAACAGTTTGCAAAATATTTTCAGCAGCAAGGTCATGGAAATATAATCAATATTTCCTCAATCTATGGTGTGGTTGCGCCAAGGTTTGAAGTTTATGCGGGTACAAAGATGACTACTCCTGTTGAGTATGCTGCAATAAAATCATCTTTAATTCATATTACAAAATATATGGCTAAATATTTTAAAGGAATGAATATTAGAGTTAATACCTTAAGCCCTGGTGGTATTTTAGATAGTCAGCCGGAATCATTCCTAAAGGAATATAAGCAAAAATGTTTGAATAAGGGAATGCTGGATTCAGAAGATCTGAAAGGTACTTTAGTTTATTTGTTAAGTGATATGAGTCAATTTGTGAATGGACAGAATATTGTTGTTGATGATGGATTTTGTTTGTAAAAAGGTAGAGATTTTAGATGAAAAATATTGTAATTATTGGAGCAGGTCAGTTAGGTAGTAGACATTTACAAGGAGTTTGTAAGAGTAATGTTGAGATACGAATTGAGGTGGTCGATCCATCTGAACTGTCAAGAGATATAGCAAAGCAGAGATATGAGGAGGTTGGAAATAATAATTTTGTAAAAGATGTCTTTTTTTATAATTCAATAGATAAGCTGTCTGATGATATTGATTTAGTCATTATAGCTACTAATGCTGATGTAAGAGCTAAAATAATTACAGAACTATTGGCGACAAAGAATGTTAAAAACATGGTGCTTGAAAAAGTTTTATTTCAAACGGTTGAAGAATATGATCGTATCGATAGTCTTCTAGAAAAAACGGAAACTAAGTGCTGGGTAAATCATCCAAGAAGAATGTTTCCATTTTATCAAAAATTAAAGCATGAACTTAAAGGTGCTAAGCGGATATCTTATAGTTTTCAAGGCGGAGCATGGGAGCTAGGGTGTAATGGGTTACATTTTATAGACCATTTATCGGATCTAGTGGCGTCAACAGATTTAGTCTTGGATTCTAGCTTATTAGACAATAAAATCTATAATGCTAAAAGAGAAGGGTATATTGAGTTTAATGGATTGTTAACGGGGCAGTTATCACAACATATTTTTTCTTTATATTCAAGCCCTGATGAAACTGCACCTGTTCTTACCATTTCATCTGATCGTTTAGTGGTTATCATGGACGAAGCAAAAGCAACCATTAGAATTGCTAAAAAAGAGAATAATTGGGAATGGGAAGAACGGAATGAAAAAATAACACTTTTTCAAAGTGAATTATCAGATAAGTTGGTACAAAATATTCTTTTAGATAAAAAGTGTTCTTTGCCTACTTATAAAGAAGCAATGAGGTTACATGTTCCGTTTATTGAGTGCTTGTTAAATCACGTTACAAAAGTGACGGGAAAAAAACAGAAAACATGTCGCATAACATAAAATACAGGATTAATATATGATTTGGTTGATAGGTTCAGGCGGAATGTCTGTGGATTACGCTATGGTGTTACAAGAAAAAAAAAAGAATTTATAGTGATAGGGCGAGGGGTTGTTTCAGCTGCTATTTTTGAAGATAAAACTGGTGAAAAAGTTGTTGTTGGCGGATTAAGTTCATTCTTAGCACTTTTACCGGAGAAGCCATCATCAGCAATAGTGAGTGTTGGAGTAGAGCAGTTGTATGCAACAACAATGGCATTATTAGAGTATGGAGTGAAAAACATATTGATTGAAAAGCCTGGTGGTTTAGAAACTCTAGAAATTGAGAAATTAAAAATAAAAAGCGCTGAAAAAGATGCACATGTTTTTATTGCATATAATCGACGGTTTTATAGTTCTACTATTAAAGCTCAGGAATTAATCGCACAGGAAGGTGGTGTAACGTCATTTAATTTTGAATTAACTGAGTGGAGCCATGTCATTGAAAATCTAGATAAACCTACAACTGTTTTATCTAAGTGGTTTTTAGCAAACTCTACTCACGTTGCAGATATGGCTTTTTTTCTTGGTGGAGCGCCACAAGAAATCACATGTTATACATCTGGTAGGCTCAGCTGGCACCCAAGTGCTTCAAATTTTTCTGGGGCAGGTGTTTCAAAATTGGGGGCATTATTTAATTATGGTGCAAACTGGAACTCAGCAGGTCGATGGTCAGTTGAGGTGTTAACCAGTGAAAATCGCTATATATTCAGGCCAATGGAATCGTTAATAGTCCAGAAGCGAGGAAGCATTAAGCAAGAAGCTGTTGAGATAGATGATGACCTGGACACACGTTTTAAGCCTGGTCTATATTTACAAGTAGAAGCCTTTTTAAATAATCACATAGAACGATTATGCTCACTAGATGAACAGTTATCTCTATTTCCAGTATATGAGGAAATGGCTTCGTACAAAAAAGATATAGTTACAATGCTTTAGTTAAGTCGTGATAGATAGAGTGACTGTGAAAATGATGAAGCCACTTAGAATAGATGGCAACAAGTTAAACTGTAAGAAAATTAATGGATTATATTAAAAGTATTAAGCTTAGGCTTGTCGATAGCACTAGTCTAGAACCATAATCACTGATAGTATGAACCAAGGAACTGAAATAAGTGCAAATAAAAACGCTGGATGGTTTAGATTTAAAAGGTGGGAATGAGATATCAATCCTTGATTCTGCACTGCGATCACAAGTGAAATTTGAATATAGTTGTAAAAATGGTCAGTGCGGTGCTTGTAAGGCAACCTTGTTAGAGGGTGAGGTGTTGGAGCTTCAGGTTCAAACTGCACTGTCGGATGCTGATGTTAAGGCTAAAAAAATCCTAACATGTTGTTGCGCGCCTGATTCCGACATTGTAATCGATGCTGAAGATTTAACCGCATTGACACATATTGAAATTAAGACACTGCCCGCACGTATAAATAAAATAGAAAAAAAGACAGAGAAAGTTGTTGAGGTAGAACTGAGATTACCCCCAACAGCTAACTTAACCTTTTTAGAAGGCCAGTATGTTGATATTTCAGGCCCTCAAGGCATCAGAAGAAGCTATTCGATTGCAAACAGTGCTAGTGGTAAGTTATTGAAAATATGGATTAAGAAAGTTGAAGGTGGGGCGTTTAGTCAGTATTGGTTTAATGAGGCCAGAGAAAATAACTTACTAAGAATAGAGGGGCCTAAAGGAAGTTTCTTTTTTAGAGAACCCAAGCTAAATATTATATTTATGGCAACAGGGACTGGTATTGCACCGGTGAAATCAATTTTGGATAAGTTGGCCGAAACACCAGATGTTTTTAGTGCGGTTTCTTTTTCTTTGTACTGGGGAAATAGACACATTGAAGATTTTTTTTGGAGCCCAAGCTATACTTCGCTTAATTTGAATTATGTCCCAGTATTATCAAAAGATAATGAAGCATGGCAAGGTCGTGTAGGTTATATACAAGATATTGTGGTTGAAGATGGTTTGAGTATGGAAGATACACAGGTTTATGCTTGTGGCTCTTTACAAATGATTGAATCAGCAAGTGTTTTACTTGTGGATAATGGATTGGCAGAAAAACAATTTTATGCAGATGCTTTTGTAAGCAGCTAAGCAGCTAAGGAGTAGAGGAAATGAAAGCAGTAATTCTTGCAGGTGGTTTGGGAACAAGGTTAAGTGAAGAGACCAGCTTGAGACCTAAACCTATGGTTGAGATTGGCGGGAAACCGATATTGTGGCATGTGATGAAAATGTACTCTGCTCATGGCATTCATGATTTTGTCATTTGCTGTGGCTATAAAGGTTATGTGATTAAAGAGTATTTCGCCAATTATTTTCTACATCAATCTGATGTTACGTTTTCAATGAAAGATAACCAAATGAAGGTGCATAAAGAGCGTGCAGAACCCTGGACGGTGACGCTTGTTGATACTGGTGATGAATCGATGACTGGTGGCAGATTGGGAAGAGTGGCTGAGTTTATTAAGGGTGAGGATGCATTTTGTTTTACTTATGGTGATGGTGTGGGTGATATTGATATCACGGCCAGTATTGCTTTTCATAAACAGCATGGAAAACAAGCTACGTTAACAGCAACTTATCCCTCTGGGCGTTTTGGTGCTTTGGATATACAGGATGGGCAAGTAAATAAGTTTAAAGAAAAACCAAAAGGCGATGGAGCCATGATAAATGGGGGGTTTTTTGTACTCTCACCAAAAGTCTTAGCCAGAATTCCAAATGATGAATGCACTTGGGAGCAGGAGCCGTTGATTGGACTGACGGAGGATGGGGAGCTAATGGCTTATGAGCATCATGGGTTCTGGCATCCTATGGATACCTTGCACGACAAGATGACACTGGAAAGATTATGGAAAGAGAAAAAAGCACCGTGGAAGATGTGGTAAAGAGATGATTGATCAATCTTTTTGGAAGAGCAAGCGTGTTTATGTAACTGGACATACAGGCTTTAAAGGCAGCTGGTTATCACTGTGGCTTGAAAGTATGGGTGCTGAAGTTAAAGGTTATGCCTTGACTCCTGCAACAACCCCAAGTTTGTTTGAAGTGGCAAGTGTTGCGGATAAAATAGAATCAGAGATCGGTGATATTCGTAATCTTGCTCAGTTACAAAAAAGCATGGTCAATTTTAACCCTGACATTTTGATTCATATGGCAGCACAGCCACTGGTTCGGTTGTCATATAAAGAACCTGTTGATACTTATGAAACCAATGTCATGGGCACAGTGAAAGTATTAGAAGCAGCACGCTCTTGCCCAAAATTAAAATCAATTGTCAGTGTCACTACGGATAAGTGTTACGAGAATAAAGAGCGTGATCTGGGTTACCGAGAAGATGAACCTATGGGTGGACATGACCCGTATAGCAGTAGTAAAGGTTGTGCAGAGCTAGTGACATCTGCTTATCGACGTTCATTTATGCAGGAAAAGGGAGTTGGCCTGGCCTCAGCGCGAGCTGGCAATGTGATTGGCGGCGGCGATTGGGCCCATGAACGTCTGATTCCCGATATTTTGACTGCCTTTGAGAACGGAAAGCCTGTTACCATTCGCAACCCGAAATCCACAAGACCCTGGCAACATGTGTTGGAGCCCCTATCTGGTTATTTGGTATTGGCGCAGAAGCTTTATGAGGCACCTGAACTGTATGCTGAAGGTTGGAACTTTGGTCCGGATGAAGAGGATGCCAAACCGGTAAGTTGGATATTAGATAGCATGGTGTCAAAGTGGCCGGGAGCCAGTTGGAAGTTAGATGAAGGCTCTTACCCACATGAAGCAGTTTTTTTAAAATTAGTCATATCTAAAGCCAAATCTAAATTAAATTGGCAGCCAACGTGGCATTTAGAAGCTACATTGGGGAAAATCATCAATTGGCAGAAAGCATGGCTCAACCATGAAGATATGCAGGCCGCCTGTTTAAACGAAATAAATAAATATATGAAAGATATGGATAATGAAAACGACTGATTCACTAAGAAAAGATATTGCCGTATTAGTTAAAGAATATGCAGTATTGCAATATGCCGAAAAGGAATTCATACCAGGCGAAAGCGTGGTGCCACCATCAGGAAAAATTATCGGCGAAACAGAGCTACAATACATGGTTGAAGCCTCATTAGATGGTTGGTTAACCACAGGACGGTTTAATGACCAATTTGAAAAAGAACTTGCTGAATTTATCGGTATAAAACACCTTATTTCGGTCAACTCAGGCTCATCAGCGAACCTTGTCGCCTTTGCCACGTTAACTTCGCCAAAATTAGGCGAGCGTGCAATCCAAACAGGCGATGAAGTTATTGCCGTTGCAGCAGGGTTCCCAACAACCGTTAACCCAATCATACAATACGGTGCTATCCCTGTTTTTGTTGATGTTGATTTAAAGACACATAATATCGATGCCGACCTTATTGAAGCTGCTATTTCACCTAAAACAAAAGCCATTATGCTGGCGCATACCCTAGGCAACCCATTTAACCTGACCAAAGTTAAAGCAATTTGTGAAAAGCATAACTTATGGTTAATAGAAGATTGCTGTGATGCACTAGGCGCTAAATTTGATGGCAAAATGGTTGGAACGTGGGGCGATATAGCAACACTCAGCTTTTATCCAGCTCATCACATTACCATGGGCGAAGGCGGCGCAGTCTTCACCAATAACAGCCAACTAATCTCCATTGCCGAATCATTTCGTGATTGGGGGCGTGACTGTTACTGTAAACCAGGGTGTGATAACACCTGCGGCACACGCTTTAATCAACAGCTGGGTTCATTACCACAAGGCTATGATCACAAGTACACTTACTCACACTTAGGATACAACCTAAAAATAAGCGATATGCAAGCTGCCTGTGGTGTTGCACAGCTACAACGTGCGCCAGAATTTATTAAAAAACGAAATGAAAACTTTGAGTATTTAAAAAATAGAATATCGACACTGACAGGCTTTATTGAATTTACCGAAGCGACAGAAAACTCAACCCCCTCATGGTTCGGCTTTCCTATCACCGTAAAAGAATCAGCAGGCGTTAGCCGAGTAGACCTCACCAAATACCTAGATCAGAACAAAATTGGTACCCGTCTTTTATTTGCAGGCAACTTAACCCGCCAACCGTATTTTGAAAATGTCGAGTATCGAATTTCAGGTGAACTCACCAATACCGATATAACAATGAATAGCACCTTATGGTTAGGTGTGTTCCCTGCATTAGGTAAAGAACAGCTGGACTTTATTGCTGAGAAATTAGAAGAGTTCTTTGGTGTTAATTTCTAATGTTTGAGCTTAAACAAAGTGAAATTGAAGGCTGTTTTGAATTGCAGTTTAAGGCGATTGATGATGAGCGGGGGAGGTTTGTAAAAGTCTTTCAGGAGCAGGTGTTTTCAGAAAATGGATTAGGAAGTAACTTCCCAGAAGAGTATTATTCAGTTTCACAAAAGAACGTGATTAGAGGTATGCACTTTCAGCTGCCGCCGATGGATCATGTCAAAGTAGTGTATTGCGTTGAAGGTGAAGTAATTGATGCAGTGGTTGACTTAAGGATTGATTCGCCAACTTATGGTCAATATGCGCTGTTCGAGTTAAGTGCCGCCAATGCTAATGGTGTATATATACCCACAGGTATGGCGCATGGTTTTTGTGTGCGAAGTGAACAAGCCATTATGGTGTATAAAACCAGCACAGTTTACTCGCCTGAACATGATGCTGGAATACTGTGGGATTCTGCTGGAATTAAGTGGGGAGCAACATCTCCGGTGTTGTCTGCAAGAGACCAAAAACTCCCAGCATTGACTGTCTTTGATTCTCCTTTTAAATTATGAATATATTTATAACTGGTGGTACAGGCTTTATTGGTAGTCATGTACTGCGATTACTTGCAGCTACAGATCACAAAGTAACGGCACTACATAGAATTCATAGCCGGCCATGTATCGAAATTGGTAAGGAGCCGTTATGGCTTGAAAAAGAAATGGATTTGCTAGAGTCAAATGATTTCATAGGAATGGATGTGATTGTTCTTTTAGCTTCAGTAGGGGTTAGTCCAAAAAAATCATCATGGCATGATCTGTTTTATTGGAATGTATTAGTCATGTTAGGAATCTTAGAAAAGGCACACTCTGCTGGAGTCAAACGATTTGTTTTGGCAGGGTCATTTGCCGAATATGGTTTGTCGGCAGATAAGTATGACTTTATACCTGTTGATGCACCCTTATTGCCGACCTCACCTTATGCGGCATCTAAAGCTGCTGGTTTTATAGCGGCTAATACTTATGCAATAGAAAAACAAATTGAACTTTGTTATTTACGAATATTTTCTGCTTATGGAGACGGCCAATATATTAATAATTTTTGGCCATCCCTTCGTGCAACAGCTGTGAGTGGAGGTGATTTTATGATGACGCCGGGAGAACAAGTGCGAGATTTTGTTCCTGTAGAAAGTGTGGCTCAGGCATTTATTAACGCAATAGAAGATGAAAATAATGTCACGAACAAAGTGCCTTTCGTCGCAAATGTTGGTACGGGAAATCCAGTGTCGATGCTTCAATTTTCCCAGACTTGTTGGGAGCAGTGGGGTGCGACAGGGAAAATAATCGCAGGCGCCAAACCATATCGCCCCAATGAACCTATGAGATACGTGCCGCTGATTACCAAGAAGGAAATTTAATGGCGACGGGAGAAAATAAAGATGTTGTGATATTAGGTGCTGGAATTGCAGGTATTTCAGCTGCATATCATGCAAAAAAAATAGGAATGAGAGTAAGTCTGTATGAAGCTAGAGGTAGGCCTGGTGGATTGTTGGACAACTTTACTATTGATGGGTTTCGTTTTGATAATGCTATTCATCTCTCGTTTACAAAGGATGATTATGTCAGAACGTTATTTGATCAAATACCATATTATACACATATGCCAGAATCATATTGCAAAGATGGGGCGTTTTGGCTGAAACATCCAGTACAAAATAATCTTTTTCCTCTCCCTGTTGATGAAAAAATATCATTAATAGAGTCTTTTGTTGAGCGGCCGATGACTACTCCGCAGAACTACAAAGAATGGCTGAACTGTCAGTATGGGTTAAAGTTCTCTGCTAAATACCCTGAGCAATACACACTAAAATACTGGGGGTTAGAGCCAGAAAAATTATCGTTAAATTGGATTGGTAATAGGGTGAGGAAGGCAGATTCTAAGGAGATTCTAATGGGGGCCTTTGAACCTCGTGATGACAATCATTACTATGCGGCTGAAATGAGATATCCTAAGCATGGGGGGTATTATAGTTTTATTCGAAATATGGCTAATGAAGTTAACGTGGAGTGTGATAAAGAGGCTTTGAGTATAAGTCTAAGTAATAGGACGGTTACGTTTAAAAATGGGACTAGAATCCAATATAATAATTTAATCAGCTCTCTCCCCCTTCCAATTATTTGTAATATTATTGAAGAATGTCCTCCTTCTGTGCTTGAAGCTTCGAATTCTTTACTTTGGACAACAGTAGACTTGATTTCTATTGGTTTCAATATACCTGATATTCCACCTTATTTGTGGTTTTATATATATGACGATGATTGTATAGCCGCTAGAGCATATTCTCCTAGTTTGAAGTCTCCTGATAATGCTCCACAGGATAAATCTTCCCTTCAATTTGAAATATATAATTTATCAACTAAAAAAAGATTAGATAAAAACACATTGATTTCTAATATTAAAGAGAAGTTATTAGAAATGAAAATATGCAAAGAAGATGGTATAGAGTTTATACACCACAAGCATCTTCCTTTTGGTAACGTTGTATTTGACATAGGGATGGAAGAGAGAAGGCAGGTTGTATTAGACTTTTTGAAAATAAACAAAATCTATACTTGTGGGCGCTTCGGTGAATGGGATTATTTATGGAGTGACCAAAGTTTATTAAGCGGTAAAAAACTTGCAGAAAGAATTTTCGCGAAAAATAAGTGACAAATATTGTAAAGAATACATCTTATTACACTGTTGCAAACGTACTTCCTCAGGCTATAGGTTTTCTATTTTTACCTATATATAGTCGATATATGACCCCGAGTGATTTTGGTATTATTGCTGCTATGGAGACACTTACTTACATATTTTCAATTATTGTTTGCTTTAGCCTAGATAGAGCCGCGCAGAGATTGTACTTTGATGAAGTTGATTTGGCAGGTCAAAAAAAGGTATTAAGTACATTATTCATATCAAGTATATTATTTGCGTGTTGTTTTGTTTTTCTTGCAATGTTATTTGAACCAATACTTCAGCCCATCTTTAGCAAAATAGCTTTTTATCCGTATTTTGTATTTTGCATATTGAATGTTGCATTAAATAGCCTAGGTTTGATTACTACAATATATTATCAAGTGTCAGAACAGCCCCTTAAATATATGATGATAAGGGTTACTCGATTTATATGCCAAATATTAATGACAGTTTTTTTTGTCGTTTGGTTGTCAGAAGGTGCGATTGGTCAATTAAAAGCTGAGTTGATTACTGTCGGATTATTTATTCCTTTTTATCTTATTATTGCGGATAAAAATTTTGGGTGGAATTTTGACATTAAAATATTACAAAACGCTCTTAACTATGCGTGGCCATTTATACCCACGTTACTTGTAGCCTGGATTCTGAATTTATCTGATAGAGTTTTTCTTGAGCGATATGTTGGGTTGGAGGAGTTAGGTATTTATTCAATGGGATATAAAATATCAATGGCATTCCTTGTGCTTACAAGCGCATTTTCAATGGCATATACTCCAGTTTTTTATAAAATGGCTAGCTCTGAGGGCCAGGTTAAAGCGAAAATAAAATTATATAAATATGCTTATTTTGCAGCAATAATGTTTACATTTTTAATGTTAGCTATTTCTTTATTTGTTAAAGAGATTTCAGATTACATGCTAGATATACGCTACGCACAATCTTATCAAATAGTTAGGATTATAATTGTCAGCCATTTATTGTCAGCCATCATGGGGATTACAAGCGTCCTTTATCTACTGCAGGCGAAAAAAACAAAATTAAATATGGTTGTTGCAATTCAGGCTTCGATATTGAACATAGTACTTAATTTCATGCTAATCCCAAGATATGGAATGTTCGGAGCCGCTGTAGCGACAACTGTGTCAATGGTTGGGTTAACTATAATTCAATATCAAAAATCCAAATCTGGTTACTTTATCCCTGTTCCTTGGCATAGGCTGACGTTTTTAATTATGGGGTGTTTGGCCATTATTGCTTTTTATCAGTATTACTTAGAATTGTTTCCCATTATCTCGCTTGTGTCAAAAACTCTCCTATTGAGTATACTAGCTGTAGGAGCTTATTTATGGGTAAAGAATAATATGCAGAGGTATGTTGATTGATGGAGGTTTTATAAATGCACAAATATACAGTTATTGTCCCTTCACATGATCGACATAAGTATTTGGAGAGGTCCATTAAGTATTTTTCGGGTTTTGAGGCTAATATTATTTATGTGGATTCAAGTGCGCATCCATATACAAAAAAACTGCCACATAATATAATTTATTTTCATTGCCCATCTCTATCCTTTCCAGAAAAAGCATTGTTTGCTATTAAACAATGCAATACAGAATATATTGCCTTTTGTGCCGATGATGATTTTCTAATTGAATCTTCATTGCTTTTGGGGGTTGATAATCTAAATGCTAATAAAGAGCTGACGGCATCAGTTGGGCGCTATCTTGCATTTAATGAAAATTTTAAAGGTGAGTTCTTTCAATTATACAAGTATGTTGATTGGCCTGATGTTGAAAAAGATTGCGAACAAAATATTATAAACTTTTTGTCAAATTATCATCAAATATTATGGGCATTATATCATCGGGAAACTATAAAGTTAGCGTATGAAATGGTTGTTAAGTCAATGTTCACAAATGATAACTTTATTGAACTAGTTATAGCAACCGTATGTGCGGGAACGGGAGGTATATCACTTGTTGACAAATATTGGGGAGTTAGAGAAATATGTAATAGAGAACATTGGGGGAAAAGACATGCGCAGCTGCATGCAGTAAAAGAGAATAAAGATATCTCTAATGATATGACAACCTTTGTGAGCGAATTGGCTCCTGTAGTTGGGGTGAAAAATGCTGAGCTAGCTTTAACTTGTTATTTAGTGGGTTCTGAGTCGAAGTGTAAATACCCTGCTATTAGAAAAATCATACCGGAAAAAATGCTGGCGTTAGCTCGTAGGATGAAAAAAAGGAAAATTGTAAGTGACGTGTGTCTGAAACCTGTTACAGACGTGCTTGCAAATAATTAAGCATAGAAGAATGCAGTGTTATACAATTGCAATCACTTCAAGCTTTAAGCCCGGATTGATAACGGTTACTTGAGTCACTCAGTTTCGACGATTACACGTAAATTTTCCTGAGTCGCTAGGTGACAGGTAAAGAATATTTAGGACTGTACCGCGCAGTATTTGTACAGAAATGATTATGTAATAGTCTAGTAACTTACTTGGATTTACCATGGCCAGAGAAATACATATTTTATTTAGGCATGGCACCTTGCTGAAAAATTGACTACTTCATAGGTCCCCCCCCACCCACCCCACTGGACTGGAACTGAAAGTTAAATGATATTCTTAATAATACTGCTGATGATCTGTATCTTTATTGTTTTTAGAAATCAAGATGTATTATGTCCTTCAAATATGGTTTTTCTTAGCTATATGCTCTACGTCATATTCCCATGTTCACTTTTTTATTTTCTTGATGTGATTGAATGGGAGTACATACTTCCATGGGGAAAAATTAATGATTGGTCACAAGTTTCGACAGAAACCTCATTAACCTTTTTTTACGTATTTACTCTATTCTTCTTTAGTACACGAATTCTTGAGAGTATATTTGCTGATGTAGAACAGTCTAATATATATGGACGTTATAGATTGAGAAGTCATGCATTATTATGCTGGGCCGGAATGCTTGGATTTGGAGGTTTGTACTTTATTCACGTAACAGGAGGGCTTGGAGGGTGGATTGTTGAGTATAGCGCTTCCTATCTTCAAAAAAAAGAAGGTCATGGTTTGCTAAATATTACTTTGATTTTATGTGCTAACTTTATGGCGTTTATGTTGGGTTTTTATATATATACAAATAAAAAATACAATTATACAATTATAATATTTGTTATTTCAGTCTTAATATTGAGTGCGTATATTCAAGGAATTAAAAGCAGAATATTATATTTTATGATCTTTTTTAGTATCCCATGGCTAGGTATGCTCAGAATCTCTATTTTGAAAGGTATTGGAATATTTATTGTTTTTATTTTTATTTTTAGTGTTGCAATGTATTTTAGATCTGATGGCTTTTATAGTTCGCCAAGCATGCTTTTGGAATATATACTAAGCTATTTTAATACCGTATTTCTTCATGAAAGGGTTGTGCAAGATATGGAGGCAAACTTTTTTCAAACACTGCACTTCCCAGTGAATAAAATAATGACTTATTTTGGGGAACCATCTGAAAGTTTTTTACATGAAATAAGTCGATGGTTAACATCTATTTATTTTCCACAACAATGGTTTGAAAGTCATGCTACTCAGCAGTGGCCTATTGAAACCGAGTTGTATTTGAATTATGGGTATTATATTTTCTGGATTATCCCTATTTTTATTTATTCATTATTTATCTGTTCACTTTATAGGATGAGATATCGGCTTGGGCCTGTATTTCTATATGTATATATATCTGAGCTTTTGTATTTTTTAATTATTTTTAGAGGGTCAATGTTTGTATGGATTCACCTTTTCCACATGCTTTTTTATACAGTCTTAATAGTTATTGGATATTTCATGCTATTTAAGAGGGTTAAAATATATGAGTAATGAACAGGTTAACCTTCTCTCTAAACTGGTATTTGAATCTTATGTTAACGAGGTGTGTTTAGATTATGCGTTAAAAGAAAAGTTTCTTTCATCAGAGAAAATTGGTAATTCATTTCCAATATACAAAGTAATAAAAATGTATCCTTTACTTAAAAGATACGGGTTAAGTATGCAGGTTTTTCTTTGGCTGTCTAAATTTTTGATCGTACCAGTAGTGTTTTGTCTTTCTTTTTTAAATATTATTTTTGCATTGTTATTTTTTATATCACCTCTGAGAAGAGATATCTCGGCTCTCCCTGAAGAAGTTCTGTTTTCTAATGATAATAATTTTAAATTGTTCAGGTATTTGTATGATGACTTTGACGAACGTGTCCATTTTGTCTGTAAGCGCCAAATTAGCGGCCTCAGATATCTTTCTGCTAGAGATTTTTTAGTATCATTTTATGTTGTAATCAACGTTTTGTACAAGATAATCTTGTTTGAAAATACAGAGGAAGTTCGGAGGGGAGATTTGGTTTTTCATGTTATTGATTTGCTTACAATTGTTTGGTTTTCAGTATTTAGTTATAAACTAGTTGTGGAGGAGGGGCGAAATATCATTACAGATTGTAATCTTCAACGATGGTCTTATGTTTTGACACATTTATCTTCTCAATGCTCAGTAATTCAGCATGCCTATATTCATGAGGATATAAAATTTAATTATCCATTCGGAAATATCCGTTGTTTGTATGTTTTTGATTCAAAATTTAAAGATATATTTTCAGTGTATTATAATGTTGTTAGTATTAAAAAAATTAGACCGAACATTTTATTGGATGAATTCGAAAGTTTAAAGCCGCTCCTTTTTCTAGCATCTTCTGCCCCATATATAGATTCTGAGTTGAGTTTTTTGAAATCTATTAGGAAAAGTCATGATTATTTTATTGTTTTAAAGTTACATCCTCGTCATGTTTATGACTCAAAAGTATTAGAATTAAAAGCTCTTTCTGATCGAGTCGTTGGTAGTAATGTATTCCCGAATTCTGAGTACATGGTTTCATACGATTCTTTTCTTGGTTATGAGTATAAAGCAATGGGGAAAAAGGTTGTGTTTTTAAAGGATAATAATGTGAAAGATTACTTTCATTTTTAAAATGTATCAACAAGAGCTGAATGTAAAATATACGTGATGTGAAATGAAATTTGAACTATAAAAAGTTATTTTTATTTTGCAATTATTTGTAAATTAAGGGATAAAAATGAGCTAAAAACGTAGGAATCATTTACCTGACTTTATAACTAAAGTCGCACTAGCCGGAAGCAAACATTAAGTGAATTTCATCGTCACATTGTCTGGTTATGAAGTGAAAAAAAACTAATGCTAGAGTAATCAGATGTAGTCTTTACAGCAGGTAAAGGTCTAATCCTCCTTGACTGTGAATTATAAATAAAATCATTGCAGGGTAAAATCGGTAAAATCGGTGAAATTACAGTGGAATACGGAGTTATTAATAATGAGTGAAAATAAAATAAAATGAAAGGAATAGTATTAGCTGGGGGTAATGGTACACGCTTATACCCGATAACCCGTGGCGTATCAAAACAGCTTGTGCCTCTTTACGATAAACCGATGGTGTACTATCCCTTGTCGATACTGATGTTAGCCGGCATTAAAGATGTGCTGATCATCACAACCCGAGAAGACCAATTAAGTTTTCAGCGTTTATTAGGTGACGGCTCTGAATTAGGTATGTCATTTGAATATATTATTCAGCCATCGCCAGATGGTTTGGCTCAAGCATTCATTTTAGGTGAGGATTTTATCGGTGACGATGATGTTTGCTTGGTATTGGGTGACAATATCTATTACGGGCATGACTTAACCGGACTGTTATCTACTGCTGTTACAAATATTCAAACTGAAAATAAAGCCACCGTATTTGGTTATCGTGTCGCCGATCCAGAACGTTATGGTGTCGCTGAATTTGATGAGTCTGGTAATGTTATCAGCATCGAAGAGAAACCAACCGAACCCAAAAGTAATTATGCAGTCACAGGGCTTTATTTCTACCCTAATGATGTGATTCAAAAAGCTAAAAAAATTACTCCATCACATCGTGGTGAATTAGAAATCACTTCCGTCAATCAAGCCTATCTTGCTGAGCAACGTCTTAAAGTAGAACTCATGGGACGCGGTTATGCATGGCTTGATACGGGTACCCACGAAAGTTTATTAGAAGCCGCTCAATTTATTGAAACTATTGAAAAGCGCCAAGGTTTAAAAATCGCCTGTTTAGAAGAAATTTCCTTTGAACAAGGTTATATCTCAAAACAACAACTGATTAAACTTGCTCAACCCTTAGCTAAAAACCAATATGGTCAATATTTACTGAAACGTGCTGAAGAAGGTTTTTAATTATGCAGTTCATTACCCAATCAATTCCAGGCGTGTTGGTGATTGAGCCAAAAGTACACGGCGATCATCGTGGTTATTTTATCGAAATGTAATCCCCCCATTAATAACCGAAGTTATAAGTAGAGTTTTTGTGTCTCAGCTTGAACAATTAAAGATAGTAATGAGACAATATCAGCATGATTGTTATTTAAAGAGTTTAATATGAAAATTTTAATTACAGGTGGGGCTGGTTTCATTGGTAAACGATTATCTTTCGCTTTTCTTGCGCAAGGAGCAACCGTACGAATTATCGATAATTTCAGTCCCCAAATCCACACTAATGATTCATTGCCCGAGTCTTTAGCCGATAAGGTTGAACTCATCAAAGCCGATGTGAGAGATCGTGAAGCAATGAAACTTGCGCTGAGCGGGGTCGACACTGTCGTGCACCTGGCTGCTGAGACGGGTACTGGGCAATCAATGTATGAGATTGAACAGTATTTCAGTGTGAATGTGCAGGGTACGGCAACGTTGATAGACTTGTTGCAAAATGATGATTGTGGCAAGGACGTTCGCTCAATTGTTGTTGCTTCAAGCCGTGCTGTTTACGGTGAAGGTGCGTATAAGTGCACTGTTCATGGCACCGTTTACCCTGACGAACGAGGGCGTGAACAAATGACTGATGGACAGTTTGAACCGGTTTGTCCGCAATGTGTTGTAACAGTAGACTTATTGCCAACATCTGAGAAATCGCCATTTATGCCTATGTCAATGTATGGCTTAACTAAGCAAGTGCAGGAGCAAGCAGTGCTGTTGTTTGCCCGAACACGAGGTATCAATGGTTTTGCATTACGTTATCAGAATGTTTACGGCCCTGGACAGTCATTAAAAAACCCCTATACAGGTATTTTGGCTGTGTTCTCAAATTTGGCTCGGCAGGACCAACCGATAGAAATCTATGAGGATGGTGAGGAGTCACGTGATTTTGTTTATATTGATGATGTGATCGAGGCAACGATGCGGAGTGTTAATTACCAAGGAAAGTTTGTCGGTGCATTAAATGTAGGCTCAGGTCATGCAACTAGTGTAATGACCGTGGCACAAGAAATTAAAGGTTTTTTTGAGAGTGAAAGTACGATTGGTGTGACGGGTGCATTTCGTGTTGGCGATATAAGGCATAATATTGCTGATGTGTCTTTAACTAAGGATATACTGGGCTTTGTACCTAGTGTTCCATTCAAGCATGGACTTTATAAATTCTTAAGTTGGGCGTCCAAACAGCCTGCAGAAGATAAGGCCGCATATACGCGATCTGTAAATGAGCTTGCTTCTAAAGGGTTGATGGGGAGTAGTGTTCATGAAGTTAAACCTAAATGAGTTTACGAGAGTTACTTACGCTATTAAAGGCAGATTTGTTACGGTTAACTCTTTCTGTTGATGGTCTGGTTCCCGTAAAGCCAAATTGGATAAAGATTCTAAACCCACGTTTCACACCAGTTCTATTTGTACGATTAGCCAGATATTTTTTCCTTGCTCGCGGATTAAGTTTTTTAAGTCCTGTATTCACATGGCTTAATTTATTAGTATTTGGCGTTGAATTTACTCCGCGGTGCGATGTTGGAGCAGGATTAATGCTGCCACATACTGTTGGTACCGTTGTAGGAGCTAGAAAAATAGGAGTAAACGTAACTATCTTTCAAGGTGTTACATTAGGCGCATTAACGGCAGATTTAAAGTATGTGGAGAGTTTGCGTCCAATACTGGGCGATAACGTGCTGGTAGGGGCGGGTGCAAAAATATTAGGTGGTATTGATGTTGGCAATAATACAAAAATAGGTGCCAATGCAGTAGTTCTTCAATCACTACCTGATAATGCGGTTGCTGTAGGGGTTCCTGCTAAAGTGGTGAAGAGCATTGTAAGTGATAATTCATGAAAAATTTGCAAGGTAAAAAAGTGCTGTTAATTGCACCTCGTTTTTTTGGGTATGAAAATGAGATACGCAATGAAATTGAAAGACGGGGCGCACAGGTAGATTGGTTAGCTGATCGACCATTTGATAAAGCATGGCAAACTGCATTAACTCGAACTTCTCCCGCGATGGTTCAACCATGGGTAAATCGTTTATATCTTCACCAGTTAGAGCAATTCGGTGCCAGTCATTATGATATTGTCTTAGTTATTAATGGGCAGACCTTAGCGTCAGAGATTCTAGTTGAAATTAAATCATCTTTCCCCAGCGCCCGAATGCTGCTTTATATGTGGGATTCGATGGATAATAGACCAAATATTGTGCAAGCTCTAAGGTATTATGATGTGGCATACAGCTTTGACCCTGTCAGTGCCAATCAATACGGAATGGTGGTTCGTCCTCTCTTTTTTACGCGTGGATTTGAAAGGTCTATTGCACTGACCTTTGATTACCACTTGAGTTTTATTGGTACCATGCATTCGGATAGGTATGGGGTGATTGAACAATTGAGAAAGCAATTAACAAGTGAGGTTATTGCTTACGAGTATTTGTACCTCCAAGCGCCTTGGGTATACTGGGTGTATCGTATGTTAAAACCTGCAATGAGGCATGCATCGATAGAAGAGTTTCAGTTCAAAGCGATAGGAAAAGAAAAAGTGCAAGAAATATTTCATCATTCGCATGCGATTGTAGATATTGAGCACCCTAAGCAGAGAGGTTTAACAATGCGTACGTTTGAAACAATAGGAGCGAATAAGAAGCTTATCACGACGAACCCAAATATCCGACAATATGATTTTTTTAGAAAAGAAAATATTTGTGTGATAGATAGAAACAATCCGGTTATTCCAGCTGGATTTTGGGATCAAAGTTATCAGGAATTGCCACTAGACTTGTATTACAAATATAGCTTAGCGGGATGGTTAGATACAGTTCTTGAATCTGTATAAATTTGAAGTTGAAAAATATCTAGAAAATTGGAATGGTTACACTATCTCGTACCTAGATGATTAATTAAACTATCATCAAAAAAGGAAAAGAGATGGCCAATAGGAAATACGATTCACAATTAAAAAGCACCGTCATCGAAGAAGTGATTATCGGGGAACGCTCCGCCGCGCAAGTTGCTCGTGATCATGAAATCCCTGAATCAGCCGTATATAGTTGGATTAGGGCACATAAAGAAAAAAATGATTTGGCCGTATTACAGTATAAAAATGAAACACCTGAACAAGAAATTCAACGGCTAAAGGCTGAGCTGAAAAGAACCCAAATGGAAAGGGATATATTAAAAAAAGCCACAGCGTATTTCGCGAGTCTCGAGAAATGAAGTACGCTTGGATGGCAACACATCTCGAAGAGTTTGACTTAAGCATAATGTGCCTAGCACTGAATATTAAAAAGAGTAGTTATTTCAGCTGGACAGGTATTGATCATGAAGAGAACCAGCGTATCCAACATGAAGACTGTACCTTAGTTGAAGATGCTTTTTACCACCTCAAAGAGAATGCTGGCACGCGTGCTATAAAAGGGTATTTGCGACACCAAAAAAGCACCGTTTTTAGTCGTCGAAAAATTGGCAAAATAATGAATGATTTAGGTCTTATTGTGAAAACAAGAAAGAAATTCAAGAAGACCAATACGGCACCGGCTAGCGACCCTAAAATAAAGCCTAATGCGCTAGATAGGCATTTTGAAGTGAGTTACCCGAATCAAGTTTGGGTTGGGGATATTACTGAAATTAAAACAGCAAAAGGTAAGCTGTACCTTGCTGCGTATATTGATCTTTATTCCCGTAAGGTCGTTGGTTGGGCGATTGATACGCATATGCGCTCTGAGCTTGTAGAAACCGCGCTAAAGCGTGCATTATGGAGCAGGAAGCCACCCAAAGGGTTGATGGTTCATACGGACCAAGGAAGCCAGTTTATCAGTAACAATTATCGCATATTGCTCAGTAGTTGGCATATCCAGCAAAGCATGAGTCGGCGTGGTAACTGCTGGGATAACGCTGTTATTGAAAGCTTCTTTAAAACGTTAAAAACAGAAGTTGTTTATCAATTACAAAAACAAATAGCTCCCGAGGAAATGCGTTGGCTAATCAGTGAGCCTATTGGTTATTACAATCATGATCGCCCACATAGTACGAATAACTACTTATCACCCAACCAGTTTGAGCAGGTCAGGCTAGATAAGGTGGCTACAATTGAACTGAGTCTAGGTACGAAATAGTGTTGACACTCCATTCCATCTCGAAGTCACAATCAAGCATTTTCAGACTTAATCTCATCAATTAATCTTAACCGTTCCTCATCAAGCATTTCAGAAATCAAACCTGACGGCTTAATATTAGAAATCATACTATCACCACCTCTTAAATCTCCTTGCAGAGGGTCTTGCCCAACGGAACAATTAGGTACTGTATCTGTGCATATTGGACGCCCTAGTAGCGACTTTACTTTATTCTTTACAACCCATTTAACAGGGTGACTAATATATTTTTTCATCACTGGTGCTGCAGTCCCTACCATCCAGCAATTTTTAGGACACGTTCTAACTTTTTGCCTTACTTTCTCGGCCTTTTCGCTGAACCATAATTCCTCAAAAGAAGAACATTCTTTTATATTCCCCATTGTCTCTTTCCAATAGCGCTCTTCAAGACCGTTACATGGGTAGACATCACCATTTGGCTCAATGAAAAAGTTTGCAGTACCAGCCTCACAGGGCAACATTCTAGGATTACCACGAATATAATTAATAAGACCAAGGTTGAAAAAAGCACGAAACCAGGATTTAGGTTTATTTTCTTTCATTAATCGCTCAATAAGCTCAGAAAAATTTGCTGTTACTTCATCAATATTTGTAACAATATTATCATCACGGTGGAAATAAAATGAATTATGAAAAGAAGCGGTTGCAAACTCCATTCCCAAACCTTTTGATAGCTCATATAAAGGAAGCAAGTCATGCGAATTCTTATTTGAAACAGTCTGGCCAAAGCCAATATCCTTGATCCCCATCTCCTTTAAAGATAACAAAGTCCGAATTCCTCGATCGAATCCACCTTCACGCCCTCGTAGGTCATCATTCATAATAGGCAAGCCTTCAATACTTACTCTAATACCAATATCGGGAAAACGTTCAGCTAATTTAATTATTTTTTTCGTGTGCCAACCTGAGGTAGAAATAACAATCCGATCAGCCTTTGTATACATAACCTCGATAATGTCCTCAAGATCAGATCGCACAAAAGGCTCACCACCTGTAATATTAGCAAATTTAAATTTTGGTAACATTTCAAGGTCTTTTGGCCTTATTTCCTCATTCTTCCTTGTAGGGTGATCCCATATATCACACATCTTGCAACGCATTTGGCAACGATATGTTGTAATAATAGAAACATCCGTAGGCATCCCAGGCTTTTCAGAAACAGCCTGATCGTTAACTTTACTCATATTAATTTCCTTATTGTTTTAAAGCAGACCGGTAAACATCAACGGTTTGCTCAGCAATTTTCTGCCAATTGTATTTATTTTTCACAAACTCTACTAATTCAGCTTTTTGATTGATCGTAAATTCAGTATTCCATAATTGAACCAGCTTCTCCTTCAAGTCACTAGTGTCTTTACACTTAAAATAGTAATTCGCGTCAATTCTCACCTCCAAGTTGGCGGGTATATCAGATACCAAAGGCATTAACCCATAACTTAATGCCTCCAATAGTGAAATTGGCAACCCCTCATGATAGGAAGGTAAAACAAAAAGACGTCCGTGGGAATAAACCTGGTGAAGATCATCGCCAGTAATATATCCCGTTAAAATTATATTGGGGTTTTCACCTGCCATTTTTTTAAGGTCGCGACTATAGTCATCCTCATGATCAGAATCACCAACTAAAACTAATTTACAACTCAAACCTGACCGGCCATAAGCAGAAATTAAATCATGAAAACCTTTTTCAGGCACAAAGCGAGCAACAGCAAGGATATACTCTCCCGCTACAAGTCCCAACGAATCGATATAAGAAGTTGAATCAGACTTAACAGGAATAGGCACCCCATTATAAATAAGGTGACTGTCCCTGTGGCAACGGTCATGAATGATTTTTCTAATCACCTCAGAAATAACAATCACTTCATTCGCAAAGATTCCACCCAGCTTTTCACCTGCTTTAAGCACAAACTTGGCCAAACCGCCCCACTTATCTCGTTCATAATCCGGCCCATGGTTCGTAAAAACAACGCTTAAACCAAGCAAACGCGCAGAAGGGATCATTATTGCAGGGCCAATAGCATGAATATGGATAATATCTGCCCCCCACTTTTTTGCTTCTAATATGGCAATAAATGTATGAATTATAGCCTCAATATTTTTCTTTTTAGGAGTGAAGTTATCTACTAAACAAATACCTTTCCAGCTAACTAGTTTAGAATTCACGTAGGGGATGCGTCGACTTAACTTAACCTTATGACCCTGTTTCACAATCAATGGGTAAAGCTCTTGACAATGACTTTCGACACCTCCTGGAATATCAGGAATACCCCTTGTTCCAGTTACAAATATTTTCACTACCTAATACCCCGTAATAAAAAAAACACTATTTCCCCTTAACTACATCTTTAAATAACTTTGTTAAAGAAGCCATATGTATTTCTGGGGAGTACTTTTTAAGGGCTTCTTCTCTACAATTCCCCCCCATTTCTATTAAATTAACTTCACTAGATGAACAAAATTCAATTTTATTAGCTAAATCAATTGGATCATCTACGTTAAATAAAAAACCCGTTTTATTATTTTCTACACAGGATGATAGTGTGCCTAGATCGGATGCTAAAACAGGTGTACCACAAGCAAAACTTTCAATGATAGTATTAGGTAAATTTTCAAACCAAATCGATGGTACGACACATAACTTAGCATTTCGCAATTGCTCTTTCAGTGTACTTGAATCAATCATTCCTAAAAATGATATTGATGAATCTAATCCATACTTTTTAATTTTTGAACGACAGGTATTTTCATATTGCAGATCCCCACCTCCTGCTACTCTTAATTGAATATGAACGCCTCTTTCTTTTAACACATTTATGGCATCAATTAATATATGTAACCCTTTCAAATGGTCTATTCGACCTGAATAAATAATATAATCAGATTTCATATTACCTTTATTTGGTTCAAAAAATGAAGTATCTGTAAAAGTTGGTATACAACAAAGCTTATCTTCAGAATAACCAGAATCCTTCATCATTTTATACATAAACTCATTTGTACATACGAATTTATCAATAAGCTCAAAGTAATTTTTGTTCTTGTGATATAAGGTTGCAACGGCATTTAAAACAGAAACCGTATAATTATCCTTAATGCACTTATTTTTTATGCTTGGATAAATATTCCCTCCCAAACAAAGAGTACAAGACTTATCATTCCTTATACAATGCGCTTGAGGGCATAACATCGCGTAATCTGACAACCTGACGACTATAGGTATACCTTGTTTTTTTAACCCAACAAGTAAAGATGGTGACATTTTACGCAAGTAATGAAGTATGTAAGCAACATCTGGTTGGTGTTCCTTTGTCAGAGTAACTATAGCTTCTTCTACTTCTGAAGAATAAAATAGTCTGCTTAGTGTTCTTAAAATAGTTTTAGGAGTTTTCTTTTGTTGATCAAAATATATAGCATCTTCATCACCAAGTGGGGCGACAAAATATTTATCATATTGTGAACTAACGTTTTTTGAATAATTAATTGAAAAAGGAATCACATCATGCATTTTTTTTTCCAACGCACTTTTAACATTAAACATATAACGTTCAGGACCACCTGAAATAAAATACCTATAATTAGAAAGTAAAATCTTCATTACTTATTTCCTATTGCTTAAAACGGTCGTATACATGGACATATATCGATTAACTAAAGATGAAAATTGAAACTCAGATTTTATACGCTTAAGTCCTGAATTGCCAAACAAGTGAGAAAGCGACCTATCATCAAGTAATTTATTGAGTAAAGGTGCAACTTTTTCGGTAGCGTTATCTGGTACAATAAAGCCTGTAATATCATGTTGAACCAGTTCGATATTCCCGCCACTGTCCGAAGCGACTACGGGCTTACCCAAAGCCATATACTCCATAATAGAATTAGAAATCCCTTCACCATGCAAAGAAATATTGGATAATAGAACACCAACATCAAATACCCTAATAATTGATTCTGTATCAAGAACCTTTCCAGTGAAGACAAAATTACCCTTATCTTTAACTGGAATTAAACTCTCACAAAAAGCTCTATTCTCTCCATCTCCTACAGAAATAAAAGTAACATCTGCTCTACTTTTTAAAATGCTCAAGCCGCATAGAATGAAAGATTCAAAATCTTTTTTGTCAGTAAAGGATGCAACCATCCCAATAATATATTTTGTCTGAATACCGAGCTTAGTTTTAATAGAGTGCTCATCTTCTAGTGACGAAACTCGTTCGAAATCAAAGCCATTATATATACAGCACGCCTTATCAGGTGACACTTTGTGTACTTTTAGACCTGCATTAGAATTTGAAACAATCACATCTGAGAATGGAAAACTAATTTTGCATCTCAACCAATTTTTTTGTTTCCAACTCCAATTTGGAGGTGCACTTCGCAAAAATCCATTAACAAAAACAATGCGTTTCATGAGGACAAAAGGCATTACATATACAGAGCACATCGCCCCCCAAGAATGTAATATATCTGGCTTTAATTCACTTAGTAAGCGATAAAGAAGATAAAACATCGAAACGTCGCGTTGAGATTTTCGAATGAGTTTATGAATTGTGACATCAAAGTCATTTAGGTATGTGTAGTGAATCTCATCAGACATAACAATAACGTCACAAGAAATACCTTCTTCTTGAGATAGCCCCTTAAGCAACTCGACAAGTTGCCTTTCTCGCCCTCCGGACCGTAGAGAATCAATTATATGTACTATGCGCAAAACAGCTCCAAATGTTATAAAGTAATCAGTTATTGAACGTTGATTTAACGTTATTTATTTGACAAAAAATTTCAATTTTAAAGCCCTTTAAATGAGAGTCCAAACTCATCCATTAAACGTTTAACATTTTTTGTAGCATCAAATTGCTCATATAACTTTATTGTTGCATTCTCCCCTAAGTTGGATAACGTTTCCATGTTATCTAGCGCCCATAATAGAGCTTCTTCTATTTCATCTATAGACTCAGGATTTACTATAATGGCATCGATTTTATTAGTGAATAAGCTTTTATGAAGTGGCAAATCAGATAGCAAAACCGCTTTACGTGCTACCAGGTAATCGAGCAGTTTTGTAGGAAAGTTATATCTATTGAATGGTGCATCTCTCTTTAAAAGTAAGCATAACATTGCTGAATTTTGTGCATTTACTAACTCTTGTCGGTCAACGAACCCATGATAAAAAACATACTCAGAAACATTCCTAGATTTAATCGTATTTTTAAATGACTCAATTGCTTCTGCATTTCCTCCACCATAAATATGAAATTCGACTTTTTTTGTTTGAGAATTAATATTCTTTAATGCATCAAAAACAGGAATGAATGACTCTTTAGTTTGTGAAATTTGACCACTATAAACAATTCTAGGTATTGAATATTCGTCCAAGGCGGTGTTTTGCACACCTTCTATGTGATGACCATTAATTGTATTTTCATTGAATTGTACGCTTGGTAAATACTGAAGTTTACCCTCCTTAAAGCCAAGCTTTCTCAGAAGCACAGCTAACTCGTCTGAAATACAAGCAATATAATTGGGTAGACGCAAACATATAGAATAAAGAAATACACATGCAAAAATTGATTCGATTGTTCTCAACAGTAACCTCCATGAGGCCATATCACTATGTCGTTGCAGAGTCCATGGCTCTTCTACCATGTGGTAAATAAACTTAACGCCTGCGATACGACAAGCTAAACCAATAATAAATATATTTGAAGGCCTTAATGATTCAGAAAAAATATGTGATATCTCATGGCGGTTACACCATATTTTTTTTGCTGTGACAAAGGAATTAGCCAATAAGCCCAACCTGAAATTAAGTGACTTTTTAATTCCGCTATATCCGGAAAATAAATTCTTTTTTTGTAAGGGATACTCATACTTTATACCATCAAAACTCCCGGACGGTTTTTCCTCTTGAGCAAAAGAAGGGTTTTGCGGAACAATAACTGTGTTATACCCTAAGCTTTCATAAGCTTTGCCGATGTTAACAGTGAGATTTGTAGAGGCATTACCTTTGATAAAATCAAACCCTACACCGGTTAACAACACCAATTTTTTTGTATTCATAATTTCAACTAAAACCTAAAAAATTTTTGGTCAATAACCATTACTGCATCAAAATATGTATATCTAATAGCTTCTAGCAAAAAAACACCTTATCTAAAAGAAAACAACTTATACCCTACCTATATCTTTAAGAATAGTTACAAAAAAACTCTCGTATTAATACTATCTACTCTTTGAATGAAATAATGGGAACATCCAGAGGGACATAAAAACAGGAACAATCCAAAACGAATAGCTGACCGAAAGTAATGTAAATAATGTAAATAACCACCATTCCCCTTTATAGCCAAAAAACCTTGAAAACCATACTGAACTTTTATACAAGCTAAAATAGGCAATTATACCAATAATTATTCCAAACTGACTAAAGAGCCTAATGATACCGCCAGTTGGTGAAATAAATGATGAGATTTCCTTTTGAACATACGAGTTTATCGGTGCAATTCCATAACCCAGTAATGGTGAATCTTTAAAATTCATGAAATGATAGACCATACTATCAAAGCGCTGTGGAACAATTTTTATATCGTAGCTACTTTCATTCATATAATAGTCAACCTGCACTTGAATAGACTCAATAGTTTCAATGTTAAACCAAAAACTAGAAATCTTATCAGCCATAAATGGCAAAAAGACAATTGCTGCAGCAATGGAAAGTATAATAAAAGGGGTAGATAAAACAGCGAATTTAGAATCTTTATTAAAAATAATCATAAAAACTATTATTACCACACCTAAATAACCAGTAGTTGATTGAGTTGTTAGCAATGCAACTATTAGGATCCAAAAGGGTTTATTATTTACAACGTCAAATTTAATTCTAATTATATTAAAAAACAAGGCAAAAAGGAGCATCGAAGCATATCGGCCTGGTTCCCATGAAAACCCTGAATTTCTAGGCAAAAAATGCCCTTCGTACACCCCCCTCGCATAATCTGAGAGAGAAAAAAAGATATTGCTAGCAATAATAGTGCCCCCAGATGGGAATTCATGAATACTGGTGGCTTTCATGAATGCAGTAAAGACGCTTGGCATAAGAACTTGACTTAACCAAAAAATAATCGAAAGAGCGGCCATCCCGGTGACTACTTTTTCATAAAGAAAAAACATTCTAAAGTCATAAACTCTAATTAATATATAAGCAATGAGAATATTGCCTAAAAACATGATAGAGCCAGTATAAAATATGCCAACTTTGAACGTTTGTAAAATCACCCACAATATAAATATAGCGATAACACCGACTAAGTTCTTATTGTGAAACTGAACCCTATGCTTCAACACAATAATCAGAGTTAGCACCCATGGAATAGCATAAGCTATAAGCCCCCCCCCTTCTGGTCTCATCATACTTTTAGTCGCAGGTACTGCCATTGCGGCATATATTACTACAACAAAAAAGTAGAAATAGTCAAAGCCACTCAAAGTGGTTTTAGAAAGGTTATGATTGTTTGAAAATACTAAAGCCATTATCTTACGTCGCCCTTCGATTTACTTCCTATAAATCCTTTGATGACACAAAACCTTACAACTTGCCCCCCCAAACTAATAAAAAATGGCATTAATGCTATAACGACAAACATACATATTAAAGCGGTAGCTCTTTGCTTTTTTTGATTTCCTGTCATCGTTAATATCTGCCCAGCATCTCCTTTAAGTGCCAAAGCAATATTGGCTGTACGAGTACTTGCCGCATAACCATTAGGTAATCCTATTGAATCGCCAATAATAACTTTGTTCTTCATAGTACTTTTACTCGTTGACCTATGTTTTTCAAGATTTTAGCTGGAGTTCCACCCGCAATAACATTATCAGGAATGGAGCTAGTAACAGTGCTTCCTGCGGCAATGACTGACCCTCTTCCAATATGAACGCCTTTCAATACTGTTACATTCAAGCCTAGCCAAACATTATCTTCAATTACTACTTGTGCCGCTTTAGAACCCCCATTCCTTTCATCCACTTCAACTCCGTGAAAGTCTGTATCCACAATGGTTACATTCCCCCCACAAAGCACGTTATTACCTATTCGAATAGACTTAGCAGCCGAAATTACTGTTCCGCTAAGTCCACAGTGATTACCAATAATAATTTCCGCCTCAGGTTTCATGGTAGCTAGCGAACATGGTCGGTTAAGACCAATATAATTTGACCAGAACGCTGAGCGGAAGCGACACTGGTTACCAATAACAATTCTTGACCGCGCTGAACGATAAAAGTTAGTAAGTCCATGGAATTCTGGGGACTCGCCAACTTCAATTTTCCAGATGAAACACTTAAACTTACAAGTAACTGTTGCTATTAGCATCAGAAAAAATCTTCTTTTTCTTTCTAGATATGCAGGAAGGCTATCTAAGAGATTAGACATATTCATGGTAAGGCAATTTCCGTATGTTTTTTTCTGGTTGTGTTCAAGTAATAATAGAGCATTGTGGCAAAGTAGACACAACTTCCAGAAGCTTTAAGAACAGGCACCCCTACACCACCTAGAATCGTTAGAGCTGGATAACAACCAATTAGAAGCCACCCTCCAGAAAGTAAAGCTCCGTTTCTAATTTTCCTCCCTTGTCCATGAGCTCCTAAAAATCTATTAAAAACATCCCCCAATCCATGAAGAACTGAACCAACAGCCATAATTTTTGCGAATTGAATTACTGGTTTGTACTCTTCTGTGTAAACGAAAAAAACAAGGTCATCAATGAATATATAAAATATCAATAGCGAAAGCGCTGCGATAGCAAATGAAAGAATCAATAATTTTGAAGGAATTTTCTCAGATGTAGCAAATGTCTTAAATAAGGTAGTTGCAATAACAGATGGAATTAACTGTAAAGACGAAGATATCATAAGCGCAAGACTGTAATACCCCAACGTCTCAAGGTCTATATAAAGACCTAGCACCACGCCTAAAATATTCGCGGTCCCTACTGCCGCAAGTGAGCCAACATAAACAGGCATTCCATTATTCTTATTTTCCTGTGTTATATATTTAAAAGTTTGACGCAAATTGCAAAATTTTGAATTAAGTTTAAGCCAACAAAATATACTCACTATACCTGCACTCGCATAACTTATAATTACTACTGCTTCTAAGCTTGTACTAGCCATGTAGGTATAAATTACGATAAGAATGATATAGATCAATTGAGGAATCAATCTGAAAGTCGCCAATAAATAAATATAATTCAATCCTTGCAAGAGGTTATTAATGACTGGATTAAATATAGCAACTACCACAAAAGGAGAAGCTATTATTAATAACGGCATCAATTCAGGCGATAAGGACGGCTGCGCGATTAATGCTATTATACAAATAATGATTGAAGTGAATACTGAGATTAACAAATAGAATATTAACGTTACACCTGTTAAGTTGCGCTCTTTTTCAATATCCTGGTTAATCGCGAGCATTCTTCCAACAGAATATGAAACACCTAAAGACATAAATACAGCTAGAAAGCTAAACGCCTGTTGAATAAATTTGAAGGCTCCAAACTCTTCTGGGCTAAGCATACGAGTGTTTATCATGCTTACAATAAAACCCACAACCAAGGCCCCAACACTCGAAACAAAAAGCGCAAAAGATTTACCTATTAATTTACTTGGCATTAGTATTTAATCAAAGGGATCAGAGTAATTTGATTCCCATTAAATTGAACCATTCTCATTTGTTATACTCAACATACCAGTTAACTACCTGACTAATCCCGTCCTGCAGTTTCGTATTCGGCCTAAAATCAGTCATTTTTTCTAATTCACTCACATCCGCAAACGTCCTAACCACATCCCCATCTTGCATCGGCAAATATTCCTTCACCGCCTTTTTACCTAATGCATTTTCAATACACGTAATAAACTCTTCCAATTCAACCGGCTGGTTATTGCCAATATTAAAAACCTTATATAAAGGTGAGCCTTCTTTTACTGGGTTACTTTTTTCACTCGGAATAATATCTTGAATGCGAATAACACCTTCAACAATGTCATCGATATAAGTGAAATCCCGCTGCATTTTGCCATTATTAAATACTTTAATGGGCCGGTCATTGGCTATGGCATCGGTGAATAGGAAAGGTGCCATATCTGGCCTGCCCCATGGGCCATACACGGTAAAAAACCTTAAGCCTGTGGTGGGTAAGCCATATAAATGGCTATAGGTATGTGCCATTAACTCATTTGATTTTTTAGTCGCTGCATATAAAGACACAGGGTGATCTACATTATCATCCGTTGAAAAAGGTACTTTTTTATTCGCGCCATAAACTGAACTGGATGAGGCATATACTAAGTGCTTAATGTCGTTATGACGGCAGCCTTCTAATATAGTGGTAAAGCCCACCACGTTAGAATCTATATACGCCATTGGGTTTTCGATGGAATAGCGAACTCCCGCTTGTGCAGCTAAATGAATAACCCGTTCAAACTGTTCTTTTTTAAATAAATCAGCAATACCCTCACGGTCAGCCAAATCCATTTTTATAAAGGTGAAGTTTGTAAGGTGTTCTATACGTTTTAGGCGAGCTAATTTTAAATTAGGGTCGTAATAATCGTTTAGGTTATCTAGCCCTATAACGTCATGCCCTGCTTCACATAAGCGTTCAGCTACAAAATTACCAATAAACCCTGCCGCACCCGTTACTAAATATTTCATTTATTTTCTACCAGCGAAAGGCCACGGCCTATTCCGTAATATTCAAAACCATTTTTAATCATTTGCTCTGGGTCGTACAAATTCCGACCATCAAAAATAACAGATTGCTTGAGTGATTCACTAATTGCCTTAAAATCAGGAATTCTAAAGCTTTGCCATTCTGTACAAACAATCAAAGCATCCGCGCCTTTCAACGCCGCTTCTTTTGTACCCATTAAGGCTAATTCTTCTCGACTACCATAAATACGCTGAGTTTCTTCCATGGCCTCTGGATCAAAGGCTTGTACCTTTGCACCGGCTGCCCAAAGAGATTCCATCAACACCCTACTAGAGGCTT
>Ga0209826_1000236_pt1 | contig 40175 bp, 27 predicted proteins | sample GOMGulsemesocosm_5_FD_184637 | JGI IMG/M metagenome (GOLD analysis project Ga0209826, IMG submission 184637) | Methane-oxidizing microbial communities from mesocosms in the Gulf of Mexico - GOM15C Gulf of Mexico (SPAdes) (version 2) | ecosystem: Environmental > Aquatic > Marine > Cold seeps...
GGATGACCGGCTGCTGGATATTCCTGCGGTGGTGTTGGCAGTGCGTGGCGATGCATCGGTGGTGCGCCTGAGTGATGAGGCCGAGCGCCTGAAGCGCCAATTGATGGATCTGCCGGGGCTGGCGCGAGTTGAACTGTATGGCGATACCGAGGAGCAGATCACCATCGCGCTGCACGATGCCGAGCTGCGCCGGCTCGGTTTGTCGCCGCAGGCGCTGTCGAGCGTGCTGGCGCAGCGTAATCAGGTTATTCCCGGCGGCTTTGTTGTGGTGGGTTCGCAGCGGCTCGGAGTGCTGCCCAACAGTGAATTTGTTGATCTGGACGCACTCAAGGCGACCCATATTCCGCTGCCGAACGGCGGCAGCGTGCCGCTCGCAGCCATCGCTGATATCTGGCGTGGTCCGGTCGAGCCGATTGGCGAGCGGGCCTGGTTTGATGGTGATCAGAGCGTTCTGGTCGGGCTGATTCTGGAGCGGGGGCAGGTCGACGCTATCCGCTTTGGCGAGCAGTTGCGTGCGCGGCTGGATACCTTGCGCCCGGAGTTTGCGCCGCTGCAGGTCGACGAAATGTTCTTTCAGCCCGATCAGGTCAAGGAGCGGCTGGAGGGGCTGGAGCAGAACCTGCTCAGCAGTGTGCTGATCATCGTCGCTGTGGTGCTCCTGGGGATGGGCTGGCGGATGGGAATTCTGGTGGCAGCCATGCTGCCGCTGGTGGCGCTGATCAGTCTTGGGCTCTACGACCTCGGTGGCGGCGTCCTGCACCAGATCGCGGTGATCGGGATGGTCATCTCGCTGGGTATCCTGATCGACAATGCGATTGTCATGGTCGAGAACATTCAGGATCGCCTGAATGCCGGCGAGGCCCGCTGGCAGGCGGCCTTTGGTGCGGTGCGCGAGTTGGCCGGTCCACTGGGCGCGTCTACCGCCACCACGCTGGCAGCCTTTACGCCGATGCTGCTGTCGAAGGGCGGAACGGCAGATTTTACCCGCGGGATTCCGGTCATGATCATGCTCACGCTGATCGTCAGTTATCTGCTGGCGATCAGTGTCGCGCCGATGCTGTCAGGGCACTTTCTCAAGCCGGCTGCGACGCGCATGAACCCGCGGATGGAAGCCTTTTCGTCAGCTCTGGCGCGGCTCAGTGAGCGCGCGCCGAAGCGCATGCTGCTGCTGGGCGCCGGGGTGGTTGCACTGAGTCTGGCGCTGGCTCCGCTGGTCAAGCTGCAATTCTTCCCCAATGCCGACCGGCCGCAACTGGTGGTCGAGCTGTTCATGCCGGAGGGGACGGATCAGCGCTATACCACCGAGGTGGCGGCCCTGCTGGAAGGGGAATTGATGGCGCAGCCGGGTGTACTGTCGGTGCATCGCTTCGTGGGTGCTACCGGCCCGAGTTTCTATTACAACCTCAACCGCTATCCGAAGGCGCCGAACCGTGCCCGGCTGGTGGTCAACACCAGTGCGCTGGGAGATACCCCCTCGCTGCAGCATTGGGTGCGTGAGCGCGTGTCTACGCAGTGGCCGGAGCTGGATGTGGTAGCTACCACTCTGGGTCAGGGGCCGCCGCGCGAGGCGCCGGTCGAGCTGCGGGTCTATCACCACGATGATCGTCAGCGCATTGCCGCCGCCGAGCAGCTGTTTGCCGTACTCAAGCAGGTTCCCGGCGCGGTAGACGTGCGTCACGATATCGACCTCGGCGTACCAACGGTCAAGATTGAGGTGGATGATGCCCAGGCGCAGCGCTTTGGTCTCAGCCGCGCGGACGTTGCCCAGGCGCTGTTCCGCCAGAGTCTGGGGACGACGGTGGAACAGTACCGTCAGGAGCTGGACCCGATCCCGATTCTGCTGCGCACCCATGAGGGCAGTCAGCAATCGTTGCAACGTTTGTTGTCCGCGAACGTTTTCAATGCCGCAGGGCAGGCGGTGCCGCTGACCGCGGTTGCGAGGGTGGTGCCGGCCTGGCAGCCGGCGAGTATCCGGCAGCGTGATGGCGTGCGGGTGCTGACCGTTACTGCGGGGCTGGAGCAGGGTTTCAGTTTCAGTCAGGTGCTGGGTGGCTTGCAGGCGCGGCTGGCGGATGCCGTGCTGCCGGCAGGGACCCGGCTGGAAATCGGCGGTGACAGCGAAGGGTCTGGAGACGCCAACCGTGCGCTCTTTACCACGGCACCGATCGGTATCCTGCTGCTGTTGTTCTTCCTGTTGCTGCAGTTCAATTCGTTCAAACGTCTTGGCATTGTTTTGCTCACGGTCCCGTTGGCCAGTGCCGGGGTGTTGCCGGGGCTGGTGTTCTCCGGTGTGCCGTTTGGCTTCCAGTCGTTGCTTGGGGTGATTGCCCTGGTCGGTATTGTGGTCAACAACGCGATTGTGCTGATCGATGTGGTCGATCAGGGACTGGCGCAGGGCAGGGCGATCGATCAGTCGGTGTCGGATGCCGTGATGCGTCGAACCCGTCCGATTTTGCTGACCACCGCCACCACCATCGCCGGGCTGCTGCCGTTGGCATTCTCCAGTTCGACACTCTGGCCGCCGATGGCCTGGGCGATTATTTCGGGGCTGCTCGCGTCCACCGTACTGACATTGCTGGTGGTTCCGGCGGTCTGTCGGCTGTGGTTGCGACCGGCAACCCCGGGGGCGGAAAAGGCGGCAATGCAGATGAACTGAGTGCCGAACGGGCACACTGAAGAAATTTTCAATAAATCGTCTGCAAGTGCTTGACTCGGTTGGTGGAATCTATAGAATGCGCGCCAGTTCCGACGGACAAGTTGATCGACTTCAAGGCGATTTACGGCGTTCGGAAGAACGATGCGCAGCGGTAGTTCAGTTGGTTAGAATACCGGCCTGTCACGCCGGGGGTCGCGGGTTCGAGTCCCGTCCGCTGCGCCAGATTTTAAACCCCTTAACTTGATGAAAGTTAAGGGGTTTTTTCATTTGTGAGGTTTGGTTTTATGATGTTGGCCTGCGAGTGATTTTGACTTTGTGACCAAGACGTGACCAAATCGTGACTGCTCCCCCTGGAAAACCGGTATTCATTTTCAGCTGGTTGGATGTAGCGCGGCGCGATAACTGTCGCGGATCGGCGATATTTGCCTATTGTAATCCTTTCACCTGCGGCAGCGGCTTTGCAATCCAGTTGCCGTTCCCTTCCAGAGTCCTACGGAATTGGTACATGGGCATTTTGTCATGTGCCCTGTATCCGGCCAACTCGTATTCCAGAGCCAGGTAGGTTGGGGCGCTCTTGTCTGTCAGGTCAGTACGCGGTGGTCCATCCGGGGTTTTATCTTGGTTCAGATGAAACCAGACTCGCTCTTGCACCTGCTCCATTGGATAGTCGATCTCCAGTGTGGCCAAGTACTCCCTGTGACCGTGAATGAAGATTTTCATTGATACCTCCTGCCGCTTGGCGTCTTAAGGGTGTGCAACTGCTTACCGGCTTTCGCGTTGCTGGCAAGCCCGATGCCCACCATCAAGAACTTCACGCTTCAGCGCAAACCCTACAGGGGGGGCACGGCGGTGGTGGGTTGCTGTGAGCCAGGCTATGCCGGTATTTCTACCAGCTATTCATTCTGCTCCTGACTGCCCATAGCTCCACAATGATCTTCCCTTCAACACAGTTGTCAGTGTCACGCCAGTAGCTGGGATACCCGCCTCACCGGCCAGCACGGTCCGGTAGTCAGCACGCAGCAGCCGGGCGCTATAGGTAGTCCCAGCTTCTGGCCCAGTGCTCCCTAATGCCGTATCAATCACCTGGTCGGCCTGCCCCACACGGTTGCGATGGATCCATGTCAGGTGTACATCGCCGACGATACTGCTGAGTAATAGGCTCCACCAATCCGAAACTGCCCCGGCGGATACGGCCGCCCCTGTCTGGCCTGCAGCACGATAATGTCAGTACTGGCCAGTGCTGGATCTGATTGGCAGTGCTTGTGTTTCTCGGCAGTGCCTGAACGGTCGTGGACATCGAAAAACTGATCAGGTCAGCCTCGGCATAATCATGATAGAACCAGACTCGACTACCAGGCACATGGGCAGCCGGTACCGTAGCGGTGTGGTTTGAGAGTGTGACCAAGCGTTTGGAAGTAGATATTTTGGCTGTACTGCTGCCCTCCGCCCAAGCCGTAACTCCTCAATAATTTGCCACTCGTACGGCTAATATCTCTTCGGTGACTGCCACGCCCAGAGCGTGATCTCAGCTACAGTGGCTCTTATGCATACCCTCAAATGAGCTGGTATCGCAACGATGGTGCCGGTAGAAATATTGACGGCAAAGCGATTCGTAAAGTGGGAAAACGTATGGAGGGAGAGTGATAATACGGCTGAAAAGCCAGCCGCATTATCACCTAAGCAGCCAATGGTTCGACCCAAGCTTGGCTGCAAGTAATATAGACCATCTGATACGAGGATAGAGCCGTCTTGTGGCGAGAAACCGCACTATTCCTGAGTTTGTGCTGAGCTGAGACAAAGAAAATACTCAGGCGTACCGCTTGATGAGAACTGGTGTAGCTGATTTCGGGGTCTGCAAATAAAAAAAGGTTCTTCACGGAATCCCGGGAAAGACAGAAACAAGAACGCCGGTTTGAGAGATGATGTTAGTGCGAACAAACACATCCACAAACCGGCGTTCTTGTGCACGATATTAATACGTTTCTGCCCTTTTGGGAGGGCTTTTCTGTCACTGCGATCCGGCCTGACGGCGATGACCTGCTGATCGACCTGATTCCGCAGCCCACCAGATTGCCTACCTGCAGCGGCTGCCATCAGCCCTGCACCACCATCCACGAATACTGCCAGCGCTCAATCCGTGATCTGCCCATCCTTGGCCGCGTAGTGCGGCTGAATGTGGAACTGCGGCGCGTTGGGTGCAGCACATGCGGCAAAAGAATGGAGTCAGTCTGCTGGCTTGACCGCTATTCGCGAATGACCAGGCGCTTGGCCGATGCTGTGATCCAGGCCTGTCAAAGACTGCCCACTCTGCACGTCGCCGAGCTGTTTGGTTTGCATTGGGACAGCGTGCGCTTGCTGGAACGGCGGGCGCTACAAGACGCACTGGAGAAGCTACCGAAGGCGCAGCCCAGACGCTTGGTGATGGATGAGTTCGCGCTGTTCAAAGGGCATCGCTACGCCAGCGTGGTGCTGGATGCCGATACCCGCCGGGTGCTGTGGATTGGCGAAGGGCGTAGCCGTGCGGCTGTCAGACCCTTTTTTGAAGCGCTGGGGGCGGAGGGGTGCGCGCGGATCGAAGCAGTGGCGATGGACATGAACACCGCATTTGACCTAGAGGTGCGCCAACACTGTCCTCAAGCACGCGTTGTTTATGACCTATTTCATGTGATCGCCAAGTATGGGCGAGAGGTGATCGATCGGGTGCGGGTCGATGAGGCCAATCGCCTGCGCCATGACAAACCCGCCCGCAAGGTAATCAAGCAAGCACGGTGGCTGCTGCTGCGCAATCCTGAGAATCTCAAGCGAGCAGATCAGCAGGTACAACTGCAGGATTTGCTGGCGGCGAACCAATCACTGATGACGGTTTATCTGATGAAGGCAGAGCTCAAAGCCCTGTGGTCGCCCGACACCGCCTGGGGCTGGCGATCAGCATGGAAGCAGTGGCTACGACTAGCTGATGAAAGTGCGATACCGGCGCTGCAGCAGTTCGCTAAACGCCTGAAGGGATACTGGCGCGGCATCCTGAGTAGGGTGCGTTGGCCGATGCACACGGGGCAGCTGGAAGGAATCAACAACCGGATTAAGGTGATCAAGCGAATGGCTTACGGCTACCGGGACAGCGAATTCTTTTTCATGAAGATCAAGAATGACTTTCCCGGTAATCCGTGATGAACCTTTTTTTGCGGCCTCTGGCAGACCTTTATTAAAGCCTCGGGTTCCGTCGGATTGTTGGCAGGATTCCGACGAAACCGTCAATTGAGCATAGTTCAACCCGGATAACTTGGCGGATTGTTGACAATCCGTTGCTTTGGGGCGCAAAATTCAATCCGTTTTCAACTTGGTAAACAGGATTGTAGACAATTGACTGAGGCGACCCTTGAGGGGCCTGCACAAACGCTGTCAGATGGAGCGTTCGAGCGTATCCAGGCGGCGATCGTCAAGGGCGAGATTGCCCCGGGCACCCGTATCAGCGAACAGTATCTGTCCACGACCTTTGGTATTGGTCGCGGGCCGTTGCGTGAGGCGATTCGCCGGCTTGAGGGGCGTCGTCTGGTTGTGCGCATTCCCCATGCCGGGGTGCGGGTCGTATCACTCGACTACGCTGAGCTGATTGAGCTGTATCACGTGCGTGAAGCGCTGGAGGGCATGGCCTGCCGATTGGCCGCGCAGAACATGACCGATGACGAGATTGCCGCGCTGCGCGATGTGCTTGCCATGCATGAGCAACATAGCGGGCTCAAGGCCAACAAGTCCTACTATCAGCAGGAAGGCGATCTGGATATCCACTATCTGATCGTGCAGGGCAGCAAGAACCGCACCCTGAGTCACATGCTCTGCGATGAGCTCTATCAACTGGTGCGCATGTACCGCTACCGCTTCTCGACCACCCCCAAACGGCCGAAGCAGGCCTTTGCCGAACACCACAATATTATTCAGGCCATCGCCGACCGCGATGGCGAGCTGGCGGAAATGCTGATGCGCCGTCATATCAGCGCATCACGCCGCAACATCGAGCGTCGACTGCAGGAGCAGGGCGATGCTGTCACTTCCTCAGGAGGAACAGTCTGATGTCGAAAACCCCGGGTAAACGTTTCCGCGAAGCACTTGCTGCCGAAAGTCCGCTGCAGGTTATTGGTGCGATCAATGCCAACCACGCGCTGCTGGCCAAGCGTGCCGGTTTCCAGGCTATCTACCTGTCAGGTGGCGGTGTCGCTGCCGGCTCCCTGGGTCTGCCGGATCTGGGTATCAATACTCTGGAAGACGTGCTGATCGACGTGCGTCGCATCACTGACGTCTGCGACCTGCCGCTGCTGGTCGATATCGACACCGGCTTTGGCCCGAGCGCGTTCAACATCGAGCGTACCGTCAAAAGTCTGATCAAGGCCGGCGCTGCTGCTGCCCATATCGAAGACCAGGTTGGTGCCAAGCGCTGTGGTCACCGCCCGGGCAAGGAAATTGTCTCTACTGAGGAGATGGTCAACCGCATCAAGGCGGCAGTCGACGCCAGGACCGATCCGGACTTCTTCCTGATTGCCCGCACCGACGCCATTCAGGCTGAAGGTGTGGATGCGGCGATCGAACGCTGCAAGGCCTATGTTGAGGCCGGTGCTGACGGCATCTTCGCTGAAGCCGCCTATGATCTGCCCACCTACGAGCGTTTCGTTAAAGAGCTGAACGTGCCGATCCTGGCCAACATCACCGAGTTTGGTGCGACGCCGCTGTTCACCCGTGAAGAGCTGGCCTCGGTTGGCGTTGCCATTCAGCTGTACCCGCTGTCTGCCTTCCGCGCTGCCAACAAGGCTGCCGAGAATGTTTACAACGCCATTCGTACCGAAGGCCATCAGCAGAACGTGATCGACACCATGCAGACCCGTGCCGAGCTGTACGACCGCATCGGTTACCACGCGTTCGAGCAGAAGCTTGACGCCCTGTTTGCTGCCGGCAAGAAGTAAATCCCGGTATTGGCCCCGCGCAGGCGGGGCCGTCATTCATCTATAAGAACGATCCGTGAGGAGACCAACGCATGACGTCCAACACCGAGACCCCGACTTTCAAGCCGAAGAAGTCTGTTGCCCTGAGCGGCACGGCTGCCGGCAACACCGCGCTGTGCACCGTCGGTCGCAGCGGTAACGATCTGCACTACCGTGGCTACGATATCCTGGATGTCGCCACCACCTGCGAATTCGAAGAAATCGCCCACCTGCTGGTGCACGGCAAGCTGCCGACCATCGCCGAGCTGACTGGCTACAAGGCCAAGCTGAAAGCGCTGCGCGGCCTGCCGGCTGCGGTCATGGCTGCCCTCGAGCAGCTGCCGCCGTCTGCCCACCCGATGGACGTGATGCGTACCGGTGTATCGGTTCTGGGTTGTGTGTCCCCCGAGAAGGACGATCACAACCACCCGGGTGCGCGTGATATTGCCGATAAGCTGATGGCTTCTTTTGGCTCCATGCTGCTGTACTGGTACCACTTCAGCCACAACGGCAAGCGCATCGACGTCGAGACCGACGACGACTCCATCGGCGGTCACTTCCTGCACCTGCTGCACGGTGAGAAGCCTCGTGAGTCCTGGGTGCGTGCCATGCACACCAGCCTCAACCTGTACGCCGAGCACGAGTTCAACGCCTCTACCTTTACCAGCCGCGTGATCGCCGGTACCGGTTCCGACATGCACTCCTGCATTGCCGGTGCGATTGGCGCACTGCGTGGTCCGAAGCACGGCGGCGCCAACGAAGTCGCCTTCGAGATTCAGAAGCGCTACGACAACCCGGATGAGGCTGAGGCCGACATCCGCGCCCGTGTCGAGAAGAAGGAAGTTGTGATCGGCTTCGGTCACCCGGTTTACACCGTCTCCGACCCGCGCAACAAGGTGATCAAGGAAGTCGCTCGCCAGCTGTCTGCCGAGCAGAACAACACCAAGATGTATGACATCGCCGAGCGTCTGGAAAGCGTGATGTGGGAAATCAAGAAGATGTTCCCGAACCTCGACTGGTTCAGCGCCGTGAGCTACCACATGATGGGCGTGCCCACCGCGATGTTCACCCCGCTGTTCGTGATCGCCCGTACCGCCGGCTGGTCCAGCCACGTGATCGAGCAGCGTATCGACGGCAAGATTATCCGTCCGAGCGCCAACTACGTTGGCCCAGAAGATGTGCCGTTCGTGGCACTCAAGGATCGCAAGTAAGATGAACACCCAATTCCGCAAAGCCCTGCCGGGTACCCAGCTGGATTACTTCGACGCCAAAGAGGCAGTTGAAGCGATTCAGGCCGGTGCCTGGGCCAAGCTGCCCTATACCTCTCGCGTGCTGGCCGAGCAGCTGGTACGTCGCTGCGATCCGGCGGACCTGACCGCATCGCTGGAGCAGCTGGTTTACCGCAAGCGCGATCTGGACTTCCCCTGGTATCCGGCCCGCGTTGTCTGTCACGACATTCTCGGTCAAACCGCACTGGTCGATCTGGCCGGTCTGCGTGACGCCATCGCCGAGAAGGGTGGTGACCCGTCCAAGGTCAACCCGGTGGTACCGACCCAGCTGATCGTTGACCACTCGCTGGCCGTTGAAGCGCCCGGTTTCGACCCGGATGCGTTCGAGAAGAACCGCGCCATCGAAGATCGTCGCAACGAAGACCGCTTCCACTTTATCGAGTGGACCAAGACCGCGTTCAAGAACGTCGACGTGATCCCGGCCGGTAACGGCATCATGCACCAGATCAACCTGGAGAAGATGAGCCCGGTGATTCAGGCGCGTGAAGGCGTTGCCTTCCCCGACACCTGTGTCGGCACCGATTCCCACACTCCGCACGTTGACGCTCTGGGCGTTATCGCCATCGGCGTCGGTGGCCTGGAAGCCGAAACCGTCATGCTGGGCCACCCGTCGATGATGCGCCTGCCCGACATCGTCGGTGTCGAGCTGACCGGCAAGCGTCAGCCGGGTATCACCGCAACCGACATCGTCCTGGCGCTGACCGAGTTCCTGCGTCAGGAGCGGGTGGTTGGTGCCTACGTCGAGTTCTTCGGCGAGGGTGCAGACAGCCTGACCATCGGCGACCGTGCGACCATCTCCAACATGTGCCCCGAGTACGGTGCCACCGCTTCGATGTTCTACATCGACGGCCAGACCATCGACTACCTCAAGCTGACCGGTCGCGAGCCCGAGCAGGTGGCACTGGTCGAGACCTATGCCAAGGAGCTGGGTCTGTGGAGTGATGCGCTGAAGACCGCCGAGTACGAGCGCGTGCTGCGCTTCGATCTGGGCACCGTCGTGCGTAACATGGCTGGCCCGTCAAACCCGCACCGTCGCCTGCCGACCTCGGCACTGGCCGAGCGTGGCATTTCCGACGAAGCCAAGTGGGAAGCCGGCAAGGGTGAAGAAGCCCAGGGCCTGATGCCCGATGGCGCGGTGATCATCGCCGCCATCACCAGCTGCACCAACACCTCCAACCCGCGCAACGTCGTGGCCGCCGGTCTGCTGGCCAAGAAAGCCAACGACCTGGGTCTGGTCCGCAAGCCGTGGGTGAAAACCTCCTTCGCGCCGGGTTCCAAGGTTGCCAAGCTGTACCTGGAAGAAGCCGGTCTGCTGCCGGAGCTGGAGAAGCTGGGCTTCGGTATCGTTGCCTACGCCTGCACCACCTGTAACGGTATGTCCGGTGCGCTGGATCCGAAGATCCAGCAGGAAATCATCGACCGTGACCTGTACGCCACTGCGGTGCTGTCCGGTAACCGTAACTTCGACGGCCGTATCCACCCGTACGCCAAACAGGCGTTCCTGGCGTCGCCGCCGCTGGTTGTGGCTTACGCCATCGCCGGTACCGTGCGTTTCGACATCGAGCAGGACGTGCTGGGCACCGACAAGGACGGCAATCCGGTCACCCTGAAAGACCTGTGGCCGAGCGACGAAGAGATCGACGCCATCGTGGCCTCCAGCGTCAAGCCGGAGCAGTTCCGCCAGATCTACATCCCGATGTTCGATCTGGGCAGCGTGCAGGAAGCCGAAAGCCCGCTGTACGACTGGCGCCCGATGTCGACCTACATCCGTCGTCCGCCGTACTGGGAAGGCGCACTGGCTGGTGAGCGCACGCTCAAGGGCATGCGTCCGCTGGCGATCCTGCCGGACAACATCACCACCGATCACCTGTCGCCGTCCAACGCGATTCTGATGGACTCGGCGGCGGGTGAGTACCTGCACAAGATGGGCCTGCCGGAAGAGGACTTCAACTCCTACGCGACCCACCGTGGTGACCACCTGACTGCGCAGCGCGCGACCTTCGCCAACCCGCAACTGGTCAACGAAATGGCCGTGGTGGATGGTCAGGTCAAGAAGGGCTCGCTGGCCCGCGTTGAGCCGGAAGGCCAGGTCATGCGCATGTGGGAAGCGATCGAAACCTACATGAACCGCAAGCAGAACCTGATCATCATCGCCGGTGCCGACTACGGTCAGGGCTCGTCCCGTGACTGGGCGGCCAAGGGCGTGCGCCTGGCGGGTGTTGAAGTGATCGTGGCCGAAGGCTTCGAGCGCATTCACCGTACCAACCTGGTGGGCATGGGCGTGCTGCCGGTCGAGTTCAAGCCGGGTACTACCCGCCTGACGCTGGGCCTGGACGGTACCGAGACCTATGACATCAAGGGTGAGGTATCGCCGCGCTGCGATCTGACCCTGGTGATCAATCGCCGCAATGGTGAGGTGGTAGAGGTGCCGGTCACCTGCCGTCTGGATACCGCTGCCGATGTCAGCGTGTACAAGGCAGGTGGGGTGCTGCAGCGCTTCGCCAAGGACTTCCTTGAGTCAGAGCAAGGTTGATCCAGTACCGGGGCGCTTGCGCCCCGGTGTTCTTTTCAGGAGACGTTTTCATGGCTCATGCAGCCCAAGTCAAAATTCCCGCCACCTACATTCGTGGCGGTACCAGTAAAGGCGTGTTCTTCCGTCTGCAGGATCTGCCCGAGCGCTGTCAGGTGCCGGGCGAGGCGCGTGACAACCTGTTCATGCGCGTGATCGGCAGCCCCGATCCGTACAGTGCGCACATCGACGGCATGGGTGGCGCCACCTCGTCGACCTCCAAGTGCGTGATTCTGTCGAAAAGCAGCCAGCCCGAACACGACGTCGATTACCTGTACGGTCAGGTCTCGATCGACAGCGCGTTTGTGGACTGGAGCGGCAACTGCGGCAACCTGTCGACTGCAGCAGGCGCCTTTGCCATTCACGCGGGTCTGGTTGACCCGGCGCGGATTCCGGATAACGGCATCTGTGTGGTCCGCATCTGGCAAGCCAATATTCAGAAGACCATCATCGCCCATGTGCCGATCACCAACGGTGAAGTGCAGGAAACCGGTGATTTCGAACTGGATGGCGTGACCTTCCCGGCGGCCGAAATCGTACTGGAGTTCCTTGATCCGTCCGACGACGGTGAAGAGGGTGGTTCGATGTTCCCCACCGGCAATCTGGTCGACGACCTCGAAGTGCCCGGTGTCGGCACCTTCAAGGCGACCATGATCACCGCGGGTATCCCGACGGTGTTCGTCAATGCCGAAGACATCGGCTACCAGGGTACCGAGCTGCGCGAAGATATCAACAGCGATCCGGCCCAGCTGGCACGTTTCGAGCAGATTCGCATCGCCGGCGCGCTGCGTATGGGGCTGATCAAAACCCCGGAAGAAGCCGCCAAGCGTCAGCACACGCCAAAGATTGCCTTCGTGTCGCCGCCCAAGACCTATCAGGCTTCCAGTGGCAAGCAGATCGAGGCGTCTGACGTTGATCTGCTGGTGCGGGCGCTGTCCATGGGCAAACTGCACCACGCCATGATGGGCACCTGCGCGGTCGCCATCGGTACCGCAGCAGCCATTCCGGGCACGCTGGTCAACCTGGCTGCCGGTGGTGGTGAGCGCGAAGCCGTGCGCTTTGGTCACCCGTCCGGGTCGCTGCGCGTTGGCGCTGAAGCCAAACAGGTCGACGGTCAGTGGGTCGTCACCAAAGCCATCATGAGCCGCAGCGCGCGGATCCTGATGGAGGGCAACGTCCGGGTGCCCGGCGACGCGTTCTGATGTGCTGAGCTCCGCCGCGTGCTAGGCTCGCTTGACTCTGGTAACGCGGTGGAGCAATTGCATGAATCTGAATCTGTCGGGCCGGCGCGCGCTGGTCTGTGGTGCAAGTCAGGGGCTGGGCGAGGCCTGCGCCCGCCAATTGGCCGAGCAGGGCGCTGAAGTGGCGTTGCTGGCCCGTTCACTCGACAAGTTGCAGTCGGTACGCGATAGCCTGGCAACCGGGCACGGTCAGCGCCACAGCGTACTGGCGGTTGACGCCCACGATCGCGCGGCGCTGACACGCGCGCTTGTCAACGAGCTGGAGCAGGGCGGAGCCATTCATATCTGGCTCAACAACACCGGTGGCCCGGCGCCCGGGCGTGCCAGTGACGCAGAACCCGACGCCTATGCCGCTGCACTTACGCAGCACATGGTGCATGCCCAGGTCATCCTCAGGCATCTGCTGCCGGGGATGCGCGGCGCCGGTTACGGGCGCATCCTCAATGTGCTGTCTACTTCGGTCAAGCAACCGTTGGCCAATCTGGGTGTATCCAACACGGTGCGGGCTGCTGTCGCCAACTGGGCCAAAACCCTGGCGTCCGAGCTGGCCGCCGACGGCATTACCGTCAACAACGTGCTGCCCGGGTTGACTCAAACGCCCAGGCTGGACAGCCTGATTGCCAACACCGCCGCCCGCAGCGAGCGGTCGACAGAACAGGTTGCCAAGGCCATGGCGGCCAGCGTGCCGGTAGGGCGTTTTGCCGAGCCGGCCGAGTTTGCCAATGCCGTCGGTTTTCTCGCCTCGCCAGCGGCCTCCTATATCAACGGCATCAATCTGCCGGTGGATGGCGGCATGACCGGCTCGCTCTGACCGTCTGCGCGCACACAAAAACGCCCGGCACTGGCCGGGCGTTTTTGTGTCTGCGGCAGCAGTCTGCTCAGCTGTGCAGATGCTCGCAGGCGTGCAGGGTGTTTTCCAGCAGGCAGGCACGGGTCATCGGGCCCACGCCGCCCGGCACCGGCGTAATCCAGCTGGCGCGCTCGGCGGCCGGGCCGAACTCCACGTCGCCCACCAGACGGCCGTCGTCCATGCGGTTGATGCCCACATCAATGACGATCGCACCCGGCTTGATCCACTCACCTTTGACCAGTCCGGGCTTGCCGGCGGCAACCACCACCAGGTCGGAGCGGCGAATGTGGTCTTCCAGATTCTTGGTGAAGCGGTGTGTCACGGTGGTGGTGCAACCGGCCAGCAGCAGCTCCAGCGCCATGGGGCGACCGACGATATTGGACGCCCCGACTACGGTTGCGTCCATGCCGTACAGGTCGGCACCGGTGCTCTTGAGCAGCTGCACGATACCCATCGGTGTGCAGGGACGCAGCAGCGGCATACGCTGGGCCAGGCGGCCGATGTTGTAGGGGTGGAAGCCGTCCACGTCTTTATCGGGGCGGATGCGCTCCAGCAGCTGGGAGGCCTCCAGGTGAGCCGGCAGCGGCAGCTGGACAAGAATGCCGTCGATGTCCGGATCGTCGTTCAGGTGGTCGATCAGGTCGAGCAGCTCCTGCTGGCTGGTGGTCGCCGGCAGGTCATGCGAACGGGACAGGAACCCGACTTCTTCGCAATCCTTGCGCTTGTGCGAAACATAGACCTGGGAGGCCGGGTCACTGCCGACCAGAATGACAGCCAGGCCCGGCAGACGCAGACCGTTTTGCTTGCGTTCGGCAACTTTACTGGCGATTTCCTTGCGGAGGTTGGCGGCAATCTGCTTGCCATCAATGAGTTGGGCGTTCATGGGGTTCCTGACGCAGAAAAAAGTGGCGCTATTGTGGCATGCCGGACCCCGCGGAAAAAGGGTGAGCAGGGCAGGTTGTCGGAAAACCCCGAAGACTGTGCTGAATTGTCATGCGGCTATTGATGGTGAGTGCAGGGAATCAGGATAACTTCCTCATGTGATTAAATTTTTTTTGTTCTGAGCGTTGACGTGGTGGGCCTCGCTAAGTATTATTCGCCCCGCTTCACAAACACAGCGACACCGGTTTGGAAGGCGACCAGGCAGCACCGAATTGGCGTCACAAGTTGATTCGGAATCTCAGTCCTAGCGGGCGAAAGAATGCACAGGGCGCCCGTAGCTCAGCTGGATAGAGCATCCGCCTTCTAAGCGGATGGTCGCAGGTTCGAGTCCTGCCGGGCGTGCCATTAAGGCAAGGCTGTGTGGTCGAGAAGCATGTAGTGGTGGGCGTAGCTCAGTTGGTAGAGCACAGGATTGTGACTCCTGTTGTCGTGGGTTCGATCCCCATCGTCCACCCCACTTATTCAAGAAAATGCCAGGCTCTGCCTGGCGTTTTCGTTTGAAGCGCTGCAAAGCGGACGTGGTGAAATTGGTAGACACACCAGATTTAGGTTCTGGCGCCGCGAGGTGTGGGAGTTCGAGTCTCCCCGTCCGCACCATCTTTTAGTCGGATTGATGCATGTCCGATGGCTTCAGCAAAAACCGCCTCGCAAGGGCGGTTTTTTGTTTCTGGCGTTCGTGAATTTCGCTCACTTCTTTTTGACTGTTTTTATTTCCTGCTTGGGTTTTTCGTGAGTGCCGTAGGCACAGGCAAGCAGGGCCATGGTTGTGAGCGGGGTAGCGAGGGTGTCCATAGCGCAGGTCTCCTTGCGAGGGTTCGATGCCGTGAGGCGGGTCGCTTGAGCAAGGCGAGCGAGCGGTCCGTTTTTTCGGAAATGGGGCCTTGATGGTGAGTGGGCAGGCGTTGTTTGGCGCTTTGTCGTTGCGGTGATGACTTCTGCCATTCAAGCGACTAGAATGTCGTCCCTTTGGAATCTACCAATAACCATTTTCTTTGTCTGTTGAACGAGGACTATCCATGCAAGTTTCGGTTGAAACCACTTCCGGCCTCGAGCGCCGTATGACCGTAGGCATTCCTGCCGATCGTATTGAAAACGAGGTCAACAAGCGTCTGCAGCAGACCGCCAAGCGCGCCCGCGTTGATGGTTTCCGTCCTGGCAAGGTGCCGATGAGCGTTATCCGCAAGCGCTTCGGTGCTTCCGCTCATCAGGAAGTTATCGGCGAAGTGATCCAGTCCTCTTTCTACGAAGCCATCATGCAGGAAAAGCTGAACCCGGCCGGTGCGCCGAGCGTTGAGCCCAAGAGCATGGAAGCTGGCAAGGATTTCGAATACGTTGCCACCTTCGAAGTCTACCCGGAAGTCACTCTGGCCGGTTTCGAGGCTATCAGCGTTGAACGTCCCGAGTCCGAAGTGACCGAAGCTGATGTCGACACCATGCTGGAAACCCTGCGCAAGCAGAACACCCGCTTTGAAGCGGTTGAGCGTGCTGCCGAGAACGGTGATCAGGTCACTATCGACTTCGTTGGCAAGATCGACGGCGAAGCATTCCAGGGCGGCACTGCCAATGGCACCAATCTGGTTCTGGGTTCCGGCCGCATGATTCCGGGCTTTGAAGAGGGCCTGGTCGGTGCCAAGGCAGGCGACAGCCTGACCCTGAAGGTCACCTTCCCTGAGGATTATCAGAACCTGGATCTGGCCGGTAAGGCCGCCGAGTTCGAAACGACCGTTCAAGCCGTTGCTGCGCCGGCTCTGCCGGAACTGAACGACGAGTTCTTCGCCCAGTTCGGTGTGAACGAAGGTGGTCTGGAAGGCTTCCGCGCCGAAGTTCGCAAGAACATGGAGCGTGAGCTGCGTCAGGCGATCAAGACCAAGGTCAAGGGCCAGGTCATGGACGGTCTGCTGAAGACCAACACCGTTGAGGTGCCGAAGGCGCTGATCAGCAACGAAATCGATCGTCTGCGCGAGCAGGCTGTTCAGCAGTTTGGCGGTGCCAACATTCAGGCCAGCCAGCTGCCGGCCGAGCTGTTCGAGGAGCAGGCCAAGCGTCGCGTCAGCCTGGGCCTGATCGTGGCTGAAGTGGTCAAGCAAAACGACATCAAGCCGGACAACGATCGCGTTCGCGCCATGGTTGAAGAGCTGGCCTCTGCTTACCAGGAGCCGGAGCAGGTCGTTAACTGGTACTACCAGAATGAGCAGCAGCTGGGTGAAATCCAGTCGGTTGTGCTGGAAGAACAAGTCGTGGATACTGTGCTGCAGAAGGCGCAAGTGACTGATAAGAAAGTCGCTTATGAAGAGGCCGTGAAGCCGGCACAACCTGCTCAGGTTGAAGCTGGTGAGGCCGAGGAAGCTAAAGCAGACGAGTAATTCGCTGCCGCTTTCCGTCAACGCAAGCCAGCCTTCGGGCTGGCTTGTGTGTTTTTGCGACTAGCACATTCGGAGTGACAGGAATCCATGACCCAAAACAGCTTTATGCAGTTGCCCCCAGACGTGAAGGCCGCAGGCGGTCTGGTCCCGATGGTGATCGAGCAGTCTGCTCGGGGCGAACGTTCCTATGACATTTATTCGCGGCTGCTGAAAGAGCGCGTCATCTTCCTCGTGGGTCAGGTGGAAGATTACATGGCCAACCTGGTCGTGGCGCAGCTGCTGTTCCTTGAATCGGAAAACCCCGACAAGGACATCCATCTGTATATCAACTCTCCGGGCGGTTCCGTGACGGCTGGCATGGCGATCTACGACACCATGCAGTTCATCAAGCCGAACGTCAGCACCCTGTGCATTGGTCAGGCGTGCAGCATGGGTGCACTGTTGCTGGCTGGCGGCGCTGCCGGCAAGCGCTTCTGCCTGCCGCACGCGCGGATGATGATTCACCAGCCGCTGGGCGGTTTCCAGGGTCAGGCGTCTGACATCGAGATCCATGCCCGCGAGATCCTGTTCATTCGCGAGCGCCTGAACAAGGTGCTGGCGGACCATACCGGTCAGCCGCTGGACGTGATTGCCCGCGACACCGATCGTGATCGCTTCATGAGTGGTGCCGAGGCGGTCGAGTACGGTCTCATCGACCAGGTTCTGGAGTCGCGCGCCGGCGCCGAGTAAACGCTGTTTAACGCCGGCTTGCCCTGTGCTCCGTGTCCCTCCCTGAGGCTGGCGCGGGGCCGTGTGGCCGGTGCAAGTTGATCGGATCGCACTTGCAAAGTGGGGCCAATGCCCCCATCTTTGTATTCGAGAGCGATTCAAGAGTAGGGGTTTTCGATGACCGATATGACTGGGAAGGGCGACGACAACGGCAAGTTGCTGTATTGCTCCTTCTGCGGCAAGAGCCAGCATGAAGTGCGCAAGCTGATTGCCGGCCCCTCCGTGTTTATCTGCGATGAGTGCGTTGACCTGTGCAACGACATCATTCGCGAGGAAGTACAGGAAAGTCAGACCGAGAGCAGTCAGCAGAAGCTGCCGACGCCGGTCGAAATCTGCTCGATTCTGGACCAGTACGTGATTGGTCAGCAGCGAGCCAAGAAAGTGTTGTCCGTTGCGGTCTACAACCACTACAAGCGGCTGAATCAGCGCCAGGGCAAGGATGATGTCGAGCTGGGCAAGAGCAACATTCTGCTCATCGGCCCGACCGGTTCCGGCAAGACGCTGCTGGCCGAGACGCTCGCACGCCTGTTGAACGTGCCGTTCACCATTGCCGACGCCACGACACTGACTGAAGCCGGCTACGTTGGTGAAGATGTTGAAAACATCATCCAGAAACTGCTGCAGAAGTGCGATTACGATGTCGAGAAGGCCCAGATGGGTATTGTCTACATCGACGAAATCGACAAGATTTCGCGCAAGTCCGATAACCCGTCCATCACGCGTGACGTGTCGGGTGAAGGTGTTCAGCAGGCGCTGCTGAAGCTGATCGAAGGTACTGTTGCGTCCGTTCCGCCGCAAGGTGGACGCAAGCATCCGCAGCAGGAGTTTTTGCAGGTAGATACCCGCAACATCCTGTTTATCTGCGGTGGTGCGTTTGCCGGGCTGGAAAAGGTCATCCGTGATCGCTCCGAGAAGAGCGGTATCGGCTTCAATGCAACCGTTCGCAGCAAGGACGGCGGCAAGAAGGTCGGGGATACCCTGAAAGATGTTGAGCCGGACGATCTGGTGCGTTTCGGTCTGATCCCCGAGTTCGTTGGTCGTCTGCCGGTCATCGCAACGCTGAACGAGCTGGATGAAGAGGCATTGATCCAGATTCTGACAGAGCCGAAGAACGCGCTGACCAAACAGTATGCGCGCCTGTTCGACATGGAAGGTGTTGAGCTGGAGTTCCGTAACGATGCGCTGAAGGCAATCGCCTCCCGTGCGCTGGAACGCAAGACTGGCGCCCGTGGCCTGCGCTCCATTCTGGAGAGCGTGCTGCTGGAAACCATGTATGAAATCCCCTCTGCTGAAAACGTCAGCAAGGTGGTCATCGATGAAAACGTCATCAGCGGCGACGCCAAGCCGTTGCTGATCTACGAAACACCGGAACAGCCGCCCAAGGCCGTGCCGGAAGACTGATCGTCGATGCTGCAGCGCCGCCCTCGGGCGGCGTTGTTGTTTTCCGGTTGCGGTTCTGCAACCGGATTGTCATTGATGCCGTTTCCGCGCTTGTAATTTTCCGCAGCAGCCCCCATGTTGAATCCATGACATCTACACGTATCGGTGCCGCATTGCAGGGTACCCTTCATCGAGCGAGCCTCTGCCATGACGACTTCTAGCGAATTCCCGCTCCTGCCACTGCGTGACGTGGTGGTTTATCCGCATATGGTCATCCCGCTGTTTGTCGGGCGTGACAAATCCATTCAGGCGCTCGACGCCGCCATGTCGGCCAACAAGCAAGTGCTGCTGGTTGCCCAGCGGGACCCGGGTGATGACGATCCGGGCCGCGACGGCCTTTACGAGATGGGCACCCTGGCGACCATCCTGCAGCTGCTCAAGCTGCCTGACGGCACGGTGAAGGTGCTGGTTGAGGGTGAACGCCGGGCCCGTATTACCGAACTCGACGATATTGGCAGCTATCAGCGTGCCGAGGTCGAGTTGCTGGATGACTCGGCGCTGGATGAGCGCGAGGCCGAGGTGCTGGTGCGCAGCCTGATGAGTCAGTTTGAGCAGTTTGTGCAGCTCGGCAAGAAAGTACCGGCCGAGGTTGTATCTTCGCTGTCCAGTATTGAAGAACCTGGTCGTCTGGTTGACACCATGGCAGCGCACCTGTCGCTCAAGCTGGATGAAAAACAGAAGATTCTTGAAATTCTGCCGCTGCGTGACCGGGTTGAGCACGTGCTTGGTGTTCTGGACGGCGAAATCGACCTGCTGCAGGTCGAGAAGCGTATCCGTGGCCGGGTCAAGAAGCAGATGGAGCGCAGTCAGCGCGAGTACTATCTGAACGAGCAGATGAAGGCTATCCAGAAAGAGATGGGTAATCTCGAGGATGGCCACAGCGAGTTTGATGATCTGCGTCGCAAGATTGACGAGGCAGGCATGAGTGAAGAGGCGCTGGCCAAGGCCAATGCCGAGCTGAACAAGCTGAAGATGATGTCACCCATGTCGGCTGAGGCCACGGTTGTGCGCTCCTACATTGACTGGCTGACCGCGGTGCCGTGGAAGAAGGCGACCAAGGTCAAGCACGACATCCAGCGCGCCGAGAAGGTGCTCGAAGAGGATCACTATGGCCTGGAAGAGGTCAAGGAGCGCATTCTCGAGTATTTGGCGGTGCAGAAGCGGGTACGCAAGCTGAAAGGGCCCGTCCTGTGTCTGGTGGGCCCTCCGGGCGTCGGCAAGACGTCATTGGGCGAGTCGCTGGCGCGTGCAACCAATCGCGAGTTTGTGCGCATGGCCCTGGGTGGCGTGCGTGACGAGGCCGAGATTCGTGGTCACCGCCGCACTTACATTGGTTCCATGCCGGGCAAGCTGATTCAGAAAATGACCAAGGCCGGGGTCAAGAACCCGCTGTTCCTGCTCGATGAAATCGACAAGATGGGGCAGGACATGCGCGGCGATCCGTCTTCAGCGCTGCTGGAAGTACTTGATCCCGAGCAAAATCACGCCTTCAACGATCATTATCTGGAAGTGGATTACGATCTCTCGGATGTGATGTTCATCTGTACTTCCAACTCGATGAACATCCCGGCGCCGCTGCTGGACCGGATGGAGATCATCCGCATTCCGGGTTACACCGAAGACGAGAAGATCAACATTGCCCAGCGTTATCTGGTGCCCAAGCAGACCAAGAACAACGGGCTGAAAAAGGGCGAGCTGACCTTCACCCAGGAATCGCTGCGCGACCTTATCCGCTACTACACCCGTGAAGCGGGCGTGCGTGGCCTGGAGCGCCAGATTGCCAAGGTCTGTCGCAAGGTCGTCAAGGAACAGTCTGCCGAGCGCAAGCCCAAGCCGGTGGTGCTGGACGAGGCGCTGCTTGAGCATTATCTGGGCGTACGCAAGTTCAAGTACGGGCTGGCCGAGGAGAGTGATCAGGTTGGTCAGGTAACGGGCCTGGCCTGGACCCAGGTGGGCGGGGAACTGCTCAGTCTGGAAGCGGTTGTGGTGCCCGGTAAGGGCCGCCAGATCAAGACCGGTTCGCTCGGTGACGTGATGCAGGAGTCGATCAGTGCGGCCCTGACTGTGGTGCGCAGTCGCGCTGCGAGCCTCGGTATTGCGGCTGATTTTCACGAGAAGAACGACATTCACATCCACGTGCCGGAAGGGGCAACGCCCAAGGATGGTCCGAGTGCCGGTATCGGCATGTGCACCGCGCTGGTGTCGGCGTTGACCGGGATTCCGGTGCGCGCAGATGTCGCGATGACCGGCGAAATCGCGCTGCGCGGGCAGGTTCTGCCCATCGGCGGGCTGAAGGAAAAACTGCTTGCGGCGCACCGCGGAGGTATCCGTACCGTGATCATTCCGCACGACAACGTACGTGATCTGAAGGAAATTCCGGAGAAGATCCGTCAGGATATCGAGATCAAACCGGTGAAATGGATTGACGAAGTGTTGGCTATTGCGCTGCAATACGCGCCGGAGCCCTTGAAAGAAGGGGTTGAAGAGATGGTGGCAAAGGATGACAATCGCGAGACTGATGAAAAGGGACGCATCAGTACTCACTGATAGGATCGTCAGAGTTTGGTGGGTGATGGATTCCGCTGTGGATGCTTTCACTGACCCGTCCAGAGTGCCGATGGCACTCCTTGACACGGTTTTTGACCGCTTGCTATAAAGCGGCTTCGACCTAAGCAGGTATGCTGACTGGCCACAGCTTTGCTAAGACCAAAAGCTTACATAATGACTAACTACTCATTGAACTAGATAAGGGGACTTAGAGTGAACAAGTCTGAACTGATTGATGCTATCGCCGCATCTGCCGATATTCCGAAAGCTGCTGCCGGTCGTGCTCTGGACGCCGTCATCGACTCCATCACTGGTGCTCTGAAAGACGGTGATTCGGTTGTTCTGGTAGGTTTCGGTACGTTCGCAGTGAAAGAGCGTGCAGCTCGCACTGGTCGCAACCCGCAGACCGGCCAGCCGATCGAGATCAGCGCTGCCAAGATCCCCAGCTTCAAGGCTGGCAAGGCTCTGAAGGACGCCGTTAACTGATCGCGTCCCTGATCTGATGTGACACATTCGGCACGTTTCGGATGTGTTTCGGGGGCGGTAACCAGGCTGCCAGTGATGGTGTCTCCAGCCGGTCCCGACAGTTAGCAGAAAGGCGCATCAATGTGATGCGCCTTTTTTGTTTGTTGGACAAATAAAAAAACGACGCCGGAACCATTCCGGAGGCAGATAGCCTTAGGGTCGTACTTTGTAGATGCTTTGGGGGCATGATGCTGCAAAAAATGAGGGACAATGCACAGAGCTGGGTCGCCAAGGTGATCGTCGGCATCATCGTGCTGATTTTTGCGCTGACAGGGTGGGAATCCATCAACCGCTTCAGCAGCAAGGCCGATGAAGCAGCCGAGGTTAACGGAGAGCCGATTACCAAGCTTGAGCTGGAAGAGGCGGTCAGCCTGCAGCGTCGCCAGCTGATGCAGCAACTTCAGCAGATGGGTGGGCAGTTTGATCCCAGCATGATCGACGAAGCCTTTCTGCGCAGCACCGTGCTGGACAGCATGATCGAGCGTTCCGTGCTGATTCAGGGCGCCCGGGAAGCCGGCTTCGAAATCTCCGAGCAGATGATCGATCAGCTCATTCTGAGCACACCGGATTTTCAGGTTGATGGCAAGTTTGACGCCAACCGCTTTGATATCGTGATCCGCAACATGGGTATGCCCTCACGGATGGCCTTCCGTGATCTGGTGCGCCAGCAGCTGTTGATCACCCAGTTCCGTAACGGCTACGAAGCTACTGCGTTTGCCACGCCGGTGGAGGTGCGCCAGCTCAGCAACCTGGAAAACCAGACGCGTGATTTCGCCATGCTGGCCGTCCCGCTGGGTGAGATCGATGCCGACGTCAGCGATGCCGAAGTTGAGGCGTTCTACACCGCCAACGCGCAGCAGTTCATGACCCCCGAGCGCGTGGTGCTGGATACCCTGACCCTGGCGCGCAAGGACTTCTTCGACCAGGTCGAGGTGGATGAAGAGGCCGTTCAGCAGCTGTATGAGCGCGAAATCGGCAACCTGGCCGAGCAGCGTCGTGCCTCGCACATTCTGGTTGAGGTTGGTGACGATGAAGCCGCTGCCAAGGCCCGCATCGACGAGGCTGCCGCACGTATTGCAGCCGGTGAGGATTTTGCCAAGGTTGCCGAAGAGATGTCTGATGACACCGGCAGCTCCCGTGATGGTGGCGATCTGGGCTATATCGTCAAGGGCAGCTTTGACCAGGCCTTTGACGATGCGCTGTTCGCCCTGCAGGCGGATCAGGTTTCCGAGCCGGTTCGCACCAGCTACGGCTTTCAGCTGATCAAGCTGACTGATCTCAAGGCGCCGGAGGTACCGTCTCTGGAGTCGATGCGTGATCAACTGGTGCAGGAGCTGAAAGTCGAGCAGGTTGAGCGTCGATTCGTGGAAGCGTCCCAGCAGTTGGCCAACCTGGCCCACGAAGCGTCCGATCTGAGCGAGCCGGCAGCGGCACTGGGTTTGACCATCGAGACCATCGGTCCGGTCGAGCGTCTGGGTGGCGAGGGTCTGGCAGCGAACCCGAAGGTCATGAATGCGGCGTTCAGCGATGACGTGCTGAACAACGGCTTCAACAGCGATCTGATCGAGCTGGATGCCGATACCGTTGCAGTTGTACGCGTGAAGCAGCACCTGACGCCGGAGCAGCGCCCGCTGGCAGATGTTCGTGATGATATCCGTGCACGACTTGCCACCACCAAGGCCGAGCAGGCTGCGGCGGCGAAGGCAGAACAGTTGATCGAGCAGTTGCGTGCAGATGCCCTGAGCATCGAAGCGGTTGCCGAACAGCAGGGACTCGAGTGGCAGCAGCATGAAGCTGTGACACGCGGCGAGAACCAGATTGATCAGGCACTTCTGCGCAACGTGTTCGCGATGCCCAAGCCGGATGGTGATCAGCCTGCCTACGCCAGCTTCAAGCGTGCTGCCGGTGGTTACTGGCTGGTTGCGCTCAAGGGCGTCTCGGTTGCCGAAGATGTGCAGTCCACGGACGCCGGTTCTGATCCCTTCGCGCTGTTTGTCGCCGGGCAGTCAGGACAGCAGGACTTTGCAGCCGCCCAGCAGCAACTGCGTAATGAAGCCGAGATCGAGCGCTACTGAGCGGGCGATCAGGGTTATGTGAAAAAAGGCGCTTCGGCGCCTTTTTTTATGGTTAATCATGGAATGTCGGAGTACTCGCCTGAGACGCCGTTGGCTGCCTCTACCCTGCGGCGCAGCGTCCGCTCCGCTGACCGTTGCTTACGGGTGAATACGAGCGAATGCTAAGGCTCCCGATTAACTGCACTCGCGTCACGTCCCTGCGTTAACGCCCTGGATGCGCGAGGAACAAAAAAAACCGCTGCGACCAATCGGGGGTGGCGCAGCGGCTAAATTCCAGGCAATCGTGTGGGGGGCCTGGATGGAGCAGGATTACTTCAGGGCAATGCTGTAGCTCAGAATCAGGCGGTTCTCGTCGATATCCCGGGTGGCGTCGGAGCGGACCATCGCATTACGCCAGCGCAGCGCGAGGTTTTTGAACGTGCCGCTCTGAACGGTGTAACTGACATCGATATCGCGCTCCCATTCCTTACCCTCGGTGCCACCAACGTCGAAGTTGTCGCCGGTAACATAACGGGCAAAGGCGTTCAGGCCGGGGATGCCGAGCGCGGCAAAGTTGAGATCGTAGCGCGCTTGCCAGGACTGTTCGTCGGCCCGGGCGAAGTCGAGAATCTGCACATAGTTGACGATGTACGGATCGGTTTCTGCCAGGTACGGGAAGGCGGTGTCGCCGTCGCTGTCCTGATAGCCAACGCGGAAGGTGTGGGGGCCGGTTGCTGCGGACAGTGTCAGCGAAGTCAGTTGATGATCGATCTTGAGCGGCTGATTACCATCATCGCCGCTGTCGAACCAGGCCAGATTGACGCCGAGCTTCCAGTCTCCCACTGGCTGGGTGTGAATCAGATTGACCAGGTTCTGGTTGTAGACGTCCTGAAGCTCCGCGCGCCAGAGGCCAATGGTGGTGTTCTTGCTGTTGAAGGCGTAGCTGCCGCCAAGGTAGTTGAAGCGATCGGATGCGCCGCCAACGGTGGAACGGATGTCCTCCCGGTTGCTGCTGTTGCGGTAGTTCACCTCGCGCAACTGGCCGGCCTGTATATCGAGATTCTCGATTTCGTTGATGGCCAGGCTGGCGCCACTGAAGCTCTGGGGCAACAGACGCGAGTCACCCGAACTGGCAATCGGCAGTTTTGGCATCAGGCCGCCAACCTTGAGTACCGAGTTGGACAGGCGGGCCTTGATTGCGGCCGTCGCCTCGCTGTAGCTGTCTGCGCCTTCGTCACCATAGGCATTGGCCAGCAGTCCGGAACCGGCACGCTCATCATCGGAATCGAGCTTGATGCCAAGGCCTGCGTAGACGTCGACACCCAAGCCCAGCGGGCCCGGCGTATAGCCGGATTCTGCCTTGAAGATGAAGCCCTGGGCCCATTCCTCCGCCTTGGACTGTGCGCCGGGATCTCTGAAATCGCGATTGAAATAGAAGTTGCGCAGCTGCAGTGACGCGGTGGCATCGTCTGCGAATCCCGCAGCCTGGGCACTGCTGCAGGCGATCGCCGCGGTAACGGCAAGCGCAAGGGGAGTCACATGCTTCATTGTTATTCTCCTGATGTGAAGTGTGGCATGGGTTACGCCGAGGGAAATAAAGCACGCGACCGCTCGCATGACCTTACGACCATCGTCGAACTGTCATGCGAGTGTCTTGAAATTGACGTGATGAAGTGGCAGCAGCGGCTCTGTGTCAGGCCCTGCAGGCCGCCAGGCTGACGACCTGTACTTTAGTCTAATGCGAGCCCTGATCAGGACATGCCGTTGGCAAAAGCGGGGTTGCTCATGTCAATCAGTGGACGAATGCCGGCCAGGGCCCGGGTGTAATGCAGCAGCACATCGAGGTTGTAATCCAGCCGCTGACGCAGGCGCTCATCGGCTGCGGATTCGGGTTCTTCGCCGTTCATGACGTGGTTAACATCGCGCACGATGAGATGCTCGGGGATGTAGCAAAGGCGGCAATTCTTGTAACTGGAGGCGCGCAATTCGCTGATCGGAAAGGCGCCGCCAACCCCGGCAGAAATGCCGCCTAGCATGGCCGGCTTGTGCGCCAATTGCGCCTTGCTTGCATAAAGGAAGAAGTTCTTGATCGCCGGGCACGCCATGCCATGCCACTCCGGGGCGAGGATGATGACGGCGTCTGCCCGACTGAGGCGAGCCTCGTATTCTTCCCACGGGCCACTTTCGTCCGCCGGCCATAGCGGGAGAGGGGAGCGACCCAGATCAATGATGGATACCGCGTCTGCTTCCAGATCGTGCGCTCGAATCAGGCGGTTGCCAATGAATCCGGCGACTTTGGCGGTTTGGCTATCAACCCGGCTGCTGCCGGCGACAATGACGATCTGATGCATGGCGGGCCTCTATTACAAAGTTGGAGGGTTACTGTACCCGATATGACTGCCGGGCCGCCTTTGGTCAGTGCTTTTTGACAGCGTCGGGGCAGTGGGGCAGAGTACGCGACCTTTGGGGCGCCTGCCTTCTGGCGTCGGTATGTGGTGGCCGTAAAGGGCGGCAGAAAAAACATGGGGAGTGTGCAATGAACGCAGTGGTAGCGGCTGTTGCCGTGATGCTGATACTGAGCCTGTGCCGGGTGCACGTGGTAGTCGCTCTGATCTTCGGCGCCTTGACCGGTGGCCTGCTGGGTGGGCTTGGTCTGGAAACGACGCTGAGCACCTTCCAATCAGGACTGGGCAAGGGCGCAAATATTGCTCTGAGTTATGCCTTGCTGGGTGCCTTTGCCGTGGCAATCGCCAAGTCGGGCCTGGCGCACGCGCTGGCCGATAAGGGGCTGCGACTGGTAGACAGCCGCCGAGAGGGCAGCGGCACGGTACTCAAGCTGATGCTGTTGCTGGTGCTGTTGGGGGTGGCAATATCGTCACAGAATATCCTGCCTATCCACATTGCCTTTATCCCGTTGCTGGTGCCGCCGTTGCTGTTCGTGATGGCGCGCTTGCAGCTGGATCGTCGCGCGGTAGCCTGTGCGCTGACCTTTGGCTTGATTACCCCCTACATGTTCCTGCCGGTCGGTTTTGGCGGCATTTTCCTCAATGACATTCTGCTGGCCAATGTTGCCGAAAGCGGCGTTGTGGTGGACGGTGTCAATGTCATGCATGCCATGGCACTGCCGGCGCTGGGCATGTTGTTCGGTCTGCTGGTGGCGGTCTTTATCAGTTATCGCAAGCCGCGTGCCTACGATGAACAGCGGATCAGCGAGGTAGAGCGCACGGAAAGCCGTTACAACCCGATGTCGCTGCTGGTTGCGCTCGCCGCCGTGGTCGCAGCCTTTGTCATTCAGCTGTGGCTGGATTCGATGATCATGGGCGCGCTCGCCGGCTTCGTGATTTTCTCGGTGTCGGGAGTTGTGCGCTGGCGTGAGGCTGACGGTGTCTTCACCGAAGGCATGAAGATGATGGCGATGATCGGCTTTATCATGATTGCCGCCGCCGGCTTTGCCGAAGTAATGCGGGCTACCGGCGCCATCGGGACACTGGTCGACAGCTCTGCGGCAGTGATTGGCGATAATCGTGCGCTGGCGGCGCTGCTGATGTTGCTGGTCGGGTTGCTGATTACCATGGGTATCGGTTCGTCGTTCTCGACCATTCCGATCATCGCGGCAATCTATGTACCGCTGGCAATGCAGCTGGGCTTCAGCCCGGCGGCGATTGTTGCTCTGGTCGGTACTGCTGCGGCGCTGGGTGATGCCGGTTCCCCCGCGTCTGACTCGACCCTCGGCCCGACCGCGGGTCTGAACGTGGATGGGCAGCACAACCACATCTGGGACACCGTGGTGCCGACCTTTATCCACTACAACCTGCCGCTAATCATTTTCGGCTGGATTGCGGTGATGGTGCTGTAACGCATTGAGGTGCAAAAAAGCCCTGCTCGGGAAACCGGGCAGGGCTTTTTTGTGGTTCTTGGCGGAATGCCAGGGGCAAAAACTGTCGTGCTGTTTCCTGATGCGATATGCGAGGGGGTAGGCGGCGCGCAAGCAGATGTTTGATTTGTTCAGCATTGTGCTGCCACCGAGTCCCCATTTCGCCTTCACGGCGAGCCAAGGGGGGCTGCTTGCCCAGCCCCCCTTGGCGATCCCCCCGGGCACCCGGCTACGCGGCCCTGCGGGTTCGCTGCGTTGCTCGGCTTGGCAGGGGCCGGCAGAACTCGTCGCTACGCTCCTCAGACAGGCTGCCGTCCTTTATCCTGCCAATCCTGCGCTACTCGCCCGCGTAAACGGGACGAACCCCGGTGCACACTCGATCATTCGAGTATTCTTCGGTTAACTGCCCTGGAATACGCCCTTGTCGCATTCCCACGGGCTGACTCGATGAATCACAAAAAAGCCCAGCCCGGGAATCCGGGCTGGGCTTTTTCGCTGCAGCAGTCCAATCAGATTCTGAAGCGGCGCACCAGCTCATCGATCTGCCGGCCCAGGCTGGCGAGATGTTGACCGGCCTGCGCGGTTTCGCGGGCGCCGTCGGTGGTCTCGCGGGCCAGTTCCGCCGCTTCGGTGACGTTGCGATTGACGTCTTCGACCACGGTTGACTGCTGGGTGGTTGCGCTGGCAATCGAGGCGTTGAGTGCGACCAGTTGCTGCATCGACTGGGCAATCTGTTCGAGTGCCGCGCCGGCTTCGTTCACCTGGTCTACGCTCGCCTGAGAGTGGCGGCTGCTTTCATTGATCACGCCGACGACCGTCTGGGTATTGGTCTGCAGCTTACTGATCATATTGTGAATTTCTTCGGTCGACTGCTGGGTGCGCTGGGCCAGATTGCGCACTTCATCGGCCACCACGGCAAAGCCTCGACCCATCTCGCCGGCGCGTGCCGCCTCAATGGCTGCGTTGAGTGCCAGCAGGTTGGTCTGCTCGGCGATGTTGCGGATCACATCCAGTACCGAGGTGATTTCATGGGCATCGCTGGACAGGGTTTCCATATGCTGGACGGCGGTATTGACGCTGTCGGACAGCAAGCGAATCTCATGGATGGTCTGTTCGACCTGCTGGCGGCCGTTGGCTGCGCCCTGGTTGGCGTTTTCTACCTCCTGGGCGGCGGCGTTGGCGTTTTGGGCTACGTCCTGAACGCCGTAGGTGATTTCGTTGATGGCGGTGGCCATCAGCTCCATGCGTTCCGACTGGCGGCTCATGTCGCGCAGGCTGTTGTTGCTGATCTGGTCCAGCTGCTGGCTGGAGCTGATCAGTTGACGCGCGCTGTCACCCAGTTGGCCAATGATGTCGGCCAGGTTGCGGTTGAAGCGGTTGAAGTAACTGGCGATCTGCGACAGTTCATCGCGGGCGTCGTCGTCCAGGCGGCGGGTCAGGTCGGCCTCGCCACTGGCAATGCCGCGCATGGCGTTGACGATCTTGTCCAGCGGCTGGGAAATGCTCCGGCCGATGACAAACAGCAGCATGAACATGACCAGAATCACCAGGACGCTGACAACCAGTGAATTGATCAGCGCGTCGCGGAATTTGGCCTGCATGGCGTCAACATAGATGCCTGTGCCCACCATGTAGTCCCAGGGCTTGAAATGCTTGAATGCAGCGATCTTCTGTGAACCTTCCTCCTCGCCCGGTTTGGGCCAGGAGTACTGGAAGCTTGCGGTGCCTTCGCTGCGTGCCTTGCGTACCATTTCGGCGATGACATTGACGCCTTCCTGGTTGCGCATGGTGGAGAGGTCGGTGCCGACTGTCTGGGGAGCAAGCGGGTGCATGATCATGATGTTGTTCATGTCATTTACCCAGTAATATTCGTTCCCGTCATAGCGCAGCGCAGCCAGTGCACTCAGGGCTTCCTTGCGGGCCTGCTCGCCGGTCAGTTCGCCGTTGAGCTCTTTCTGGTGATAGAAGGCCATGAGATCATGCGCAACCTCGACCAGATGGGTTGCCTTGACGATTTCGCCGTCGCGGATTTCCCGATGCAGGTTGGACAGCGAAAGCCCTTCTGTCATCAGGGTGCTGGCCAGGGCAATAATCATGATCAGCCAAACTCGCTGACTGATTCGAATGTTGCGCAACAGCTTCATGAAACCTCCGCACGCCTTGTGCTTGTGTCTATTATTTTTTTGTGGTGCCGGCAACGAATCCTGTTCGCAGTGGCCTTAAGGTTATCGGTTGAATACGTCAAAACCTGAGCGGTATTTTCCCGTCATCCGTGCTGGCGATTTGACTGCAAGCGAGCTGGGCTTGCAAGGGGTTATCTGTTTTTGTGATCTTTGCTTATAAGGTGCGCGGTGTCGCACGCTCTGTTTCGCCGGCTGCAAGGCTGGTGGTCAACCAAGGTAAGGGTATCTCATGCGGTCAGTAGTGAAAGTGGCAGCGTTATCGGTTGGTCTGTGGTGTGCCATGGCCGGAACGGGTGTGTCGGCGGCGGATGAGCCGGTTCGGTTCGGACCCAGAGTCGTCGGGTGGATCGAGAAGGGCCTCATTCTGCCTGAATACACGGCGGTCAAGATCAAGGTGGATTCCGGCGCACTGACCTCGTCGATGCATGCGGTCAATATCGAGGAGTTCGAGCACATGGGCCACGAATGGGTCCGCTACGATGTGCCGGTGCGTGATGCAGACACCGACGAGATGGTCACCATGCACTTTGAGCGCCCGGTGTTTCGCCGCATTCTGGTGCGCGGTGCGGGTGGGTCTGATCGCCGGCCGGTGGTCAAGATGTCGATCTGCATGGGCGACCGGGTTTACGAGGAGCAGTTTTCCCTGCGTGACCGGGGTGACATGAACTATCCGGTGCTGATTGGCCGCCGCACCATTGAGCATGTGGGGCTGATCGACGTTTCAAAGACCTTTATGCACAAGCCCAGTTGTTCCGAGGCCGACTACGATCAGGAGCGTCAGCGACAGCACGATCGTGAGGAGAAGGGGGCGGGTAACGAGCCGATGACTCCGGCTGGGGAAGTAGACGCCTGAACAAATCGGCCGCCCTTGGGCGGCCGATTTGCTTTACCACATCAGATCGTCGGGGATTTCGTATCCTGCGTACGGATCGTCCTCTGCAGGCGTTTCTTTCTTCACTTCTGCAACATGGACAGGCCAGTGGGGGGCGCGCTCGCGGACTTTTTCGGCGATGTCCAGGGGGATCAGCACGAAGCCGCCTGACAGCCGGGTAATGCCCAGGCGACCGCGGCTGAGCAGGCCGAACTGGTCCTCGGTAACGTGGATCTTCTTGATCTTGTTCTTGCTGACGAACTGATAGGGCGTTTCGCCACCGGTGCGATCGACCACGTTCTGTTCGATCATCTGCTTGGCCTGGGCTTCGGCCGCCTTGCGTGCGGCTTCGGCCTGGCGCTGCTGGTTCAGTTCGCGGTCACGTTCGGCCTTTTGTTCGCGGGCTTTTTGCGCAGCGCTGGGGCCAGCGTCACCAGCCGGCTGGGCCTTGGCTTCCTTCTTCTTGGCGCGTTGCGCCTGCTTGAGTTTCTTCTCGTCGACCAGTCCGGCCTTGAGCAGTTGAGCTTGTAGTGAATTGACCATGGTTTGTCAGCGTCGTGTAGATGCGGCGCCGCGGCGGCGCCTGGTTGAAGTCTGGCGTATCAGCGGCATAGTCTACCGCGTTGTTCAGCGCTTTTCTTCCTCGGCTTCCTCAGCCTTGAGCTGCGCTTCGCGGGCCTTGACCTTGGCCAGTGTCTCCGGGCTGACACGGTTGCTGCCGGCGTTGTCGCGCAGCAAAAGCAGGCTGCCGATTATGCTGCCCAACGCCAGCACCATGAAAAACCATCCATACCAGGGCATGGGATTCTCCTTGGGATAAATACCTGACCCATCATGGGCGCAGCCACTGCGGATAACAAGCCCGGGGTTCAGGCACGCATGGAATGGTTGAGCATCTGCAGGGTGTAGCCAATCAGCTGCTCGGCGGGCATTTGTGGCTGCTCACAGGGGTCTGGCTGGCGTGTCTGCAGGATCACGCCATGCAGCGCACCACGCAGGTAGCAGGCCGTCAACACGGGGTCTGCCACGCGCTCAGGGTGCAGACTGCCGTCGGCGACACCATCGGTGAGTGACTGGATCATGCAGGCCATCGACTGGTCGTAGCAACTGGCCAACTCCTGCAGCTGCTCATCGCTGTCGACCAGATGAGAAAAGGTGCTGGCATCGGTCAGCAGGTCGAAGTAGTCCGGCGCCTCAACGCTGAACTGGTAATAACTCCAGCCGATACGCTGCAACTGCTCCAGGCCGCTGCCGCCGGCTGTCTGTGCGGCCTGAAAGCGCGTGAGCAACTGTTGTCCGGCGCGCAGCATAAGCCCTCGCATGATCGCCGCCTTGTCCTTGAAATAGACATACAGGAGGGCGCGGCTGAGCTGTGCGCCGCGGGCGATCTCATCCATTGCGGTGCGTTCGTAACCCTTGCTGAAGAAGCACTGTTCGGCACTGTCGAGAATGCTTTCCCGGCGTTCCTGCTTTTCCCGTTCTCTGCGTTCGTTGGCGCTCATCGGCTCTCTCGATTGCGGTAGTAAAAAACAGTCTGTCATTTGTTGACAATATGTCAATCTCTGACAGAGTGTTAATCAGGTTTTCTTTCCGGGAGCAGGATGATGGTCTGTGCATCAGGTTGGCAAGGGCGGTGTGGTCATTTCTTGGCGCTGTCTTCAGCGTTGATAGCGGGTCTGGCGCTGGCGGGTTGTCGCGCAGAGGGTGTGGACGGACCGGTTGTGGCTGCGCAGGAGCTCGTGCCGGTCAGGGTCGCGGAGGTCGCCGCAGCCGATCAGGCAGAGATGCTGCATTTCGCTGGCAGCGCCCGGGCCCGGCAGCGCGCCAGTCTGACCTTTCAGGTTGGCGGCACGCTGGCGAGCCGACCGTTGCAGCTTGGGCAGGCCGTTGCCGCCGGCGACGTTCTGGCGACGTTGTATAACCCTCAGCTCGAGCCGGCGCGTGATGCAGCCCGGGCGCGGCTGGCCGAGCTGCAGGTGCAGGCAGCGCAGGCGCGCAGAGATCTGCAGCGTACCGAGCAGCTGTTCCAGCGCGGCGCACTTTCGAAGGCCGATCAGGAGCAGCAGGCGGCGCGGCTGGAGGCGCTGCAGGCCGGTGTTCGGAGCGCCCGGGCAAGTTTGCAGCAGAGTGAACGGCTGAACAGTGAAACCCGTATGCGCGCGCCTTTCGACGGCACCATCGAAGACTTGCTGGTCGAGCCCGGCGAGTTTGTCGCCGCAGGTCAGCCGGTGTTGCAGATGGCGGCGAGCGGCGGTGCCGAGGTAGAAGTGCTGGTGCCGGCAGAGTTGCTGCAGGGGCTTGAGGTCGGTCAGGTGGTGCCGGTGTGGTCGGTGCTTCGTGATGTGCAGCTGGAGGGGAGGCTGGCAGAGATCGGTCGCGGTGCGTCGATTGGCTCGGTGCTGTATCCGCTGGTGGTCAGCCTGGATGCGCAGGTCATGGCCGGGGAGGCACTGGAGGTTGGTCTGCAACCGGTGCGCAAGGATGGCCTGAGCGTTCCCCTGGCTGCGGTGATGCGCTCGGCTGAGGGGCTGTCGGTGTTTCGCCTGGCAGGGGAGCGGGTAGAGCGGGTTGGCATCGCGGTTGCCGGCTTTGAGGGGGAGCGAGCGCTGATTGGTGAGGGCGCATTGGCTGCCGGTGATCAGGTGGTCTACGCCGGCCTCAGCCGATTGGCTGACGGCGACAGCGTGGAGTTGCTGCCATGAACCTGCGCCGCGTGTTGCGTCCTCGTCTGCTGGGTATGGTGGTGGTGATGCTGGCGCTGCTGGGTGTTGCGTCCTACCTGACCATGGCGCGACAGGAAGACCCCAGCTTTCCGTATCGGGCGGGTTTGATCACGGTGATTTACCCCGGCGCGGTGGCCGAGTCGGTCGAGCGTCTGGTGCTGGAGCCGTTGTCCGATGAGCTGTCGCAGGTATCGGAAGTCGATTTCATCAAGGCTACCGCTCGCACCGGCGTCGCGCTGGTATCCGTCATGCTGGATGACAATATCTACGACACCGATGCGGCCTGGGATCGTGTACGTCAGGCAATGACGCGCGCGGAGCTGTCGTTTCCCGCCGGGGTGCGCAGCATCGAGCTGGATGACCGGCTGCTGGATATTCCTGCGGTGGTGTTGGCAGTGCGTGGCGATGCATCGGTGGTGCGCCTGAGTGATGAGGCCGAGCGCCTGAAGCGCCAATTGATGGATCTGCCGGGGCTGGCGCGGGTTGAACTGTATGGCGATACCGAGGAGCAGATCACCATCGCGCTGCACGATGCCGAGCTGCGCCGGCTCGGTTTGTCGCCGCAGGCGCTGTCGAGCGTGCTGGCGCAGCGTAATCAGGTTATTCCCGGCGGCTTTGTTGTGGTGGGTTCGCAGCGGCTCGGAGTGCTGCCCAACAGTGAATTTGTTGATCTGGACGCACTCAAGGCGACCCATATTCCGCTGCCGAACGGCGGCAGCGTGCCGCTCGCAGCCATCGCTGATATCTGGCGTGGTCCGGTCGAGCCGATTGGCGAGCGGGCCTGGTTTGATGGTGATCAGAGCGTTCTGGTCGGGCTGATTCTGGAGCGGGGGCAGGTCGACGCTATCCGCTTTGGCGAGCAGTTGCGTGCGCGGCTGGATACCTTGCGCCCGGAGTTTGCGCCGCTGCAGGTCGACGAAATGTTCTTTCAGCCCGATCAGGTCAAGGAGCGGCTGGAGGGGCTGGAGCAGAACCTGCTCAGCAGTGTGCTGATCATCGTCGCTGTGGTGCTCCTGGGGATGGGCTGGCGGATGGGAATTCTGGTGGCAGCCATGCTGCCGCTGGTGGCGCTGATCAGTCTTGGGCTCTACGACCTCGGTGGCGGCGTCCTGCACCAGATCGCGGTGATCGGGATGGTCATCTCGCTGGGTATCCTGATCGACAATGCGATTGTCATGGTCGAGAACATTCAGGATCGCCTGAATGCCGGCGAGGCCCGCTGGCAGGCGGCCTTTGGTGCGGTGCGCGAGTTGGCCGGTCCACTGGGCGCGTCTACCGCCACCACGCTGGCAGCCTTTACGCCGATGCTGCTGTCGAAGGGCGGAACGGCAGATTTTACCCGCGGGATTCCGGTCATGATCATGCTCACGCTGATCGTCAGTTATCTGCTGGCGATCAGTGTCGCGCCGATGCTGTCAGGGCACTTTCTCAAGCCGGCTGCGACGCGCATGAACCCGCGGATGGAAGCCTTTTCGTCAGCTCTGGCGCGGCTCAGTGAGCGCGCGCCGAAGCGCATGCTGCTGCTGGGCGCCGGGGTGGTTGCACTGAGTCTGGCGCTGGCTCCGCTGGTCAAGCTGCAATTCTTCCCCAATGCCGACCGGCCGCAACTGGTGGTCGAGCTGTTCATGCCGGAGGGGACGGATCAGCGCTATACCACCGAGGTGGCGGCCCTGCTGGAAGGGGAATTGATGGCGCAGCCGGGTGTACTGTCGGTGCATCGCTTCGTGGGTGCTACCGGCCCGAGTTTCTATTACAACCTCAACCGCTATCCGAAGGCGCCGAACCGTGCCCGGCTGGTGGTCAACACCAGTGCGCTGGGAGATACCCCCTCGCTGCAGCATTGGGTGCGTGAGCGCGTGTCTACGCAGTGGCCGGAGCTGGATGTGGTAGCTACCACTCTGGGTCAGGGGCCGCCGCGCGAGGCGCCGGTCGAGCTGCGGGTCTATCACCACGATGATCGTCAGCGCATTGCCGCCGCCGAGCAGCTGTTTGCCGTACTCAAGCAGGTTCCCGGCGCGGTAGACGTGCGTCACGATATCGACCTCGGCGTACCAACGGTCAAGATTGAGGTGGATGATGCCCAGGCGCAGCGCTTTGGTCTCAGCCGCGCGGACGTTGCCCAGGCGCTGTTCCGCCAGAGTCTGGGGACGACGGTGGAACAGTACCGTCAGGAGCTGGACCCGATCCCGATTCTGCTGCGCACCCATGAGGGCAGTCAGCAATCGTTGCAACGTTTGTTGTCCGCGAACGTTTTCAATGCCGCAGGGCAGGCGGTGCCGCTGACCGCGGTTGCGAGGGTGGTGCCGGCCTGGCAGCCGGCGAGTATCCGGCAGCGTGATGGCGTGCGGGTGCTGACCGTTACTGCGGGGCTGGAGCAGGGTTTCAGTTTCAGTCAGGTGCTGGGTGGCTTGCAGGCGCGGCTGGCGGATGCCGTGCTGCCGGCAGGGACCCGGCTGGAAATCGGCGGTGACAGCGAAGGGTCTGGAGACGCCAACCGTGCGCTCTTTACCACGGCACCGATCGGTATCCTGCTGCTGTTGTTCTTCCTGTTGCTGCAGTTCAATTCGTTCAAACGTCTTGGCATTGTTTTGCTCACGGTCCCGTTGGCCAGTGCCGGGGTGTTGCCGGGGCTGGTGTTCTCCGGTGTGCCGTTTGGCTTCCAGTCGTTGCTTGGGGTGATTGCCCTGGTCGGTATTGTGGTCAACAACGCGATTGTGCTGATCGATGTGGTCGATCAGGGACTGGCGCAGGGCAGGGCGATCGATCAGTCGGTGTCGGATGCCGTGATGCGTCGAACCCGTCCGATTTTGCTGACCACCGCCACCACCATCGCCGGGCTGCTGCCGTTGGCATTCTCCAGTTCGACACTCTGGCCGCCGATGGCCTGGGCGATTATTTCGGGGCTGCTCGCGTCCACCGTACTGACATTGCTGGTGGTTCCGGCGGTCTGTCGGCTGTGGTTGCGACCGGCAACCCCGGGGGCGGAAAAGGCGGCAATGCAGATGAACTGAGTGCCGAACGGGCACACTGAAGAAATTTTCAATAAATCGTCTGCAAGTGCTTGACTCGGTTGGTGGAATCTATAGAATGCGCGCCAGTTCCGACGGACAAGTTGATCGACTTCAAGGCGATTTACGGCGTTCGGAAGAACGATGCGCAGCGGTAGTTCAGTTGGTTAGAATACCGGCCTGTCACGCCGGGGGTCGCGGGTTCGAGTCCCGTCCGCTGCGCCAGATTTTAAACCCCTTAACTTGATGAAAGTTAAGGGGTTTTTTCATTTGTGAGGTTTGGTTTTATGATGTTGGCCTGCGAGTGATTTTGACTTTGTGACCAAGACGTGACCAAATCGTGACTGCTCCCCCTGGAAAACCGGTATTCATTTTCAGCTGGTTGGATGTAGCGCGGCGCGATAACTGTCGCGGATCGGCGATATTTGCCTATTGTAATCCTTTCACCTGCGGCAGCGGCTTTGCAATCCAGTTGCCGTTCCCTTCCAGAGTCCTACGGAATTGGTACATGGGCATTTTGTCATGTGCCCTGTATCCGGCCAACTCGTATTCCAGAGCCAGGTAGGTTGGGGCGCTCTTGTCTGTCAGGTCAGTACGCGGTGGTCCATCCGGGGTTTTATCTTGGTTCAGATGAAACCAGACTCGCTCTTGCACCTGCTCCATTGGATAGTCGATCTCCAGTGTGGCCAAGTACTCCCTGTGACCGTGAATGAAGATTTTCATTGATACCTCCTGCCGCTTGGCGTCTTAAGGGTGTGCAACTGCTTACCGGCTTTCGCGTTGCTGGCAAGCCCGATGCCCACCATCAAGAACTTCACGCTTCAGCGCAAACCCTACAGGGGGGGCACGGCGGTGGTGGGTTGCTGTGAGCCAGGCTATGCCGGTATTTCTACCAGCTATTCATTCTGCTCCTGACTGCCCATAGCTCCACAATGATCTTCCCTTCAACACAGTTGTCAGTGTCACGCCAGTAGCTGGGATACCCGCCTCACCGGCCAGCACGGTCCGGTAGTCAGCACGCAGCAGCCGGGCGCTATAGGTAGTCCCAGCTTCTGGCCCAGTGCTCCCTAATGCCGTATCAATCACCTGGTCGGCCTGCCCCACACGGTTGCGATGGATCCATGTCAGGTGTACATCGCCGACGATACTGCTGAGTAATAGGCTCCACCAATCCGAAACTGCCCCGGCGGATACGGCCGCCCCTGTCTGGCCTGCAGCACGATAATGTCAGTACTGGCCAGTGCTGGATCTGATTGGCAGTGCTTGTGTTTCTCGGCAGTGCCTGAACGGTCGTGGACATCGAAAAACTGATCAGGTCAGCCTCGGCATAATCATGATAGAACCAGACTCGACTACCAGGCACATGGGCAGCCGGTACCGTAGCGGTGTGGTTTGAGAGTGTGACCAAGCGTTTGGAAGTAGATATTTTGGCTGTACTGCTGCCCTCCGCCCAAGCCGTAACTCCTCAATAATTTGCCACTCGTACGGCTAATATCTCTTCGGTGACTGCCACGCCCAGAGCGTGATCTCAGCTACAGTGGCTCTTATGCATACCCTCAAATGAGCTGGTATCGCAACGATGGTGCCGGTAGAAATATTGACGGCAAAGCGATTCGTAAAGTGGGAAAACGTATGGAGGGAGAGTGATAATACGGCTGAAAAGCCAGCCGCATTATCACCTAAGCAGCCAATGGTTCGACCCAAGCTTGGCTGCAAGTAATATAGACCATCTGATACGAGGATAGAGCCGTCTTGTGGCGAGAAACCGCACTATTCCTGAGTTTGTGCTGAGCTGAGACAAAGAAAATACTCAGGCGTACCGCTTGATGAGAACTGGTGTAGCTGATTTCGGGGTCTGCAAATAAAAAAAGGTTCTTCACGGAATCCCGGGAAAGACAGAAACAAGAACGCCGGTTTGAGAGATGATGTTAGTGCGAACAAACACATCCACAAACCGGCGTTCTTGTGCACGATATTAATACGTTTCTGCCCTTTTGGGAGGGCTTTTCTGTCACTGCGATCCGGCCTGACGGCGATGACCTGCTGATCGACCTGATTCCGCAGCCCACCAGATTGCCTACCTGCAGCGGCTGCCATCAGCCCTGCACCACCATCCACGAATACTGCCAGCGCTCAATCCGTGATCTGCCCATCCTTGGCCGCGTAGTGCGGCTGAATGTGGAACTGCGGCGCGTTGGGTGCAGCACATGCGGCAAAAGAATGGAGTCAGTCTGCTGGCTTGACCGCTATTCGCGAATGACCAGGCGCTTGGCCGATGCTGTGATCCAGGCCTGTCAAAGACTGCCCACTCTGCACGTCGCCGAGCTGTTTGGTTTGCATTGGGACAGCGTGCGCTTGCTGGAACGGCGGGCGCTACAAGACGCACTGGAGAAGCTACCGAAGGCGCAGCCCAGACGCTTGGTGATGGATGAGTTCGCGCTGTTCAAAGGGCATCGCTACGCCAGCGTGGTGCTGGATGCCGATACCCGCCGGGTGCTGTGGATTGGCGAAGGGCGTAGCCGTGCGGCTGTCAGACCCTTTTTTGAAGCGCTGGGGGCGGAGGGGTGCGCGCGGATCGAAGCAGTGGCGATGGACATGAACACCGCATTTGACCTAGAGGTGCGCCAACACTGTCCTCAAGCACGCGTTGTTTATGACCTATTTCATGTGATCGCCAAGTATGGGCGAGAGGTGATCGATCGGGTGCGGGTCGATGAGGCCAATCGCCTGCGCCATGACAAACCCGCCCGCAAGGTAATCAAGCAAGCACGGTGGCTGCTGCTGCGCAATCCTGAGAATCTCAAGCGAGCAGATCAGCAGGTACAACTGCAGGATTTGCTGGCGGCGAACCAATCACTGATGACGGTTTATCTGATGAAGGCAGAGCTCAAAGCCCTGTGGTCGCCCGACACCGCCTGGGGCTGGCGATCAGCATGGAAGCAGTGGCTACGACTAGCTGATGAAAGTGCGATACCGGCGCTGCAGCAGTTCGCTAAACGCCTGAAGGGATACTGGCGCGGCATCCTGAGTAGGGTGCGTTGGCCGATGCACACGGGGCAGCTGGAAGGAATCAACAACCGGATTAAGGTGATCAAGCGAATGGCTTACGGCTACCGGGACAGCGAATTCTTTTTCATGAAGATCAAGAATGACTTTCCCGGTAATCCGTGATGAACCTAAAAAACAGCCTCCCCGGCGCTCCGCGGCCCACTAGATTAGAAACACTTCCGCTCCGCTGAGTCCCAGCTAGACTTCTTCTGCTGGACAGTGATCGTTAGCTTTTTGGAGGCTTGGTCCCCGTC
>Ga0209826_1000237_pt1 | contig 40172 bp, 39 predicted proteins | sample GOMGulsemesocosm_5_FD_184637 | JGI IMG/M metagenome (GOLD analysis project Ga0209826, IMG submission 184637) | Methane-oxidizing microbial communities from mesocosms in the Gulf of Mexico - GOM15C Gulf of Mexico (SPAdes) (version 2) | ecosystem: Environmental > Aquatic > Marine > Cold seeps...
TCAAGTTGGAGCCTTTTCCCGGCCAGGCAAAGCCAGAGACCAACTAAATCTGGCCGCCAGTCGGTCAAATGGCCTGATGGCTGGCAAGAAATACAACATCTATCAAGTCACGCAAAAAGGGACGTCGATTTATCGCGCCCAAATGATCGGCTTTAAAGAAGCTGAGGCTCGGGCCCTTTGCCGGAACTTACAACGGCAATCCATCACCTGTTTCATTGTCACTCCTGAAACAGGTAATCTGTTGCGAGTTGCCCAAAACTAGCTTCCGGTCAGCCTTACCTAAAGCGTGTTGAGCGGTATTTTTAAATATGAGACGCCGTTGTCATCAGCCTCGGGAAAAGCCCCTGCTCTCATATTAACTTGGACCGCAGGTATAATAAGAACAGGCATGTCCAGTTCTTTATCGCGCCCACATCTCATTGCAACGAACTCATCCTCACTCACACCATCATTAATATGAATATTGAGCTTCCGTTGCTCGTCCACCGTCGTCTCCCAGCAATAATCTCGGCCATTGGGTCCATAATCATGGCACATATATAGGCGCGTCTCACCGCCCATTGAGAGAATTCGTTTAATTGAAGCATATAGGCTCGCCGCGTCGCCGCCCGGAAAATCACATCTGGCAGTTCCGTAATCAGGCATAAATAATGTATCGCCGACGAACACATTATCTCCAACCACGTAGCTTAAACACGCCGGCGTATGTCCTGGTGTCGATAGCACCTCAATCGTCACATCACCGACATCTAACCTATCGCCATCGTTTAGCAACCTGCCAAATTGTGATCCATCAGTGAGCATGGCGTCCCCTGCATTAAAAACGTCCTTAAACACCTTCTGAACAGCACCGACATTATTCCCGATGCACACCACTCCCCCCAATTTCTCCTGAAGGTAGGGTGCAGCACTCAGATGATCCGCGTGAACGTGAGTTTCCAATATCCACACCACGGCTAGTGATTTGTCTTGCACATATGAGATTAATTCATCTGCTGCCCCTGTGGTCGTTCTGCCAGACTTGGCATCAAAGTCTAGCACACTATCGATCACGGCACATTTTCCGCTAACCGGATCTGATACGACATATGTAATGGTATAAGTTGGCTTGTGGAAGAAAGCCTTGATTTCAGGTTTCATTGGTACCCTCACAAATGGATGTGAATTTATAATATGATTTGACTATATATCTGTATATATGTAGATATACAAGTATGAATATTAATAACTTAAAAAACTCTGCGGCTCGGGCGAGTACACTGATGAAAGCATTGTCCAGTGAAACTCGGCTTATGCTGCTCTGCCAAATCGGTGCTGACGAACGTTCCGTCAACGAACTGGCCGAGACACTGCAAATCCGTCCCTCCTCTGTTTCCCAGCAGTTAGCCCTTTTACGTAAAGATGGGTTAGTTGCCACGCGGCGGCAAGGGCAGACAATTTTCTATTCCCTAAATGGGGAAGAAGCAAAATGCGTTATTGCTGTTTTATACGACCTTTATTGTGGGGAAGAGTAAATGATCGGCATAACGTTAAATCGCCTGCTTCCTGCAACAGAATGGATGAAGGTCTATCAACGCAAAACCTTTAGCGGTGACCTAGCCGCTGGTATAATCACGGCAATTCTTCTAATCCCACAAGCGATGGCCTATTCCGCTCTCGCTGGTCTTCCTCCGGAAATTGGTCTGTATGCCAGCATTGCGCCGCCAATCTTATATGCGCTGTTTGGAAGTAGCCGAACGCTTGCCGTTGGACCAGTGGCAGTTGCCTCATTGATGGTTGCCTACGCACTATCAACAATTGCAGTCCAAGGAACAGCCGAATATTTGGCGTCCGCCATTATTCTATCTCTAATGATAGGGTTATGTTTCCTTGTAATTGCTGCCCTGCGATTAGGATTTTTAACTGAATTTTTAAGCCATCCTGTGATGGCAGGCTTTACAAGTGCTGCGGCAATTATGATCGCCTTCAGCCAACTAACACCTTTCGCTGGGTTCGATCAAAGGTTGCTGTTCACTGATTTTCTGTCTTCCAATTTCATCAGTGATATAGGAGCGAGGTTAAACGGCATCACGCTTTCCTTAGGGGCGGCAAGCATCACATTACTCTATCTTGCGCGTAAATTTCTGGGAACACTCCTTGCCAGCATCCCTTTTCTTGCTCCATTAGCTGTTGGATTATCCAAGACAGGCCCGCTGCTTGTTCTGATCCTTATGACAAGTATTGTCATAATATTTGATCTAGACCAAACCAACGCGGTGCAGGTCATCGGCATTATCCCTGAAGGCATTCCCAGCCTTCAAGTCCCGGGCTTTGATTTTGCTGTTATTCAACAACTGGCCCCGTCGGCCTTGCTCATCACGTTAATCAGTTATGTTGAAAGCGTTGCCATCGCCAAAGTTCTCGCAAGCAAACGCCGCCAAAAACTAGATGTTAATCAAGAAGCATGGGGATTAGGCTTTGCAAATCTGGGATCTGGCTTCACTGGTGGCAGTCCTGTTTGCGGTGGCTTCAGTCGATCTGTTGTAAATTTTTCAGCTGGAGCAAACACGCAAGTGGCGGCCATAATTACCGCTGGAATCATTGGTCTAACTCTCGCCTTCTTCACTCCGCTTTTCTACTATGTGCCTAAAACCGTTTTAGCCGCTATTATTCTGGTTGCCATTTTGGATCTTGTTGACGTTAAAGGGTTCATCAAAAACCTCACCTATGATAAGGCCGACGGTCTATCAGAAGGCGTCACGTTTATTGCCGTCCTTTTCCTTGGCATTGAAAAAGGTCTTACCATTGGCATTCTGCTATCATTGGGCCTTCATTTTTGGCGCAGCAGCAGGCCCCATATTGCCATCGTAGGCCAAGTCGGCGACACCCAACATTTCCGAAATATCCTGCGCCATAAAGTAAAAACATACCCCCATTTACTTGCGCTTCGAATTGATGAAAGCCTGTTTTTTGCCAATGCATCCTACCTTGAAAATTTCGTCTTAAACGAAGTTGCTGCAAATTCAGAAATTACAGACGTTCTCTTTATTTGCAGTGCCATTAACGCCATTGATGGAAGCGCTCTTCATACACTTGAAATGCTGCACGATGAACTGCGGGACGCAAATGTGGAACTTCATTTCGCAGAGGTAAAAGGTCCCGTTATGGACCGCCTCGCTGAAAGTCATTTCTTCAAAAACAGGGAAGACGACACAGTTTTCCTAAGTACCTATGACGCCTTTAAACATCTCTCGAGTAAAGGCAATCCTCTATTAAATGATCCTGAGTGGAGTATCTAAATGGAAAATTTTACCCCGTTTCTATCCCTAGCTGGCGGGCTTGTTCTTGGTTTATCTGCGACCATCTTACTGGCGGGTGGCCGAGTTGCTGGCATTAGCGGCATTATCGCGGGTCTAATCCCGCCGTCCGCGCCCGAGAAAGGGTGGCGAGTACTGTTTTTACTCGGCCTTGTTGGAGGTGCTGTCCTTTTCCCCATTGTCGGCGGCGACATCTCCTACATCGACATCAATCCCTATGGATTTACGGATGAGATGCATTACGGAGCCCTTATTATCGGCGGGCTATTGGTTGGCATTGGTACAAGTATCGGCTCTGGCTGCACTAGCGGGCACGGTATATGCGGTCTTGGCCGGCTATCAACTCGCGCGTTAACGGCAACAATGAGCTTTATGGTTGTTGCTGTTGTTACCGTCTTTGTTATTCGTACTGTTATGGGAGCATAAATACATGTTTAATATTATTTCTGTGCTCTCTGGCACAATCTTCGGCTTTGGCCTGGCGCTCTCCGGCATGCTAAGCCCAAGCAAAGTTATTGGCTTTCTCGACATCACTGGTAATTGGGATCCAAGCCTCGCATTTGTAATGGGCGGCGGTGTCGCGGTTACTGTGGTCTCGTTTCATTTTATATTGAAACGCCCTCACCCGTTATTTGGTGAGAAATTCCACCTACCAACAGCTTCAAATATTGATCGACGCCTTGTCATCGGCGCGGGTCTTTTTGGTCTTGGTTGGGGGATCGGCGGTTTATGCCCCGGACCAGCAATTAGCTCACTTGCCTATGCCAGTCCGCAGGTCGCAGTATTTGTTGTTGCGATGGTCGCGGGTATTCTGATTGCGAAGAAAGCCTTTCCCGCGTCAGCGAGATAATCGTGTCGCCAATTCAGCGGCCACTCGTCCGTTGTTAAGGGCAAGTGATAAATTCACTTCACTTGTCTTGCCATCTGAAAGCCGGTTTAAGGCTCCCAAAATATAGGGCGTTAAACCGGCCCCTTTTACGCCAGCTTTTACAGCTTCTGCACCAGCAACTTTAACTAGAGCATCAACGTCTTCGTTGCTCATGGCTGCGTCTTCTGGCACTGGATTACAAATCAACATCCCCGACGTAAGTTCAAGGTCAAAATGTTGATCAACCATCGCTGCCAATTCCGTCATATCGTTAGTGGAAGCGGGCAATGTAAGGCCACTAGATCGACTATGAAATGCCGGAAATTCATCTGTGCCATATCCAATAACCGGAACACTATAACTTTCCAAAACTTCAAGGGTCGCAGGAAGGTCTAAAATTGATTTAGCGCCTGCAGCAACAACAACAACCGGGGTGCGAGATAATTCCAGCAAGTCAGCAGAAACATCAAATCCGTTCGCACCCTCTTCGGCTTTATGAACGCCGCCAATACCGCCGGTTGCAAAAACCTTAATCCCCGCCTTTGCCGCTATAAATGCTGTTGAGGCCACAGTTGTTGCGCCCGTCTTACCAGATGCAATGATAACCGGCAGATCCCGAACTGAGCATTTGGCAACATCACCGGATTTTGCAAGATGCAACAGTTCGTCTTCGGATAGACCGCATTTAATACGGCCTTTGATAATTGCGATTGTCGCAGGTTCTGCGCCTTTAGCTCGAATAACGGCTTCCATTTCTTCAGCTAATTCAACATTTTGCGGATAAGGGAACCCATGACTAATAATAGTTGATTCCAGCGCTACAACTGGTTTCCCAGTTTTCAGTGCAGCCGCTACTTCTTTTGAAAAATCGATTTCCATGGTCAACCCTTAATCAAATGCGTTCAACTTAGCTTTCTCAACGCAAGGCCGTACATCTTCAACTGTTATATATCAAGAAAAACCTTTTTTCTTTTCATTGCTATTGCCTGTGACTTTTGGCTACTGTTAATTAAAATATAAGAAAAACAAACAAAAAGTAGGGATAATCATGCCATCAGAAAATAAAGTCGCTATCGTCACGGGTTCAGCCACTGGAACAGGAGCCGCGATCGCGATCGCATTGGCAAACAAGGGCTATAATGTCGTCGTCAACTATACCAAAAGCCTCAAAGAAGCCGAAGAAACCGCCAAACAAGTTGAAGACATTGGAACCCAGGCCCTGCTCTTTCAAGGAGACGTATCAAAGGATGAAGATTGCCGCGCCATGGCAAATGCTGCCGTCGAAAAATGGGGACGTATTGACGCGCTCGTCAACAACGCTGGCCGGACAAAATTCGTAGAACATCACGACATGGAAGGTTTGAGTGCAGAAGATTTCCAAACCATATATGCCGTCAATACCATCGGCCCGTTTCAAATGACGAGAGCCTGCGCTCCCCATTTAAAAGCATCTGGTCGCGGACGAATTGTGATGATTTCCTCCGTCGCTGGCACACATGGCCATGGATCTTCTCTTGCCTATATCGCCTCTAAAGGCGGACTAAACTCCATGACGAAGGCACTCGCCCGGTCCATGGGCCCCGAAGTAACCGTGAATGCCATATGTCCTGGAATGATTGAAACACGTTGGCTCCGCGAAGGTTGGGGCGAAGAAAATTACGACAAAAACAAACACGCTATGACTAAGAAAGTTCCTTTGGCTAAAATCGCGCAACCTGAAGATATTGCAGATGCTGTAATGTGTTTCGTCGAGGGTACAAGCCTTATTACAGGTGAATTGATCATGGTAGACGGCGGCATGCACCTTGTTAGCTAGATCCTTCTAAATACAATTAGGTGCGATTTTCAATCTCAATTAAAATCGCACTTTCCAAAATTCTTAATTTTTCTTATTCTTTTCTAAATAAGAAAAATCTACAATAAAATATCAAGTAAGTTATTCGGAGAGTATTATTTAGTAGACCAAGCGACGGAGTGGAAATCTGACATGATGACAATTAAAGACGTCCCCGTCTTAAACGGGGCAGAAACTCTCGCGACAGCAAAGCGCCTTTTGATTGTGGATGATGAACGAGCTTTTGGCGAGTTCGTTAGCGAAGTGGCTGTTGATCTCGGGTTTGACGTTATCATTACGGATAAAGCCTCTGATTTCATGTCATCATATGATGAGGCCCCCCCGACAAACATCGTTTTGGATATGGTTATGCCTGAAATCGATGGCGTCGAGTTAATTAGTTGGTTGGCCAATAAAAAATGTACGGCGAAAATCATTATCGTTACGGGATATAATCCGCGCTATATAGAACTTGCAGAAGACCTTGGCGGCGCAAAAGGGCTTCCCGACATTATTAGTTTGACGAAGCCGGTTTCCTTGAGCGATCTAAGGGCGGCTCTCTCCTGAAAGGAAAACCTGATCGAACCAGAACTAAAACAAGCGCTAGAATTGGCGCTAGGTTATCCGTACCAACGTCCAGATTATTCCTTCATCATACGCGGCGAGACTGTCACAGAATTAATAACCCCCGTTGATACAGCTAGCCTCACACCGGTTATTGCCTGCGGCTCAAACGGCTCACCTGCACAATTAGCCCGAAAATTCTCAAATTCAGACGAACCTATCATCGCCACAGCCATTGAACTTGATGATTTCTTGTGTTGTTATTCCGCCCACATTGCAGGTTACGGCGCCATTCCAGCAACCTTAGTGCCCTACTCTGGTGTTACAACTTCGTGCCATATGACATGGCTCACGCAAAACCAGCTTGAGAAAATGCATGAAAGCGAAGCTTTGGGGGTGAATTACAAATTCTCAAAACTGGAAAGCATTTCAATTCGCTCTAATCAACATGCGCCATTAGACAGCGCATTCGCATATATCAGCCTACATGGTCACCTTGTAGATAATGGCACTCCCATCGCCCTCGCAGATATTCCGCTTCAGGAAAACGGAAATTTTCCAAGACAAAATCAGCAAACTCTGCAAGAATTAACCATCAAGAAATTGTCTCTTCTGCTTTCCGTCGAAGAGTTCGTTTTAGAAAATATAACAAACAAAAACATCAGAGATCAACGAATTCAGGCCATGAAGGCTATCTCTCAGCCCTTCAAATACCACGGCGAAACCCCCATTTCGAACTGAGATCATTCATGTTTATAAAAACCGAAGACGACTTGAGAGCTGTTTATGGACAGCCAAAGACCAAGACGCTGGAAAAAATTCTACCAAACCTTGATCATCACTGCGAGCATTTCATCTCTTTGTCTCCATTTTTGGTCATGGCTACGTCTGACGTGAATGGCCATGCCGATGCTTCTCCAAAAGGGGATGTCGCTGGATTTGTACAGGTGCAAGACAAACAGACCGTTCTTATCCCAGATCGTATTGGCAATAACATCGCAGACAGTCTTCGTAACATTATTCACAACCCAGAAATCGGCCTGATATTTTTCATTCCCGGAATTCGCGAAACTTTACGCGTAAACGGGACCTGTCAAATCAGCGTTGATCCGGCACTGCTTACGCGTTTTGAAGAAAAAGGAAAACTCCCCAAATCTGTTTTCTCAGTAAATGTTCGGGAGGCCTACATGCATTGCGGTAAGGCCGTCATCCGTTCAGATCTTTGGGGTGAAACTCAAAAAATAGCCCGCAAAGACTTCCCAACGTTAGGCACCATACTTGCTGATCAAATAGCAGGCCTTGACGCTGAAAGCTCTGATAAAGGGTTGGAACATTCCTACGAAAACAAATTGTACTAGCCCATCTCATGAACACATCTTTCAAATCACTCGTAATTGGCAGCTTCGGCGGATTAGCCTTTTTTCTTCTGGACCTCCCACTTGCTTGGATGATGGGCTCCATGTGTCTGACAACCGTGTTCGCGGTGCGCGGCGCAAAACTATCTGTTAATCCCACATTGCGTAAAGCCATGACTGCCGTTTTGGGTGTCATGCTTGGTAGTAGCTTTTCACCTGAGACTCTTGGCAATCTAATGCAATGGACGAACGGCCTCCTATTGCTCTTGCTCAATATCGTCGTGTCCATGGCCCTAGCGTATATTTTCTTTCGAAAAATCGGAAAATTTGACCGCATTACTGCCTATTTCTCCGCAGCCCCCGGCGGATTTAACGTCATGTATGAAGTGGGTGAAGCCAAAGGCGGTGACGGCAGAAGTATAGCCTTAATCCATGCCGCTCGCGTCCTGATCTTGGTTATGACAGTACCGCTGGTTTATCGCTACGGCGTTTCCATTCAAAGCACCGTTGAAACTGTAACCTTATTTGGAGAATGGGAAGAATTGGGAGGTTATGGCTGGCTAGCACTAGCAGCCGTTTCTGGATATTGGCTGGGCTACAAACTTAAATTCCCTGCCCATCATCTCATGGGCCCTCTCTTAGTTGCCGCCGTATTTGAGCTAACAGGGATTACAGATGTTAAGCCCCCCATGGTCATTGTCTATGCCGCACAACTTGTCATCGGTACTTCCATCGGGCTTCGGTTCCTTGGTACATCACTGAAAGAAATCAACAAAATCATATTGTTGAGCTGTGGATCAACTGGGTTAATGATTGCAATCGCAACAGGATTTTCACTCTTGGCTTCGGACTATGTTGGCATAAGCATACCGGGGTTGGTTCTAGCTCTATCCCCCGGCGGCCTTGCAGAGATGTCGTTAGTAGCCCTTGCCCTTGGGATTGATGTAGCCTTCGTATCCATCATGCATGTCATCCGAATTGCGATAATCATTGCCTTTGTCCCCATGATTTATCCAGCATTTGATCGCTTTTGGGTAAAAAGGAAGCGCGCCACCTAAGTCAAAACCAATTTCTTCACTCGCGGGTAAACCGCCGCCAGAGTTACCCCTCGTGCAATCATGAAAATGATCATCGAGATCCATAGCCCATCAGCGCCCCATTTTTCTTGCAAGAACTGAATGCAAATAAAATAGATGCCAAACGAGATCAACATGCCGTTTCGCATCTCTTTTGCCCGCATGGCACCTACGAAAATACCATCGAACTGAAACGACCACACTGCAAAAAGCGGCATTACAGTCAGCCACGGCAAGTAGCTGTAGGCAATTTCTCGAACAGGCTCAATACTGGTAAGCGTGTTCACAATACTTTCGCCAAAAAGCCAATAAATGGCTGCATATAGAACTGACACAGCAACAGCCAAAACTGTACTGGCACTGACAACTTCATTTAGGCGATCTGCCTGCCGTGCACCGATAGCTTTGCCCACCATGCTTTCCGCCGCGTGAGCAAACCCATCAAGACCAAACGACATAAAATGCATAAAGTTCATTGCAACCGCGACAGCAGCCAAGGTTTCTTCGCCCTGCTTCGCCGCACTAGCGGTGAAATAAGCAAACGCAAAAATAAGAACGACAGTTCGTATAAAAATATCCCGGTTCACCGATAGCAACTGCCTCATTTTGCTAAGAGACAAGATCTCATCTTTACACCATTTTCCGCCAAGTTTTGTCAGTTCTCTCCAAACCAAAAATCCGCCGACAGCAACCGCTAAATATTCTGAAATCGCAGTGGCTAGCGCCACCCCTGCTACATCCATATCAAGACCGAGAACAAAAACCAGATCCAAAATGATGTTCATTGCATTCATGAAAACTTGAGTGATTAAAGCTGCCCGTGTATTCCCAAGGCCAATAAAGATGCCCAGAAGGCAATAATTGGCAAGAGCGGCAGGTGCGCCCCAAATCCGGTAGTTAAAGTATTCAGTTGCCCCTGCTTTAACAGTGTCAGTGGTTTCTATAAGTTGGGTTGCTATTAAAATTATCGGGCTATGAAATAGCAATATTGCAGTCGCAGCTATGCAGCCCAAAATTAACGCTCGAGCAACGACTGATCTGACTTCGTCCACATCCCCTGCGCCGCTGGCTTGCGAGATAAATCCAGTTGTTCCCATGCGAAGAAAGCCAAAGCCCCAATATAAAAAACTGAATATCATCGCACCAATAGCAACCGCGCCAAGGAATGCAGGATTTGGTAAGTGTCCAATAACAGCAGTATCCACGGCCCCAAGAAGCGGGACTGACAAATTTGACAAAATTACCGGCCACGCGAGGAGAAGGACTTCGCGAAACGACGAAATTCGAGGTTTTATGATCATAAATGCAGCTCAGAAATTTGGTTTTTATAATTTATTTAGAAGACAACGATAACCTGTCGAAAGCGTCCAGTCAGCGTGAAATTTGAATTCCGGCACAAATATGCTTACCTTCTATAAATACACCAAATAAATCGGACGACCATAATGGCAAAAAATCTGGACAAAAAAAATGATGAAGCCTCTGGCAGTGATGTGGAGGCGTTTCTCAACAAAGTCCGCCTCACGCCAAAAGCGGCGTCAGGGTCTGCCTCTGGCCGACTAATTTTTGCAATAGATGCAACTGCCAGCCGGCAGCCCACCTGGGATAACGCCTGCCATATTCAACGAGAAATGTTTGATGAAACATCGACAATAGGGACACTTTCATTACAAATTACATTTTTTCGCGGGTTTAACGAATTTCAAGCGACACCGTGGACAACAAACAGCAAATCACTTACCGGGCCCATGTCCCGCGTAAGCTGCCTTGGTGGTCACACTCAAATTGAGAAGGTATTAAGTCACACCCTTAAACAAGCATCTGATAAACCCGTAAACGCCCTTGTGTATGTGGGCGATTGTATGGAAGAGAGCGCCGATGCACTGTGCCATTTAGCCGGGCAAATGGGCGTTCAGGGAATTCCTGCATTCATATTTCAAGAAGGCCGTGACCCAACAGCCGAAAATTGTTTTCGCCAAATGACAAAATTAAGTGGAGGTGCCTTCTTCAGATTTGATACAAACAGTGCGTCTACTCTCAAGACCCTCTTAAAAGCGGTTGCTATATATGCCGTAGGCGGGCAAAAGGCTTTAACGAAGTACGGAAACAAAATGGGCGGGGAAACATTACTTTTAGCTCGCCAGATAAAGTAATAACAAAAATATGCTTGGATATTTCATTGTTGGAATTGCGCTGTTGCTCGCCCTTATTATTGGGGGCAATGCCCTTGCCACTGCCCGACCCGAAAAAATTGTAAAGGCTATCCGCATTGCGGCTATGATCAGCCTTGGTGGCGGCGCTTTGTTCTTTGGCTTGACGGGGCGGGTTCAAATAGCCTCAGGCCTAGTTTTCCTTGCGCTGTTCTTTTTTCGGAACAAGCCATTTTTCAGCAGCTCAAGCCCAAGTGATGGCCAGACTTCAAATGTCAAAACAAGCTGGCTTCACGCTCAATTGGATCATGATAGTGGTGATATGGACGCCCTGATTTTGAAAGGTGGGTTCGACGGTAAAAGGTTGTCTCATTTGTCGCGGGACGAACTCCAAACATTACATGGAGAGCTTTATCGAGACGCCCAGAGTGTCTCAATTTTGGAAACCTATATCCTCCGAAACTTCCCAGATGATGATATGGGGGCTGAAGACCAAAACACAGATCAGGGCCAAGGTCAGCGACAAAATCAACGATCAAACCCATCAGGAATGAGCGTGGCAGAAGCCTATGAAATCCTTGAACTTAAGCCCGGCGCTACCATGCCAGAGATTAAAAACGCCCACAGACGATTGATCAAAAAATTTCATCCCGACCATGATGGCTCTGCCTATATGGCAGCAAAAATTAATCTCGCTAAAGATATCCTAATGAAATCAGAATAAAACAGCCCTTGCATGGGGCTAACACCAATGCAATAAAATGGGTTCTACATGAGTTGAGGGGTGGTTAAATGCTACAAAAAGTACGTAAGGCGGTTTTTCCAGTCGGAGGATTGGGGACACGATTTCTACCTGCGACAAAAGCAATGCCCAAGGAAATGCTACCTGTAGTGGACAAACCGCTTATTCAGTATGCCGTGGACGAAGCGCGAGCAGCTGGAATTGAAGAGTTTATTTTCGTAACCGGCCGCGGCAAAGTTACCATTGAAGATCATTTTGACAGGTCCTTCGAGCTTGAAAAAGTTTTGGAAGAGCGCGGCAAGATCGATGCCCTTGAAACTTTAGCAGAGCATCTACCACAAACGGGATCAGTTGCCTACATTCGCCAACATGAACCGCTTGGTCTTGGTCATGCCGTCTGGTGCGCTAAAAATTATGTTGGGGATGAGCCCTTCGCGGTTATTTTGGCCGACGATCTGATTTTGAGCGAGAAGCCCTGCCTAAAACAAATGATAGATGTGCGAGATGAACTTGGCGGCGGAAATATCCTTGCTGCCATGGAAGTCCCACATGAACATACATCCCGCTACGGTATTGTAAAACCGGGTTTTGATGACGGCAAGAAAGTCGAGATTAAAGACCTTGTGGAGAAACCGGACCCGCAAAACGCCCCCTCCGACCTTGCCGTCATTGGCCGCTATATCCTAGAGCCTACTGTTTTTGGCCTGCTTGAAAATCAGGCCCGCGGAGCTGGCAACGAAATCCAACTCACCGATGCCCTTTCATCGCTCCTCAACACAAGTCCTTTTTATGGGTTGCGCTTTGATGGAACGCGGTTTGACTGCGGCGACAAAATAGGATTTCTGCAAGCAAATATCGCCTTTGCCCTTCAGCGTAGCGATATGAACAGAGAAGTTGCCGACTTTATCCGTAAAATGGCGGCCGACCTTTAGTCATAAATAATACAGGAAAACATTGGTATGCGGATTGCAGTGATTGGCACTGGTTATGTAGGATTAGTCTCTGGTGCGTGTCTGTCTGAGTTTGGCCATGAAGTGGTCTGTGTTGATAATGACGCCACGAAAATTGCTAAGTTAAACAGCGGCGGCATCCCTATTTTTGAACCCGGACTAGATCTGATGGTTTCAAAGAATGTTCAGGCAGGCCGCTTATCTTTTCAAACTGACATAAAATCCGCAATCGATGGCGCAGAAGCTGTCTTTATTGGCGTTGGCACCCCCAGCCGCCAAATAGACGGACAAGCCGATTTAACCTACGTTATGGAAGCTGCTGCTGAAATTGCAGCTGCTATCAGTTCCTACACCGTTGTTGTCACTAAATCCACGGTGCCTGTGGGCACCGGACGAGAAGTCGCTGCAAAAATTGCAAGTATCTGTTCACCTGATTTATTTGATGTGGCGTCAAACCCTGAATTCTTGAGAGAAGGCGCTGCGATCGAAGACTTCATGCGCCCTGACCGCGTTATTGTTGGCACTCAGTCAACAAAAGCACAAAAAGTCATGGATGCAATTTACCGGCCGTTATCTCTTATTCAAACTCCGATCCTTTTCACGTCAATCGAGAGTGCCGAGCTCATCAAATATGCTGGTAACGCTTTCCTTGCGACGAAAATCACCTTCATCAATGAAATGGCTGATTTATGTGAAAAGGTCGGAGCCGATGTCCATGACGTTGCAAAAGGCATTGGTCTGGATGGACGCATTGGACAAAAGTTCTTGCACGCAGGTCCGGGCTTCGGCGGATCTTGCTTTCCAAAAGATACGAGAGCGTTATTTCAGACCTCTGTCCAAAAAGGTGCCCCTGTCCGTATCGTAGAGGCCGTCATTGAAATTAACGAAAAACGAAAACTCCAAATGGCCCGCAAAGTTATTTCAGCCTGCGGCGGCAGTGTTGCTGGTAAGAAAATATCAGTTCTTGGTCTGACCTTTAAACCGAACACAGATGACATGCGGGAAAGCCCTAGCTTGGATATCATCCCTGCGCTAATCGCTGGGGGCGCCACCATTCATGCGTATGACCCCGAAGGCATGGATCACGCGCGTAAATTGCTAAAAGAGACCACTTTCTGCGAAAGTGCTTATGAGACCTTAGAAGATGCGGATGCCGTCGTCATTGTTACGGAATGGAATGAATTTCGTGCCCTCGACCTCGACCGGGTTAAAGAACAAATGAAAACGCCTGTGATGATCGATCTTCGCAATATTTATGAGCCTGAAGACATGGAAACCCATGGTTTCTTTTATCATTGCGTTGGGCGCTCTCGCGCAAATAAACCGAACAGCTAATAGGAGCCCCGTTCGATGTCTGAGTTAAGTCACAAATTTCATCCGAGCATTTTGCGAGAATATGATATTCGCGGCATTGTAGGCGATACACTCTTCGCAAACGACGCGGCTGCAATCGGACGAGCCTTCGGTACATTGATGCTTCAAAATGGCGACAAAACAGTAACTGTTGGCTATGACGGGCGGGCGACTTCACCAGATTTGGAACAAGCGCTTGTCAGTGGTCTTGCCTCTACCGGGGTCGATGTTATCCGCATCGGAATGGGACCAAGCCCCATGCTGTATTATTCCACCTACGAGCGTAATACTGGCAATGGCATCATGATTACAGGATCACATAACCCGCCAGATCATAACGGCTTCAAGATGATAATGAACAGCAAGCCATTCTTTGGCCAAGATATTCAAACAATGGGTTCTCAGTGTGAAGCTGGTGATTTTACAATTGGGACAGGCGTTATTTCGGATCATCCGATGATGGAAAAATATGTTGCCCGGCTGCTAGAAGACTATACCAGTACAAAAGATCAGGTTGTCGTTTGGGATTGCGGGAATGGCGTTACGGGTGATGCCATGCGCCGTGTTGCCAGTAAACTTACTGGCCGCCATGTGCTGTTATTTGATGAAATTGATAGCACTTTCCCAAACCACCACCCCGACCCTACCGTTGCAGAAAATTTGGCAGACCTTATTCAAGCGGTAAAAGGGATCGAAGCCGATGTTGGGATTGCCTTTGACGGCGACGGAGATCGTATCGGTGTTGTTGATAGCCGCGGGAATATAATTTGGGGTGACCAACTTCTAGCCATATTGTCCCGCGAGATTTTAGAGAAACAACCGGGTGCCTCTATTATCGCTGATGTTAAAGCGAGCAAGATGCTTTTCGATGAGATCGAAAATCTGGGTGGTAATGCGGTTATGTGGAAAACCGGCCATTCGCTCATTAAAACAAAAATGGCCGAATTATCAGCTCCGCTCGCTGGTGAAATGAGTGGGCATATTTTCTACAACGACCATTTTTATGGCTATGATGACGCCATATATGTTGGTCTTCGCCTTCTCAATTTGCTTGGGAAATCAGCGAATACTCTTGATGAAATGTTTGATGCTCTCCCCTCTGCCATCAATACTCCTGAAATGCGGTTTGCTTGCCCAGACGCTGAAAAATTTGACGCTGTTTCCAGAACCCAAGACCTACTTCGCGCGCAAGGTGCCGAATTTTCCGACATTGATGGTGTCAGAGTGACTGTCGCTGGTGGCTGGTGGCTCCTCAGAGCCTCAAACACTCAAGCTGTTCTGGTGGGTCGATGCGAAGCACCAGACGCTGCGGCTATGAAATTGGTTAAAGCAGATATGCAGGCAAATCTTAAAGCCGCTGGAATTGAATTTCCTGAATTTTAGATACTAAAAAACCGGCGTCAAAATAGAAGCCGGTTTCATCTTAATAAAATCAGAGTTAGCTGACTTTGCCTTTTTTAGGAAGTGGCATACCCATCCAGGACTCGCCCGATGCCATAACGCATGTTGCGCCGTCAGGCTGGGTCAATACGATCGTCCAGGTGACGCCGTCCGGGCTTGTAAAAACCTCTAGAACACTACCATTAGCAGCTAACCCAGCGGCAACTGGTGCTTCATCAAATTTGCCGTTCAAGTGCTTGATAAGTGCTGCGCGCTCAAAACATGCGTTTTGGGCGTTTACCTCTGTCACTTGAAATGAAACCATCATCGCCGCAAATACTAGCACTGAAAGTCCAATAGAAATGACAGAGCGCATGCGTAAAACACTGCAATCTGAAAGATGATACTTAATAAAGCTCAACATACGCTCCTCCTTTTGAATTGTGACCGCCAAAGATTTACTAAACTATACTCTAAATCTGTTGGCTTTTACCTATGAACATTATATATACACAGCAAATGTTAATATAAGATATACAGGTTAAATCTAGGAATGATTTATCTATATATTAGATAAAATAATATTTAATATATTGAAATCAGGAGGTTTTTACGCAAGTGACAACCGTCACGCTAATTAAAAAAAGATACAGGAGTGTTCTTTCAACACTCCAAATACGCGGGTTTTAAGATGAAATAAGGCTGATTCATGCCCGCACCTAAATACGATCCAACCGATCATCAACACCAGGCAACTTGAGCGTTTTTATAAGCTGCCGTATTTCTTGGCGCGCTGCCACATGGCTCATAGACATCTTTACGCCAACACCTTTTGTTTTCAAATCTAGGACAGTTAGCCCTTTTAGAAACAGTTCGCGAAAGATGACACGCTCGCCAAATCCGGCGGCCGGCCGAAACGAAATACGAGACGATAGTTTTGCCAAAATCTGTTCGATATTACGCTTGTTGTGAGCATCTGTGTGGGAAAGACGATTTCGCATCACAACCCAATCGATTTGATGCTTGTCGATAAGCGCGCGTCGTTTGCGCTGCTCCCAGACCATTTCGCTGTACCAACTCGGGCGTTCGACGTCGAAAGTGGTTGGGTCCACCTTTGCCAATAAATCAAGATCAATAAAACTGTCATTCATTGGGGTGAGCAAGGTGTCCGCAAAAGAATGGCCTAATTTTGCGATAAAACTATCTGCCCCTGGACAATCGACTACAACAAAATCATTACCGTAAACTTGATCCTGAAGGGCGTTTACAAAGCGCGTCCGTTCATCGCTTTGCGCCTCGTCCATGTTTTTCTTATTGCTTGGTTCTATTACACTTAAAGACGGCATTGGGAGATTCAGTTCTTTTGTATCAGTAAACGCTTGCCGGTTTTCAATATAGCGGCCAAGTGTTTTTTGCTTACCGTCCAAATCAATTACGCCAACTTTATATCCCATGGAAAGAAGGGAAACGACAACATGCATACATGTTGTTGATTTACCAGATCCACCCTTTGCATTCCCCAAAACAATAATATGTGCACGCGTGGCTTGCGCATTGCTTTCCGGCTTAGCTTCCTCAGCTGTAATCGACACTGTTCACTCCACGTTTTATTTTTAGATATCTTGCCCCAATGACAGTTCAATCCAAGAGATTTCACCGCATACCAACAGTTAAACCAGCATTGCCTGTCTGACAAGCTAGATATTATGGTTAAAATTGTATGGAGAAAGCAAATTTACAAATTTGATTTGCTGTGCGGGAGAGTAATAAATTATGGGATGAAATTTAAATGACCAGCAACATCGGTCTTACTTTGTAATAATGGGAATTTCAGGCTTGAACGCAAAATGGGCAAAAGCGAAATCAACGCTATATAAAACATCCCTCTTCTCACTCGCCACCATTCTGTAGGCGATAACATTCCCAATATCGACACCGTCCCCGATTATCGCCGCATCCAGCGCCGAATTTTGACCTTTTTCCCATTCAATGATCAACCCGTTATCCGCTATAATCTGCCTTTCAGCTCTAAGATAATCTAGAGACCACGCTTGCCCTTCACTGGTAATCACTCTTGCCAATGGGGAAATATTCTTTGGCATTTCTCCGCCATATAAGAACGGCGTTGAAAGGCTATCGTAGCCTTTGTATGGGTTGAGACCATAAGCACGTTCATTCTTATTGTTAGGAATAAGAACTTGGCCTTCGGGGTTTCGGGTCTTGAAACGAATAAAAGATTCTATGCGTGCAGGTAGCATTTTGAGGGAACGCCCTGTGAGTTCCCCAACGATTGCTTTTCCCGTAAATTGTTGCCACCAGCTTTCGCTTTGCCTGTCATACATGACAAGATCTGAGCGTCGAAGTTTCCCTGTTGTCCCAAAATCAAGAATAATGTCTTCATTATTTTTAGTTTTAAACCGCCTATCAAATACAATTGACGCATTACAGAGGGGGCAAAAGGTAACCGTGATCGGAACCCCACCAAGCGTGTCATTGACAATTTCATGCCACATTAAAACCTGCAATGGGTAGGCTTTAGCTTGTCCAGCAATCACCACCCCGATTACAGGTTCGGTATCTTTTATGTGATCAGCTTTATCAAGAGAGATAAACGATGGGTTATCGATCGCCGGAATGCCATCCTTGGGAGGACCACCAGACAGAATCTCGTTATAATCAACCGACGTTTTTGAAAAATCGGTTTTCGGCCACTCGTGTTTCCAATTTTCTGGATCAGCTAAGGCAAGATTGCTTCCTTGCAAAGAGAAGACAAAGACAAGGGCAATAATTATATTATTCGCTTTATACATATGAAAGAAATACACTGATTGAGGCCATAAGAAACTAAAACCAAATTCACTATTTCGTGACTAAGCCCTCTCTGTAGACTTGACCCATCGATTATACCTGCTAACAAAAGGGCATGTCATTTGATGTTGAAAATATAGTTATTGGCGCTGGCGTCATCGGCCTTGCCATTGCTCGCGAGTTGTCCGTAGCGGGGAAAGATGTTCTTGTTCTCGAAAAGAACAGCCATTTTGGCGAAGAAACATCCTCCCGTAATTCAGAGGTCATCCATGCCGGCATCTACTATGCCAATGACAGCTTAAAGGCCAAATTCTGTGTGGAGGGTAAGGCCCTTTTATATAAATATTGCACCGACTATTCTGTTCCCCATGCCCGTATCGGAAAACTGATCGTCGCTACCAATAAAGATGAGCTGCATATTCTGGAGGGCATTAAACATAAGGCTGAGAACAATGGCGTTCATGACTTATCTTTCTTAACCGCCCAAGAAGCCCACGCTATAGAACCTGCACTCAATTGCAGTGGTGCGCTTCTCTCTCCCTCCACCGGTATTATTGATACTCATCAATATATGCTGTCTTTGGTTGGTGAAATCGAAAACTCAGGTAACTTCATTGCCTACAACGCGCCATTTGATAGCGCCTCGGCAATTGAAAATGGTTTCCGTGTGAACAGCAATGGAAATGAAATCAAATGCAAGCATTTGATAAATGCAGCGGGCCTCGACGCTCAAACTGTTGCCAGGAAAATCGAAGACCTCGCGCCGCATTTTATTCCCAAGCAGTTTCTGGCTAAGGGCAGTTATTTTACAATGAATGCCCCCTCACCTTTTACACATTTGATATACCCCGTTCCAAACACGGCGAGCCTTGGCATCCATGTCACTTTGGATATGGCTGGGCAAATTCGGTTTGGCCCGGATCAAGAATGGGTAGAAACCATAGATTATGAAATGGATGCTGACCGCGGAGATGCTTTTTACGACGCAATCCGTAAATATTATCCGTTGCTGCCAGATGATGTATTAATCCCTGCCTATACAGGTATTCGGCCAAAACTCCAAAACGCGAGCAGCGGCGTTAAGGATTTTTTGATTTCAGGACAAGATCACCATGGCATATCCGGTTTGGTCAATCTATTTGGCATGGAGAGCCCTGGCCTTACTTCCAGCTTGAGCATCGCTAAATATGTTTGCGCGCTTTTACCATCAATTCAGCAAAACTGAATCGCTGTTCTTTGGATGGCTTACAAAAAATTGAAAAATCAGTAAGTTCTGATATTACGTGTAATTATCGCAATTGCTCACCATCTTTCTTTGTTTAACACAAAGACGTAATCTTCCTGCGAATTGTTCAAAACCCAATCAAAATTGTTGATTTTTGCGCCAAATGCGAAAAATTCATTATTGAATGGGAGAAAATTTATGACTGTATTTAGTTCGAACGATTTTGATGACCACGAAACCGTTCTGTTTTTTCGGGATCCGGAAACAGGCCTAAAAGCCATTATTGCAATTCATGATACGACCCTTGGACCTGCCCTTGGCGGAACACGTATGTGGAATTACGCAAACGAAGACGAGGCTTTAACCGACGTGCTCCGGTTGTCACGCGGAATGACATATAAATCTGCGCTGGCTGGCCTCAATCTTGGCGGCGGAAAGTCCGTAATTATCGGAAACTCTAGAACTGATAAGTCCGAAGCTCTCTTTGAAGCCTTTGGCCGGGCCGTTGATCGGTTAAACGGCAGCTATATCGCAGCAGAAGACGTCGGGACGTCTGTTCCTGATCTGGAATCCGCCAGAAGGACAACCCCCCATATAGCAGGAATATCCGAAGGCGGGGCGGGAGATCCCTCTCCAGCCACGGCATGGGGTGTCTACAACGGTGTCTTAGCTGCAGCAAGGTATCGGCTGAACGTTGAGACCTTATCGGGCCTCACGGTTGCTGTTCAAGGCCTTGGCAACGTGGGTTACGGCTTGTGTCAGCACTTGAGCGAGGCTGGTGCTAAACTAATCGTCACTGATATCTATGACAAGTCCGTGGAAAAGGCCGTTCAGGAATTGGGGGCCACGGCCGTTACGCCTGATCAAATCCTAAGTCAGGACGTTGATATTCTTGCACCTTGTGCTTTAGGGGCTGTACTCAACGACATTACTATTCCGGATCTGAAAACAAATGTCATTGCGGGAGCCGCAAACAATCAGCTTGCAGAAGAACGGCATGGACAGGTGCTAATGGATCGGAACATCCTGTATGCGCCCGATTATGCCATTAATGCAGGCGGTATTATTCTAATCAGTCATGAAGGGCCTAATTTCAACCGATCAACTGCCATGAATGAAGTGGCTCACATTCACGACACGGTCACAAAAATATTCCAGCGCGCAAGTATGGAAAACCGGCCAACACAAGAAATTGCAGATCAGATTGCATTTGAAAGAATAACGGCAGCGAAAAATCCTGATAAAATCACAAAAACCGGTTAAATAAACAATTCTGGAAATCAAGACCAGCGATTATGAACCCAAAACCAGTGATCAGGTCTTTCTCTGATCCAGCCTTCATACATCACGTTAATTCTCGTGAGAAATTGGATCACATCTTTTTGGCGATCATCGCTAGTTTCTGCATACATTGGCGCATAAATTGTGAGACGAGTTTTGCCATCCTCTAGTCGCTCTGCTCGCAACGGGTATACAGCCAAATCTTGACGACAGGCGAAATCTGCAATAGCCGTCGCAGTCATTGCATCACGTCCAAAAAATGGTATGGGAAGTCCATTGTTTTGTTTTTGATCGTTCAGCAGAACAACTGAGCCGTTTTCCTTGAGTGTTTTCAATATAGCCCGCGCGCCGGATTTTCCTTTGGGAACGAAATTATATCCAGAACCAGCTCTCTCTTTTTGAAAAAACGCTTCAACCATTGGGTTGTTTGCAGGCCGATAGACAACACAGGGTTTCTTTTTAATATAATAGCTGGCAAGCGACGTCTGCTCCCAGGGACCAAAATGTGCGGTGACAAATATGCCTGGTTTTCCAGATTTCACATAAGCATCTAGATGCTCTTTTCCAACAACCTCTACAGAAGCATCGTTTTCATCTCCAACAAAAGGTAATTCTGCGGCACTTGCCCCCAGATTGCGCCACATTCTGTCCACGACACCAACCTGCTCAAGCGGGTCGAGCTCAGGCAGAGCAAGACGAATGTTTTCAACTGCGGTTTTGTGAGCTGATAGTTTAGGGCCAATTTTCCGCCCAATCCAGCTCCCAAAGGCCAAGGATCTTCGGCGACCGATGGCACGGAAAAGCCAAAATGCCACACGAACTAATGCCCATTCAAACCAATAACGAACTTGGCGGCTACGGCTGACGGGTTTACGCATGTTCGCGGCGTCCCAGTCTATCGATCAAAAGCTCTTGAAGTCCTTTGGACTTGTCGAAAACCAAATCTATATCAAATACTGTTGTCATCATTTTCGCATCTGGGGACAAACGAACAAAATCCTTCCTAGTTGTAACTAATGCAGCTCCAAGCAGCGCCGCTTTTTCGACCAACTTCATTACATCATCTTGCTCATAGGCATAATGATCAGGAAACTCAACAACATCGACGACATCAGCGCCAGCTTCTCTCAGGCTTTTAAAAAATTTTTCGGGGCGGCCAATGCCTGCAAACGCAACAACTTTTTCCCCGACTAATTCTGCTTGAAGTTCGTGTGGAATGATTTTCGCGCCAAATAAAGGAATATTGAATTCGTCTTTTAGCGCATCTGTTTTTCTGCCACCGATTATGATCGCCGCATCGGACCGTCGCATTGCCTGTTCAAGCGGCTCCCGTAACGGACCTGCTGGTATTATTTTCCCATTGCCCATGCCGTAATCGCCATCAATCACGATTATGGAGAAATCTTTATGTAAGGAAGGGTTTTGCAAACCATCGTCCATGACGATGATTTCAGCGCCAGATTTAACAGCTTCTTTTGCTCCAGCAACGCGATTTTTTGCAACCCACGTTGGCGCGACGCTTGCAAGGAGCAAAGGCTCATCCCCGACTTGTTTCGAGGTGTGCACATCCTGAACCACTCTAGTTGGGTCTTCAATATTACCACCGTATCCCCGGGAGAGAAAATGCACTTTCCAGCCAGATCCCAGTAAAAATTGTCCCACTGCAATTGCGACAGGTGTTTTTCCAGCCCCGCCAGCTACGATATTCCCAATACAAATTACAGGAACATTGACAGTCGTCTCTGTTTGTCTGCTTCGATTGATTTTATCCACCTGGGCATAGATTGCGCTTAAAGGGGACAATAGCAATGGCAGCATTGAAGTACTGTCTCTATTCCAAAATTTGGGAGCTTTCACCTAATCTTTTCCCGCCAGCTTGTTTTCAACTTGTTTCGCAATATGCCCCAAAAGTGCCTCGCCCGTTTTCACAACTTCCGTCGCGTTGTGGGCCAGTTCAGCGCGTATATTTATTTCGGTCATAAGTACATATGTCGCTTTTGCCAGCTCAGTTCCATCTTTAAGTTGCAGGGCGGCTTTATTTTCCAAGAGGTCTCTCACAATTTCTGAAAAATTAGACATGTTCGGCCCAAACATTATAGCGCAGCTAAGACGTGCAGCTTCCAAAGGGTTCTGTCCTCCTTTATCGGCCAACGATCCGCCAATAAAAACAACCTCACATATGCGATAAAATAATCCAAGTTCACCAATTGTATCGGCGAGATAGAAATCTGTATCGTCAGTAATTTTTTGCCGCAGCGATCTGCGCGCAACCTTAAAACCCGCGCTCGTCAATTTCTCCTGAATTTCATCTGCCCGTTCGGGATGACGCGGAACAATAACCGTCAACAATGATTTAATCTGCTGCTTTAAGATGATATGTGCTTGGGCGACGACAGCTTCTTCCCCTTTATGGGTACTCGCAGCCAACCAAACTTTACGTTTGTCCGTGGCCGCTCTTAGTGCCCTAAAAGGCTCTTTTTGAAAAGGAAGCGGCGGTGAACAGAATTTTAAATTCCCAAGGGTTTCAATATCTTTCACACCAAAATATTCCAACCTATCGGCGGTCAAGGACGACTGTGCATGAACGTAGTCAAATTTTTTCAACAACTTCTTGATCAATCCACCCGTTTTCCGCCACATCCCAAAGGATCCTGAAGTCATGCGGGCGTTTAATAACATCATTGGGATTTTGCGACGGGAAGTTTCAAAAATCAAATTTGGCCAAATTTCAGACTCAAGCCAAATCGCAGTTTGTGGCTGCCAATAATCCAAGAAACGATTAACCGCTTCCTTCGTATCAATAGGAACGAATTGATGGAAAGCACCCGTTGGGAGACGGTCTTCCATAATTTTTGCAGACGTAACCGAGCCCGTAGTGATGAGCACTGTTCGATCATTTTGCCCCGCGAGCAATACCTTAATCAAGGGCAATGCTGATATAGACTCTCCAACAGACGCTGCATGGATCCAAATAAGTTCTCCGGCTGGGCGCATGCGGGAAGGTTCACCAAAACGTTCTTCATAACGTTCAGGATCTTCTTTCCCCGCGTCCAATCTCTTCATTATATGCCCCTTAATAAACGGGGCGGAAAGAGACAAGAAACCATTATAGAAAAGCATATACATACTAATTAAGTGCCCTTTACCGCTGCATTTTGCGTTTTTGGATCTGACGCTGGTTCAATGGGAGGGTGTCCACAAAATATATCAGACTGCTGCGTTACGTTAATCAAACTGTCTTCTATTTGTTTTTTTGCGAGCTGATGCGCACCATCAATATCTTGTCTTGGTACGCTAATAGGATCACCCCAAACAAAAACGCCTCTACCAAAGGGTTTTGCAAGTAAAAATCGATCCCAACTCTCCAAATATTTTGCCCGAGTTGTTGAATAGCTTACCGGTATCACAGGAACGCCTGACAGGGCAGCAATTCGAACGACCCCCTCTTGCGCTGACATTCTAGGGCCACGCGGACCATCTGGTGTAATGAGCGCTAACTCACCACGCTTAATAGACCGAAGCATTTCTTTAATTGCGGGAACTGCACCTTTAGAGCTCGACCCTCTGACACTATCCAAACCCCAATATTTTACCGCACGCGCTATAATTTCGCCATCACCATGGTGGGAAATTAAAACATTGGACTTTATACCGGATGGCACAGCAGCTGATATCATAAGCAATCGGCCATGCCAGAAGGCCATGATAAATGGCTTTCCATTAGCCATCATTTCAAATGGAATTTCTGAATTTAGATTCTGCCACCGATTGGTTTTATGAACCAGCCATATATACCCGGCCGCGACAAAGCTGATGACAGCTTTCATCTCATTGCTTTTAAGAATCTTTTTCAATGCTTCTACTATTCCAATTTTGCACGCGCCCTATTACCGCCTGCATATATCCTGCTATCAACGCCAATTCCAGCCATTTCCCTAAAATTTGGATCAAAACTGTACGTAAGTTATCTTGCTGCATGTTATATAAAACACTAACGTTAAGCAAAATAACTCATCCCTTTCTCTATTTTACTGAACAGCAAATTTACAACTCATGAAAACTTCACCTGAAATTGAAATTTTTTCGACAGCCTGCCCACATGATTGTCCTTCCACGTGTTCACTGGAAGTTGAAAAGCTGGGTCCTCAGCAAATTGGGCGCGTAAGAGGTGCCGGAGATAATACCTATACGGCAGGCGTTATCTGCGCAAAAGTCGCGCGCTATGCCGAAAGAACCCATAATCCAGATCGTATTCTCCATCCAATGAAGCGTGTAGGCGCAAAAGGTGCGGGGCAGTGGGAACAGATTTCTTGGGACGAAGCGCTAGATACTGTCGCTCATGAATTTAAGAGCCGGGAAGCCAAACTCGGCGCGGAAACAATCTGGCCTTATTATTATGCAGGCACAATGGGTCTCGTGCAACGCGACGGAATTGAACGTCTGCGTCATGTAAAAGGATATTCTGGGCAAGAGTCTACAATTTGTATCAATCTTGCCTGGGGCGGCTGGAAAGCCGGAACCGGCGCCTACCGCGGAGCCGACCCTCGTGAGATCGCTAAATCTGATGTTGTGGTCATCTGGGGCACTAATGCGGTGCACACACAGATCAATGTGATGACCCATGCCACTAAAGCTCGCAAAGAACGCGGTGCTAAGATTGTGGTGATTGACCCCTATCGGAATGCAACTGCGCTCGCCGCAGACATGCACCTGATGTTACGTCCAGGGACTGATGGCGCGCTGGCTGTTGCGGTTATGCATATCCTGTTCAAAGAGGATATGGCCGACCGAGCTTATTTGGAAAAATACGCTAAAGATCACCAAATATTGGAAGAACACCTTCAATCCAAAACACCCGAATGGGCCTCAGAAATTACAGGGTTAAGTGTCGATGAGATTTATGAGTTCGCTCGCTTAGTTGGTCAAACACCTAAAACTTTCTTCCGGCTTGGCTATGGATTCTCTAGAAGTCGTAATGGCGCTGTAAATATGCATGCGGCCCAATGCATCTCAGTTGTTACAGGGTGTTGGCAATATGAAGGTGGCGGCGCCTTTCACACAAACGGGGAAATCTTTCATTGGGATAAAACCCTTATTGAAGGGCTTGATGTCCGGGACCCGTCCGTTCGGATGTTAGATCAATCGAGAATTGGGCCTGTCCTAACAGGAGACAAACAAGATTTGGGCGACGGCCCGCCCGTCACTGCCATGATTATTCAAAACACAAACCCCATGGACGTAGCGCCGGAGCTTGGACTAGTTCATGAAGGATTTGCCCGAGAAGATTTGTTTGTATGTGTTCATGAACAGTTCATGACTGAAACCGCAAAAATGGCTGACATCATTTTACCTGCAACCACATTTGTTGAACATGATGACATCTATCAGGCGGGCGGCCAAAACCACATCACATTAGGAAAGAAGGTCATTGAACCGCTTGGTGAATGCCGCTCTAACCACGAAGTGATATGCGCTCTTGCAAGTCGATTAGATGCAAAACACCCCGGCTTCGAATTGTCACCGTTAGAACTAATAGAAGAAACGTTGCAGCTTTCCGGATGGTCGGATGTGAAAAGCTTAGAAGACAGTAAATGGATTGATGCGCAAGTTCCCTTCGAACAGGCTCATTATTTGGAGGGCTTTAGCCATGCAGATGGGAAATTCCATTTCTCTCCTGACTGGTCACTTATTGGATCAAACTTCTCAGGCATGCCATCCCTCCCCGATCACTGGGATGTCATTCATAACGCTACAGCGGAACACCCGTTTCGTCTTGTAACGGCACCCGCTCGAAACTTCCTCAACACAAGCTTCACGGCAACGGCAACCTCTCTCAAGCGCGAGAAAAGGCCAACAGTGATGATCCATAGCAGCGACGCAGAAAAAATTGGTGCCGAAAGCCAATCTGTTGTCCGTATGGGAAATAAACAAGGCTCGCTTCTTATCCATGTTGATATTTTTGATGGCCTTCTTCCCGGCACCGTAATTGTAGAGGGAATTTGGCCGAGCAAGTATTTCATCGAAAAAATTGGGATTAATTTACTTGTCGGTGCAGATGCGGCTAAACCTAATGGTGGTGCAGCGTTCCATGATACTGCGGTTTGGATTAAGGCAAATTCTGAATAAACCACGACTAAACACGAAATTCCGCTTTTCCGCTGGCATTTAAAGAGTAAAATGCCGGAAACATCATTCTATTGGGGACTATCTTATGAAAAAAGCGCTCGGCCTTTTTAAGGCAACAGTTTCATCTCTTGTGGTTGCTTCGGCTGTCATTTTATCACACACAGCATTTGCTGCTGACAAATTTGTTGCTGTAACAGCCATTGTCGAACATCCGGCGCTGGACGCTGTGCATAAGGGTTTAGTTGACGAATTGGCAAAGCTTGGCTTCAAATCCGGTGTGAACTTAAAAATTCAACATCAAACTGCTCAAGGCGACATTCCAACAACAGTTCAGATCGCCAACAAATTTATTGGCTCAGAGCCTGATGTTATTGTTGGTATTTCCACACCATCAGCGCAGGCAATTGTCGCAAAAGCGCCAAAATCACAAGCCGTGGTTTTTACTGCTGTCACCGATCCGATAGCTGCCAAACTTGTAAGCAATCTTAAGAAACCTGGCGGAAATGTAACGGGCACATCTGATATGTCACCAATTGCCAAGCATTTGGAACTTATCAAACAAGCAAAACCCGATACAAAAAAAGTAGGCGTTATCTTTAACCCAGGTGAAGCGAATTCTGTTTCCCTTATTGAAATGCTGGAAAAAGAAGCTCCTGCACTTGGTCTTGAAATTGTAAAAGCAGGCGCGAATAACAGTGGCGCGGTTTTATCTTCTGCCCGAAGTCTCGTTGGAAAGGCTGACGTGATTTACGTACCAACAGATAACACTATCGTATCTGCGTTTGAAGCCGTTGTGAAAGTAGGTATTGACGGTCAAATCCCAGTATTTGCAGCTGACACAGATAGTGTGAAACGCGGCGCGGCAGCAGCTCTTGGTTTTAACTACTATGATGTGGGCCGCCAAACAGGACAAATCGTTGCAAAAATTCTAAACGGTGCAAATCCAGGTGATATCGCCGTTGAATATCCAACAATTTTGGAACTGTTCGTGAACCCAGCTTCAGCGGCTAAAATGGGATTGGTGTTGCCTGCATCACTTATCTCTTCTGCCAAAGAAGTCATCAAGTAATCTAGGGTAATATTTTGAGCCTAATAGCATTTCTTGGGGCGATCGAACTGGGATTTATCTACGGTTTGGTCGCCCTTGGTATTTTTATATCATTTCGTATTCTGGACTTTCCAGATCTTACTGTCGATGGCTCGTTCCCTATGGGGGCGGCTATCTCAGCAGCTCTTATCGTCGCTGGATACAATCCGTTTTTATCGACCTTTATAGCCATATTAGGTGGCTGCCTCGCTGGATTTGTTACAGCTTGGCTTAACGTCAAACTCAAAATTCTCCATTTACTGGCTAGTATTTTGACAATGATCGCCCTTTATTCCATAAATTTACGCATTATGGGGCGGCCGAACGTGGCGTTAATAACAGAAGAGACAGTCCTCACGCCCTTTTCTAACCTTGCCGAGTATCTTGGGGTTAGTAATTATATGCTAATGCCCGTCGTCTTTTTTGCATTCGCCGTTGTTGTCAAATTCCTGCTTGATTGGTTTTTGGGATCGGAAATTGGACTTGCCATGCGCGCCACAGGTTCCAATTCAAAGATGGCCCGTGCGAACGGCATTTATGATGGTAAAATGATCTTGCTCGGAATGGCCATGGCCAATGGTCTTGTGGCTTTTGCTGGCGCCATTTTCGCCCAAAGCCAAGGATCTGCTGATGTAACAATGGGTGTCGGCGTCATTGTTATTGGTCTCGCTTCAGTCATTGGCGGAGAAGCTCTTCTCTCCCCCAAATCAATTGCCAAGGCAACACTTGCCTGCATTCTAGGATCGATCTTGTATTGGCTCGCAGTCAGCCTTGCGCTTAACGCTGATTTTATCGGCCTAGAAGCCCAAGATTTGAAACTTGTAACGGCTATATTGGTCGCACTTGCCCTCGTTCTTCCCGGCAGTAAATTTTCCAAAATGTTCCGCCGAGGTGCCAAATCATGATTGATGTTAAAGATCTGAAAGTAACATTCAACAAAGGTACTGTTATGGAAACCCGCGCGCTGAACGGGTTATCCCTCAATGTTCCCAAAGGTCAGTTTGTCTGTGTCATTGGATCAAACGGATCGGGGAAATCAACGCTACAAAATGCGTTGTCCGGTGAAGTGTCACCGGAGAGCGGCAAGATCATTGTTGATGATATAGATATTGGAAATTGGCCTGCGCCCAAAAGATGCGGCCTTATTGCCCGTGTTTTCCAAGACCCTCTTGCTGGGTCGTGTGAAAATCTGACGATCGAAGAAAATATGTCATTGGCCTATTCAAGGGGCCGACGCCGCGGCATTGGCAGAGCAATTTCATCAAACGTTCGGGATGAATTTCGTGAGAAATTGTCTCGCTTAGATCTTGGCCTCGAAAACAGGCTTGGGGATCTCATGGGCCTACTGTCCGGTGGTCAACGACAGGCTGTGAGCCTTCTTATGGCGTCACTGCAACCCTCCAGCCTGTTAATGCTGGATGAGCATACATCTGCACTGGATCCGCGCATAGCGGCCTTTGTCATGGAGCTCACACGGGATATCGTAACAGAAAACAATCTCACAACACTCATGGTTACACATTCCATGCGTCAGGCGCTAGATTATGGCGACCGGACAATCATGCTTCATGGTGGTAAAGTTGTTCTGGATGTCGAAGGGGACGCGCGAGATGGGCTTGAAGTGCCTGACCTGATCCAAATGTTTGAAAAGGCTCATGGCGAAGAACTTTCAGAAGATAGTCTTCTGTTAGGCTAGCTCTTCGCCTTAAAGAAAAGTTAGAGCAGCCCAAGATTGCGAAGTTCTGCCGCCATTTCCGGTGACATATCGCCTTCAGTTTCTTCGTCTTCATTGGTTTCTACGACAATGTCTCTTATGTCTCTTGGCGCGTCATCTGCTTCCAGATATCGCCATCCTTGATGTGGGCCTCTTTTGAAAAGTTCAGTTTCGACGAGCTCTGAATCAAGTATCATGCCACATTTTTCACCTTCGTGATCAAACAGGCGTTCCAGTTCAACGATTTTTTGCCGAACCGCGATATGCCCTTTTATGATCCAATACAGGGATCCACCGGCAAGTAGCTCCACTTCGCGTTTAGGGCGTTGCTTTGTAATACTGCATAGAGGGCCTGCAATCAGCCGTCGTTGCTGCGTGGATCTAAGTTGCTCTACGCTGGAAATACCAACGGATATTTTTATAAGATGTACTGTCATTGTTGACGTCTTCGTCTTTTCTCAATCGTAATTAGACCAGTTTGCCTTTAAGCGCTTTTGCAACGCTAGAGACAGGCGGCCTTCCAAGGTGATCGGAAATAAACCAAGCCGTTTTGACTAGTTTTTCCAGATCAATACCACAATCAATTCCCATGCCATTTAGCATGTATACAACATCTTCCGTTGCAACATTACCTGTTGCACCTGGAGCGTAAGGACACCCACCAAGACCGGCAACAGAGCTATCAACTTTGCTTATACCCATTTGCAAGGCTGCTAATATATTCGCAGTTCCTTGTCCATAGGTATCATGAAAATGCACCCCAATAGCATCTAACGGGATAACATCTGCAACGGCTTGGAGCACTTTATTAGTTTGTTTTGGTGTTCCAACGCCAATCGTATCGGCAATAGAAATTTCATATGCGCCCATATCATACAGCTTCTTTGACACATCCGCCACCGTAGACGGTGGAATCTCTTCACCGAACGGACTTCCAAGGGCGCAAGATACACTTGCCTTAAACCGAATACCGTCCTTTTTAGCCGCAGCCACGACGGGCTCGAACCGCTCTAGACTCTCTGCGATTGAGCAGTTTATATTTTTTTGGTTGAAGGCTTCAGATGCAGCACTGAAAATTAAAATTTCATCAGCCTTACCTGCCACAGCCCCTTGATATCCCTTCATATTCGGCGTTAGCACGCTATATGAGACACCAGATTTTCTAGCGACCTGCTCCATAATATCCGCAGTATCAGCCATCTGCGGCACCCATTTTGGCGAGACAAAACTGCCCGCCTCAATGGCTGTCACGCCCGCATCAACCAGTCTCTCAATCAGTTCAATTTTGACCGAAGTTGGAAGCATTTTTTTTTCATTTTGGAGGCCATCACGGGCTCCAACTTCAAAAATTCGGACGTTTGAAGGGTAATTCATCACTCTTCCTCAGCCGTTTCCAACTTAATCAGGACAGTTCCATCATCCACTTGATCACCAACTTCGAAATAAACTTCTGCAACAATGCCGTCTATTGTCGCCGACAGGGTGTGCTCCATTTTCATGGCTTCCATTACGACGAGCGAATCCCCGTTTGTCACTTTGTCCCCAGCAGATACGTTCACTTGAATGATTTTGCCAGGCATGGGTGCCACTGTAACGCCTTCTCCGCCGTCTTCATCGCTATTGTCGTAATCTTTTCGAACAAGATTAAGGTCAACTTGCTTACCGTCTGTTATGACCACGAGGCGCAAAGCATCCTGCACGACAGTTGCACCGACGATATGCCCATCAAGTGATGCGCGGATTGATCCGTCATCCAGCAAATTAACAGTCGCCGAGATTTCACTTTGATCGATCTGGATCAAATAATGTCCATCACTGTTGGAAACACTGACTGAGATTTCGGTGTCGTTGCTTGCATCGAAAATGTAATCGTGATGAGCTCGGTCGTTTAGTCGCCAAGCAGTAACATCATTCCACGGAGAATGAGGGTCTGTACTTTTAGCCGCAGTCGCCGCATTTTGATTTTCGGCTGCAAGCTCCATATGAAGGACAGCCAGCGCCAAATGCTTATGGGTAACCGGTGGTTTTTCAGGGATCAAATCGTCTCTAAACCGCTCAATAAATCCGGTATCAAGATCTTTTGCAGCGAAAGCACCATGCCCTGCAATATTTTTCAGGAACTCTAAGTTTGTAACAAGGCCTGCCACTTGATAATCACCAAGTGCCGTTTGCAATTTACGAAGCGCTGCATCCCGGTTTTCATCCCAGACAATCAGTTTTGCAATCATAGGATCATAAAATGGGCTCACCACATCGCCTTCACGAACCCCCGTATCAACCCGAACACCGTTTTCCTCTTTCGGTGGGCGAAGCCTCAGGAGCGGGCCTGTTGCTGGCAGAAAATCGTTATCAGGATCTTCTGCATACAAACGAACTTCCAGTGAATGACCAGAAATTGATAACTGTTCCTGCGCCAGCGGCAGTTTTTCACCCGCCGCCACAAGCAATTGCCATTGAACGAGATCCTGTCCGGTAATCATTTCAGTGACCGGATGTTCCACTTGAAGACGCGTGTTCATTTCCATGAAATAGAACTCGTCGTCTTTCAGTCCATTGGACACATCAGCGATAAACTCAATAGTCCCCGCCCCCTCATATTTTATGGCCTTTGCTGCTGCGACAGCTGCCGCACCCATGGCTGCCCGCATGGTTTCTGGCATGTCAGGGGCTGGGGCCTCTTCAATCACCTTTTGATGACGCCTTTGCAGCGAGCAATCCCGCTCAAACAAATGAACGGCATTTCCATGACTATCAGCAAACACCTGAATTTCGATATGACGCGGTTTGGTGAGGAATTTTTCAATCAACACACGGTCATCGCCAAAGGCACTAGCGCCTTCGCGCTGCGCACCTGCAAGAGCATCGGCAAAATCTGCGGCGCGTTCGACCATGCGCATTCCCTTACCACCGCCGCCTGCAACTGCTTTAATCAAAACGGGATAACCGATGTTGCCAGCTTCAACCGCCAACATATCAGCATCCTGCCCTTTACCGTGATACCCCGGGACGACAGGAACGCCAGCTTCAACCATCATGGCTTTGGCAGCGTCTTTTAATCCCATGGCCCGAATTGCGTCCGCTGGCGGTCCAATAAAGGCCACACCTGCTTTTGCGCATTTATCAGCAAAATCAGCATTTTCAGATAAAAACCCATATCCCGGATGAACGGCTTGCGCCCCGGTCTTTTTGGCGATTTCCAAAATGCTATCCGCTTTCAGGTAGCTTTTTGCGACTTCGGCAGGGCCTAATAGCACCGCTTCATCGGCCATCTGCACATGACGTGCATTGACGTCAGCCTCGGAATAAACGGCAACCGTTTTGACACCCAACTTGCGGGCGGTATCGATGATACGGCAAGCAATTTCGCCGCGATTTGCAATAAGTATTTTCTCAAACACCAGACAGTCCACCCTAATTTATGTTTTATTCCAAGAGGCTTTGCGTTTTTCAAGAAACGCTGAAATACCTTCTTTGCCTTCGTCCGTCTTACGCCGTGCCGCAATTCTGCTGGCAGTAACGCCCATCAATTCCTGATCGATGGGCAATCCGGCAACCGTATAGATAAGGTCTTTTGAATCAGCCATTGCACCGGGTGCATTCGCCATTACTTGCTTCAAAATTCCATCTCTGGCTTTTGCCAGTTCATGAACATCGTCCACCAACTCATGAAGCAATCCGTAGCGATACGCCTCATCGGCACTAAACACTTCCGCAGTTTGGAAATATCTCCGGCAAGCCCGAACACCCATTGCCTCCACCACGTAAGGCGAGATAACAGCGGGCAGCAGACCCAACTTCACTTCCGACAGACAAAATTTTGCGGATTTAACACCAATGGCAATATCACATGCCGCCACAAGACCAAGTCCGCCGCCATAGGCCGCACCTTGTACAAGTGCGATGGTTGGTTTTGGAATATTCTGTAAATTTTTGAGCATTCGCCCAAGCGCTACAGCATCTTCACGGTTATCTTCTTCTGTGAAACCAGCGGCTCGTTTCATCCAATTTAGATCAGCACCAGCGCAATAACTTTTACCTGCCGCGGCCACGATAACGGCGCGAACCCCTTCTTGATGTCCCACATCTTCAAACATATCACCAAGACGTTCGATAAGTTCTTCATCGAAAGCATTGTGAACTTCGGGACGGTTCAAGGTGATGGTTGCAATGCCTTCGTTCGAGAAATGTAATACTGCAGATTCTTCGCTCATGTCTTGTTCCCCTACATTCTGAAGAGACCAAATTTGGTCTCCTCAATTGGTGCATTCAGTGATGCGGAAATTGCCAAACCTAAAACACGGCGGCTGTCTGTTGGGTCAATAATGCCATCATCCCAAATGCGGGCACTTGAAAAGTAAGGATGCCCTTCTGTTTCATACTGTTCTTGGATTGGTGTTTTGAATGCTGTTTCTTCGTCAGCACTCCAACTTTCACCGCGAGACTCCATGCCATCGCGTTTAACCGTGGCCATAACGGAAGCTGCTTGTTCGCCGCCCATCACCGAAATTCGAGAGTTTGGCCACATCCAGAGCATACGAGGGCTATAAGCTCGGCCGCACATACCGTAGTTACCTGCGCCGAACGATCCTCCAAATATCATCGTGAATTTGGGAACTTTTGCAGTTGCAACAGCTGTTACAAGTTTAGCACCATTTTTTGCAATGCCGCCGCTTTCGTATTTCTGCCCCACCATGAAACCAGTGATATTTTGCAAGAAAACCAAAGGTATATTTCTCTGGCAGCAAAGTTCAATAAAATGAGCGCCTTTTTGAGCAGACTCCGAGAATAAAATGCCGTTATTTGCAATGATGCCAACAGGGTACCCATAAATATGGGCAAATCCAGTAACCAGAGTTGTGCCATAAAGTTTCTTGAACTCATCAAATTCAGACCCGTCCACGATACGGGCGATCACTTCCCGAACATCAAAAGGTTGCCGTGTATCTTGCGGGATTAGGCCAAACAGTTCCTTTTGATCGTATAAAGGTTCCGCTGGAGTTTTAATATCCAGCGGCATAGGTTTTGGCCGGTTTAACGAGGCAACAATGTTGCGTGTGATTTCAAGCGCGTGTAGATCATTTTCAGCGTAGTGATCGGTAACCCCTGAAGTTCTGGAATGCACATCAGCGCCGCCCAAATCTTCAGATGAGACGATTTCGCCTGTTGCAGCTTTTACAAGTGGCGGACCAGCCAAAAAGATCGTTCCTTGATTGCGAACAATAACACTTTCGTCTGACATAGCAGGAACATAAGCCCCGCCCGCAGTACAAGAGCCCATAACCACAGCGATTTGCGGAATGCCTTTGGCGGACATGTTCGCCTGATTATAGAAAATACGGCCAAAATGATCCCGGTCAGGAAAAACATCTTGTTGGTTTGGAAGGTTTGCGCCGCCACTATCCACCAAATAAATACAGGGGAGATTATTCTGTTCGGCGATTTCCTGTGCCCGAAGATGTTTTTTCACTGTCATGGGATAATATGTCCCGCCCTTAACAGTGGCATCGTTACAGACAATCACACATTCGCGGCCAGAAACACGCCCAATACCTGTGATGATACCGGCGGAGCTAATATCGCCGGTATACATATCCCAAGCGGCCATTTGGCTCAGTTCCAAAAATGGCGATCCCGGATCTAACAGTTTCCGAACTCTCTCGCGCGGCAGTAATTTTCCGCGAGACAAATGCTTGTCTCGGGCCCGCTCTCCCCCGCCTTTCTTAATGGTTCCTACCTTTTCACGTAAGTCATCCACAAGTCCCTGCATATGCGTAGAATTTGTTTTAAACTCATCGCTTCTAGTATTTAAATTGCTTTTAATAACAGGCATTTACGCAAATTTCCTTTTTGCAAAAATGAAAAATGTAACCCACCGAATAATCGGCATACTGGCTAATCTGGACATCAATTCCTTGGCGCGGAGACGGCTTTGTGCTACCCATCGATCCGCAGAAATAATAAAATAAAGGAGCCACGAATGGCCTATAAAGCGTTTGACCTGACAGGTAAGGTCGCTCTCATCACTGGTGGAAACGGCGGAATTGGCCTTGGTATGGGTAAAGCCATTGCTGAAGCCGGTGGTGATGTATGTATATGGGGAACGAACGAAGCGAAGAACGCTGCGGCCCTCGAAGAATTGAAGCCATTTGGCACCAAAGTTGACGCAATGACGTGCAACGTGGGAGACAGCCAGCAAGTTAAAGACTGCTTTGCTGAAACTCTGTCTCGATTTGGACGTGTTGATGGCTGTTTCGCCAATGCTGGCGTTACGTCTGATGGTCGCTCTTTTTTGGATATCGACGATGCTGAATGGCAACGCGTTATGGGCGTCAACATGGACGGTGCGTTTTACACGTTGCAGGAAGCTGCTCGCCATATGGCAGAACGTGCCAAAGCCGGTGATCCGGGTGGACGTCTCGTGGGAACAGCAAGTCTTGCGGCTATCTCTGGTGCTGCTCGTAACGAGCATTATGCCGCGACCAAAGGCGGATTGATTTCCATGATGAATGCCATTGCTGTTGAATTTGCTGGTAAAGGTATTACCGCGAACTCTATCCTTCCCGGTTGGATTGAAACAGCTATGACTGAGCCGATGTTCAACTGGTCTAAATTTTCGGACAACGTAAAACCACGTATCCCGGCCGGTCGTTGGGGCAACCCAGAAGACTTCGGCGGTATCGCGGTCTATATTATGTCCAATGCCAGCTCGTATCATACGGGCGATACTTTCCTAATTGATGGTGGTTACTTCTTGTTTTAAGCAACCTAACTAAATTCCGGTCCCGCCATGGGGCCGGAAACTTAATAATCAGCCGTTTGCTGCACTATTTTCAAGATATTGATCAATTTGAGAAATTCGGTCAGCTCCCCAATACACTTGATCGTCCACTTTGAACCATGGCATGCCAACGGCTCCGCTTTCAACAGCAGCTTTGGTTGCCTCTATCATTGCCGCCTTTGCCTCTTGATCTTCCGCAGCACGGGCCAGATACTCGAGATCAAGCCCTAATGAGCGTGCCAAATTTATTAAATGTTCCGGCATGGTGATTTGCTTACCCTGACCCCAGAACAAATCGCAAACGCCCTCTGCAAATTTCTTCGCAAGAGCCTTATCGGTTTTATTCAGTGCGTAGAAAACCAAACGCGCTAACTTTGCATCCACTGGAAAGACCGCAGGCTTTGCAATAGGAATTCCCAATAGTTTCGCTGAACGGGCTGAATCCATCATAATGTAATTTAACTTCTGCGGAACAGATGCGGGTCCTACCACACCAAGTACTTTCCAAATGTGTCCAAGACTAATTGGCCGCCAGATCACTTCTCTGCCGTGTTTTGCACCAACTTTTTCAATCTCTTTTGCGGCGATATAGGCAAAAGGAGATACAAATTCCAAATAAAACTCAATAGGCTCGTTCATAACTTTAGACCTTATGATTTCAGACGTTGTTAGCTTCCGTCTGTTTCAAAACAATGTTTATGCAGCGAGGTTTCGGGCAATAACCAGTTTTTGAATATCCGATGTGCCTTCATAAATTTGGCAAACACGAACATCCCGGTAGATTTTTTCAACAGGATAATCTGAAATAAAGCCATTTCCGCCCAATGTCTGAATTGCACCAGAACATACTTCTTCAGCCATTTCAGACGCAAAAAGCTTTGCCATGCTCGCTTCTGTCAGGCACGGAATACCTGCATCTTTCATGCTTGCTGCATGCAACACCATTTGCCGCGCAACCTCTACTTTTGTTGCCATATCGGCCAAACGAAAGCCAACAGCTTGATGGGAAATAATTGGTTTGTCAAAAGAGACACGCTCTTTTGCGTAGTCAATGGCGTGGTTTAAGGCCGCCGTCGCCATGCCAACACTTTGTGCGCCGATACCGATACGGCCAGTTTCCAAATTAGCGAGAGCAATACGATACCCAGCACCTTCCGCCCCCAGCATTGAGGATGCGGGCACCCGAACATCTTCAAAAACGACCTGGCAGGTGTCTGATGCTTTCTGGCCCAGCTTGTTTTCAATGGATGCAACCCGATATCCATCAGCAGATGTTGGAACGATAAAACAGCTGATGCCGCGTTTTCCTGCGTCGGCATCGGTCACGGCAAACACCAGCGCGACGCCCCCAATTTTTCCAGACGTAATGAACTGCTTTGTCCCGTTGATGATATAATCATCGCCGTCTTTCACGGCTTTTGTCCGAAGCGCAGAGGCATCGGAGCCCGCTTGTGGTTCAGTCAGGCAAAAAGCACCGATCATCTCACCTTTGGCGAGGGGGACTAAATGCTCTTGTTTTTGGTCTTCAGTTCCGTCTTTCAAAATAGCGGCGCAACAGGGAGAGTTATTCACACTCATCACTGTAGAGACAGCGCCGTCGCCGCCCGCAATTTCCATCAAAGCAAGGGCGTAGGAAATAAAGTCAGTTTCCGCACCGCCATAATTTTCAGGAATTGTCATTCCCATGAGGCCAAGTGAGCCCATCTCATCAAATATGTCCTTTGGAATAGCGCCGGCTTGTTCCCAAGCCGCGCTATTAGGTGCCAGACGATTGGTGGCAAAGTCCCGCGCCATATCGCGGATCATGTTCTGTTCTTCGTTCAAAATCATTATCTTCTATCCCTACCGTCTAGCACAATTTTACTGGTCGTTATACGAGTTCAACAGCCATTGCAGTTGCTTCGCCGCCGCCAATACACAAGGCAGCAACACCACGTTTTTTGCCATACTGTTTAAGCGCGTTCAGCAAAGTCACAACAATACGCGAACCGGACGATCCAACGGGATGGCCAAGGGCACATGCACCGCCGTGAACATTAACTTTATCGTGATCAAGTCCTAGATCTTTCATTGCCGCCATGGCAACAACGGCAAAGGCTTCGTTGATTTCGAACAGATCAACGTCGTCTTTGGTCCATTGTACTTTATCCATCACTTTGCGAATTGCATCGATTGGCGCCAAAGTAAATTCAGACGGCTTGCGAGCATGAGTTGAATGCGCAAGGAAACGGGCAATCGGTTTCAGTCCACGTTTTTCGGCTTCTGATTGTTTCATCAGAACTAGGGCCGAACCACCATCAGAAATTGAAGATGCATTTGCCGCTGTAACAGTGCCATCTTTTGCGAATGCAGGGCGTAATGTCGGGATCTTGTCTGGATTACCTTTGAGCGGCTGCTCATCTTTATCAATGACAATATCGCCTTTGCGGCTTTTGATTGTTACGGGAACAATCTCGTCAGCAAAGTTACCGTTTTCAGTCGCTTTCTTTGCCCGCGCAAGAGACTCGATCGCATAGGCGTCTTGAGCTTCGCGAGTGAACTGATAGAGACCCGCAGTTTCTTCTGCAAAAGAGCCCATAAGGCGGCCTTCTTCGTAGGCATCTTCCAAGCCATCAAGGAACATGTGATCTTTCACTTGGCCATGGCCCAGACGTAATCCGTCCCTAACTTTTGGAAGGATGTAGGGCGCGTTGCTCATGCTCTCGAAGCCACCAGCAACCATAACATCGGCACTTCCAGCGACAATAGCATCATGGGCGTACATAGCAGCCCGCATACCGGAGCCACACATTTTGTTCACAGTTGTGCAGCCAACGCTGTCTGGGATACCGGCACCAAAAGATGCCTGACGGGCTGGCGCTTGGCCCATACCAGCGGGCAACACACAGCCCATAACAACTTCATCAATATCGTTGCCGCTAATGCCTGCGCGCTTCATAGCCTCTTCAATTGCGATAGCGCCCAGAACAGGGGCTTTCACGTCTGCAAGATCGCCTTGAAAGCCGCCCATTGGTGTTCTAGCCATACCTACGATGACAATAGGATCGTCATTCATTATTTTTCTCCATAAATCTTAAATCAGTTGTTAATGCTCTCGCACCAAATCAAATTATGATGTTTCGTTGAACAATTCCCGGCCAATCAGCATCCGTCTGATTTCACTGGTTCCTGCGCCAATTTCATACAATTTTGCGTCTCGTAGCAACCGGCCTGCCGGAAATTCATTAATATAACCATTGCCGCCAAGCGCCTGAATAGCTTCAAGTGCCATCCATGTGGCTTTTTCAGCAGCATACAATATTACGCCAGCTGCGTCTTTACGCGCTGTCTCGCCGCGGTCACACGCTTTTGCAACAGTATAAACATAGGCTTTACAAGCATTCATCGTGGAATACATGTCGGCCACTTTTCCTTGCATCAATTGGAAGGTTCCAATGGCTTGGCCGAACTGTTCACGTTCATGGATATAGGGAATGACCACATCCATACACGCATCCATAATACCCAGAGGGCCTGCGGATAGAACAACTCTCTCATAATCGAGGCCACTCATCAGAATGCGAACACCGCCGTTAAGTGGGCCCA
>Ga0209826_1000239_pt1 | contig 40040 bp, 44 predicted proteins | sample GOMGulsemesocosm_5_FD_184637 | JGI IMG/M metagenome (GOLD analysis project Ga0209826, IMG submission 184637) | Methane-oxidizing microbial communities from mesocosms in the Gulf of Mexico - GOM15C Gulf of Mexico (SPAdes) (version 2) | ecosystem: Environmental > Aquatic > Marine > Cold seeps...
TTGGCGTACGTGACATCTAAATTTAAACTGAGCCAGACAAAGGGGGTTGTTTAGCTCAGTTTAATCATTTCATCCCTGCGCCTTTAGGAAGTGTGCGGCCCCTTCATTGGAGAACAAAGTCCGATACAAAACGGTGAGGGTAAGTAAGAGTGCTACCACTTCCGTAAGTGGGCTTGCATACCAAATCCCAACTTCACCCAGTAAATTGGGAAGGAGTAATATTAGGGGGACACTTATCAGGTATGTTTTAGTGAGTGCTAAAAGGGCTGAGCGCTTGGCATCCCCAATTGATTGGAAAAAGCTTGGAACCATAAGTAAGGGGCCAAACAAAATATAAAGCATTGATAAAGCGGGCAATAAACGGGCAGTTTCTGCAATCACCAGAGGGTCATCTACAAAAATACCACCAATTTGGCTTGGTAAAAGAACAAAAATTAATTGTAGGGCACCGCAATAGATTACTGAAATAGCGACACAAATCTTCAGAGACTGAAATGTTCTGGTCCAATTACCGGCACCAAAATTGTTGCCGACAATCGTTTGCTGTGCAAGGGTCAACCCGAGCAACGGCATATACCCAAATGTAAGGACCCGTGTGATAATACCATAGGCGGCAACGCTTATCTCATAAGTATCAGCATCCCACATTTGCAACTGGTAGATAATCGAGCCTGAAATGATGGATACGCCAATATAATTAAGGCTAATCGGTGCTCCTAACGCTAGATAACTCCCCCAATGTTGCCAAAGACCAGAAAGTCGATGAAGTCGAAAAGTCAGACAGCCTGTGTTGGAATATTGGTATAAAAGGGCTGCAACGATGGAGCCTGCTTGAGCTAAAGCTGTGCCATAAGCGGAGCCCGCAACTCCCATTTCAAATTCTACCATCAGAATATAGTTGAAGAGTATATTAAGAGTTGTTGCCAGAAGCGTAATGATGGTCATGGGGCCGAGCTTCCCTTGACAGCGGAAACTGTCTGCCAACATAGCCATCACAAAGAAAAGGGGAGAGAAGAAAATTACCAAGGACAAATATTCATAACCAAGAACGGCGAGGGATTTTGAGCCGTTAGCGATCTTTTCAATAAGATCGTTCCCAAAAAACAGGAAGAGTGCGATGAGCAGAGAACAAATAAGGATAGATAGGACAAGAGCGCTAACCATAGCTTGCTCTCCTTCTGCCCGTTTGCCCGCACCAAGTAATCGCGCTAGAACACTTGAAAATCCGGATGAGACAAGAGTTCCAAGGGCAATCAACATCATGAAAAGCGGGAAAACCATTGTCACGGCCGAAAAGGCATCAGCGCCGACAAATTGACCAATATACCAACCGTCAACCACGGTAAATAAACCGTTGGTCATCATCACAAAGATGATTGGGGTCGCTGTTTTTGCAAACAAGGCACCTAAGGGGGTGTCTAAGAACATGTTCTTATGGTTTTGAATTTCTATAGACATGGATGCGCCTCGCACAAACGAGTGCCTTGATTTTGGCACTGTTTATCAGTATTAATGTATTGAAAGTATATTTGACACAGTCAATTGACATTGTCAAATATAAAAATTCTACTTGTCAGTTATCGTACCGAGGCAGTGAAATTTGGCAAAATCATTAACAGAACAGCAAATTTCAACAAAGAAAGCAGCGCTTGTTCAAATTGCGATGGAGATTCTCGAAACAGAGGGGTTTGAAGCCTTGACGTTGCGGAACTTGGCGAAAAAAGCAGGAATAAGCCGCTCAACGCCCTATAGCTATTTCAAAGATAAGGCGGAACTCTGCCAGTGTGTCTGTGCAGAAACATTCCGGTACCTTATCCAGAAATGCGAAGCGGCGATGGCGGAGAGCGACGGGTATGTAGAACAACTTATTGCACTGGGTCGTTGTTATCTGGATTTTGGTATAGAGAGACCCATTTTATATCAGTTAGTATTTGCGCCGGTACATCCTGGGGATGAAAAACGACCTGAACTTCTTGAAGTGATTGAAGAATATAAGGCGCTTACAGATGTTCCTATGCGAAAAGCATATGAAGAAGGCATCATCAGCTATCCACCTGAACGATTAAATCCGGTTTTATGGGCAAGCAGTCATGGACTTTTGAGTTTACGTTGGGCGGGCCATCTATCAGAAGAAGGGTTATATGACAGGGTTCAGGAAGACCTTAAAAACATCTTGGCTGTTGGTTTTATGCAAAGTGGAAAACCAGAATAACTCAGAATCAGGATACATTGTTTTTTGAATAATCGTATCAAATGTTACTTTTTTTTCGGTTGTTAAGTTTTCATTAATTTTGGTTACCTATTACCTGTAGGGGTTAAAACGACCCTAAAATACAGAAGTAACATGTAAACAGAAGTGAATATATTATGACATCCACCCTCTAAAACTTTCCGCAATTTCAATTGGTCTTATTGCTCTCGCAGGATTTAGCTCAAATGCTTATTCAGCAGGCGCTATTTCTTTTTGCACTGAAGACAAAGATCAGGCTCCTTATGTCCTTGGAAATGGGACTTCATTGCAAGATACTAATCCGGGTCTTTCTATTGAAATCGTTGAGATGGCAGCAAAACGTGTTGGCGCAAGTGCGACTTTCCAAAGAGCGCCTTGGAAACGTTGTTTGGCATTGTTGGAAAAAGGTTCTGTTGACGGTGTCTTTATGGGATCATTCAAAAAAGCCAGAATGAAGCTTGGTGCTTACCCAATGGCAGGCGGTGACGTCGATCCATCCCGCCGCCTTACAATGAGTTCTTATTCTCTCTACCGCTTGAAAGGAACGTCTCCTTCCTGGGATGGTAAAGCCTATAGCGGCATTGGCGGTAAGGTTGGTGCCCCTCTTGGATATTCAATAGTGAAAGATCTTAAAAAACACGATCTTAAAGTTGAAGAATCTAAAGGAACGCCAACAGATTCTAAAAAGCTTTCTGCAAAACGTATTGTTGCTGTAGCAGCTCAGACAACAACTGGTGATCAATTGTTAGAATCTGGCGACTTTCCAAATATTGAAAAAGTTGAAACACCGTTGGTAACCAAGCCTTATTATGTGCTTTTGAGCAATCAACTGGTCGCAAAAGATGCTGCCCTTGCTGATAATTTCTGGAAAGCAATTGGCGACATTCGTGAAAACGAAGGTAAGACACTGATTAAGAAATATAAATAAATTAATCAAGATTTTCTATGCACAGCCTTTAATCAAGGCTGTGTATTTTTGTGTCAGGCTATAATCTCGATTTGTGTTTCTTTTTCAATATTCGACAAAAGCGCCAATAGATCCTTAAGCTCAAGGGCGACACATCCTTCAGTCCCCTCAAAATTCGGTTTTGCCACATGCATAAAAATGCAGCTCCCTAAACCTGGAACAGGTGGGGTATCATTATGGCCGATTACGACAACCACATCATACAAATTATCATCTCGCCATAGGGTTTCGCAGCTCCCCTGGAAGGGAAGCTTAACAAATTGATTATAAGAAGCATGTGCCGGGTCATCACACCACCCGTCATTTTTTGATATTACGTGTGATTCCAGTTTGCACAGAGGTTGTTCAATTTTGTCCGCGCGGAAATACATAGAACGCAAAGAATACAAACCGATCGGCGAGCTATGATCTCCTTCATGCTTGTTGGTTGTCACGCCCGATTTTCCCAAAGCACAAGGATAGTTTTTACCACCAAAGCGTAATTCGCCGCGGTGACCGCTAATAATATTGACCTTCATATGCATGTGGGTAGTGTAGAGGGATTGTTGAGGATCTCAAGAGCTTCTTCTACCCTCCCTAATCCAAGGTTACCTGTATGTCCTCCAAAGCCCAACCACTAGACTTTCTTGCTCTTCTTTGCCTTTCCTTGATGTGGAGCTCGAGTTTTCTTTTTATCAAGATTGCTGTTGAGACGGTGACGCCTTTGACTGTTGCCGCAGGGCGATTGCTTGTAGCTGCCATAGCGCTTTATTTATTTATGAAATTTAAGGGAATTTCACTGCCCCGGGATAAACGAAGTTGGCTTTTTTTCTTCCTGATCGGGCTTATAGGAAATTCGATCCCGTTTTATTTGATAAGTTGGGCAGAAGTTACCATAGATAGCTCAATAGCCGCCATTTTGATCGCGTCGGCCCCATTAGCAAGTTTCCTCATCGGGCATATGGTGACAACGGATGAAAAGCTGACTCTGCCCCGTATTACAGGTGTTCTTGCAGGATTTGCCGGTATTGTGGTTTTGATCGGGTATGAAAGTTTGCTGAGTTTTGGAACCAATGCAATTAGCCAGTTAGCAATTGTAGTCGGCGCCATTTGTTATGTCAGTGCCAGTTTTATTGCTAAAAAAATGCCGCCAATGGATCCTTACGCTCGCGCCGCCGGGGTTTTGATTATGGCAAGTTTGCTGTCTGTCCCTGTCAGTTTGTTTGTTGATCAACCTTGGACATTATCGCCAAGCGCGGATTCGTTAATTGCTGTTTTATTTTTAGGTATCTTTCCAACAGCCGTTGCTACGCTAATACTTTTCTTTTTGGTCATGCGTGTTGGGGCAACCTTTGTCGCCTTGAACAATTATATAAACCCGGTTTTGGGAGTTGTTTGGGGATATTGGTTTATGTCGGAAAATCCAGCCCCGCAAACGGCGTTGGGCCTTGCGATGATCTTGGGTGGCTTGATCGTTACGCAGCTGAAATTTGGAAAGGTTCGGCGGCTCGATAAAGACAAGGCCTGAAGGGTTATACCAGTCTGTTCAGGTAGCTAAAGCTTTCACTCACATCTAGACCTTGGCTCTGTATCATAGGCGGAGGAACGGCTACTTGTTTTTCATAAAGGCTCGCCGCGTCTTTTACCGTTTTGGGTGTCGTTACAGGCACTGTGGGTGCATTGGCAGGAAAAGTCGTTTCAATTTGGCCAGCTTTTGCGGGGGATAAACGGAAGCTTCCAAGTATTTTTGACATTTGTTCATCTGTCAAGTTTTCCTGTTGAAGAGCCTTGGCATTTTCAATGTTGGCTTCCAGGTTTGGAGCAGCCCCTTTCCACTGTAGACCCATGGAAAGTTGGGGTTTGCTGGTAGATTTTGGATCGAGGGACACTTTCTCAATTGTGGAGGAGCCGTGTTCTACTTGTTTGGGTAGGGTTTGTGTAACAGGAATGGCTGCTGCTACTTGAGATTGGAGTGCGGCAGCTTCAACTGTTTGAGATTTGGCCGCGATTTTCGATGCATCATTTGGGACAGTTTCTTCATCGTCAAAGAGCGCTAAAACGTGACCACCGATATCATCTCCGGTTTCCGATTGGATCGCTGCATTTACAGCAGAAACAGCAAGACCAATACCGCCGCCAAAAACACCGCCGCCAATCATACGAGATCCTGCGCTAATCGTATCTCCGGTAAATTCACGATACAGGCTGGATATTATAGGGAGATGCTGCAAGGGATTTATAATGTCGAGAAAATCATCAAATCCAAACCCATCTTCGCCAAACAATCCAACATTGTCACCCGTAGCAACTTCTGTTTTTACAGAGGAGTTCGCTTTTGGTGTGTATTGCAACGCCTCATTTGCACCGGGATAGGCTTCATCCAGATAGGCATATTGATTATTTGTTTGAACTGCGAATGACATATATTTCTCCTGACTTATGAAGAAGCAAGGAGTATGCCAATTTTTTTGCGCTGATTTCTGCGGTTTTTAGGGGCTTAGAAAAGGTCGTGATTTCCAGGGCGGCACATAATTCCGTTAAAAGGGAACATCCGACCCCCTATCTTCTTATAGATAATGGCCGCTTCGTTTTTTCTTTGTAGCTAAATACAGCTCGTTATGGGTGTTGGATGGGAATTTGTGTTCGACCCTCTCCGTCACCTCAATACCACAACGGGTTAGCCCCTCGACTTTATCGGGATTATTGGTCATGAGACGGATTTTTTTAAAGCCGAGGGAGGAAAGCATCTCAGCGGCTGGCCTGAAGACCCGCTCATCCGCATCAAATCCTAATCGCTCATTGGCATCCACTGTATCAAAGCCATCACTTTGTAATTTATAAGCCCGTAGCTTGTTGATAAGACCAATACCCCGCCCTTCTTGCGCCAAATAAAGCAACACACCGGCCCCTTTGTCGCTGATTGCCTTGATGGATCCACGAAGTTGCTCTCCACAATCACATTTAAGGGACCCCACAAGGTCGCCGGTAAAACATTCAGAATGCAAACGGGTCAAAACAGGCTCATGTCGGTTGGGATCTCCGATAAGGATTGCCAAATGTTCTATACCCCCATCAACCGGCCTGAAGGCATGAATTTTTGTATTCTCGGCGGCCTGTAAGGGGACCTTGGCGACCGCGACAGGACGAAGTTCAAAAGCAGAGTTTTCGTCATAGCCAAAAATGTCTTCTATTGTTAGGAAGGACAAATCCTCTGTCCGGGCAAAGGCCGCAGGATCAGGGATCGGTAGCTCACAAACAAGCGTTGATGGCAAAAGGCGGGCAAGTTTTACAAGTTTAACTGACGCATCAAATGGAGAGGTTACTGCCCCTTTTAATCGAGTGAAGGGGCCCCGAAAGGGTTGATCCAGATCGTGGGTCGCATCGGCAAGGGCTCGCATAAGCGGGGCATCCATCCAGTTTTCTATCTTTACCCGGATTGTTTTGTCGCCTGTGGGCTTCAAATGAAGGACATTTGCTCTATGAGAGGTAAGCGTCAAACAAGGTTCTGTCCCAGCCATTAACGCCATGTTTTTTAGCTCTTCATCAAAAGCCATCTCTGTTGACAGGGCAATGACACAATTTTGTGCGGACTGTATAATGACAGGAAGCCCCCGACGTAAATCGGCAATTGCACGATCTACATTTCTGAGTGATTTTTTGATTTTTGGGTTGTTGTTGTTTGTTGTCATTGGATACGCAGTCAGATAGAGGTCATTTTTTGAGTGATTTTAGCAGTTTGTACAGGAATATGCCTAATGCAAAAAACATTTCCTGTGCAATTGGTACGATTAACGCATTTTGATCCCCTATATTGGATAACATAAATGCGATGCATATCTAGTAGGGGGTCACTTCTGCGTGATAAAGGGAAACAAATACTGCCCTTTGCCCTTGAATAAGGCAAAAGGGAACAAATTTAAGACCATAGTGACCATGGTATGTGTCATGATACGTGTGGATTGAAAATCAGGATTGGGGACTAAATCATGTCAGCTGTTAAAAAAATTCTTCTGGTGGATGATGATGTAAGTCTTCGGGAAACCTTGGCAGAGCAGCTAGATTTGCACGAAGAATTTGCGACCCAACAAGCATCCTGTGCCGCAGAAGGTATTGAGATGGTGAAAAGTGGTCATTATGACCTGATCCTTCTTGATGTGGGCTTGCCGGATATGGATGGTCGGGAGGCATGCAAAATCATGCGCAATGCGGGTTGCCGCGCCCCAATCATTATGCTAACCGCACAAGACAGTGATAGTGACCAGATTCTGGGTCTTAATTCTGGTGCCAATGATTATGTTTTAAAACCCTTCAAAATTGGCGTGTTGCTTGCCCGTATTCGGGCTCAATTGCGCCAACATGAACAAAGTGAAGATGCTATCTTTGCCATTGGTCCCTACAGCTTCCAACCGGCAAAAAAGCAGCTTATCCACAAAGAAAGTGATCAAAAAGTTCGTTTGACGGAGAAAGAGACTTCAATTCTGAAATTCCTCTATCGCGCCGGCCAAAAGGTTGTTTCGCGGGATATCCTACTGAATGAGGTGTGGGGTTATAACGCAGAGGTAACAACTCACACGTTAGAGACACACATTTACCGACTCCGTCAAAAAATTGAGGCTGATCCATCATCTGCGGCAATTTTAGTAACCGATACTGGTGGTTATCGCCTAGCCCCATAAGTGCAGGGCTGCTTCAGTCACCCTTTAACTGATCGCGATGGGTGTGGATCAGGTCGGTCAAATGGTCGGCCACCAGTCTCACCCTTGTGGATGCGAGAAGGTCTGTATGGATGATGAGCCAAATTGACTGACTAACCCCCAATTCAATCTCTATATTCTTCAGGCCTGTGGCTCTTCCTATAATATGAGGTAAGACAGCAAGGCCGAGGCCTGATTGAGCTGCTGCTACCTGCCCTGCAAGGGAGCTTGTGGTAATTGTGGGTGGTTGCCCTCGCAATGTGCGTTCCACCCACTGGGCGGCGGGTAAATGACCATATGCTTCCGCCCACCCGATGAAACTGTCGGTCTCAAACCGGTTATTATTTGAGCCGCTTTCTCGCCTGTCTACATACTCGGCGGCACCATAAAGCCCATATCCTAATGTACCTAACTTTCGAATTGTGACATTACCGCGGTTGGGCCTGACCATGCGAACAGCTAAATCTGCATCTCTTCTGTGTAAATTTACGGTTTTAACATCCGTTGCTACGTCTATTTGTAATTTTGGATGTTGCTTTTTAAGTTTTCCTAAGGATGGAATAATGAGATGGGTCGCCAGATTTTCGGCCGTTGCTAACCGCACTTTTCCAGAGATTATTCCTGCATTTCCTATGGCTTTCGAGCTGAACGCGTGCGCGGCCTGTTCCAACGCTTCGGCTGCGGGAAGTAAGGAGGTGCCATCATCGGTCAGCTGATAACCATTTTGGTGCCGACTAAACAAGGGAACGCCTAAAGAGGCTTCCAATCGATCTATGCGCCGAGATACTGTCGCAACCCCTATCCCCATCATGTTTGCCGCGGCATTTAAAGTGCCGCAGCGTGCAATTGCCAGAAAGATACGCGTATCATCCCAGTGGAGCGCGGAAAGGTCAGCTTTTCCGTTATCGGAATTCAAGTGTTCAAAATTTGCCATATCATACCTGAACGTAAGGGATGCATTATTGGGGTCTGAATAAAGCTATCCCTTAATGGTAAAAGGAAGTCAAATATGAAAAAGCGTATTCTTGGTCAAGGATTTGAAGTCTCGGCGCTGGGTCTTGGATGTATGGGCATGAGCGAGTTTTATGGCCCGCGAGATGATGCGGAGTCCCTTAAAGTACTGGCACGTGCGATGGATCTGGGCGTTGATTTCTTTGATACAGCCGACATGTATGGACCCTATCACAATGAAGAATTGCTAGGCCGTTTCCTCACATCCTCAAACACCAGGCCGAAAATAGCCAGTAAATTTGGTATTGTTCGGGCTCCGGGTGAATATCGGCGCGGGTTAGACAATAGTGCTTCTTACGCTCGGAAATCTTGTGAAGCTTCTTTGCAGCGCTTGGGTGTTGATTATATCGATTTGTATTATATTCACAGGATCGATTCCAATCGTCCGATTGAAGAGGTGATGCAAGAGCTCTCGGCGCTGGTAACAGAAGGTAAAATTGGTCATATTGGATTATGTGAGGTGAGTGCAGAAACCCTGCGCCGGGCTCATGCTATCCATCCAATTACAGCCGTTCAAACGGAATATTCCCTATGGAGCCGCCATGTAGAAGCTGAGATTTTGCCCACATGTAATGAGCTGGGTGTGGGATTTGTACCTTACTCTCCCCTAGGGCGAGGATTTCTCACGGGCACTTTTCAGGAAGGCAATCATTTTGAGGCGGGTGATTTCCGAGCCCATCTGCCAAGATTTTCTCCTGATAATTTGTCGAGGAATCTTTCCCTTGTGGACAGAATAGAGGAACTTGCGAAGGATAAAGGCTGTACGGCAGCGCAAGTAGCCCTTGCCTGGTTATTTGCACGAGGCCCAAATATTGTCCCAATTCCGGGGACTAAGCGCATTCGTTATCTTGAGCAGAATATAGAGGCGCTTGATGTCCAATTAAGTAAAGCGGATTTGGACCGATTAAACAAAGCGGTTGCCACATCCCCTGTTGTTGGGGAGAGATATACAGAGGATGGTATGAAGGGTTTGGACGCTTAAATTCTAGGGCGTTGGTTACGAAGGCTTCTCCGCAGGGTGGAGCCTTTTCGTTTGAGGTGGGTTTAGAGAATATTTTTGGTCTTTTGCTCTCAGGTTCTTAATCCTGCGATAAAAACTGGACCGAGAAAGGCCAATTGTTTTGGCAACCGCAGCCCCTGTTCGTGGGTTTCCGTCTTTATCTTTCGTTGCCAGTAACTCAAGGCCTTTTATTATCATATCATCTGGGACTTTTTCTTTTGGTCCTGATCGCTTTATGCCAACCCTTGTCGCATCAAAGCCCTGTCTGGTGCGTTCACGCATTAGATCTCTTTCAAGTTCTGCAAATGCATCGATGACAAGTCGGTAAGTTTTATTGATTGCCCCGTCAGAATCCTCTATGCGGTCGGAAATCGACTGAAAACCAATATTCTGGTTGTTCAGATCTTCAAGGAAACTCACAAGTTCAATTGTTCGCAAACCCAAACGGTCAAGCTTTACAACCATAAGAACATCACCGGCGCTCATTGAACGGAGAGCTTTTTCCAGTTCCGGTTTTATCGTTGTTACAGCTGAAATTTTCTCATGGAAAACTCTGTCACACCCTGCCGCATACAAGTCTTTGACTTGAGTATCAAGGTCTTGGTTTTCAGTTGAAACTCTTGCGTAACCAACCTTCATAGGGATTGTCCTGTATTGAAAACAACAAACATCAATTATAATACAACCTCATATCGAGTCCTATGAGGGGGTGAACCATTATTTATATGAAAACGATTGTAATTTAGCTATTACGGCGCAGGACGCTTCCAGCCAAGTAGAGGCTCCCTGCGATGAGGAGGCGGCAGGGTCGTTTTGATAAATGAGGTATGAGTATATCCACAGCATCCTCCACGTTAGGTGCGGGGATACAATCGATACCGGCCGCACAACCCATGGCACTAAGGTCAGCGGCGCTGGTGGCAGCCGCTTGTCCCTCAATCGGGATGGTTATGCCTTTGTCTGTAACAGGTTCTAATTTTCTGAAAAAAGAAACCTGATCTTTGGTATTGAGCATACCGCAAATAAGAAAAGTCGGTTTGGGATCGTCTTCATCAAAGCGCTGGAAGCTGGAGGCAATCTGAGCGCCCGCAGCTTCATTATGGCCGCCATCAAGCCAAAGTTCCACGCCATCAGGCAGTCGTTGGGCGAGCGGTCCTTTTACCAATCGTTGAAGGCGCGCTGGCCAAATAACATTTTGAAGACCTTGTTTTATATGGTCATTCTTTAGCTCGAAACCCGGTAGCTTTTTCAGGCAAGCAATGGCTGTGGCTGCATTGGCAATTTGATGATCGCCCAATAGAGCAGGGCGCAGATAAGTGTGCGTCCCTTCTTCATCCCTATATTCCCACCGGTTTGTACCTGTAATTGAAAGATGCCAATCCAACCCATTCTGGAAAGTTGGGGCCCCGATTTGTGTCGCTTGATCAAGAAGGGTCTTTATAACGATTTCAGATTGGGGGCCGATGACAGCGGGGACTCCCTTTTTCATTATACCTGCTTTTTCAAAAGCAATTCCGGCAAGGTCTGACCCTAGATATTGTTCGTGGTCGTGGGAGATGGGAGTTAAGGCTGTGAGGGCTGGCTTATCGACCACATTAGTAGCATCTAACCGCCCGCCGAGACCTGTTTCCAATAACAGATAATCTGCTGGGGTATCGGCAAAAGCCTTCAGGGCTGCGGCAGTTGTGACCTCAAAATAAGTAATGGCCGACGCCCCGTTCACAGTCTCACAATGAGTGAGTAAGTCGGATAGTTTCGCTTCCGGAATAACTTCACCAGCAAGGACAATACGTTCGGCAAAACGGACGAGATGGGGGGATGTATAAACATGGACCTTTTTTCCAGCCGCTTCCAAAATTGAGCGTAGGAAGGCAAGCAAAGAGCCCTTACCATTGGTTCCTGCCACATGTATGACCGGTGGGAGATTCTGTTCCGGATGTCCAAGTTTTTCGAGGATATCCGTCATGCGATCCAGGGATAAGTCGATTATCTTAGGATGGAGCGCCATTAAGCGCTCCAGTATCACATCACTTTGCCGTTCGGACATACGGTCAAACTTTCACTTTTACTCAGTTGCTGGTTTTTCTGCCGTGTCTGTTTCTGTCTTTTTTGCAAAATCAGGTGTAACAATTTCGGCTTTTTTCTGGTTTGCAATCAGGTCAATTATTCGGGCAAGGGTTTCCTTCAAGCTTTGGCGGTGAACCACCATATCAAGCATGCCTTTTTCAAGGAGGAATTCAGCGCGTTGGAATCCTTCAGGGAGTTTTTCCCGAATTGTCTCCTCAATCACACGAGGGCCAGCAAAACAAATTAGGGCGCCGGGTTCTGAAATCTGGAAATCCCCAAGCATAGCGTAAGAGGCTGTAACGCCACCTGTTGTTGGGTCCGTAAGGACCACGATGAACGGAAGTTTAGCTTCTTTTAGCCGTTGAACAGCCACCGTTGTGCGGGGCATTTGCATCAAGGACAAAATGCCTTCCTGCATACGTGCGCCACCGGCGGCGGTGAACAGAATAAGGGGTGCTTTTTGCAATATTGCCAGTTTGGAGGCAGCGATAATAGCCTCACCCACTGCCATGCCAAGCGATCCGCCCATAAAATTGAAGTTCTGAACACCCACAACTGCCGACGTCGCGCCGATAGAGCCATGGGCGACGAGCATGGCATCTTTGTCTTTTGTTTTGTTCCGGGCAGCCTTCAAGCGATCCGTATATTTCTGCGTATCGCGGAATTTAAGGGGATCCACCTGCACTTCTGGTAGTTCAATAACGTCGTATTTGCCTTCATCAAAAAGCATCTCAAATCGTTCGGTTGGCCCAAGGCGCATGTGATGGTCGCAGTGAACACACACTTTAAGATTTGTGGCAAGCTCACTATGAAAGAGCATTTGCGAGCATTCAGGGCACTTTATCCACAAATTGTCCGGTGTGTCCTTGGCGTCCGTCAATTTAATACCGAACTTGGGAAGGATTTTGTTTGTCAGCCAATTCATCGCGAGAGTTCCGTTATTTCTTTGTGACGCTGCGAATGCCAGCGGAGAGTTCTGTTGCAAGAGCAAGAGCAGCTTGAACTGCTGCTTGCTTGTCATTACCTGAAGCTACTTGTTCGATCAATGCAGTCCCGACCACGGCGCCATCTGCAATGGCTGCAATTTCAGCGGCTTGGTCACCTGTTCGAATACCAAACCCTACAGCGATTGGTATATCGGTTGCGCGTTTGATGCGCTCAAGAGATTTAGAAACATCAGCAGCTTCGGGTGCGGCAGCTCCCGTCGTTCCGGCGATTGATACATAATAAAGAAAACCTGAAGTATTCTTCAAAATGGTTTGCAATCGTGCATCATCGGTTGTGGGTGTTGCCAAGCGAATGAAGTTTATCCCGGCTTTCATAGCGGGAATACACAGCTCGTCATCTTCCTCAGTGGGCAAATCCACAATAATCAATCCGTCAATGCCAGCGTCTTTGGCATCGGTAAGAAATTTCGCAACGCCATATGAATAGATAGGGTTGAAATAACCCATTAAAACGATGGGCGTCTCGTCATTTGTTTCCCGAAAATCACGGATTAACTGCAATGTTGATTTTAAGGTAGTGCCAGATGCCAAGGCACGCAATCCCGCCTGTTGAATAGCGGGGCCATCAGCCATAGGATCGGTAAAGGGCATGCCCACTTCAATAATATCAGCGCCAGCGCCCGGTAAGCCCTTGATGAGCTGGAGAGCAGTCTCGTGATCCGGGTCCCCTGCCATAACGAAGGTGACAAAAGCCGCTCGGCCTTCTTGTTTTAAAGCCGCAAATCGACGGTCAATACGGGTTTCAATCACAATTTAACTCCCAGTGCGTCTGCGACAGTAAAGATATCCTTGTCTCCGCGACCGGAGAGATTGACCACAATTACATGATCTTTTGGCAATTTTGGGGCAAGCTTTTCCAAATAGGCTAAAGCATGGCTGGATTCAAGCGCTGGGATAATGCCTTCTAACTTGCAACAAAGCTGGAAAGCTTCCAGCGCTTCATTGTCCGTGGCGTTCACATAATTTACGCGACCCACATCGTTAAGCCACGCATGTTCTGGCCCAATACCGGGATAGTCTAGTCCGGCTGAGATAGAATGGGCTTCAATAATCTGGCCATCGTCATCTTGCAGCAAATAAGTGCGGTTGCCGTGCAGAACGCCCGGGCGCCCGCCTTTTAAAGAGGCCGCATGTTTATCCGTATCAATGCCATGACCGGCAGCTTCGACACCAATGATGTCTACATTTTCATCATCAAGGAAGGGATGGAACAAGCCCATGGCATTTGATCCGCCACCGATACAGGCAAGTAAGGTATCGGGAAGACGGCCTTCGGCGTCCATAATCTGGCGGCGTACTTCTTCACCTATTACGTTTTGGAAATCGCGCACCAAAGTCGGATAGGGATGGGGGCCTGCGACTGTGCCTATGATGTAAAAAGTATCTTCCACATTGGTTACCCAATCACGCAAGGCTTCGTTCATGGCATCTTTCAAGGTACGAGACCCTGATTTTACAGAGATAACTTCAGCACCCAGTAATTTCATGCGGAAAACATTGGGTGCCTGACGCTCAATATCAGTCTCACCCATATAAATGGTGCAAGGAAGACCAAAGCGCGCTGCAACAGTTGCCGTGGCAACACCATGCTGACCCGCTCCTGTCTCGGCAATAATACGTTTTTTACCCATGCGCAGGGCCAATAGTATCTGGCCCATGCAATTGTTGATTTTATGGGCGCCCGTGTGGTTCAGGTCTTCCCGCTTCAGGTAAATCTTTGCGCCGCCAAAATGTTCAGTCAGGCGTTCAGCAAAATAGAGAGGGCTTTCCCGCCCCACATAATGTTTGAGCAGATTTTTTAGCTGTGCTGCAAATTCAGGGTCTTGTTTGGAGCTTTCATAAGCTTCGTCCAATTCCAGAATAAGCGGCATCAGGGTTTCAGCAACGAACTGCCCACCGAAAATACCAAAATGGCCTGTATCGTCAGGCCCGGCCCGGTATGTATTTAATTGCGTCATAGCTTAACCGTTCTTAAAAATCTCAATATTCAAATAGTGCGAACTGACGCCAAAAATTGCGAAATTGCCGCGGGGTCTTTTACCCCTGGCTTCACTTCAACGCCAGAAGAGGTATCCACGCAAGGAGCACCACTAATGGAGACAGCTTTTATTACATTCGTTGCATCCAGCCCACCAGCCAACATCCAAGGCAGTGAAGGCGTAACATTTGCCAGCATTCGCCAGTCAAATACAAGCCCATTTCCACCCGGTAATGCATTCTCCATGTTTTTAGGGGCTTTTGCATCAAACAGCAACATGTCTGCAGCCCCAACATAGGAATTTGCATTTTCTATATCAATTTTTTCTGCAATTTTAATGGCCTTCATCACAGGTAGATTGAAAGTCTTTTTAATGTCTCTAACCCGATCAACGCTCTCACTTCCATGAAGTTGTATCAAATCCAACCGAACGACCTTTAATACGTCCCTGATCAGAGTGTCATCAGGATCAACAAAGAGCCCAACAATTTTAACTGTATCTGGAACATTTTCTGTGAGCTCAGCCGCCTGTGCCGGTGTGACTGCACGTGGGCTTTTAGCAAAAAACACCATCCCAATATAATCGGCGTTACCTTCAACCGCAGCTTTTACGGAGATGGCATCATTGAGGCCACAGATTTTAGCATGAACGCGAGTCATTGGTTTAGATCTTTTGCAATATTTGAGACGGCTTCTGCCGGATCAGCAGCGCCGGTAATGGGGCGACCGATGACCAGATAGTCGGCGCCCTCATTGAGGGCTTCAAGGGGTGTTTTTACCCGTTTCTGATCTCCATGGTCGCTGCCAACGGGGCGAATCCCCGGAACAACCAATTTAAAATCAGGTCCGCATTGCGCCCGCAATGCTGAAATTTCAAGAGGACTGCATATGACGCCATCCGCACCATTTTCTTGGGCAAGGGCGGCCAATCTTAGAACCTGGCTCGCGGTATCGCTCTCTACGCCGGTTTCCAATAAATCGGCATTATCCATACTGGTCAGAACGGTGACAGCTAATATCCAAGGGCGGTTCACCCCAAATTCTGCAGATGCATCACTTGCAGCTTTGATCATATCAGCTCCGCCACTGCCATGAATAGTCAACATATTAGGCGCGACAGAATTAGCTGCCGCGCGAACAGCGCCTGCAACCGTATTGGGAATGTCATGGAACTTTAAATCAAGGAATAGAGGCGTATCCGAGCCGACTACATCAAGAATTCCTTGCGGCCCAAAGTTGGTAAAAAACTCTTTTCCAAGCTTTATGCCACCAGTATGAGGGGCAATGGCAGCACCAACTGTCTTGGCAATACCAAGATCATTTTTGTCAATTGCTGTAAATATTGGGTTTGCTGGTTGCTTACGCATAAGGCCTCTATTCGATAAACAGGGCAGGGCCCTATGGATTCAGGTGGATAATAGTCAATTTTACATGAAAGGAAAGAGATAGAAGGGGCAAATACAAGATTTTACGATTATGAAGGTTTCGGCCACTTTACGGTTTTTTGAGTTTCTATATACGCATCCAATTTGTCAAAAAGTCGATCTGAAAAAGGAGTGTCTAACAAATCAAAGCTTTTAAAGCGATCCATTCTGAAATTTCTGAAGTCTTGCCGAAGTTCGCACCATGCCACAAGGAGCTGAATACTTTCAAAGAAAACAACAAGAAGAGGACATATAACCCGCGTTGTTATAATCCCTGTTGGCGTTTGATAGCATGTCTTCGCTTTTCGTTGATTACGAATGGCGCTTCTTACATTTGGCATGGACACTTGAATTTTTATAGGGTCCTGTACCTGTGGGATGACTTGGCGGGCCGAATGCATCAGCCGTCGCCTGTCTGGTGGAAGCACAGCTTCGATTTTACTTAACACATTTTCAGAAGCGCGGCTTATATGAAGATCCCCATTATATTTGACCCATTGAATGCCCAACATGACAGCGTCAATTTCTTCTTCTGAGAACATCATGGGCGGCATATCAAAACCCTGATCAAGGATGTAGCCCATACCGGCCTCCCCACGAATAGGAACTCGATTTGCCATCAAGTCTTGAATGTCCCGATAAACCGTTCTGGTGGATACCTCTAATTCCTGCGCAATTTCCAGCGCTGTCACGACGGACTTCTTGCGTTGCAACATCTGAATAACTTGAAAGAGTCTCTCTGCTCGCCTCATCAATGTTCTCTTTTCGTTTTCCTGACACTCTACTGACAGTATGCTGTCAGTAGGGGGGTGATATCAAGGGTTATTGCAAAATGAATATAAGGATTAATGCCATGACACCCTCTATCACCATCCACCAGTTCCCTGCGGTTCTTGGCATGCAGCCAAGCTCGTTTGGACTTAAATTGGAAACATGGCTTCGTATGTGTGGTCAAGAACATGACGTTTCCACTTCTGTTCGTGACTTAGGGCCAAAAGGGAAAGTCCCTTTTGCCAACATTGATGGAGAGGTCATGGGGGATAGCGAGCTGATCATCAAACATCTATCAAAATCCAGGCGTAAATGCCTTGAGGTGGATCTTGATGCACGTCAGCGTGCAAAAGGAATTCTTATTCGCCGTTTGGTGGAGGAACATTTATATTTTGTTCTGGTTTATTCCCGTTGGGTGGACCCGGATGGGTGGCGGGGCTTCCAGCCCTTATTCTTTGGGCCTGCACCGGCCCTTGTTCGGGGCTTTATCTCCAAAAAGATACGGAAAAAAGTAGTTGCCTCATTAGCCGGGCAGGGAATTGCACGTCACACGCCTGAGCAGGTGTATGAAAAAGGCAGAGTTGATTTCCTGGCTTTGTCCACATTGCTTGGGGATCGAATGCATTTTCTCGGGGAGGGACCAACCCAAACAGATGCAAGTGCCTATGGTCTGCTGGCGAATTTGCACTATTCCCCAATTCAAGGCCCTCTCCAGGAAATGTTGAAAAAGCATAAAAACCTGATTGAGTTCGTCGAGAGAATAAAAGGTGAATATTGGCCCAACTCTGAACTAGGTGGGGGAGACGAAGAGAAGTTTGCTTTAGCGTAAACAATTGTTCCTTGACTGATTAGGACGCCTGCCCTATTTTTGATAAATAGGACGGCCGTCCTAATAAATGCTTGTTGCAAAGGAGCGTATTGGTGAGCCGTAAATCGACACGAGATCATATTGTTGAATCTGCGGATCAGCTTTTCTATCAACAAGGGTTTGATCACACTTCTTTTGCGGATATTGCCAGCGTGGTGAAAATATCGCGCGGAAACTTCTACTATCACTTTAAATCCAAGGATGAAATTCTGGATGCTGTGATTAATTTGCGCATAGCAGATACAACCAAAATGTTGGGTTTGTGGGATGAAAAGAGCGCAACACCGGCGGATCGCATAAGGAGTTTCATTGATATTTTGGTGACCAATCGGGCCGATATTAAACAATATGGATGCCCCGTAGGTACACTGGTCAGTGAGCTTGCCAAACTTGACCATGTTGCAAAAGCTGATGCAAGTAAGGTCTTTTCACTGTTTCGCGGGTGGTTACGTCGGCAGTTTCTTCAGTTGGGTTGCAGAGAAGATGCTGATGCGTTGGCAATGCACCTTTTAGCGCGAAGCCAGGGAGTTGCGACGATGGTCGCTGCTTTTCAAGACGACGCTTTCATCCATAGTGAGGTAAAGCAAATGAATGATTGGCTGGATAAGGTTTCTAAAGTGCCTGCTTAGCTCGACCTAAAAGCCTCAAAATTCAAGAAAGAAAAAATATCATGTTTATTATACTCCTTAAATTTTCTGAGAATAAATCCCAAGCAAGCCAATTGATGGAAAGACATAAGGAATGGATTAAACGCGGTTTTGATGAGGGTGTATTTCTTGTGGTCGGTAGTCTTAAGCCAGATTTAGGCGGGGGAATAATGGCCCATAATACATCAATGGAGGACCTGCAAAGCCGCGTGGCAGATGATCCGTTTGTTGCAGAAAATGTCGTGATTGCAGAGATTTTGGAAATCTCTCCAGCGAGAGTCGATGACAGATTAAGCTTCTTATTGAACTAGGTTTTCTATTTTGCAAACTATAAACATGGGGGCTTAGATATATGAGCACAGCTTTTTTTGGTCCAGAGGGCAAGCCCCGATGTGGGTGGAGTGGTGGCGCACCAGAATTCCTGGACTACCACGACACTCAGTGGGGGTTTCCGGTTAAGGACGACTTCCGTTTGTTCGAGATCCTATGCCTTGAGAGTTTTCAGTCCGGCTTGAGTTGGCGCACCATTTTGGCAAAGCGTGAAAATTTCCGAACCGCTTTTTGTCATTTTGATTTTGACCAAATAGCAAAATTTGACGATCAAGATCGGGATCGTTTGCTAAAGGATGCCGGAATTGTCCGTCATCGAGGAAAAATTGAAGCGGTTATCAATAACGCAAAAAGAGCACAGGAGCTGGTGGCGAGTGCAGGATCTCTCGCCGCCTTTTTCTGGCGGTATGAAGTGGATGCAAAGCATCTAGGAAAACCGCAGTCTGTTTCAACTTCCGAGCAATCGGTTGCTTTAGCAAAAGACCTTAAAAAGTTGGGTTGGAAATTTGTCGGCCCCACCACAGTATATGCCTTTATGCAAGCCATGGGTTTGATCAATGATCATGTTGAAGACTGTGTGATCCGCACAGAAGTGGAACAGGCGCGGGCCTGCTTCAAGAAACCTGATTAAAAACTGAATTCAGGCTGCGTTTGACTTGCTTTGATTGCTGAGGGCGGGGACGTTAGTGTTGACCTGCTCAACAGATACTCTTGCTGTCTCCAACTCACGGGACAAGCGAGTGACCTCCCCTTGAAGTTTTGCAATTTCGCGTTTTCCCTGACGAGTCTCACTGCGTGCTTTTGCGACAGATATGCTTGCTCTAACCGCGCCTAAAAGGACGCCTAAAAAGGCTCCGGCTAGAATCAAGGCAAAAAGCGGCACTTGCATTTCAAACGGAAGGGGGAAGAAGGAAAAAGAAACATCTCCCTTATTGCCCATACTCAAAATGACAATTGTCACGCCTAATATTGCTAAAAAGGCCCAGGAAAAAATTTTCAACACTTGTCCTTTGACTTAAGAGGAAAGAGGCCCTTATTTTTCAATAGGGGTGTTTAACCGTTCTCTTAATTTTTTACCACATTTGAAATAAGGAACATATTTTTTCTCAACTTGAACCGCTTCTCCGGTTTTAGGATTTCGGCCAACTCGTGCCGAACGCTCCTTGGTGGAAAATGCTCCAAAACCTCTAAGCTCGACCCGGTCCCCCCGTGCCATTGCATCGGAAATTTCGTTGAAAATTGTTGTTACGATATTTTGTACATCGCTCCGGTACAGATCTTTGTGCTTTTCTGCAAGAAGATCAATTAGCTCCGATTTTATCATTCTATGACGCCCTTAATTCTAAAGAGACTGATGTAATCTTGATTATTATATATAATTTTATCTAGTTAGGGTGCCAAAGGGAGACCAGTCCGTCAAGTGTAAGTCTTTCAGATATAACGCTTTTCCCTAAACTTGCTTGAAAAAGGTGCTCTAGAAGCCCTTTTGGCTCACTATAATTTACGGTAACGAGGGGCAAAGATCCCGGAATCTCTCTCTCTGATTCCAGCCAAGAGCGGGCTTCTAATAGGCCGCCCAGTTCATCCACAAGTCCAACTTTCACAGCGGATAATCCGATCAGAACACCACCATTTGCCAAAGCCGCGGCCTCATCATATGAAATGGGACGGCGTTTTGCCACAAGATCGACAAACCAATCATGGGTTTGAGTGACCATGTCTTGCAGGTTTTTCCGCCCTGCCTCAGTTATGGGTTTGAACGGAGAGGGTTCGCCCTTTAACACGCCCGACGTAATGGCGCTCGCTGTCACGCCGACTTTTTCCATTAAGCCGGAAAACTCTGTAAGTTGGACGATAACGCCAATTGATCCTGTGATGGAACTCTCTCCGGCGAAAATCCGGTCTCCTGCCAAGGCTGTTAAATAACCGCCAGAGGCGCCAATGGTTCCGATAACAGCGACAACGGGCTTTTTAGCGGCAACTCGGCGCAAGGACTTATATAGTCTCTCGCTGCCATAGGTTGATCCACCCGGGCTGTTTATGTAGATGATTACGGCTTTTACATTATCGTTTTTCAGGAGGCCTTCAATGGCCGATTGTCGGAGTTCATCCTCCACAATCACATTGGCAACATCTAACCTTGCAATATGTTCTTCATCACTAGGTTCGTCAAAGTCTGAAAATAAGACAACGCCGGCAACGATGACGGCGACTAAAGCAAGAAGTCGCCAAAAAAACAGGCGCCGCTTTAAACGGCGCCTGTCTATATTTGCATCAGTATCAATGGACATGTTGTCCCTTTTTGCAGTTAAACATGTTCATCTCCGATACGATTCTTACTCTTCGTCACCTTCGTTGGCTTTGCGCATAGCAGCACCAAGAATATCTCCGAGGGAAGCGCCAGCGTCAGAAGATCCGTATTGAGCAACGGCTTCTTTTTCTTCAGCAACTTCTTTCGCTTTGATGGAAAGAGTGATTTTGCGTGTTTTGTTGTCGATTGTCATGATACGTGCATCAAGCTTGTCGCCAGCCGCGAAGCGGTCTGGACGCTGCTCAGCGCGATCCCGTGCCAATTCAGCTTTACGGATAAAGCCGACAACACCTTCAGAAATCTCAACGTCGAGACCAGCATCCTGAATTGCAGTTACAGTACATGTAACAATTGACCCTTTTTTCAGCTCAGCTGAGCCTGCAAATGGATCTTCAGATGTTTGCTTGATACCAAGGCTGATACGTTCTTTTTCGATGTCGATGTCCAGAACTTTGGCTGTAACTTCGTCACCTTTTTTGTAGGCTTGGATCGCTTTTTCGCCAGGCTCGTTCCAGTCGATATCTGACATGTGAACCATGCCGTCAACATCGCTTTCAAGACCAATAAACAGACCAAATTCAGTGATGTTCTTAACTTCACCTGTGATTGTGCTGCCAACTGGAATAGTTTCTGCGAAATCTTTCCATGGATTTTCAAGGCACTGTTTCAGACCAAGGCTGATACGGCGACGATCTGAATCTACTTCAAGAACCATGACTTCTACTTCCTGAGAGGTAGAAACGATTTTACCTGGGTGTACGTTCTTCTTAGTCCAGCTCATTTCTGAAACATGGACAAGACCTTCAACACCTGGCTCCAATTCAACAAAAGCACCATAGTCAGTGATATTTGTAACCCGACCTGTGAATTTGCTCTGAAGTGGGTATTTCACTTCAAGTTTATCCCATGGATCAGTCAGAAGCTGTTTCATGCCAAGGCTGATGCGCTGAGTATCTTTATTCAGACGGATAACCTGTACTTTAACAGTTTCGCCGATTGTCAGTACTTCAGATGGGTGGTTTACACGGCGCCATGCAATGTCAGTAACATGCAATAGACCGTCTACGCCGCCAAGATCAACGAATGCACCGTAATCAGTGATATTCTTGACCACACCTTCAAGTGTCTGGCCTTCTTCCAATGTTCCAATAAGCTCTGCACGGGCTTCCGCACGGCTTTCTTCAAGAACAGCACGACGTGATACAACAATGTTGCCCCGGCGACGGTCCATTTTAAGGATTTGGAATGGCTGTGGAATACCTTTAAGAGGAGCAATGTCGCGCACTGGGCGAACATCAACCTGACTACCAGGCAAGAATGCAACAGCGCCGGATAGGTCAACAGTGAAACCACCTTTGACGCGACCGAAAATAACACCATCAACACGCTCGTTAGCATCGAAAGCAACCTGAAGTTTTTCCCAAGCTTCTTCACGGCGGGCTTTGTCGCGGGAAAGAACCGCTTCGCCAGCTGAATTTTCAATGCGTTCAAGGAATACTTCTACAGCATCACCAATTTTCAGGTCAGAATCTTGACCAGGCATTGCGAATTCCTTCAAAGGAATGCGGCCTTCGGATTTTAGTCCAACATCGATGATAGCAAGGTCTTTTTCAATGTTGATGACGGTTCCTTTAATAACCGTTCCTTCGAGGCTATCGTTAGCACCGTAGGATTCTTCAAGCATTGCGGCAAAATCTTCAAAAGCCGGCATGCCTTCTTCGGCAGCAGTAGTGTTCGACATATTTTGATTTCCTTTAACAATCCAGTATCAGGCCAAACCGGTTTCCCGGCGGATCAATGGCCACTTGTTTTCCAGTTATCAATGCGCACGCTTGGAAAACGCGTTAAATTTTGCCCCTGCGTGGGCGGGGCGATAATTGACAAAGTTCAATGAGATTTATGTCGGCAGATGCTTTTCAATAATCTCATATGCAACGTCAAGTGCAGTCTCTATATCTAATTTTGTCGTATCAAGCAAGTGCGCGTCTTCAGCTTTTGCAAGAGGGGCAGAGATGCGACCTTGATCTCGGGCATCCCGTTCCTTTAAATCAGACAAAACCTGATCCAGTGTGACGCTTTCTCCTTTTGCCGCAAGTTCATCAAATCGGCGTTTGGCGCGGACTTCTGCACTGGCTGTGACAAAGAGTTTTACCTCTGCCTCCGGGCAGACAACAGTCCCAATATCCCGACCATCCAACACCGCACCAGGGCTGTGTTTTGCAACGTCTCGCTGATAATCCAGAAGGGCCGCGCGCACCCCTTGATTCGCGGCGACAATTGAAGCGGCGTTGCCTACATGCTCTAATCTAAGCTCAGGGTCGACAAGGGAAATATCGGCGACATTTTTTGCCGCAATAATGGCTAGATCTTCCACGGTCGGGTCTTGATTTTTTTGCAATAAAGATAAGCCAACAGCACGATATAGTGCCCCTGTATCGAGATATTGAAAACCATATTTTTCAGCGATTCGCCGGGCGAGTGTCCCTTTACCCGCGGCAACAGGGCCGTCTACTGCAATAATCATGTCTCAGCCTTTTTACCAATTTGGGCACCAAGTCCGTTCATCAATTGAGTGAAGCCTGGAAAACTCGTTTCCATTACGGATCCATCATCGACGGTCACAGGCTCCTGCGATACCATCCCTAGAACAAGAAAGGACATGGCAATGCGATGATCAAGTTCGGTTGCCACAGTCGCGCCGCCTTTTGGGGGAACCGCGCGACCGTGAATGATAATCCCGTCTTCCAACTCTTCCAATTCGACACCGCAAGCTTTCAGGCCTTCCGCCATAACAGAAATCCGGTCACTTTCCTTAACGCGAAGCTCCTTCAGCCCCCGCATGGTTGTTGTGCCGGTAGCCATACTTGCAGCAACAAACAGCACAGGATATTCGTCGATCATTGAAATGGCGCGGGAGGGAGGGACTTCAATCCCTTTCAGAAGGCCGCCCTTAATTTGCACATCGCCTACTTGTTCCCCTGCTTGCAAACGCACATTGGTAATTTCGATATGGGCTCCCATTTCACCCAGTGTCTCGAAAATCCCGTCGCGAAGCGGGTTCAGTCCAACATTTTCGATGGTAACGTCTGATCCGGGTATAATCGCGGCAGCAACGGCAATAAAGGCAGCAGAAGAAGGATCGCCCGGAACTATAACATCAGCGGCCCGTAATTCTTGCTGACCTTCTAATGAGATAACTCGACTGCCATCATTCTTGAGCTCAACATCGACGCGCGCCCCAAAATGACGGAGCATATTTTCCGTATGATCCCGCGTCGGTTTCGGCTCCGTCACTGTCGTTGTACCGGCCGTATCCATTCCCGCTAGCAAAATGCAGGATTTCACTTGTGCAGAGGCCACGGGCAAGACGTAGGAAATGGGCATAAGGTCTCGCCCGGTCAGGGCAAGAGGGAAGCGATCTTCGCTGCGGGACGTAATCTCGGCTCCCATCTGGCGAAGAGGATTTGCAACTCGGCCCATAGGTCTTTTATGCAAAGACGCATCACCACTAAAAAAAGTAGTGAAAGGGGCATTTGCAACCAATCCCATTAACAAGCGTGCAGCGGTACCGGAATTTCCCATCTCCAGCACATTTTTAGGTTCTTGAAGCGCGCCGACACCGACGCCCTCAATATGCCAAGTGCCGGATTCTGATCGGGTGATTCGCGCACCAAGCTGCCGCATGGCCTCAGCAGTGCACAGAACATCTTCCCCTTCAAGCAAGCCTGTGACAGTTGTCGTTCCTAGCGCAAGCGTACCCAAGATGAGGGAGCGATGTGACATGGATTTGTCACCGGGAACGGTCATCGTACCGGTCAGTACGTCACTTTTATAAGACGTTACTGGTATAGAATTATTGAATGATATGGTCATAAGCTCAAAATTGATCCCGCATGCACCATGCGATTAAGCGATCGATGTGGGGTTGAAAACAATAGGTGTTTTTAGCAACCTTTTTACCAAATGTCATATTTTCCTGTGTCTAAATTGAAAGAAACTTTTGACAGCGCGGCCTTATTCTGGCACTTGAGCAAAAATTAGTTTGGAAATTTCACCTATAAAACTGTGTAAGAGGATATAATGGCAAAACCGGAATGGGGCGATAAGCACCTTTGTAATTCCTGTAGCAAACCGTTTTACGACATGAAGCGCAAGCCGATTATATGTCCTGTATGCGGTGTTGAACATGTTCCTGAGAAACTTCTCAAATCCCGTAAAATCTCATCAGCAAAATCGGCTCCTGTGAAACCAGTTGTACCGACTAATGAGGATGCGACTGAGGATGACGAAGAGCATGAAAATGTTGGAACATCTGTTGAGACAGATGATGACGGCGATGATGAAGATATCTCTTCTGTTGTTACCAACAAACCAACTATCGAAGACCGCTAAGTAAGGCGCTTTGAAAAAAAGAGTCTGGATAAGTGAAAAACATCACTTTTTGACTTGAACTTGAAATCGCTTCGGAATAAGTTGCCGACGCATTGACGATGTACGCATCGTCAAACTGTGGGGCCATAGCTCAGTTGGGAGAGCGCTTGGATGGCATTCAAGAGGTCGTCGGTTCGATCCCGTCTGGCTCCACCAAAATTCTAAAAAGCCTCGGCAGAAATGCCGGGGCTTTTTTTGTTTCAAGCTGCACAAACGGATTTTGCAGGATTTTCCTGCCCTTCGTGTCGATAATTTAAGCTTGAGGCGCAAGTTCGAGCTAAGCCGTCTTTTTAGGTGCTTTTTTGGTCGTCAACCATGTGTAAATAACGCCGGCCAGTAGTCCAAAGAAATGGCCTTCGAAGGAGACATAACTTCTAATCGGAAGTAAGCCCCAAAGAATACCTCCGTATAAAAGAACGGTAACGAGGGCAATGAGCATGGAGGATAAACTACGCATTATAGCGGCGCGGGTAATCAAGGCACCAAAATATCCAAAGATAAGGCCGCTGGCGCCGATATGATAGGAGCCCCGGGCAAAGAGCCATACCAATAAACCTGAAAAAAGCACGATACCAATCGTTGTCATCCAGAAACGTTTATGGCCCGATGTCAGGAGGAGCGAGCCTAACACGAGCAAAGGAGCCGTATTGGATAGAGCATGCCAAAGGCTGCCATGGATAAAGGGTGAGAGAGGGATACCTATCAATCCACTCGTTGTTCTTGGAAGTATACCCCAACTGCCTAAAGAATGGCCGCTAAGAAGGTTGATAATTTCTACAAACCAAATCAGCACAAGCAAGATAAGAACAGGTCTAAATTTTTCGCCCAGATATTTCATTTCGTACCTTCAATGGTCTTTATCCCCGGAGGATAAACAGCGCATTAGCATCAACATCTGTGCTTCCGGTAGGGGATGTAATCGTTTCGCCTGTCTCGCGAGATCGATAGGCGATTGGAACCCCTTTATCTGCACTGACAGAGGCTGTAACAATCTCGGCCCAAGTGCCTTTAATGGTACCTTCTTCGACAACAATACTTTCGTCTGCTGCTGTGAATAGATTTTCGAGAATTGGAATGGTTCCTGGATTTAGCAACCCCCCAATTATCATCTCTGGATAGGCACGAATTGGTCGGAGGACTAAGGAAGCCCCTGACATTTCAAGGCGAGACCGATTGTCATTGTCGACGCATTCAACAACAAGGCTTGCCGTCGATCCCATTTCTCGGATCCGGTTGACAATGTCATAAGCATGACCGTCGGACGATTTATCATTTTCATCCCAAGCCAGCAAGATGACGGTATCTGCGTTGCTGACACCTGCTTGATTTAAATATGTCGGATCAGATCCGCGGCCATTGACGAATTTGACGCCATGTTGTTGGAGAGCATAGGGAAAGTCTGTTCCAAAGCTATTGGTGATCAGGACGATTTCTTGATCTGATGTTTCTTGGTTGCGCTGGAATTCGGTGATCAAACGCAGTAGATGCGTTTCACTGTCGTTTTTTGATCCAATGATCACAATATGGTTTTTCATTCTATTATAACTCCAATGACCGGCTTTTTTCGCTTCTCGCTGATTTGATCGGAAATCAAGAAAATCTCCAGCGATTTTCCCCAACACAAAGATACCACCTAGAAAAATGAGCAAGGCCGTAGCCAGTCTGCCCAAGTCCGATTGCACGGAAAAATCCCCATATCCAACAGTGGTGATAGAGACAAGGGTGAGCCATAAACTGTCTCGAAACGATAGCGCTTCAAACGCCATCATTGCCGCTGTATGAAGAATGATTATCAAGGTTAAATAGAAGAGGGTGGCTGACACTTCTCGCAATAAATATTGCTGGGTTTTCCCAGACAGATAGAGTTTTTGATTGGCTCTTCGGCGCAAGCTTCGCAATTTTCGAAGCCTGTGGGAAATGATCGCTACCATAAACAGATTACTTTCTATTGTGTAATTTTAGCCTGCTGGCATTAATTCCTCAATTTTATACAGAGGAAGGTAGCTGATGAAATAGACATCTGTTTTTCCGCCGCTAAAAACAAATGCTTCGATGGCTGCTAATCGATCTTTACTCGTCAGGCGAAAATAATCACAAGGGGTTTCATCATTGGAGACAGTCTTCTTTGTTGACACAGAAAGCGGATCTTTGTCGAGCCAATAAACTTCCATGGCTTGATCTTCGACATATTGATCCGCAAGCCAGGGGGTGTCTTGACGGGAACCAACTTCGATAAGATAGTCACGCTCTGGAGCAAAAAGCTCAGCAAATTGATCGATATTGATCATTTCTTCCACATGAGGCTGATCGGCACTATAGGCGAAGGCCAACCGGTCGGTCCCGGTCTCTCCATCAACCCACATAATAAGGGCGCGGCCTTCGGTTGTGTTTCCAAGATGGAACATACGACGTTCAAACCCGGACTTTGCGGAGAGGTCCAATCCTGTGACTTTTTGAACAAAAAACTGTGTATTTGAAATTTCAGGATGCTCGTCAAAGCCAATAGTTAAGGCATCGCCTGTTTGAAGATCATGAACCCGATCAAGAGAGCGCACGGGTGTTTTTTCTTTACCACGACCAAATAGTTTTTTGAACATCTCTGCCCTCCTAAACCTTTAAACCGCCCGGCAATCACCATATGCCGGGCGGTTTTATTTATTGAATTGAGCAATTACTGTTTGCCAGCTTTGATCCGAGCCATAATATCATTCTTTTTGGACGATTGATCCCCAATTCCAGCTTCTTTCATGCGGCGATCAAGATCGTCACCTGTTTCTGCATTAGCAAGCTCATCAGCTGCTGTAAAGCGGTCTTGGCGTTCCTGCTGACGCTCCTTAATCCGCTCCAACGAGCCCATTGCACTGGACATCTTGGATGAGGAACCAGAGAAACGGTTTGCAACAACACCTTGCGCATTTTGAACTGCTTCCGTGGCCTTCAGCACATCTTGCTGCTGTTTAAGGCTTTTCAGACGGGTATCCGCTTTCTTGAGATTAGCTTTCAAAGAGTTTTCACTATTAGTGAAGCTTTGCAGCATCGCACCTTCTGTTGCCAGATCTTCTTCGAAGCTTGCAATGCGCTCACAAATGTCACCAGCTAAACCTTCTTCACCTTTATCAAAAGCTTGGCCAGCTAGAGATTCATGTTCCTTGATCTTCTTTTCAAGATCCGAAACTTTCCGTTTTGCCGCCGCACATTTCGCCATGATTTTAGTAAGTTCGGTCTTTGCGGTGTTGATATCGTCACTCGCTTCACGAAGTTCTTGGTCCATTATTCGGATCGCTTGGTTATCAGCAATATTTTCGCCCGTTTCAGCAACAAGGCCTTTAAATGCGGTAACAACTTTTTTCCAGGACATTCTTTATTCCTTTTCTATGTAATGTGGCTCGTCCAAACTGTGAGAAATCTTAAGAGCGAAGGTATTCTTCGCAGCTTTCAAGGGCTTCAATCACGTTGTTTGTCAGAGTGGAAATTTCTTCAACAATTTCGGAAATTTTTGAGTTGACGCTCAAGGCGCCATACAGGACGTATTGATCGTTGATGATAGAGAATGCGGAAAGAGGAACAGGCATGTTGAGCCGCAATAGATACTCATTGAGGCCGTCTTTTTTGCCCTCTTTGATTTCATCAACTGTCCATAAATTGACAATGGCGAGAATTTGTTCTTCACCGACCGTAATCATGACAGGAAATTCATCAACATCCTGCATCACAGCCTGGATGACCGGTGTATCACCTTCGATAGTGGTAATCGCCATTTCCCCATTCTGAACTTCTTCAGTCGCAGAAAGCTGGGCGTAAATATCCTTTGCGCTAAGTTTCGTCATTAAATGAGTATCCTTTGTGTCGTGAATTACGTTTTTTATATTAAGCTCTGCTTCAAGCTCTCGAATTACCTTGCGGCCGGAAGGGGGTACCCAGACCTCAACCTTGATCAGGCCAAGATCTCGTTTTTTCTGCCGTGCCTTTTTTTGCCTTTCGGCACCGCTTAAACTGTCCTTCACCATTCGTGCCTTCCTTCGTGGATGAATTATAAGTAGTCGTTACATGTGACGTTTACAAGTGTTACATGTAACAAAAAATTATTTTAATTCTCCCCAATCTTTGAGATGGTAATTGTAGATAACACCAGACCGCGGGCGATTAACTTTTATGGTGTCTTTTATTGCAAAGAAATTGCGTCCAAAAACAAAGGATGCGTTAATCATGGCATGGGTCGCCCATGCCTTTGGCACATTACCGTTAAAATTGGCTATTCTGGATTTGGGCGATGTGCCGTGGGGCGTTGCTATCGTCCAACCCCATTCTCCAAAACTTGGAACGTTGGCGTGATATTGATCCACATTGTTAAACCCAGATGCTTCGATCGTTTTACCAATACTGAGGAAAGTGCGTTTTGCGTGATAGGGTGAGGTTGATTGGACGACCAGCGCCCCGTCACCAGTCAGTACGTTCCTGAGTTTGCTATAAAAGCCGGTGGAGTAGAGCTTGTTCAAGTCCGGATGATTAGGGTCAGGCAAGTCAACAATAATGCTGTCATATCGCTTTCCTGCGGCGATCAACTTATCAACATTGAGCCAAGCATCTCCGAAAAGTGTTTCAACCCGAGGGTCGGAGAAAGATTGCCCATTCATTTTAATAAATGCTTTGTTATCCCCGTTCGGGTTTACTGTTTTGAAAAAATCGACCAGTTGTTCATCCAGATCGAGCAAAGTTACTCTCTCCGGGTTCCAAGTGAGTACGTCACGAAGCGCGAGCCCGTCGCCACCGCCAATGATCAGAATGTTGTCCTGACGCGCACTCGCCATCATGGCAGGGAAAACCAGCATGCTATGATAAATTTCTTCATCTTGGCTGGCAAATTGGACATGCCCATTGATATGGAAGGTGAAAAGAGGTTTTCCGGCGGGACCATTGTCGCGGCGCGTAACGACAAGTCGCTGGAACTCTGTGTTGTGCTTATAGACGACCCGGTCAGAATACATGACGTCTTCCGCCATGGCTTGCCAGGACGCCCCTTGATAAATGATTGCCAAGGCAAAGACAAAGAACAACCCATGGAAAGTCAGCATAAATTCTCGGAATTTTATCTTATTGTAAAACCTGCAGATGAAGACGAAACCAACGAGTAAATTTGCCATAGCGGTCAAAGCACCCGCCAAGGCGGGGTCAATGCTCAACATCCAACCAACCCAGATTAAGGCTCCGATACCGGCGCCAATATAATCGGCTCCATAAATCGTCCCGATATTGTTCTTGATGTGCTCGGCATGAAGAATTTCGCGAATTCTTGCAATTAACGGGATTTCCATTCCGATAAGCACACCAAGAATACACGCCATTATATAAGGCGTCATGCCAGCAGCGTTGTTCAAGGTTACAAAAGCACCACCAGAGAGCGGCAATCCTCCGGGAAGGCCTAAAGTTTCGGAAAGAATTTGTGGTAAAATGTAAGTCCCGGCCATTAGGCCGCTGCAGATTAATACGGCAGCACTGCCAAAAAATGCCAGCGCTAATTCAAGAACAACAAATCCAAGAAAGGGGTTTTTAATCCGTCCAGAGAGGAAGGAACCCACACCCATGCTGACAATCATCAGGCTGATGATTGTAAAGATAACGGTCTCAACCGCACCAAGGACACGGGCGGCGTAATGAGACAACAAATATTCGTAAACGAGACCGCAACCCGCCAATACGCCCGTAATGACAATAAGAGTCGCGTCTATTTTAAATCGAGAATAGGGAACACTCACGGGCGCTGTTTTAGCGGTCATTATCTCATCCTCTAGGGAGATCTTGTTCACTGGAAACCACGCCAACTGAAGAGACTGGTTTCCAATGGTTGTTCTGGATCACTTCTCCAGCCTTATGGACAAATTAGCCCAATAAGCTAACCAGAAGTAACCCAAGTCCAATATAAGCGCCTGCCTCAACAGAGGCGACGCCGTAATTCTGCTCCCGATCTACTTCTCTTGAAACAGGAATGCCATAGAGAACAACTTTTTCAATGAGTGCGGTCAGGAAGGTGGTGCCGACGAGCAGAACAATGGCAACAATCACCCAAATTCCAACGGATATGAGAGTGTTTGACCCCTCATGAAAAATTACGAAGATGCCGGATACGGAGATGGCTAGGGCTATACCAATTTGAAAACCCGCAAATCTGATAGCGAGTGCCGAATTTCCGCCCTTGATCGCATCGCAGAAAGCCTTGCCGTCATTTCGTTTGGCAAATAATCCGACCCGATATCTTGAAGCGATAACGAGGAGAAGCTGGGTAATAACAAACATGCCAATAACCAAACCAATAGACGTGAGCCAATCTCCGCTGGACCACGCAAAAACACCAAAGATTATCGTTGCGGAGGCGATCATATTTCCGGCATCCAAAATACCCGCAGCAACATTTTCGTCAGCGATCAAGTTTTTCAAATTTGTATTTGGAAAGGATATTTTATCAAAGATCAGTCTTGTGCAAAGCAGGAAGATAATACCAAGAATACCGTATCCAAGAACAAAAATGGCTTCCATCATAAGGGAGGTAGCGACATCACCGGAGGCGACCCCTGCAAAGACAATAGACAAGGCAACAGTGGCGCCTGCCAAGGAAATGCCGAAGGCATGATTATCTTTTTCCGAGAGCTCATGAGCCGTATTAACACCGCCTGCGGCTCGGCCGAAAATTTGCCGGACGAGAACCAGCAAGGCGAAGAGAATGACAAAATCAACGACAAGTGCTGCGTAGTAATACGGGTCTGCAGAGACTGCAAAATAGTTTTCTAAATTCATTTCATCACCAATCTATGACAAAGGATGCGAAGTAGAGGTGTTCGCGATCTTAGTTGGGTATTCTTCTGGGCCGTGGGCGCGACAGAAGATGGTTCGAATTTTCGGCTGGTCAAAGATGTTCTATTTGCCACCACTTCTACCCCCGTAACCGCCCGTCCTTGAAGGCGACGATCGTGCATTGGAATAGCTGCTGACATTTTTGGCCGCGTAGGTTTTTGCCATAGCTCTAGGTGCTTGTTTGGTTCTTGGCGCGTAAGTCGAAAGGCGTTTTGTGCTTTTGAAACTTTTAACAGCAGCTGGAGATGCTTTGTTGGATTTTATGCTCGGCTGCTTTAAGCCCGCTTTTCGCCAGCTGTTGTTGTTCGCGTTTGTCCCGTAATAATGCCGTCCGACATCACCGTAGTAAGATCCACTTCGAGAGCGATACCAATAATCTTGATTATATCGATACCCCGAACGCCAGCCCAAAACGTCTGAAAATAATCTGTATTGGCCATACCATGCCCAGAAACTACCGCCTGAACCACTATTCCAGCTGCCATATCGTGGATTACCAACGAGATGCTGTGTCGGCGGCATTGATTTATCTTCCGTTTCCCCAAATTTGAACTTGGGTAGTTCTCCCTTACTCATATCCGCGAGGACGTTAATGACATCGATCAGGGAGTCGTTGAAAGCATCTGGTTTTGCGGCAAGGGAGACAGCGATGGCTTCGGTAGAGGCTGATATAGCAGCGTTACGGGATCTCTCGGCATCGGTATCAAATAAAGCTTGAGCCGTATTTAGCCGCTGCCTGAGGAAAAGATAGGATCCCCCTTTATTCGTGCCTTCCGCTTCAAGAGTTGAAACTAACTCGCTCATCTGTGGATTAATGCGCCTAACGGCGGCGGCATATTGTTTGAGATATCGGAGATTTGGAAGCGTAATTGCTGACTGACTTATATTTGAGGGATTTAAGGCCGCCTCAAGATTGCCAAGGTCAGCTTCCGCAGCCTTCAAAGACGAGCTGGCCTTTTCAAATTCCGGATCCGAACAGGCGGACAGAAAAAGTAAAGCAGAGATCGCAATGAGGAAAGGCAATCGTATGACCTTTCGAAGATAAATCATTAGATGGATTGCCTCCAATAGTATTGGTACATGTTGCGAACATTACTTGTTACACGTAACAAAATTCAAGTTATTTTTATAGGCTTTGATTGCAGAAATCAGCAAATAAGAGCATCTTCCATAGGAAAATAACCACGATAGAGGTGATATTCAACAGATCGTTGATTTGACGCCGTCTGGCGTCACCAAGATTCCAAAAGGCCTTTGCGGAAATGTAGGAGGATTTATTGTGTTGCTCGGTATTTAGTAATTAAGAAGATAACCTTTTTTGGGTCCGCAATGTTTCGATACTGCATATAGTGCCAATATTGCAACACACACAAGATATTGTGCGGCATAGCTTGACTCTCTTGTGTGTCGGAGTCCTAATGTACGTGATGGCTGTTTGGGCCCCTTTTTGTAGTAACTAGCACCATAGGCGGGGTGCGTGTACTGCGTAACCGGAGCGGTAGACTTTAATCTACTATCTGGAAAGGAGGTTCTGCATGGCAGGATCTAATCTGGGAAAGCATGTACATGTGACAGCATATACACGCTTTCGGTTTGGTCGCCTTGAGTACGTATGTTCTCATTGGCGTTCATTCCCAGGTCAGTTGAACTTATTTGACTGATTAACCCATTAGCATCCCAAACAGTCATCAACTTCAAAAATTAATAGAATCCACACAAGGACTCTTTGTCAACTAATATTTGAAAATTATGAGAAACTAATCTTCACGAATCCAAGCGTCGAAACACGACTACAAATAAATTTAATTTGAAAAGCGCATCCAAATATATACCCTGAGTTTTCTAATTTAAATTGGCGTGGGGACGAGTATGTCCGGCTTGATGGTGAATTTTTCTGATTTGTTGGTGGCTTATGTGGCGTATGTCATAGCCACGGCAAGCCCAGGCCCTGCCAATTTAGCCATTATGACCACGGCTATGCATCAGGGGCGAAAATCAGGATTTTTTCTGGCTTTTGGAGTTGTTTGCGGATCGTTATGTTGGGCGATACTGGCGGCGCTGGGGTTATCGGCATTGCTGGCCGCGTTTGGTTGGGCTTTCACTGTGATCAAAGTCGTTGGCGGCCTGTATCTGTTGTGGTTGGCGTTTAAAGCGGCGCGGAGTGCAATGGCGCCAAAGCGTGTTGATGCGACCCCAGTTGGGGCGGGCGAGAAATCAGGATCAGCCTATTTCTTGAAAGGATTTTTGATCCATATGACCAACCCCAAGGCTGTTTTTGCATGGGTTGCTATTATATCCTTGGGATTGAAGCCCGATGCCCCATCATGGATGTCCATTGCAGTCGTAGGTGGCTGTGCCCTTCTAGGGGTTGTTGTCTTTGGATCCTACGCCTTGGCTTTCTCTACTCAGACCATGATCAATCTTTACGCATCGTTCAAACGATCTATAGAAGGGGTCATGGCAGTGGCCTTTGGGTTTGCCGGGATAAAATTACTCACATCCCGGCTTTAAACCGCTCATTTGTGATCGATGGTTATACGTAGTCACTAAGACTACGAGCAGAGAGTTGGCCCCAGACGTTTTTCTCGTCTGTGATCATGCAATTGATCATATGGGCTGCATCATCGGGGGCCATGGCGATATCCAGATCGCGGGGGACGCCGGCGGTGTCATACATGTTTGAGGATACTTTGCCCGGATAGAAACCCATGACACGAACGCCCTTTGGACCGCATTCCGCTTCCATACAACCAGTGAAACCTCGAATGGCCCACTTGCTGCCTGCATAAACGCTGATGTTTTTTCGGCAATAGAGGGCGCCGGTGGAGACAACGTTGAGAATGGTGCCTGATTTCCGATCAAACATACCGGGAAGGACGGCATGGGTCATAAACATGGTACCGAGCGTATTGGTTTCCATAACGCTGCGAATTTGTGATGTGGAATGATCTTCAAAATCTCCTTCCAGCCAAATCCCTGCATTGTTGATCAACCCCCATATTGGCCCTATTTCTGCTGCCACTTGAGCCACAACCTTTTCGCAAGAAGTCTCGTTTGCTACATCCAACACATAACCCGGAACGCCTGCCTCTTTAGCGCAAGCTGCTACCTTTTCCGGGTTGCGTCCGGTCAACACAACTTGAAAACCGCTGTTTTTCAAGTTTTTAACGGTGGCAAGACCGATCCCGCTTGTGGCACCTGTCACTAGAATAACCCGGTTGTCTTTGTTCATGGTCAGATACTTCTCGTCAATATATGGATTTCGGCGCGATGCTACTCAAATAAGGGCATCGATGGAACCCAAATTCAAAAAAATAATGCAGGGAAGGCTAGGCCACGGTCATTAATCCAAGCACGGACATCATCATGGCAAGGCCCAATCCGACTTGTAAGTATTTTCCAGAAAAATCGGGGGATAAATGTGTTCTGATATACCGGCCCAATAAAGCCCATAAAACCAAGCATGGTGTGGTTATGATGAAGATAATCAAACCAAGATAGAAACTCTTCAAATTTTCACCTACGCTCATGGCGCTAAAGGCTGCAAAACTGGTGCCGACAAGAATCCATGTTTTAGGGTTTAAAACTTGAAAAAAGAAAAGCCCAATAAATGAATAACTTTGGGCAGGTTGGTGAAGGCTGGTCTTTTTTTCAAAGATCATTTTGATGCTGGCCCATAAAAGAAAACAGCAGCCAATTATAACCATTAGGGGGCGTAGCCAATCTACGGCGTTAAAAGCAGCCTCAAAACCAAAACGGGTGAGCAATAAGACAAATTGCGTTCCACAAAGAATTGCAGCGATCGGAAGAAGGCTGGCCGCCATCCCTTTTTGTGCAGACAATCCAAGGACGATGAAATTATTGGGGCCGGGGGTTATGGCGGCAAGGAATATTAGGCTGATGAGGCTGAAAAGGGCAGGGCTCATTTGGATGTCCTCGGGCTTGCCGCTGGTACAATACCAAAGGGGTTAATGGATCTGTCGTTATAAAAATAGGCAAAGCGGATGGCGTCCAGATTGACAGTATCAGCAAACCCATATTGCTTATCTAGGTCGTTTAAATACCGCGTGATGTTGGGGTAGTCCCGAATTTGGCGCAGGCTGCATTTAAAATGACTGTAATAGACAGGATCAAAGCGGATAAGGGTGGGATATAGTTTGCAATCTGCAACAGTTATCAAGTCTTCGATGAGGAACTTGTTGTTTTCAAAGTGACGATCGAGACGATCTAACGCCTGAAAGACGTCGGTGACCGCGTCATTATAGACTGATTGGGATTGGGCAAAACCGGTGCGATAGACCCCATTATTTAGAGCGTCATACAGAAGGTTATCCCATTCTTCAATTTTCTGCCGTTTTGTTGCTGGGTACAGATCAGAAACCTCGTCACCGGGAGTGACAGGCAGATCATTTAAAAGGCGTAGAATCTCAGAAGATTCGTTGTTTAAAATGCGCCCATGCTTGTCATCCCACAGCACCGGAATCGTTGAACGGCCCGTGAAATCTGTTACGGTTGCAGAATAAAGTTCATGTAAATTTGTAACGCTTTTTGAAAGGCCGGGAACAGCCACTTTGTGGCCTTTGTTTAGGGAATATCCTTGTACTCTCGGTTCCCCGACGATGTGAATAGGGATGAGGTTTTGCAAGCCCTTTAACTTATGGACCAAAGTAACCCGGTGACACCAAGGGCAGCTTTCAGAAATAAAGAGCCGATAGCGATTTTTAGGAATTGTTTGACCAGGTTCAAGGCTGGAAAAACCCTCCCTGAGCACTGTTTTTGGTCTATTATAGGAACCGTCTTGTATTACAAGGTCATTTATTGACCACTTACCGTCTATTATCATACCCATTGATTAATCTCCTTTATTTTTGAAGGCTAACCGAATGGTTCATTAATAAATGGTTCAATTTCCATCCTTATTGGTCTAATATAAGCACCATGATTGATCTTCCTCCTTTAGGCGCTCTTCGCGCTTTTGAAATTGTTTGCAGAACTGGTGGAATCCGGGCTGCTGCCCGTGAAATGGGCGTTACCCACAGTTCTATCAGTCGCCATATAGGGGAGCTGGAGGCGTGGCTGGGGACGGCCTTGTTTGAAAGATCGGCAACCCGTCGGAGTATGGAGCTGACACCAGCAGGTAAGCAGCTTGGACTTGTTGCGGGAGAGGCATTTCAGGATATAGCGCGAAGTGTGGCTGCTATTCGGGAGACACGACGGCATAACGAAGTTGTTGTCTCCACAACGCAATCCATTGCGACCCGCTGGTTGTTGCCACGGCTTCATATTTTTAATCAACGCTTTCCCCATATCGAGATTTCAGTTCGGGTGGATCAAAAACCTATTGATTTCAAGGGAGATCAAGCGGATTTGGCTATTCGGATGGGGAGGGGAAAATGGTCGGGGGTAAAAGCGGCCCCTTTGATGAGCGATTATTTGATCCCCGTAATGAGTCCGGTTTTGAAAGAAAAATACCCTTTTAGAAGTTTGGATGACTGGCTGGAGCGCGGGCCACTGCTGCATGATCTGGATCCCGACGCCAATTGGAAAATATGGAAAGATCAATTTGGTCCCAAAGATCTTAATATGAATAAAGGACCGCAAATAACCTCTTCAGATCTAGTGCTGCGGGCTGCTGTCTTAAAGCAAGGGGTTGCCCTTGGGCGATTGGCCCTTGCTATGGATGAGCTGGAAGGTGAGCAGCTGGTCCAGTTATCTCCTGAATATATGCAAATAGAGACGGCCTATTGGATCGTGACCCCCCTCAACCGCAAACGACCTAATTATGTGAACGGTTTCATTGACTGGATTTTGGAGGAGGGTGCTGCGCAGCAGGAGAGGATGGCTCGCAAAATATTTGAGGTTTAAGGTTTGAGGAAAAGTTGAGACATGGATTTTTTTAATGTGTCCGAAGCTCGCTTCTGTGTCCAACCGCGATCTCCAACGAGTAAGTCCCAAGATTGTACAGAAACGCTTACCCATAGATAATCTGCAGCATCGCTTGCAGACCAGAATGGGGAGAGTTTTTCATCCCGTGCTAAGCTGTCTGTAAGGCGGTGAAATAATTCGTGTAGGTCCTTCATACGATCATTCCAGGCAAAAGCGGCGTCTGCGTCGTGTTTGCGCAAGGCAATCAGATCAGTGGCAACCGGGTGGATAACAGGGATAAAATCAAACCAGATTGTCAGGCACTTATCCAATCGTTCTCTTGCAGAAGTCGTCTCAATTGCCTGTTCCAGGTTTTCAATAATTTTCTCTCGCTCGTCTGCACGTTTGACCAATGCATCAAGCAGCCCTCCACGGGATTTGAAGTGAATATAAATTGATTGGCGAGTAATCCCCACGGCCTTTGCAATGTCTGCCATGGAAACATCTGCTCCGCCTTGGGCCACTAAATCCCAGGCCTTATCAAGTATATCTTCTCGTGTTCGTTCGCTTTTCATTTTTTTCATAACACAGCACTAGCACTATTTTCATTTCTTGACACGTGTAAAGTTTTAGTATTTTTTGACACGTGTAAAAAATTGGAGTTTGGAGTGAATAATTTGGAAAAGAGACTTACAGCATTGGTGAATGTATACGGGGATGGAGCCGATGGCGGAACACCTTTAAAGGCACAGTGGCGGCACTTGCTAGAAACTGAATCTGCTGGAAAAACCACGTTAATCAACTTCTTTAAGATGAGAGATATTGCGGATTACCCACTGACATCTCCTCATAATCAAAATCCAGGAACTGGAGAGCAGGCCTTTATGCGATATGCGGAAGTAAGCGTTCCCACATTAGAAAAAGTAGGGGGTAGTTTCTTATTGCACGGTCCTTTCGATGGCATGTTCACGGGAGAAGAAGACGATTGGGATGTCATTGTCGTGGGAACTTATCCAAACAGAGCAGCGGTACTCTCATTATTTGAGGACACTGATTATCAAAGTGTTTTCGTTCACCGTAGTGCGGCCTGTTCTCGGCAAAAGGTTATTATTTGTGGCGCATAAAATCTTTTAATAGAACGTTGATCCGTATTCCGCCGTTTTAAATTGTTGGTTGTGACTTGAAAAAAGGCTCCGATTTGTATCATGATGGGTGTCATCTTCGTACTTCGCCCAACAGGAGGCCTTCATGGGTCACAACCATAAACATAGCACGCCGTTATCCGATACGGTTTTGCGGGTCAAAAGCCTTGAATCCTTGCTTGTTGAGAAGGGGCTTGTGGATACGGCAGGTCTGGACGCGTTGGTAGAGCGTTATGAGCATCAAGTGGGCCCAAAAAATGGCGCGGCTGTGGTCGCAAAATCCTGGGTAGATCCTGAATTTAGAGTAAGATTAATGAAAGATGCCTCGGCGGCAATCGCTGAGCTGGGCTTTAGCGGCGCGCAAGGGGAAGAGTTGGTTGCGGTGGAAAATACTGATGCTGTGCATAATGTGGTGGTTTGCACGTTATGCTCTTGTTATCCGTGGCCAGTCCTTGGTTTGCCACCCGTCTGG
>Ga0209826_1000240_pt1 | contig 40029 bp, 33 predicted proteins | sample GOMGulsemesocosm_5_FD_184637 | JGI IMG/M metagenome (GOLD analysis project Ga0209826, IMG submission 184637) | Methane-oxidizing microbial communities from mesocosms in the Gulf of Mexico - GOM15C Gulf of Mexico (SPAdes) (version 2) | ecosystem: Environmental > Aquatic > Marine > Cold seeps...
CGTTCGCGCCTCGACAGGGCATCCGGCGGGCCCGACTTTGCAAAGTGCGCAAACTGCGCATAGCTGCCGTTGATGGTGATCGCGTCTAATGGCCGGTTCCAGCCCTAAGCGGACTTGGCATCGAAACCTATCGCCGCAAGAGCGGACCTTCAAAACGTTGTGCAGCACCGACCAGTGCTGTGGCTAGATCCGCCACTCCCGGCATCTGCGAAAACTCGCAATTAGGAGAGTTTACCGGTGTTACAAAGGGCGGTTAGAAGTCATTCGCTGCGCTTTGTTTGAACAACCTTTGGCTGGACAAGACCGCCATCAACTGAATGGCAGCCTTCTGATATACAAGGGGCTTTCAGAATGACCATGTCCGAAAACGCATTTTAAATAGAACCAACATTTCGAATAAGTGTTAGTAAAGTTGTACGTAATATTTCGTGTAGAAAATTGGTTTTAGTAATCAAAATAGTAATAACATGTCATAGGAGAGATAGGAAAAGTGGACGAAAATCAAGCACTCGGCGCTCTTTGCAAGGCCATGTCGGTCTGCCCCGTTCATCGCAAGTATGTTCTGGCCGACATAAACACGATGCTCTTGCCTCCGATCCGGCACAACCAGTACAAATTTTTTGAAGGCGGTGGTCAGTATGGTGCAGTCACATGGGCGCTCCTAAACGACAAATCCGCCGCTAAACATGTGGAAAACAAAACCCCACTCACGTTCGATGAGTGGCGGTCCGGTGAGCAGTTTTGGATCATCAGTCTGATCGGCCACAGAATCTCTCCTCGGTCTTTGTTGCCCAAGTTCGCGGAGAGCTTCCCCTACAATCGAGCGAATTACATCCGCAGGGATCGCAATATGAAGGTCACAAAGATCGTTACGTTAGAAAAGCGCAACGGCAGGCTGATCGCGACCAACAGGCATCTGAAACGACAGGTGGACGCTTGACAACCCAATATCATTGTTGCCAACTCAAACTAGAAGCGAGCACCCCTGCCAGCAGTTTTAACAGACATGCAGCCGCAGGGTAAATATATGTTCGATATTTCAACTATGTCATTCAGAGATAGAATCGTTTTTGGAGCCCCATCTGAAGGGTCTGGCGGCTCTTCAAGTCCCGCTCCGGGCACGATCATGCCTGATGGTTCGGTATTCCTTGGCGTCATTGAGCTAGGTGCCACAGAGGGGCCGGGAGAATTGGGCGACGGGGGCGACGGTGACATCGTCTTGACTGGAGGTCATTTAGGGGGGTCGGGAGGTTCAGGAAACGTAAGTATAACGCTTAATTCAGGCGCCTATACTATTGATTCATCTGAGGTTATTGACACATTTAGTTCTTCTGGAAGCGTCACAATAAATGGGCCTATCACCTTAGAGACGGTTTCGGATTACACAACGGATAATTCCGCCGCACTGGAAGCCGATTACGCAGCGCAGGATAGCTTTGTGCAAGCACTTGGTCTGGAAAACAGCTCCGCGGCCGAAGTAAGGGCACTGGTCAGTTTGATAAACCAGGCGGGCAATGGTGGTCCGGCGACAGTATGGGATTTCGCGGTCGCCGAAGGTATTGAGCTTTACCCCGGTGTATTCGAGGAAATGTATAACGCAAGCCAAATTTCAGATGCGCATCTTCGAGCATTGGAACTCGTTGAGGAGGGCTACACGGTCGCCGAAGCACAGATGATTGCCAACGGCCACCTATTAGATGAATTTGTATTCTCAGATGGATCCGGGAACTTCGCAGAGGCTGACGTGATTAACAATAACGATATCCAGGTATCGTCAGGGATCGACGTTACAGATGGTTTGGTTCTGGTTGACCCTATGCAAGATGGCTTGCCGTCATTTGCGTTACCAGGCGACTCGGGAATGGATGGCATAACGGGTGATGACACCTTCTTCCATGACTATTACGTACCGGTGAGCGCACCTTCCAATATCATCGGTCAGCAAGGCCTAGATGCGATTGAATGGGCGCTACAACACAATCCGACACCTGGCAACGATGCACCAGCTACAATTAACGGTACGCGAAACGATGTTGAGGGCTTACACCCTCTTGGATTTGACTGGGGAGACAACTTTGTCTTTTCTTATGTCGTCGACAACCCAAATCCAGACCAGACGGATATTGTTGTCAACTACACGATTGAAGGCGAGCACATGCTAGAAGAGGGTTATGTGATGCGCTACGGGCAGCTCAATGATGACGACAGCATTGACATAATCACCTATGGCGAAGGGAATGCCTGGGAGCAGGGAAACTTTGTTACCGAAAACTACGCGGAAAACGAAGTCCATGAGGTTTGGGCGTACAACGCGCAAGAAATTTTTGACACTGTGGAGGACATTCTTCACTGATGCCTAATATTCCAAAATATGTCAAAGAGGCGGTCATGTTTATTACTTGGGCCGCAAGTTTTGCAACGTTTCTATCCTTATGGTTTGTGATTTGGGTCGGTCTGCATCTGTATACAGTGAATTGGTTTAGCTACATAATATTCTTTTCTGTCATTGGGACCTCTGTGGTTCACTTTGTCTTCGCGCGGAACCTACCTCTCATCATTTCATTCTTGGTAGCAGCAACATATATCCTTGTTCTGCACCTAAATAGGCTAAATACGGTCAGTTTTGATTTGGGTGGGGCATTGGGATATGCACTATTTACAGTCAGCTTGATTATCACCTGCATTTTGCGGAGATTAGTGCCGTGGAGGGTTAAATCTAGGTTACACAAATCTTCCGATAAAATGATAATTTTTTTTGCGATTACCTTCGTCCTAGCTACCTCTCCTCAGTCGACAATTGCCGGGCAAACCGTTTCGAAAGAAGTCTATGGCCGTGCAATTGGCGTCCAGAATCACTACTTTCAGCTTCGTGAGATAGGAGAATATGAAGCCGCATATAACATGTTTACCGAACGCCAGAGGGGAAACGTTTCGCTCTCTTCCTTTTCTGACCACTGGGAAAAGATGAGTGAGCGGTTCGGAAAACTCACACACCTAAAAAACACAAAAGTAACTTGGTACAAAAACCCTGAAGGTTCACCAGAAGGCCTGTATGCTGCAATAGATTTTCGTGCGAGCTTCGAGCGTCTTCCCGTATTCTGTGGCTTTCTCGTCTGGTCGATTGATGAAGGCTACAAACTACAGCGAGAAGAAATGAACTTCTTGGAAAATAAGTCTAGCATCCCTATGTCCGATGGCGAGAAGGAAAAGGCCTACCTAGAACTGTCTTGCCGTTAGCAGTTGTTGAGAAAACCGTACAAACCTGCTGTGACTGTTTGGATTGCACGTCGTGTTTCACAACAAGTTCTGGATGTCCGAAAAAAGCCGGCTACCCGATAACATGAGGATCTTGGTCAGTTTTCGGGTAGCTTTGAACCAACAGGTCGCTCGCTGCATTCTGCCGGTTGTCGAGAAGGCTCAGACCAGCCATTCGCTGCGCCCGCCCACGAAGGTCGGCAGTAGTCCGTTTGTTAAATGCTGCGCTGGCGAAGAAATGTGTCTGGAGCAAAAGCCGGTGAGGGCTCCAAGAAACCGGCATGCCATGTCTTCCGAAAGTCGGCTTTGAAGTTGCGGACAGACTTTGCAAAGTCACCTTTCCTGCGCATTGCTGCCATTGACGCTCATCGCAGCGAGCGACCGCAATCCGCGCTTCATGCAAATTTTCTGCGGTACAGAGATTGTGCTTTTTCCAGCCATATGCGGCCGATAATGGTGCTCAGATACGCTGCCCGCTGATCATATCACCCAAGCGGAAACTCCTGCCCTTCGCGGATGAGATCCAGATGGCTTTTGTTGACAGGTGCATCTCTATCCAACTCACTCTGATTGATTGCAGCCGCCCCCCTCCCCCCTGCCCCGGCCTCCGGCATCTCCAGCTTCATCTTGCGGGAAGGTTTGCTTCGCAGCGTTGACCTTGCTGCCTTGGATTCAAACCTCTCACTTTCACCAAAAACGGCCCTTGGCTCGCTGGCCTCAACCTTCTGTTCCTTCCGGCTAGCAACCTCCGACCTCTGCTGCGGCGGATAGGGCAACACCCTACCCTCCTGCACATCCACCATCGCCATAAACTTCGGATCCTCGTAATACTTAATCCGGGTGGCTTTGATCGGATGCTGGGGAGAGGCCAGAATAATCACGTCATCCGGATCCATGAAACGGGCCTCGGTTTCTGACAACAGAGGGCGCTCCTCGAAACGGCTGGTTGAAGACTGCGCCCCCAGAATGCCCTTGTTACGCCCATAGGACAGGGTGACCGCTTCGCGGGTGGTCTTGCCAACGGACGCCGAGACCTCTTTTACTGTCTGCTCGTCGCGCGGGGTGATATAGAGCTTTAACCCTGCGCCATTTTCTAAGCTGCCACGCCCGTCGGTGCCGTAAATCTTGTCCAGCGCCGCCAGGGACTGCGCAATCATGGCAATACGGCCGCCATAACTCGCCAAGGTGTGGATCGCGCGTTCCAGATAGGGCATGGCACCCATCTGCTGGAATTCGTCAATCATGATCATCACAGGCCATTTTTCATCGGGGCCGGGTTCATTGGCGCGCAGGCTTGCAATCAGATCCGCAAACATCAAACGCAGTAGCGGCGCCAGCGTTGGGATATGATCCTCAGAGACCGCGATGTAGAGCGACTGCGGTTTTTTCCGGAACGTAGAGAAGTCAAAATCGTTTCCATTGGTGGCGGCAACCACAGCCGGATTGTCCCATTGTTTGAGCCCTGCGGTTTTCAGGGCCTGGATATTGCTGGTCAGCAGCCGATCGGAAGCGCTGGCCGCATTCATCCAAAGGGTTTGCAGCGTAGGCTCTTTGGCCTCCTCAGCATAGGTCTGGTATTGCGCATTCTTGTCGACGCCATCAGACACGATCTTGCAGACCTCGCCGAGGGTGGCCTTATTGCGCTGTAGCGCCAACAAGCAGGCTGCGACAAAGATCGTCTTCCCCGCCTCCGAGAACGTATCAGACTGCCTGTTATCCTTGTCCAAAAACAGATCCGCCAGAATACTGACCTCAGTAAACTGCTCCGCAAATGACCTGGCCTTGGCTATGCGCGCCAGCGGATTGTAACGATGGGAGCCATTGGCCCAGTCAAACGGTGAGAAGCGATAGATTTCATCACCGTTTGCCATCCGGTAGCGGGCGGTTTTCTCAAAGTTCTCGCCTTTCACATCCAAAACCACGGCTGAGCCATTAAATGCCAGGATATTGGGAATGACAAAGCCAACTCCTTTACCAGCCCGCGTCGGCGCCACCATCATCACATGTGGGATTTCCTTGGAGGATACATAGGCTGCGCTGGACTTGGGAACGCCCAGCTTGCCGCAGACAAACCCATTTCCCACCGGGTGCAGCATATCATTTTTTCTCAACTCGGGCTTGGTCTGCCAATGCGCCGAACCATAATCATCCCGCTGTTTGCGCCAGCTCCAGACAAAGGCCAGGAGCCCCAAGCCGAGAGCAAAAAGAGCAACCGCACCAAAGGCGACCTTGAAGGCCTCAGGGTGCATCGCTCGCAAGGCTTCAGACGCAGTCCAAACGCCAAACATATCAAAACCACCCACACCCCGCCGAAGGGCTAAAGCCAGATAAGCACTGCCAAGTATGGTGCCGATCATCGCACCACAGAGAAGGCCAAACACAACGCTGACACTCAGTTTTACGGGGGTGTTCATCTGTCGCCCGCCCTACAGGCCAAGATCATCATCAAGACCCCGATCTCTGGCCGTCTCAGATGTGTATTCAGCAGCGTTTTCAGCCGAGATTTCTTTCGCCCGCTCATTGGCTCGGACCTGGGTTAGATCAGAGGCGATCTCCGCAAGCTCCGGCTCTCCACGATCCTCCGCAGCAATCTCCAGATATTCTTGTGTGACGCTGATCTGATCCACCGTGCTAGGTAAAACTGCATCCAACACCTGCCAATGCCCCCGGTCCAACTCAGCCAGGCCCTCATCACCAAGTTCCTTGTGAAGCTCGGCCACCAATGCGCGCTGCATCAGTTCCTGTTGTTCACCAGACAAATCCCCGTCCCGCAAGTCCTGCGCCAGTTGTCGGACATAGGCATTTTCGGGTTCATTCTCTTCAACCGAGACAAGGCCCCCAGCACCGGTGATATTCCCAGCATCGGCGAGACCTGGATCCTCCGCCTGTAGCGCACCTGTTTCTAAGTCATTCAGCGCCGTGGTGACCTCTAGCACATCACCCATCACCACCTGGTCTTGTTCGTGACCCAATTGCTCCTGTTCCAAATCAGCAAAGGCACTTTGCATCTCACCTTCAAGTGCGCCCCCAAGTGCACTGGCAAGACGCATCTGGAAGGCGTCCAGGGTCTCTACCGCTGCATCCATCTGCTCAACTGACGCATCACTGACCTCAATGCCTTCCTTGGCCAAGATTGCCGCCAGATCCCGCTCAACCCAATCCTGAGCCAACCCATGGTTCCTGGTCCCACCCGCCTCCATGCGGGCTAGCAACTCATCCGTGTTCAAACCCAGTGCCTGAGCCTCAATCAAGAACCCGTCCAACGCGCCACTTCGCTCACCACCTGCGAGTATCCCCGCCAGACCCTCCACGTCTGATCCCGGCGGATAGGGCTCCGCCAGCTCTTGATTATAGGCTGTGCGCAGTTCCGGATCAGGAACCAGTTGCGACAGGCTGGCAATCACTGGTGCGGCCCGCAGCTCAAAACCCGTGCGTTCAGGCTGTTCCAGACCCTCAGCATGATCCCGGATCTCTTCAATGCGGGTCTCGGCATAATCAATGGCCTCCCCAACAGTTCTAATCTCAGCCAAATCAATATCTCCTTGTTCAATAGTCCACGCGTTCCCCGCCGCAAGGGAGCCCGCCATAAGACGCACGCCTGCGGCCAGATGAGACGCATCAGCCCGATCCAATACATCACCCACGTCCTCATATTCTTTGGCAAAAGCGATCACGGCCGCCTGAGCCATCGAGGCCTCGTTCTCGCTCAAGGCAATCTCACGTGCGGACCGACCCTCGGACTTGGCAGCATAAATTTCCTCCAAGCCTGCGGGCTTGGCAAAGATCCCCCGCTCCAACCGTGTCGTCGCATCTAAGGCGACGCCGTAATTCTCGGCAATCTCAGCCTGTTTCTCCCGCATCAACTGTGGAGACATCACCCCCTCTGCCCAGCAGGAGAACCACAGCCCCTGATCCTTACCTCGGTTGTTCAGCAGAATATGCGCATGTGGGTGATCCCGGTCGGTATGAACCGCCACAACATAGTCCCATTCATCCCCGTAGTGACCGCTCTCAAAAAAATGCTCACACCAATCCAGGGCGATGCCGCGCACCTGATCCGCGGATACATCTGTTGGAAAGCTGAGCAGCATATGGCTTGTGAACCCAAGCTTTGAGGAGCCCCGCCAGGTTCCCGACCACTGATCTAGGATCTTGGCCTTCTGGTCCTGAGACAGAGTGGCACCGCCATCCAGAGAGTTGGCCTGGCTTGAGAAGGTGAACACCGCCTTGTCATTCACATAGTCGAGCTGATTGCCAAGCGAGCGGCGGGTTTTACACCCCCCTGCCCTGATGCGCTTGAACACCGCGGCGCGCGATCCCTGTGAGGCCTTGGCCACGTTGCGCACCGATGGGCGCCCTGATGCTTTGTAGCTGCGCGCCTGCCGCGCTGCAGCTCGATCGCGTGCGGCACCTGCCCTTCGGTGCTCCTCCTCCCACAGATCCCCCATAACAGCGTGGTAGAGGCTTAAAGGGTCGTGCTTACCCATCCCCCTGCCCTTTCGCCCTAGACAGTTGTGACAGCGCATAGCCACGCCGTGTCTTGGCCTCATCAAGGATGTCCCGCAGCTCCTCATAAAGCCGCGTGTTCACGTCGATGCATTTAGACAGCAGGATCCGATCCTCATCCGTCAGCCGCAACTTGCCTTTGTGAACTGACTTGGCGAGCTGGTTGAGCAGTTGGCCTTCCTTGCCAATCAGCCAGGCGGATCGGTTGAAGTCTTCCAATTGGTTTGGAAACAACTCAAACAGCCCCAGAGCCATGCGCACCAAGGCTCGAAACGCCTGGCTGGATCCGGTGATGCCAACACTGTGTGCACTGGAAAGAAACGCCTCGATCTCCCCAACCGGTGCCCGGAAGGACACAGACTTGGACACCCGCGCACTGCCCCGTGTGTCGCCTTTCTCATCCGACAGCACCCGGTAGACCTGGCGAATGGTGACTTGATAGGCCTTGGAAAGCGCGTTCACATCCTCGCCCAAAGCGTGGCGTCGGGCCAGCTCTTGGCGCTGTTCAATCGTCAGTCTCGATCTCTTCATGCGCCGCAGGACCCCACTGACATAATGTGCATACATTGGGCATATCCTGCCAACGTCACTCTTCTCTCCCTCTCATCGCTAGACCCTCAAACGGCATCGCGCAACAGCAATATTAAATATTGCGCATTTAGTGATATTCACATAAAAGAAATATCGATCAAATTGACGTATTGCAGAATGCAGAGTGACAGGATGACCCATTCCTGATGCCCGATCCCAGAGAACAGAGAACAGAGAACAGAGAACAGAGAACAGAGAACAGAGAACAGAGAACAGAGAACAGAGAACAGAGAACAGAGAACAGAGAACAGAGAACAGAATTTCGCCTGCTGAATATCAAGTGACAAATTCATAGATTAACAAATTACAGGCTGTGACACGTGTTAACGATTTCCCTCATGAACCAGAAAGGCGGCGCCGGAAAATCCACCGTTGCCCGCGCGCTCCTCAGCGCCGCTGACGGTCGCGGCATGCGCTGCGCCTTCATTGACGCAGACCAAACCGGCAACCTTGCCAACTGGGCCATGCGCGCTTCTGAAAACGGCCTGTGGTCGACATGCATTGACGGCTACCAGAGCATTGATCCCGATGAGGTCGAGGAAATCGTTGATGAGATCGAGGCCGAAAGAGAAGTCGATCTTCTCATTATTGATACGGCTGGTGACGCAAGCCGGGAGTGTCATGAACTCTGTGTATGAGCGTCAGCCCATGCCGTTGGAAGGGGTCATTTGTTGAACCGTTCCGGGTAAAGAATAGCGAACTGATTGCGGGCAGCAACCCACTCCCTGACGCACAGTCCCGTCTTTTCGAAATTGCGGATGGCCAAGTAAATCAGCTTGGTCGCAGCGTCATCTGTTGGAAAGCTGCCGCGGGTTTTGGTGGTTTTTCTGATCACCCTGTTCAAGCTCTCGATTGCATTCGTCGTGTAGATGATCTTGCGCACGGCTGGCGGGAAGGCAAAGAACGGGATGACCTCCTGCCAAGCGCGCCGCCAGCTTGGGGCTATTGAGGGGTACTTATTGCCCCATTCGGCCTCAAAATCATCAAGGGCCTTCTCTGCCTCGACGTCATCCGTGGCCCGATAAACCCGTTTCAGGCTTTTGGCCACATTCTTGCGGTCTTTCCAGCCGCAGAAATTCAAGGAATGGCGCACAAGGTGCACAATGCAGGTTTGCACAGTAGTTGTCGGGAAAGGCCGCGTTGATCGCGTCAGGGAAGCCCTTCAGGCCGTCTACGACGGCGATCAGGATGTCTTCCAGGCCCCTGTTCTTCAGGTTATTCATGATTGAGAGCCAGAATTTTGCCCCCTCGTTGGCCGCAATCCACAGGCCCAGAACCTCACGTTCGCCTTCTGGGGTGACGCCAAGGGCTACGTAAACGGCCTTGTTTTTGACTTGGCGGCTTTCCGCATCTCGGATCTTGACCCTGAGCGCATCAAGGAAAACAATCGGATACATCGGTTCCAGAGCGCGGTTCTGCCAGTCCGATACCTCGACCAGAACAGCGTCGGTGACGCGGCTGATAAGGTCGGCAGACACCCGCAGGCCGTAAACCTCTTCCAGATGGGCGCGGATATCGCGTGTGGACAGTCCAGCCGCATAAAGTCCGATGATCTTGTCATCCATCCCGTCGATCCTGGTCTGGCCTTTGCGGATCAGTTCCGGCTCAAAACTGCCGTCCCTGTCACGTGGGATGTCAATCGGCACCGCCCCGTCATTGCCCTTCAGCACCTTGCGCGTCGCTCCATTGCGTCGATTGGCCTGCTGCCTGGCAGGCTCGCCATACGGTTCATGGCCCAAATCCTCGGGTCGTTCAACGCCGCTAAGAAGTTCGTCCAATAGTTCCTTGGAAATCGTCATTGTCGTCATGCTCCTAAAGTTTGGAAGCATGGGCCAATTTTCTCATACACAGATGGGGTGGTTGCCGTCCTCCCTCAACGGCATCGCAATGTGCCAAAGTGGTGGTGTTTCATCCACAGAGCAAAAGGACGACAACCATGGAGCAAGATACAATGATTGGTGTGGACTTGGCAAAGAGCGTTTTTCAGCTTCACGGTGCCACAATGACGGGGCATGTGAAATTCAGAAAGAAGCTTTCTCGCCAACAGTTTCGCAAGTTTAAGACAGATCATCCATCGGCGTCAGTCGTGATGGAAGCTTGCGGTAGTGCCCATTACTGGGCGCGGGAAATGACGCATCTTGGCCATGAGGTGAAGCTGATCGCCCCGCAATATGTCCGGCCCTTCGTGAAACGGCAAAAGAATGACGTGGCCGATGCCGAGGCGATCGTGATCGCGGCACAACGTCCCGAAATGCGCTTTGTCGAGCCGAAATGTGAGGACCAGCAGGCTCGCGCCGTGCTATTCCGTGCTCGCGAGCGCCTTGTCCACCAACGCACTGAACTCGTAAATGCGCTTCGCGCGGTCCTTTACGAATTCGGTAAAATCGTCCCACAGGGGATCAGGCATCTAAAGCGCATCGATGCGATGCCCGAGGATCCGAGCAGCAGTTTGCCCATGCTGGTGTGCGAAGAGTGTCGGGACCTGATGGCGCAGATTGCCGAAAAGACGGCTCGGATTGTGGCAAAGACGAAGAAGGTGAAGGAGTTAGCTGAGCAGACCGTCATGGCGCGCCGCTTACAGACGATGCCCGGAGTCGGCCCCATGACCGCCCTTGCCATTGAGGCCTTTGCTCCGGACATGAAGATCTTTCGGCGCGGGCGCGATTTTAGCGCTTGGCTGGGGCTGGTGCCGCGCCAGCATTCCTCAGGGGGTAAGGAGCGGCTGGGACGCATCTCAAAGGCAGGTCAGACCGACATTCGGCGACTGCTGATCATTGGAGCAATGTCTCGACTGAATTGGATGGGACGCAGGTCGATCCCGGAAGGCTCATGGCTCGCGGAAATGCTGTCAAGAAAGCCGCGAATGTTGGTCGCGATCGCATTGGCCAATAAGATGGCTCGCGCCTTATGGGCGATGCTGACGAACAACGAAGGTTATCGAGATCCGACCTTTGCGAAGGCCGCTGGAGCGTGAAACTTCTGCTGCATCGGAAACGCAGAGATCGGTAAGTTGGGGGTGTGAAAAGTCGATGGCCTGAATGGGCAAAATGATCGAATAGATCTAGATTGGGAAAACCAGGCGATCTTCCGGAGCAACCAAGCTCGGTACACAGATATGGACCCGATCTGCGGATCACCATACCGGCCAGCGGCTTCTGAAATGCCGCTTTCAAAGGCCTGACAGAAGAACGCGCTCGATCACATGCTCAAACGGCCAAAAGCTTCTTGCATCTAGGACGGCAACCACAGAAGAAGATCGGACACTCTCCAGTTTCCCCGATGAATGCCACCGCGTTCTTCGGCAGGGATACGAAATGAGCTACGCGTTTATTCATTGCCCGGCAGGGTATTGCGCAGCACTGCACGAGAGGTGCTGAACATCGCCCGATCTTTTCGGTCCGCGCTATGTGTCGTTGTCTACACCTGCATCCCAGCCGCTTCCATGCGTGGCTCAAGAGCCCCCTCGGTCTGCGAACCCTAGAGGGCAATGTCAAACCAACCCTCTCAGAATGGCCTAGGAGGAAAGCGGCAAGGCGTTTAGGAAACTCGGGGCTATTCAGTTGCCGGAACTGGTTCTGTCTCTCCTTAATCCTGCCTCCGGATAGGCTGTCATGTCTTCTTTCCTTTATCCTGACTGCGTGTTACCGCAGGATCAGCCCACCAGATCCATTTGGAGTGCCGCGTCGCGATGGTGGGCAAGTCGCAGACGGTCGCTGCTCTTGGCTATTGTTTACCAGCAAATACGATCTGTTTTTGGGGACACCCTCGCGGCTGTGACTAGACCACGCTCCAAACTTGGGGTTTGGAATTTCCGAACCGCTATCTGCCGACCTGCTCAAGACCCAAAAACAGCCGTTGCTGGACCGGCTTTTTGCCGGCCCAAATGTTGAGCGAAATGGCCGGCCCCAGTGTCGAAAGCGGCATGGTGGTTCCATGACCGTACACGTGGCAACGCCCGTTGTCTCGACAGTTTTGTCGAATCCGCCGGGTTCATGAACCCCGCCGATTTTAACGACAATACCCGCGCATTGCGGCGCGCTAACTGTTTGTTCATATATCTTTAGTGGTATTTTAAGGATCTGTCACGCGCGACCAGCACTTTAGGTGCTCGTTTGGCCTGAATGTGGCGCGTGATTGGGCTGCCGTTTCCTTTGGATAACAACCTGAACTCAGCAGGCATTAAATCTCTGTATTGTCACCGAAAACAGACCTGAACTGACGGGCTACCCATCGGAAAATTCCACTCGCCAGCCACCATGCACAACGCCTCCTCCCCGCCCGACCGTCGCCCGCCCTGAACAAACCCAAAAGGGTCCCAAGCTGAGATCGGGCCACATTTCAGCCTGAATTGAGGCCCCTTCCTGCCCGCTTTCTTATCTAAAAGATTAACCGCGGCCAGAACGGCGCGAGAAAAAAATGAAACTCTCGAACCGTTAAGTGAACCCATTCCATGGCCTCTATCAAAAACATCGTCAAGCTCTCGTCTGTCGCCATGCTACTATCCGCTGGCACTCAGGCGGTGGGCAATAGCGCGCCGGTTATCCTGCTTCACTGCGATGCTGGGCAACAGGCACAAATCTGCGACGCACTGCTCCAGGCACTGACTGCCGAATGGCCAGACCACGCGATCTCCCTAGCGGTTGACGCGGATGCGCAAGCTGGACTGACAATACGCTACGTGGAAAAGCACCGCGCGGCTGACTGGCTGTCAGGATACCTCAGCTGGCAATGCGCTGACGGGCTGAGTGGTGACGGACCAGTGATTGAATACTCGGTGATGGACCGCGCACTGACGGCGAGTGACCTGCCCCCTTATGCCGTTCAACTGGTCCGTTCGACCGAGTTTCCCCCCAAATTTTGAAGACCGAAAAGGAATGCAACATGTGCGACCTATGCGGAAATCCGGATCATAAAGATTCTGGCGAAAATGCTACCAGCAATGGCGGCAGTTCAACGACTTCGGCTTCAAAGCCCACCTACACGGTTGATCAGGTCGCGACCTATCTGACCCAGGGGTACTGGGAGGATACCGGACGCGCACAACGATCCTATGATGTTGAACCCGGCGGCCAGATCACAGTGAACCTGAATGGTCTTAATTCAGCAGGCCAGGCAACTGCACGGCAAGCGCTGGACAGCTGGACAGCCATCACCGGAATTGAGTTTGTTCAAAGCAGCTCGGCTCAGATCACCTTTGACGACAATCAATCTGGCGCCTACGCCAGCTCCAGCATCAGCGGCAGCACGGTTCTCAGTTCACATATCAACGTTGCCAGCTCTTGGTCTGGTTACGGCGACTATTATCTGCAGACGTTCATTCACGAAATTGGCCATGCGCTGGGGTTGGGTCACACCGGCAACTACAACGGCAGTGCCAGCTACGGGGCAAACGCGAACTTTGCCAATGACAGCTGGCAGATGTCGATCATGTCCTATTTCAGCCAGACCGAGAACACCTCCTCCAATGCGTCTTATTCCTTCCTGGCCACGGCGCAAATGGCTGATATAGCAGCGGTCTATCAACTGTACGGGACACCGACAAATGTAGAGACTGGCAATACGGTTTACGGTGACGGCGAAACCACCGGCCGTGTTGGTATGGACCTGACCAACCGTTGGTCTGTTGCAATCGTCGACAACGGCGGCATTGACCTCATTGATCTGGGCTCGCGCGGCTATGATCAGATGCTGAACCTTGGCATTGAAACCTATTCCAATCTGAACGGCAAAATAGGCAATTTTTCCATTGCCCGTGGAACCGTGATTGAAAATGTGATCACTGGCTCTGGCGATGACACAATCATCGGCAATGACGCGGATAACCGGCTCGAAAGTGGTGCAGGCGACGATCAGATCGATGCTGGAGGCGGCAACGATACCCTAATTGGCGGCGCAGGTGCCGATCAATTGACAGGCGGCATCGGCGCAGACCGTTTTGTCTACAGCAGCCTGTCCGAAGCAGGTGACACAGTTACAGATTTCGATTTAGCGGCAGGTGACCGCGTTGATCTTGGGCAGTTGCTGCTAGATATCGGCTACGCTGGCACCACGCCTGTCGCGGATGGGGTTGTATCCCTGGTGGCGGGGTCTGGTGGATCCTGGCTGGCGGTCACTCATAATGGCGTGACAACTCAGTTGGCGTTTCTGACCGGCGTCTCTGCCAGTGCGAATGTGGCGGACATTATTGACAGCGGCGATACACCTCCGCCTCCACCGCCTCCGACACCTGGATCTGTCGACACGACTTACGCCTTCGACAATGACTTTACTCGCTATTGGACGTCAGCTTTGGGGCTGGTCACCGACCTTGATGGCGGCAACGACACTCTGGATCTTAGCGCCGTGACCTACAATATGCGGGTAACGCTGGCAGCCGGCGGTCAAAGCAAAATTGGGTCCAAGAAGCTGACCATTGCAAGCGGAACTGAGATCGAAAACATCATTCTGGGACGAGGCCGGGATACCGCTCACGGGAATAGCACAGACAATCTGATCGAAGGCAATGGAGGCGCGGATCGTCTTTATGGCCTGATCGGAGCTGACACGCTGGACGGCGGTACAGGCTCTGACAAACTATACGGTGGTGAAGGCGATGACAGTCTGATCGGCGGCGAAGGCCACGATCTATTGGACGGTGGCGATGGCAATGATGTGCTAAACGGTGGGGATGGTAGAAACCGCCTGGTTGGCGGCGACGGTGATGACACTATCACAGCGGGCAATGGTGACGACAGAGTGGAAGCTGGTGAAGGCAGAAACAACGTTGACGCCGGCGATGGACGAAATATGGTCACCAGCGGCAATGGCGATGACACCATCGTAACGGGTTCCGGGGATGATAGGATCACCGCAATTGGTGGGAATAACTTCATCAATGCGGGCGATGGCAAGAATCAGATCAGGAGCGGCGCAGGCAATGATACCATCATATCAGGTGTCAAAGATGACAAGATCACCGCCGGAGACGGAGACAATCACATCAACGCCGGCGACGGGGGGAACCAGATCCTAACCGGCAACGGCAATGATACCATTATTGGCGGCAGCGGCGGGGACAAAGTCACCTCTGGTGAGGGTGACGATAATATCAACGCCGGCGAAGGTCGAAACCAGATCAAAAGTGGTGGCGGTAACGACATCATCACAACAGGTGATGGACATGACAGAATCGACGCCGGCGATGGCGATGACATTATCAATGCCGGTGACGGCACCAACCAGATCAAATCCGGCAAGGGAAATGATGTCATTACCGCAGGCTCGGGCACTGACAAAGTCGATGCCAGCGATGGGGATGATCTCGTCAATGTTGGTGCCGGTAACAACCAAGTCAAGTCTGGCACCGGCAATGATACGGTCATTGCAGGGTCTGGCGATGATAAAATTGACGCAGGAACCGGAAACGATCTTGTCAGCGCAGGCGATGGCAGAAACCAGATCAAAACAGGTGACGGTGACGACACAATCACCTCTGGATCTGGCGCAGATCGAATTGACAGCGGTGCAGGCCACGACCGCATCAATGCGGGTGACGGCGCCAATCAAATCAAAAGCGGTGATGGAGATGACTGGATCCAAACCGGGTTTGGCAACGACAGGATCTACAGCAGCATCGGCAATGACACCCTAAGCACCGGAGACGGAAAGGACCAAATCTACAGTGGTCTTGGTGATGACGTGATTGATGCAGGCGCTGGTAATGACAAAATCCTCGCTGACGCTGGCAACGACACCATTGCGGGCGGAAGTGGAAGCGACCTGATTGATGGAGGTGCGGGCGACGACCGGATAGCTGGAGGGATTGGAGCTGATGCCATCAAGGGCGGAAGTGGGGCTGATGTCTTTGTCTTCAACTCTCTTGATGAAGTTGGCGACACAATCAAAGACTTCTCGCTGAGCCAGGGTGATCTGTTGGAAATCAGCGGGTTCCTGTCTGAGCTGGGCACCGATCTAGCGGCGGCTCTTGCCAGTGATCAGCTAAGCCTAAATGGATCAAGGTCTGCATCCTGGTTGGAATTTGATGCTGATGGCGTTGGCGGCGAGGACGCAATCCAGATCGCGTATCTGCAACGAGTCGATGAAGCCAGCGAGCTCACAAGCGATTGGTTCGCTTAACGACCAGCAATATAAACTCACAGTGAGCGCCCCTTAGGGGCGCTCACCCAGTGGAACTACACAGCCATCCGTGTGCCAGAGATTAACCAAGACGGGCTGAACAATCAGATTTTCGATTGGCGACGGTCATGCTCTGGAGTACTGGCCCTACTCTACTGCTGCATCAACTTGTGAATATGACAGGCAAAAGCATAGGTTAGCGGCACCCCTAGCACCATTCCGATGCCAATCGACACTACCGGTGACAAAACCGGCCAGCCGATCCACGAGGTGATCAGCGACGCAAAGAAGATATTCACAGCCGCCGCGCCCGCACCAAAAGGATAGAGCACAAGCGACAGTCTGGCTTTGCTCCAGCCCTGGCTCATCTTTTGCTGACCAACCAGGCCACTGTGATCAAAGCACCAACCAACAACAGCGATGCCATGAAAAACCAAAACTCGGCGGTCGCACTTTGCGCCTGTGGGATTGGGCGATCATAGGCCTTGGCCCAGACCTGAGCCGGCAGAAAGGACATAACGATAAGGGTATAAAGGCGGATCATTTCAGGTCTCCTTGGTCAGGGAACGATAGATTTGTGGCAACGCACGGGACAGACGGGTCGGGTCGGGTAACAAGGTGAACCCTGCCCGGCCAAAGATACGCGCAAACCAGTCTTGACCGTCTTGATCTATGACAATCCCGTGCACGACATGTCCCAGGCGCCGGGCCTCGCGCACAGCCATGTGACTGTCTTCGATACCATGGATGCCCTCATAGTGGTCCAGATCGTTGGGTTTGCCGTCGGTCAGAACCAGCAGCAGTTTTCGCGATGACGTTTCTTGCTCCAGCATCGCAGTCGTATGGCGGATAGCGGCACCCAGACGCGTATAGTGACAGGGGGTCAAACCGCAGATTTTTTGCGTGACTTCCGATGACATCGGGGCATCAAAGCCCTTGCATTTTTTCAGGAAAACCCGGTCGCGGCGCAGCGAGGAGAAACCCCAGATGCCCAATCGGTCACCGCTGGCGTCGATACCACCAGCCAGCGCGACCAGGCTTTCGCGAGCGATATCCAGCACCGTATTCTCTCCCACTGCGGCCTCGGTAGAGCGCGAGGTATCCAGTAGAAAGCCAACGGACAGATCGCGGTCGATCTGGCGCATGCTTTGATAAATCCGATCACTTGAGGTGCCATCCGCCTTGAGATCCACACGGGCGGAAATCAGTGCGTCCAGATCGAGCTCGCTGCCCTCAATCTGACGAGGGCGCATGACCCTGCGGGGAAGCAAAGCCTCGAACTGACGGCGGACGGCGCGCATTTGCCGTGGGTCTGGTTCCAGCGCTTGGGGCGCGTCGGCATCCGCATCGGCATCCAGCACGCGGGTGTGATCCGGCATATATGCCTTCTGGCGGTGATCCCATTCGGGATATGTAAACACGCCAGACAGGCGTTCGTGATCGGCATCCGCCGGGGCCAGATCCAGGTGCATCCGCAGCCGCGTTGCGGCCTTTTTGTCATCGTGACGGGACAGGATGATCTTGTCTTGATCATCCGCCGCTTTTTGGGCGTCCTCATCCTTGTCGTTGTTGATGGACCGGTTCAGGTTCATGCTTTCTACCCAGGACAGGATCGATTCAAACCTGTGAAAGATGAAGCTGTCTTTGCGGTTGGCCTCGTCGCGATCTTCGCGTTCCCCCATTTTTCGGTTTGTAGTCGAGGCAACCGGAGGTGGCCCGGCGTTCTCCGCTTCTTCTTCCTCTTCCGCCTTTGCACCGGAAACAGGCGCTGAAAGGGCCAACCAGATTGGCACAGGAGTATATGGCAGATAGCTATTGGAGCTCTGTTGTGGCGCGGGAATGCTAATCGGCTGCGCCTCGGGACTGTTCAACTGGTCGCGAATAGCGGTTTCCAGCCGGGCCTCTTCGCGGGGCAACATCAGCTTGGGCCGGGTCGCCAGAATGAAACTGCACATTCGCTGATAGGCCGCGCGCAGGCCGGGGCAGCGTTGAAAGGCCAGATCCGAAGCTATCGACATAGCCTCGATCTGAGCATGATCTTTTAGGCAACCACAGCCGTCAACTGATGGTAAATCTGGCCTAGTCGAGGCCAGCGCGATCAACCAGAAATACGCCGCCCGGTTCATCACAATTTCCGGGAAGACATCCATCACCGGAGGCAGCCCCAGACGTTCGCCATCAAAGCGAGGCAAGAATAGCAATTCACCCCTATTGCCCAACTTGCGCGTCACACTTTGTCGATGGTGCGAACGCACGGCAGGTGTTTCGCCAATCTCGACCGAGGCGTCGCCGCCAAGTGCACGAAACAGCAGCACCAGACTAGGCCTGATATCGGACAATTGAACCGCCACTTCGGGGAAGCTCGGCTGAGCGCCCATCTTGGTGACGTAGTCATGCCAGATGTTGCCAATGGCTTCTTCTGGGTCCATCAGATCAAGGGGGTGAATGGCCATAGTCTTTTACCCGTAAACAACGGCGATCAGATCGCGCAGAGCGATTTGAACGTCAGCTTCATCGGTCAGCGGCTCAACAATTGCGGCCTGTAGCGCCTGATCGATTGGCATACCGCCAGCAATCAGTTGCGCAGCGTAGATCAGCAACCGAGTGGAGACACCTTCCTCCAGATCCATGCCAGATAGGGCGCGAATGTGGCCTGCCAACCGGATCAACGGCGCGACACGCGCCTCATCCAAACCGCTTTCCTTGGCAACAACAACAAGCTCGGTTGCGGCATCAGGGAAATCAAACGAGGCAGACAGAAAACGCTGACGCGTCGAGGGTTTCATGCGTTTCAGCACGTTCTGGTAGCCGGGGTTATAGCTGGCAACCAGCATGAACCCTTTGGGCGCCACCAATTCTTCACCAGTGCGGTCCACCATCAGTGTACGGCGGTTGTCAGTCAGCGGGTGCAACACAACGGTCACATCTTTGCGGGCCTCGACCACTTCATCCAAATAACAGATCGCGCCTTCTCGCACGGCACGGGTCAATGGGCCATCGACCCATTCGGTTTCACCACCGCGTAACAAGTAGCGGCCGATCAGATCGGCAGCTGACAGGTCATCATGACAGGCGACAGTGTACAGTTTACGGCCAGTGCGGGCGGCCATGTGTTCAACAAAACGGGTTTTGCCGCAGCCGGTCGGCCCCTTCAAAAGAAGGGGCAAACCGTTGGTGTGGGCTGTTTCAAACAATGCGCATTCATTGCCAACTGGCTGGTAGAATGGCACGTCGAAATCAGTAGTTTGGGCGTTCATGGTTATTCTCCAGCCACAGGTGCATTCGGGTTTTTGGCGAACAGTTCACGATGTGGCACCATCATCGAATAGATGAATAGCAGCGCGCCAATCACCACAGCCAGACCAGAGCCAAAGCGCATCATGTAGAACAAGCTCAGCCCTTCTTGCACGTCCATGAAGTTTTCACCCAAGACCCGCTGCATGTGGGTTTGAATGGTGCCGGCAAAGGTCAGCACAAAGGTCATGAAGGCCATGCCACCGGTCATCAGCCAGAACGAAACCATGTTCAGCACCTGATTATACGGATCACGTCCACGCAGGTGTGGGATCGCATAGCTCATGATCGCAAGGTTGGTCGCAACATAGGCGCCGTAGAAGGCCAAGTGACCGTGGGCCGCAGTGATCTGTGTGCCGTGGCTGTAGAAGTTCACACCGTGCAGGGTATGCAGAAAGCCCCAGACACCCGCGCCAAAGAAGGCAACAGTCGAAGCCCCCAGCGACCACAGTAGTGCGGCCTTGTTGGGATGATTTCGACGCCCCTTCCAAACCATGACGAATGCAAAGCTCATCATCAGGAAGAATGGAATGACTTCAAGTGTCGAGAAGATCGAACCGATCCACTGCCAATAACCGGGTAGACCGATCCAATAGAAGTGGTGACCTGTCCCCAGAATGCCCGAGAACAGCGCGGTGGCGACAATGACATAGAGCCATTTTTCAACGATCTCGCGATCAACACCGGTCAGTTTCAGCAGCAAGAAGGCCAGGATCGACGCCATCACCAGTTCCCAGGTCGCCTCGACCCAGAGGTGAATCACAAACCACCAATACATTTTGTCCAGACTCAAGTTGTCAGGGTTGATAAAGGCAAAGATCCACAGCAGCGACAGCAGCCACAGCCCGGTCAGCAGCACGTTGGTGATGGCGGTTTTTCGTCCAGCCAGCACTGTCATCGAGATGTTGAACAGAAAGATCAGCGCAGCAACCAGAATGCCCAGCTTGACCCAAGTGGGTTGTTCGAGGAACTCGCGCCCCTGCATACCCAGCAAGTAGTTGCCCGGAAACGGGTTGAACACATAGGTAAGAACTGCACCCAGCGTGCCAATGACCAGAATGATCAACTGCAGATAAGCCAAATTGACCGAGTATATCTCGCGTTCACTTTCTTCGGGGATCAGGTAATAAGCCGCCCCAAAGAAACCCAGCAACAGCCAGACAACCAAGGCATTGGTGTGCAGCATGCGGACAACGTTGAACGGCAGCAGCTCAGATAGAAAATTAGGCGAGACGTAAATCCAGCCGGCTATCAGCCCACCCAGAACCTGAATGGCGAATAGTCCCATCGCCACCAAGAAATAGGCATAGGCCACTTTTTGTGATTGATATTTCATAGCGTGTCTCCTTAACCCGCATCATTGGGCGGCCAGCCCTGTGTGTCGGTCTGGTCAGCCCAACGCAGAAATTCCGCGAGACCGCGCATCTCTTCTTCGTTGATCTCGAAATGTGGCATCTGACGGCGGCCCTCGACACCGCTGGGCTGTGCCTCCATCCAGCCATCCAGAATTTCATAGGCTGTTTCCGGGTCATCCAGCGTGTCCCAGCGGGTCATCACATTGCCCAGCTCTGGCGCGAAATACGCACCTTCACCATGCAGAGTGTGACAGTTGATGCAGCTGTGCCGCTCCCAGACATGTTTGCCTAGGACGACTTCTTCGTTCAGGGGCATTCCGGCGGTTGACGTGTCAACTACATAACGGTGGCTTTGAAAGGATAGGACCCCAAAGATCGCCACGAAGAACAGCGATCCTCCGTAGAATATGTTTCGGGCCCGTGACTTCGTTAGGATCTCTGACATTGGGGGAATCCTGTCGTGGTTTCGGGTCCCTTTGGTCTAAAGCCGTCGGTCATTCTCAAGTTTGTTGCAGCACAAAGAGCAGGAATTTTTTGGGATTACTCTACAACTTGGGACCTGTGTCCCGTCTGTTGTTTCATGATTTGAGGTTCAAGACGGCATGCCATTGATAGACAAAAACATCCTTGTCTCCCAAATCCTTGCGGACCATCCACAGACAGTGTCGGTCTTTCTTAAATACGATATGCTGTGCGTGGGGTGCCTGGTGGCCCCGTTCCACACCGTTGAGGATGCCTGTCTGGAACATGACCTAGACGAATCCGCCTTTCGGCGTGACTTGACCACTGCGATTTCAGGCTGATTTTTCGCTGAGCACAACCAGACGGTGCGCATCCGTTACCACGATACGACGTCGGGTGCTTTTGACGATATCGTTCTTTTCCCAGCCACTCAGCAGGCGACTGACCGTGTGCAGTGTAGTGCCAGTCATCTCAGACAGGTTTTGCCGGGTGATCGGGAAATCAATTTCAATGCCGCCTTCGACTTTCTTTCCGGATTGATTGATCAACCGCAGCACCGCCCGCGCTACCCGCTGCTCGACGTGTTGCGTGGCCATCTCGACAATGCGATTGTTCATCTCACCCATCCGCTCGCCCACGACCTTGTAACTTTCGGTCGCAAAGCCTTCGTAGTTGGCGACAAAACTATGCCATTTGTCACTGGGCCAAGACAGCGCCAGACATTCATCCGCCGCAATGGCAGTGGCGGGATAAGTGGTGCGTCCAATGGCGGCGGCAATGCCAAACAACTGTCCGGCCACGATATGCAGCGCAATAACCTGATCGCCGCCTTCCGTGGTTCGGATCACCCGGATATGGCCATCCAACAGCAGATAGAACCGACCCGCATCCATGCCTTCTTCGAAAATCAGCGCGGCAGGGTCAAACCGTTTGGGCACAGCAAGGTCGAGAACGTCGCGAATCTGCGCGCGGGACAGTTTCCGAAACGGTGGAATATGTGCCAAAAGGCTTTCGTCCAGATTTTTCAAAATGTCATCCCAAAGTTTGATGAAGAACAAAGAGCCCCCCTGCCCCATACCTTAATACAGCAGCAAGACAAACACTTCCAACTTCGCAATGAAAGAGAACGACATGTTTGGAAAACTAACCCTGATGACCGTCGCTGCTGCATTGTTTGCCAGCGTTGCTGCCGCCGAAACCTTTGAAATCAAAATGCTCAACAAAGGTGATGAAGGCTCGATGGTTTTTGAGCCCGCCTTTGTTGCGGCTCAGCCCGGCGACACAATCACATTCATCCCAACCGATAAAGGCCACAATGCCGAAATCATCAAAGGCATGTTCCCCGAGGGTTTTGAAACGTTCAAAAGCAAGATGAACAAGGAATTCTCGATCACCCTGGATCAAGAAGGTCTTTATGGCATCAAATGCACGCCGCACTACAGCATGGGTATGGTTGCCCTGATCCAAGTCGGCGACGCCGTTAATCTGGAAGACGCCGCTGCTGTGAAGCAAAAGGGCAAAGCCAAGAAACGTTTTCTACCTTTGTTTGACCAAGTCGTAACCGAAGCCGCGGTTTCGAACTAAGGCATCAAAATCCAGAGTGTCCCTACGATGGAACACTGGGGCGGCACAAAAGAAGTGTCGCCTCTTTTTTTGACCAATACTGCCGCCAAATAGCGCCCGTCTTTAAGTTATCCTTCGCGCACCAATCGGAAACCTAGATAGTCTGGCGGGATGCCAACTGCGCAGCCGCCGACTTTAGCATCCCTCACAAATTCTATGATGAACGCCCGGTGTTTGCCCTGAACAGCCCGCACGCCGCAGTAATTGGTTTGCTCAACAACCGCGCTGCCATCCTCGGACACCTGGCCGTTGATAAAACAGCTTTCAGTCCACTCCCAGATATTGCCGGCAATATCCGACACGCCCAACTCATTGACTCCAAAATGCCCCTGCCGGTGGATTTCCACATCTGAATCACCACGTTCGGACACCAATCGACGGTAATTGGCCAACCAACGTTTGGACGGATCATCCTCATTTTTGTCGATGCCCAGCCCAGCATCCACATAGCGCTCGCCAGCGGCGCGCACCCATTCGTCATCGGTCGGCAATCGCCAGGTCTGTTGCGTCATGTCCGAATACCAGCGGGCAAAATCCGTAGCATCCACGTAACTGATATCCGTCTGCGGTGCTTCCAATAACCCAATCACAGTTGTCTCGGTACAGGCCGCAGCTGCAACACATTGCGCATAAAGCGTCTCGCTGACCGGATATTTCATAATCTCAAGATCGGCACCGGCGCTGCGGATCTCGCGTGGCGCATCAACTGAGCGGGTACCGATGCGGAAATCACCCGAAGGACGATAATTATAAGACCCCGCAGGGATCACCACGGTGTCTGGCACATCCGTAATCTGCGGCGAATTGGGCCAAAGCATCACGGTGGCCGTTGTTGCCACTGCGCCAATCGCCAATACGGCAGCCAGAATAACTAGAGGTCTCATCTCTTGACCTTTCAAAAGTCAAAAAGGGCGGCCGCTGACCGGCCACCCTGGTAAGTCATCACAGACGGTCGACCTTATGGCAGCGCAGTCTTACCTTCGTGCATCACATCATATTCGATCGGCGCAACAACCTGTTCCATCAGATCATTATTCCAGTCGCCCTCGACCAGAACGTGCGCAGTGGCACCCAGATTGACGGCCTCGATTAGATTGTGATTGACGTAGGCATAAACCCCGGGCTGCAGGAATTCATACAATGCCGCCCCGGCAGAGCCGCCACGAATAAACCAGGTTTCCAGATCACGTTCAGGAGCGTTGTTAAACTTGCCAGTTTCCCAGACCAGATCCCCGTGGCCACCAATCAAGTGCGGACGACTGTCGCGGTTGGCTTGCGAGTGCACAAACAGAACCTTTTCACCCTGCGATGCGGTTAGCGCATTGTCACCAGTCAAACCGCCAACCTTACCGTTGAAGGTCACGTGGCTTGGGATCAATCCGTTCATCAAGTCCAGTGTATCGGAATAGCTGTCACCGGCATCCTCGAACCGCATGTATTCGCCGTTCTCATCTTTCGGAATGTAAAAGTCGTTCTCGCCGATATAGTAAACACGATCATAGCTGACTGGCTTGCCTTCATGGTCCTTCAGACCATCACGTGGCAGCACCATGATGGCACCCGACATACCCGACACAACGTGCCATGGGATCATTGGACCACCGGGGGCACAGTGATAGACAAAGGTACCCGGACGGGTCGCCTTGAAGCGCAAAACAGTCTTTTCACCTGGGTTGACCAGGGTCAGCGACCCACCACCCAACGCGCCGGTTGCCGCGTGGAAGTCGATGTTGTGCTGCATCATGTTTTCTGGCGGGTTGTACAGCGTCAGCTCAACATAATCGCCTTCATGCACCACCATCAGAGGGCCGGGCATCGAACCATTAAAGGTCATCGCTTGCAGGTAAGCATCATCAGCCACCTGCACTTCTTTTTCGATGATTTTCATCTCGAACTGAATAACGGCGGGCCCGGATGTCGCAACTTGCTTGTGCTCGTGCACAAACGGTGGTTTGACCAATTTGACCTTGCGACGTGGCAGGGTGCTCAGGTCAACAGCCTGCGCCGCCGAGGTATCCATAATTTCTTCCGAAGCGGATGCCTTGATCGCAAGTGGCGTTGCAGCGACCGCAACGGCGCCCATCAGTGTGGCTCTGCGTGTCAGCATTTTGCTCTCTCCTTTTAGAAGGTTGATTTCTAAAAGAAGACTTAAGGTCTTTGCAGCCACCACTCTTTGCGCCTGCGCAAACTCCGTAATGGAAACGGCTGAGTTTTGAACGATCACGCCAAAACAATGCAAAGAACCGCAGGGATCGGTTAGTATAATCCAATCCTGCTTGGGCATTTACATCCTTGGAATCAATTTCGTTGCCAATAGGAAAAAAGTTTCCTATAGGAACCACGCAAGTATACAAACGCATACACTGCTGATTTGAACCTGACTTTCACAAGGGCCGTCAGATGAACACTGCTCGTCCACAAGCGGTCCTCCGCTGCCCTGCCAAACAGGCTTGGCCAAAGCCTCAGTTGGGCGTCATGCTTTTCACAGCGCCAAATTTCGTACAAGTGATCAGCCCTAAACAGAAAGACCCCAACCATGATTGATGCGCCCAAACGCACCCCGCTATATGATCTGCACGTTGAACTTGGCGGCAAGATGGTCGATTTTGCTGGCTGGGAAATGCCGGTACAATATCCCATGGGCATCATGGACGAGCACAACCACACCCGCGCCAAGGCCGGGTTATTTGACGTCAGCCATATGGGTCAGGTGATCCTACGCGGCGAAGACGCTGCTGAAAAACTAGAATCACTGGTGCCCTCGGCCCTGAGCACGCTGAAAGAGGGCAAGGCACGTTACACCTTCTTCACCAATGACGATGGCGGCATCATGGATGACCTGATCGTGGCCAATGCCGGCGATCATCTGTTTGTGGTGGTCAATGCATCTATGCGGCACCAAGACATCCCGCATATGGCCAAACATCTAGACGGCGTCGAGGTCACCGAGATTTTTGACCGCGCTCTGGTCGCCGTTCAGGGACCCACCGCCGAAAATGTGGTTGGCGACCTCTGCCCCGCCGCGTGTGAGCTCAAGTTCATGGAAACCACCGTCGCAGAAATCATGGGCGTCGAATGCCGCATTTCAAGGCTGGGCTACACCGGCGAAGACGGCTTTGAAATCTCCATCCCCGAGGACAAGGCTGTCGAGATCTGCCGCGCCTTTCTAGCCCATGACGACTGCGAACCAGTTGGTTTGGGCGCGCGCGACAGCCTGCGGCTGGAATCCGGTCTTTGCCTTTACGGCAATGACATCGACAACTCCACCTCTCCGGTCGAGGCCTCACTGACCTGGGCCATGCAGAAACGCCGCCGCGAAGACGGTGGTTTTCCCGGTGCAGACCGTATCCAGCGTGACCTGGCAGAAGGCACCGCCAAGAAGCTGGTCGGTATCAAGCCAACAGGTCGCGCCCCTGCCCGCGCCGGTGTCGAGGTCCAGGATCTGGACGGCAACAGCATCGGCGCCATCACCTCGGGCGGTTTTGGTCCTACGGTCGGTGCTCCAGTTGCGATGGGCTACGTCACCACCGCGCACAGCAAGCCTGGCCAGAAAATCAACCTTCTCATCCGCGGCAAGGCACAGCCAGCCGAAATCACCGCGCTGCCTTTCGTCACGCAAAACTACAAACGCTAAAAATCAGGAGAGTCGCAGATGACCACCTATTATTCCGAAGAGCATGAATGGCTCACCGTCGAAGGTGAAACCGCCACTGTAGGCATCACCCAACACGCTGCTGATCAGCTGGGTGAGATTGTCTTTGTCGAACAAAAAGAAGTCGGCGACGATTTTGAAAAAGGCGACGACATCGGCGTGATTGAATCGGTCAAAGCCGCGTCAGAAATCTATGCCGCTGTTGACGGCGAAGTGGTCGAGGCCAACGGCGCTCTGGAAGACAACCCAGGCGCGCTGAATGACGCCCCCGAGGGCGACGCCTGGATCTACAAGATCAAGTTGACCAATGCCGACCAGCTCAGCGAGCTGATGGATCTGGATGGCTACAAGGCCTTCATCGGCTAAGCCTGACCAGATGCGGGTCCGCTCCAAAACCGAGCCCGCATCTTCATCTTTTCAAAAATACTCCCGCCGGAAGCTCCCCAAACTCCCGGCCCGCGCTGACCTCTCCAAAGGAACATCCCCATGGCCTTCAAGCTGACCGATTACGAAGCCTATGACTTTGCCAACCGCCGCCATATCGGCCCAAGCCCCCGCGAAATGGCTGACATGCTGCAGGTCATTGGCTTCAAAACTCTAGACGAGATGATCGACGCCACCGTGCCCTCCTCGATCCGTCAGAGTGAGCCACTGGACTGGGGTCCGGCGATGACCGAGCGCGACGCGCTGTTCCACATGAAAGAGGTTGCCTCAAAGAACACGGTCCTCACTTCGTTGATTGGTCAGGGCTATTACGGCACCTCCACGCCGGCGCCAATCCTGCGTAACATCCTGGAAAACCCGGCCTGGTACACGGCCTATACCCCCTATCAGCCGGAAATATCCCAGGGTCGGCTTGAGGCGCTATTGAACTTCCAGACCATGGTCAGCGACCTGACTGGTATGGACATCGCCAATGCCTCGCTGCTGGACGAAGCCACCGCCGCCGCCGAAGCCATGGCCATGGCCAAACGTGGCAGCCGCTCCAAGGCCAATAACGCCGCTTTCTTTGTCGATGAAAACTGCCACGGCCAAACCATCGCCGTGATCAAAACTCGCGCCGCGCCACTGGGTGTTGAGGTGATCGTCGGCAACCCCGATGATCTGCAGCCGGAAACCGTCTTTGGCGCAATCTTCCAGTACCCCGGCACCTATGGCCATGTGCGTGATTTCACGGCAGAAATCACCGCCCTGCACGACAACAAGGGCCTGGCCATCGTCGCTGCCGACATCCTGTCACTGGCGCTGCTGAAATCCCCCGGTGAAATGGGCGCCGACATTGCCATCGGCACCACCCAGCGCTTTGGTGTGCCGATGGGTTACGGTGGCCCGCACGCCGCCTATATGGCCACCACCGACAAGTTGAAACGCGCCATGCCCGGACGTATCATCGGCGTATCCATCGATAGCCATGGCAACAAGGCCTACCGTCTGGCCCTGCAAACCCGCGAGCAGCACATTCGCCGCGAAAAAGCCAACTCCAACGTCTGTACCGCGCAGGCGCTGTTGGCGGTCATGGCCTCTATGTATGCGGTCTATCACGGCCCCGACGGTATCAAGGCCATCGCCCAGTCAGTGCACCGCAAAACCTCGCGCCTCGCTGCCGGATTGGAAGAAAACGGATTCACGGTCGAACCCGAGGTATTCTTTGACACCATCACAGTCGAAGTTGGTCCGCTGCAGCAGGTGGTCATGGAAGCCGCCATTGAGCGTGGCATCAACCTGCGCAAGGTTGGTGAAACCAAGGTTGGCATCAGCCTGGACGAACAGACCCGAGCTGAAACCATCGAGGCCGTCTGGGGTGCCTTTGGCGTCACAAAACAAGACGACAGCCAAGCCAACCGCGCCTATCGCCTGCCCGAGCACGCGTTGCGTGAAAGCGAATATCTGACCCACCCGATTTTCCACAAAAACCGCGCCGAGGCAGAAATCACCCGCTATATGCGCCGCTTGGCGGATCGCGATTTGGCACTTGATCGCTCGATGATCCCGCTGGGCTCCTGCACCATGAAGCTGAACGCCACTGTTGAGATGATTCCGGTGACCTGGCCCGAGTTCGCCAACCTGCATCCCTTTGTGCCGCAGGATCAGGCTTTGGGCTACACTCAGATGATCGCCGATCTGAACGATAAACTGTGTCTGATCACTGGCTATGACGCAATTTCCCAGCAACCTAACTCGGGTGCGCAGGGCGAGTATGCCGGCCTTTTGACTATCCGAAACTATCACTCGGCCAATGGTCAGGGCGGGCGCAACGTTTGTCTGATCCCAACCTCGGCTCACGGCACCAACCCGGCCACGGCACAAATGGTTGGCTACAAAGTTGTGCCCGTCAAAGCTGACGAAGACGGCAATATCGATGTCGCCGACTTCCGGGAAAAGGCCGAGAAACACTCGGACGTGCTGGCCGCCTGCATGATCACTTACCCCTCGACCCATGGCGTGTTCGAGGAAACCGTGCAGGAAGTCTGCCAGATCACCCATGATCACGGCGGTCAGGTCTATATCGACGGTGCCAATATGAACGCCATGGTTGGCCTAGCCCAGCCGGGCAAGATCGGCGGCGATGTCAGCCACCTGAACCTGCACAAAACCTTCTGCATTCCACATGGCGGCGGCGGCCCCGGCATGGGTCCGATTGGTGTAAAATCGCACCTGACCGAGCACCTGCCCGGCCACCCCGAGCACGGTAGTGCCGTGGGTCCGGTCTCGGCTGCGCCCTTTGGCTCACCATCAATTTTGCCGGTCAGCTGGGCCTATATCTTGTTGATGGGTGGCGCGGGCCTGACCCAGGCCACCAAGGTAGCGATCCTGAACGCCAACTACATCGCAGCACGGCTCAAAGATGCCTATCCCATTCTCTACACGTCGAGAACCGGTCGGGTCGCACACGAGTGCATTCTGGACACCCGCCCACTAAACGAGGCGGGCAACATCACTGTAGATGACGTGGCCAAACGTCTTGTCGACAGCGGTTTCCACGCTCCAACCATGTCCTGGCCAGTCGCTGGAACATTGATGGTGGAGCCGACCGAGTCCGAACCCAAGGACGAACTGGACCGGTTCTGCGACGCAATGTTGTCGATCCGATCTGAGGCACAGGATGTAATCGACGGCAAGATCGACGCCGAAAACAACCCGTTGAAGAATGCGCCACATACGGTGCGCGATCTGGTAGGCGACTGGGACCGTCCCTACACCCGCGAGGAAGCCTGCTTCCCTCCCGGCTCACTGGGGGTCGATAAATATTGGTCGCCGGTCAACCGTGTCGATAACGCCTACGGTGACCGCAATCTGGTTTGCACCTGCCCGCCGATGTCGGATTACGAAGGCGAATAAGAGTTCAAGAGCACAGCCCCGGCCAAAAGGCCGGGGCTGTGTAATTTCAGGTCAATGACAATCAGCCATTCGCTGTCCCAGATCAGCCAACAACTCAGTATAAAACTGAGGACCCAGTTGAAGCTCAGTTCCCATCGGATCAATCACCGCTGTTTTAGCCTCAGTTCCTTCCAATACCGTTGCCACCAATCCCGGATTGAACTGCGGTTCCGAGAATACGCAGGTGACACCCAGTTCTTCTACTGTGTGCTGTACCTCGGCAATCCTCGCCGGACTGGGCGCGCTGGCGTCTCCCAATGAAATTGCCCCAGATGCCGCAATCCCAAAGCTGTTCTCAAAATACTGATAGGCATCATGGAACACCACAAAGGCACCATTGCGCAACGGCTCTAACGATGTGTCCACCGTAGCAACCACCGCCGCGATTTCTGCCTTGCCTGCCTCGGCATTGGCACGATATTTGTCAGCGTTTTCCGGATCAAATTCCGCCAATTCTTCGGAAATCAGATCCAACCACAGTGCTCCATTGGCCGGAGACAACCAAGCGTGCGGATCTACACCGTCATGGTCATGCCCATCATGGCCTTCATGGCTAGAGTGCTCTTCGTGACCTTCGTCTTCCGCATGCTCATCATGATCAGAATGTTCACCGTGGTCATCGTGATCAGCATGTTCCTCATGGTCACCATGGCCTGCTTCTTCGTGTCCATCATGCTCTTCGTGATGTTCACCTTCATCACTATGATCATCATGCGCTTCAAACCGGGCACCTTCGCGGAACGGAAGTGAGATCACCCCTTCAGTTTCCAACAATTCAATCACATGCCCATTTGCCGCCAGAGTGTCGATTGACTCTTCCATCCAAGGGGTCAGCGCCTCACCCATCCAAAAAACGAAATCTGCCCGGTTCAGTGCCATCGCCTCGGACGGGCGCAGCGAATATCCATGCGGCGAGGCGCCGAGCTGGACCACCAGGTCCGGGCTGCCAACGCCCATCATGACCCGCGCCACCAACCCATGGACCGGGGCAATGTCCGTTGCCACGCGCGGCACATCCGCCAACGCAGCCCCGGTCAGTGTCAAACTGGACAGTGCAGAAAAAAGAGTTGTTTTGAGCATAGCTCACCTCGTGTAATCTTATAACATTACAGGCTTGTTATGCGTCATACTATAACATATCAAGCCCCAAATGACCTGACGGAGACGCCTAAAATGGGATCTATTGGCTTTCAAACCCACGATCACGCAAGCTGCATCAGTGACTGTGTCGCCATCGCCGATAGCCGTTGCAAGGCTCAGGGGCTACAATTAACACCGGTACGTCGCCGGGTATTGGAAATTTTGCTGCAACAGCACCAATCCCTTGGCGCCTATGACATACTGGATCACCTCCGCGAAGAAGGGCTGGGCTCGCAGCCCCCCGTCGCTTATCGCGCGCTGGATTTTCTGGTGAAACATGGGTTTGTCCATAAGATCGAACGGTTGAATGCCTTTATCGCTTGTAGTCACCCCGGCGAAAACCACACGCCGGTTTTCATGATCTGCCGTCTCTGCAATGCCGTGGCCGAAACTCATACCGACCTGAGCACGGGCCAGTTGGGGCAATTGGCCCAAGATGTCGGTTTCCTAATCGAACGCACTGTGGCCGAAGTCGAGGGCCTGTGCCCTAAATGCCAAAATCAGGCTGCGGCATGAGCCTAGTCACCTTGCAGGATCTAACTATCCGCCACAGCGGCAACGCTGTATTGTCGGGGGTGAACTTTAAAATCAAACCCGGTGAGATCGTTACTGTTGTTGGACCAAATGGGTCAGGCAAATCTACGCTGTTGCGTGCCATCATCGGCGCGTTGCAACCCAGTTCCGGTCAAGTGGCTCGTTGCAAGGGGCTGCGCATTGGGTATGTTCCGCAAAAGTTGCACATCGACCCCACCCTGCCCCTGACTGTGCGCCGTTTTCTCAGCCTGCCTAAACGTGTCTCCGACACTGACGCTGAACAAGCGTTGGACCGGGCCGGGGCCGAAAATTTGGCCAACCGGCAAATGGCGGGGCTTTCAGGTGGGCAATTCCAACGTGTTCTGCTGGCACGAGCGCTGTTGGGTGACCCACAGCTGCTAATTCTTGACGAAGCGACCCAAGGATTGGATCAACCAGGGTCGGCTTCGTTTTATCGGCAGATCGAAACTGTCCGACGACAACTGAGTTGCGCCGTTTTGATGGTCAGCCACGAATTACACGTCGTCATGGCAGCATCGGATCGAGTGATCTGCCTGAATGGTCACGTCTGCTGTGAAGGTGAACCCGAGCATGTTGCCTCGGCCCCTGAATACCGGGCCCTATTCGGCAGCGGAACCCAAGGCGCGCTGGCGCTGTATCGGCATGAACACAACCATTCACATGACGCCGATTGTACTCACGACCATCATGACCACGGGGCTGTATAATGAGTTTTCTCGATAGTTTCCTAATCCGTGCCGCATTGGCCGGACTGGGGGTCGCCATCGCTGCTGCACCATTAGGCTGTTTTGTGGTCTGGCGCCGGATGGCCTATTTTGGTGATGCCACCGCCCATGCTTCGATCCTTGGGGTGGCGCTGGCGCTTAGTTTCGAAATGTCCGTCTTTACCGGCGTACTGGTGGTGTCGCTGCTCATGGCCACCACAGTCTCCACGCTCAGCAATCGCGGCTATGCGATGGATACTCTGCTAGGGGTAATGGCCCATTCGGCGCTGGCTTTTGGGTTGGTTGCCGTGTCTTTTCTGCAAGGTGTGCGTATTGATCTCATGGCCTATCTGTTTGGCGACATCCTGGCGGTGGGACGTCTGGATCTGGGTGTGATCTGGGCTGGCGCCTTGCTGGTGTTGGCGCTGTTATGGTGGCGCTGGTCAGCCCTGTTGACGGCGACGTTAAACCCGGATCTGGCTTATGCGGCGAGTATCGACCCGCGCCGTGAACAGTTGGCGTTGACCATCGCACTGGCCTTGGTTGTTGCTGTGGCTATCAAAGTGGTGGGCGTGTTGTTGATCGCCGCGATGTTGATCATCCCAGCGGCCACCGCCCGGCCCTTTGCCGCCACCCCGGAACGCATGGCAGTGATCGCTGCCATGATCGGTGGTTTATCGGCGCTTGGCGGATTGCAACTGGCCTTTGCCTTCGACACTCCAACGGGGCCTACAATCGTGTGCTTGGCTGCAGTGCTGTTTGCCCTGTCCAACCTGTCTGGCCTATTGTTGCGAAACACACGAACCTAGATATTGCGATGTAGCTCAGGTTCCCGTTCGCAAAATTTCATTGATCTGGGAGGTCTTCTGTATGGCCTCCCACAATGCTTTTTTGTGGATTGGCTTGCTCAAAAATCCGTCCATGCCGGCCTGAAGGCACTTTTCCTTGTCTGTCGGCATCGCATTGGCAGTCAGCGCAATGATCGGGCAATGGCCAAGGTCATTTATGGCTTCAATCTCGCGAATAATCAAAGTAGCCTCCAGCCCATCCATTTCAGGCATCATCATATCCATCAACACCACATCAGGACGCGAGTCGCGATACATTTGGACCGCCTCAATCCCGTTGGCCGCGACCATTATTTCGGCCGGCACATCCTTTAGCATTTTACGGACCACCAGCTGATTGGTTTTATTGTCTTCGGCCAGCAACACCTTCAGAGTCTTATCCTCCAACGCCACAGCTTCGGGCGCGGTACTGGGGGCAACTGGCGCCACATGTGGGCGTAAAGAGCGGCTGATCACATTGTGCAATTGCGTAGATCGCACCGGCTTCAAAGCCAATTCGCAGGCGCCAAGCGCTTGTCGCGTACCAGGGTCCAGAGATTGCTCGACTGACGACAAGATCACCAGTGGCAAAGCTAAATGCTCCGGGATGGCACGGATCTGAAACGCCAATTCGCGACCATCCATCCCGGGCATCTGATAATCCTGCAGCACCAGATCAAAGGTTTTACCGTGCGACCTGGCCCCGGCCAGAACCTCCAGCGCCTCGGACCCAGAAGCCGCCAGAGTACAATGCATCCCCCAATTCGTCAGCCGCTCAAACAAGATTGTGCGGTTCAACTCAAGATCATCAACAACCAGTACTTTCAGCCCCTTCAGGTCGACGTGATCAGGCCAGACCGGTTCACAGCTGTCTCCGCTGACCAGCAGCGGCAGCTGCATTGTAAACACTGAGCCCCCCCCTGCATCCGAACGCGCCGAGATATCGCCCCCCATCAACCGCAGCAGCCGGGTCGAGATCGCCAGCCCCAATCCGGTACCTTCAAAGTTGCGTGTCGCTGCGCCATCCACCTGTTCAAATGCATTAAAGATATGGTCGATTTTGTCTTCCGGAATGCCAATGCCAGTGTCGGTGACCGAAATGCTCAGATTGCAAAAATCGCCTTTGGTACTCCCCGAGACATCGATAAAGACGTATCCCTCTAGAGTGAATTTAACCGCATTGCCGGCAATATTGGTGATCACCTGACGGATCCGACCTACGTCGCCCTCAAACACTGCGGGCAGGTCGGGATCATATCGCAGCGTGATCTCGACATCTTTTTCTGCTGCCTTTGGTGACAACAACGTCACCACATCTTCCATTGCTGTTTGCAGGTTAAACGTCTCAGATTCCAGCTCGACCTTGCCAGCCTCAATTTTTGAGAAGTTGAGAATGTCGTTTATAATCGTCAGCAGTGCCGCACCGGATGTGGCAATGGTATCGGCGTACATTTTCTGATCTTCATCCAGATCGGTCTCAAGGATCAATTCCGCCATGCCAATCACCCCATTCATCGGAGTGCGTATTTCATGAGACATATTGGCGAGGAACTCGGATTTAGCCCCATTGGCAATATCCGCCGCTTCTCTCGCCTGCTCTAGCGCGAACTCCCGTTCGTCGCGCTCCACAAAAGTGTCCTCCATCACCCCAACCGAGAAGTTCAACGCCGAGAACTCTTGCGACGCATACCAGGGTAAATGCTCTGTTGGCCGCTTCAGACCGGAAATCGCATCTGACATCCGTTGATGGATCATCTGCAGCGGCCGCATGGCCAGAATATGGGTCAGAAACAAAACCAGCAGAGACAGCACCCCAACAGAAAGAACAGTCCACAGGATTGTCTGGCGCACTTTTTCCTGCACCATGGCCTGACCCTCGCTGGTGGACCACTTGACCACTATATGGGCAAAAATCACCCCGTCCCATTCCACTGGTCGATCATACATCACATAATTGCGAGGCTCTGATCCCTGGGCGGCACTGGCCTCGGCGACGACATTGCGGTTCTCACTCAAGATCTGGATTGCCAGCAGTTTGGAATTGCGCGCAATAGCCTCGTTCAGGCCGGTTTCCAACACCGGCACGTCCTCGACAATAATAGCATCCAGCATCAAACCACCAAGCAGAGAGACCGTGAGGTCCGCCTGCTCGGCCAGTTGCTCGGTCAATCTCTGTGTTTCATGTCGGCGCGCAAGATCACCAATGACCCATGCGACCAGAGCAGCCGCCAGGGCCATCGACACAACAATTTGAAATGAAATACTGGTACGCTTCATCAGATTTGACTTTCAAGGTCACTAAAATAAAAGACTTTTCTCCATTGCTCGACGGACAAAATCGTAATCCGCGTCCGAGCCTTCCAGGAAACCATTTTTTGCAATTTGGCGGACAATTTCTTCGTGTTCTGAGGACAGCATCACCCGCCGCATCGCTGCCGCCACCGACGGCGCCACATTAGCGCTGGCCAGCCAGGGCTTGGTCACATTTTCAAACGACATCAACGCCCGAATGGGAACCCCTTTGGCCACCAGTTTCCTGTAGGTGCTTTCTTTGAGCGCACCAGCGCTAAACCGGCCGGCCCCTACCGCCTCACCAACCAGATCATGGCGCCCGAGGTAAGCAAATTCTTGCAAATCTGAACCGCTAATACCCGCTTCGAGCAGATGGGATTGCGCCAGATAACGACCAATTGTCGACAGTTCGTTGCCAAAGGCAAAGCTAAGGCCGGCCAATTGATCCAGCGACTGGATTTCACTATCCGTATGAACCACGATCACGCCTTTGAACCGCTTGCTACCCTTTTTGGATTCCATCGCCACCAGTTGAATGCCCGAATTCTGCTCTACCACATGCACATAAGACGCGGGACCAAAGCGGGCGAAATCAACGGTGCCATCCGCAAGTTGGCTGATCCCCGCTTCGTATTCCTTGGCAATCTTCATCTTGATAGAGACGGGTTCGCCAAGTTCCTCGCTCATCCGGTCGGCCAGATAAGACAGAAAGGGGCGGTATTTTCTAACTGTATCAGTGGGCTTGTCGGCGGCGTAGGTGCCGAAGGTCAATGTTATGTCCGCCTGCGCAGCCATTGGCAGAATGCTCATCCCGCCTACGACCACCCCCAATTGAACAACACTGCGCAACTTTGGCAGGTAACGTTTGAACGCGCGAAAACACAGCAATGCACAGGTCATACTAAAATCCTCAGGTTGCAATTTCGGCTCTGAAACCGGTTCGTTCCCATATTCAGTTGCTCACATCGGTCACAAGATAAAGTTAACCGGCAGTCAGAATTCCCTTCTGAATTCAGGATAATATTGTTTTTTTACCAATTAGTTAACCAAACGGTAACGTTTGTGACGTTTTGATGACAGCTTAACAAAAATTTTACGCAACGGCCCCAATCCGTCTAACAGGAAAACACGTGGAAAGTTATTTTAGCGCTACGATCCGGACAGGGATCACTAAGGTCCCGCGACCAATTTTTGCTGCGGCGGCGATGATTTTTCTGCCGGCCGTCGCCTATGCAATCCCCTCGCCAGAATTGATCATTGGCTCGGTTTCGTCCTTGGGCCAAGTTTTTGCTGTTGGCTTTGCCATGGTCTCGGGTTTGGGTGCCATTGTCGCCACCAAGCTGGGGTTCTCACCCAAGAAAGGTGGCGCTGCGAAACGCTATCCGATCCGGTTGATCACCTCTCTCATCGCGATCACTCTGGCGTTAATAGCCTTAAATTATTGGCAATATGACACAAAGAGATCGACAGAACTGGCCCGGCTACAAGCGACACTAGTACGTCCAGCACAATTTTCTGGCACCACAATCAAAGACACCACTTTAAAAGAAACCAGCTTCTCACGACAGCAAGATCACCCGCTGGCAATTTCAACCAACGAGGCCGCCGCGTTATTGGCGGGCGGCAACACCGCATTTTACGATATCCGTGAAACTGGTGAAAACGCCATGGGCACCTTGCCCGGTGCAACTCACATTCGGTTCCCTGACTTCCTGCAATCGCAGCCCGTCACTGGCGATCAACCTGTGGTTCTGTTCTGCCACAACGGCAATCGCAGCTCGGAAACCTGCGAAAAGCTCGCTGTGATGGGTATCGACTGCCGTTTTATCTCCGGCGGTATTGAAAAATGGATCGTCGAAGGCAATCAATTTAGCGACGCGGAAGTTAAGTCTTTGTCCGACCTACGCGCGATTCCCGAATACACTAATAAGAACGTATTGCTGAGCACTGATGATTTCAAATCACTGCTCGACACCGAAGATCTGCAAATTGTGGATACACGTTATCCGGGCGATTTTGACAGTAGCCATCTGCCCGATGCTGTGAACATCCCGATCCGGGCGCTGACCACGGACGAGCTGATGCGCCGTATTGATGCGCTGGACCCCAGCAAACCGACAATCACGGCCTGCTATGACCGGCGCAGTTGCTTTATGGGGCAGGTTTTGGGTCTTGAGCTGTCGCAGAAAGGATTCGACTTCCGGGGCCGTTACACCTTGCCGTGGGAGTTTTTCATTCCGCCTGCACCCAAACCTCATATCCAGAACTGGCAGGCGGCGCAGCAAGTAGGGCTGTGGGACAACGCAATCTCAGCCGTTGCCACCGGGCTGCTATGGATCCACGCGCGTAGCCATATCCTGTTGGGACTGTTGGGTCTTTCGCTGCTGACCCGGCTGCTTATCTTGCCCGTTGCGTTAAAATCCGAGCGTGATCAGATCACCACAGCCAAAACCGCTGATGAGTTAAAAGCCGTCAAAGACAAGTTGTCCGCTGACCCGGTGCGCAAAGCCCGCGCAGTTCGGGCGTTCTATGCCGACAAAGGCCTGACCCCAATGCGCAACCTGACCGCGCTGCTGTTTCTGCCGGTGATGATGATCGGGGTCTCGGCGGCGCAAGAAGCCAGCGCCGCGCTACAGGTGCCATTCCTGTGGATGTCTGATCTGGGCCTGCCTGATCCGAGTTATGCCATGCCGGTGCTATTCACTGCGCTGGCCGGTCTCTATCTTGCCTGGGCCGTAGCCAAAACCCGCCGTCAAACCGTTTTTTGGCTGGGTCTGGGCTTGCCTGCCATTTTCGCCATGGTGTTCAGCCTTAGCGCTGCTGCTAATGCCTACCTGTGCTGCAGCCTGACGCTGTTGCTGGTGCAACGCGCCTATGTCACGGGCATGTTCACTCGCCTGCGCCAGTCAATTGCAGTCCATTTGCACCAACAAGCCCTACGCAAACTGCCCCACGGTGTCATCCCAATGGGCTATAGAGAAGAGCTGGAAACCTCAGGCAACAAAGCCCTGCGCCTATCGATCCTGAAAAACGCAGGCCTGCCAGTACCCGGCGGCGTGGTGGTGTGCGCCGACGCTATTGCCGACTATCGCCAAATGTCCCTGGTGCAAAAAGACGCATTTTCGGCCCAAATATGGCAGCTCTCCGGTCAGAAACCCTGCGCCGTGCGCAGCTCTGCCAGCAACGAGGACGGCGCGGACCAAAGCTTTGCAGGCGTGTTCGAATCCGTACTGGACGTGACCGCCTCCAGCATGCGCGACGCGTTGGATGCTGTTGTTGACAGCTTCACCTCTGAACGCGCCGCCAGCTATGACATCAATGCCACGAATGATAACGCAGGCAATATTCTGGTGCAGCAAATGGTGCAGGCGGAATACGCTGGTGTTCTGTTTACCCAAGACCCCACGGCCCCTGGCATGGTGATGATCGAATGGGTCGAGGGCTGCGGCGAGGATCTGGTCTCGGGCCGCGTCACCCCTACTTCGCTGCGCTTTGGCCGCTATACCGGCCTGCCCGCCGACGAAGATCAAGATCAGACACTGGACCTGGCGCCATTATTGGAACTGGGCTGCCAGATCGAAGACACCTTTGGCTGTCCGCAAGACGTTGAATGGGCTTATGCCGACGGTCAGTTCCAGATTGTGCAAAGCCGCGACATCACCACCCTGAACCTTGGCTCGGAGCAAGAGCAGGCTAGGTTGGCCGAATGGCGGGGCGTATTGGACCGTTTTGGAGATGCAGACCCAGACCAGACAATCCTGGAACAGGATGAAATGTCCGAGGTCTTGCCTCGCCCCACCCCATTGTCCTTCTCTCTGATGGGTCGCATGTGGTCACCCGGTGGCAGCGTTGATCTCGCCTGTCGCGATTTGGGCGTCCCATATGGTCTGCCCGAAGGGCCCGACGGCCATATGGTCAACTTGTTTGGCAAAACCTATGTGGATGTGGCTTTGAAACAGGGCATGACACTGAACCTCAGCGCCGCTAAGGGTAAGCAGTTACGCAAACAGACGCGTCCGATGATCGAGAACTTCCGCAACAACGTGATGCCCGAACTGGCCGAGCAACTGGCGCTTTGGCAGGCGGTTGACTATACAGCCCTCCCCCGCCCCAAGCTGGTTGAAACCATCGACACGCTTCAGAAAATGCTGGTGCAGGACATCTATGTCGAGGCTGAGAAGATCAACATTTTGGCCGGTTTCACCATGGGCGAGGCCAGCGCGGCAGCTCAAGGCGACCCGGCTCTGCGCGCGCATCTGATGCAGGCCGAGCTGCCCAAC
>Ga0209826_1000241_pt1 | contig 39851 bp, 32 predicted proteins | sample GOMGulsemesocosm_5_FD_184637 | JGI IMG/M metagenome (GOLD analysis project Ga0209826, IMG submission 184637) | Methane-oxidizing microbial communities from mesocosms in the Gulf of Mexico - GOM15C Gulf of Mexico (SPAdes) (version 2) | ecosystem: Environmental > Aquatic > Marine > Cold seeps...
TTTTTATGTACAGGATGTACGGTATGCCACGGGCGCAGGGATGCGCAGGAGCGGCTATTTACAGGGACGTAATGGTCGATAATTGCTCCTGCATTATCGACACTTCCGCCCTCCATGGCGGTCGTATACCCCCCAAGGGGGTACAAGTGTCGCGGTGTCAGGATGACATAGAGCGACTATGTACAGGCAGAAAACTGCTCCTGCGTTTTCTGCACTTCCCGCATCCCTGCGGGTCGGATGTACGGTATGCCACGGGCGCAGGGTCGGATTAACCTCCTGAAAATCCGACACTCACCACATCCTTGTGGCTCGATGCGCAGGAGCGACTATGTACAGGATGTACGGTATGCCACGGGCGCAGGGATGCGCAGGAGTGGCTATGTACAGGAACGTAATGGTCGATAATTGCTCCTGCATTATCGACACTTCCGCCCTCCATGGCGGTCGTATACCCCTCAAGGGGGTACCTAGTGCCGCGGGCGCAGGAGCGGCGCTGCCAAAGCATCGCTAAATGGCACAAAAATCTTCATATGAAGAAAATGTCTAAGAAGAGCCTTCATCTACACAAGCAATAGAGGTTAGGATATTTGTTCAAAAAAGCATCACCATAAAATAATAACAAGAAACATTAAAAACTATGTCTAAGCTATTACGCTCGATGCGCCACCGTGTAGGCATCAACTGGTCGTCTTTCACGCCCATCAAAAAGGCCCGCAGTAAGCAGATTGTCCTTTCAGCGCTACTCTTTTTTCCGCTGCTAGCCCATGCCGTGCCCTATAACCAAGTACTGGAAAGTGGTTTTTGGAGTACCCAAGCTCTTCCAGCCCTCATGGGAGCGCTGGCGCTACTACTATGCGTAAGTCTCTTCCACAGTGTTCTACTAGATGACTCCCGCCTTGCCTATGTATCAGGCTTCCTCATCACCACCGCCGCATTAATTATACTGAGCTGGAACACGACCCTGCATAACAGCTGGAGCTTCAATCAGGCACCGTTGCGCCAAGGTTTATTTTTAGCGGAGCTGCTATTCCAGCTACTGCTGCTCTACCACTTTGCGCCTTTCCGCGGAGTATCACGAGCTTGGCCGCGCCTAATGCGTGCAGGTATGGTCGCCATACTCAGCGTCGCCTTTATCATTCCATTCCTAAGCGCCGCTGCAACGCTGCTCATCCTCAAAGCCACCATGACTCTTTTTATTGCTCTCTGTACTGGGCACCTGTGGCAGTTACTGAAGCAAGATGTGCCTTATTTTTCTTACCTATGTGCCGCTCAAGCAATCAGTATGATCTTCTGCATTACTTTCTGGTTCTATGACATTTTAAATCACGAAAACAGTGCAATCTACCATGTCGCCCTTCTCGCAGGCCTGCTCTTCGAATGTGCATTACTGACCTACACGTTTATTCACCAATACATGCACAACGCACAACAACGTTTGCGTGAACACTATCAACATTCCCGTGAGCGTCACTTAAAAAAACAATACAGCGAAACGTTACGACGCATCGACAGCGAGCTGCGCACCCCCATCAGCGGTGTCATAGGCGTGGCAGAATTATTACTGGATACCCGACTGAGCAGGCATCAGCAGGACCACATTCTGACCATTCGCCGAGCCGGCGACAAACTCATGAAGTGGCTCAACCGCCTAAATGACTGGCGCGCTTTACAGCTGGGTAGGCTTTCATTTGATTCAATACCCTTTGATTTTTCTACGCTGATTCACAAGCTCAGCGACGACCTAAAAGCCAAAGCTCAGGATCGAAAAATCACCTTCCACTTTCAACCTCAGCACGAGTTGCCCGCGCTCGTAAAAGGCGACCCGGCACGCATTAAACAAATATTGTCAGGCATGTTAGAGATGGCTATCCATTACAGCGAGCAAGGTATTATTACGCTATCGATTGAGCCCACACCCTTTAAAAATCGCTGGCAACTCACGGTAAGAGACAGCCAGAGTGGCTTACAAAAAGAAGACTTGAACTTCAGCCGGGCAACCGCCGACGTCGATCATCTACTCGACACATCCAGCAGTCAGCACAGCGTGTACGGTCACCGCTATGAGAGCCAACAACGCAATTGGCTTATCGCTCAAGAACTGGCGCACAAGCTTGGCGGATACCTGCGAGCCGTTATTGAAGATGGCCAAGTGAGCTACCATTGCGAGCTCAACTTAATACGTCACTCACTGCTGCAACACAGCGAACACGCTTACGACGAGCTGCTATGCCACAAACGCGTACTCGTCGTTGATGACAGCACATCTAGCCGTAAAGTCATCGCCAAAAGAGCCTCCAACTGGGGCATGAAAGTAACAGCCCTGCCCAATGCCGCCGACGCACTGGCGCTGCTTTACTCCATAGAGAAACTCGGCAGTGCATTTGATGTCATTATCTTCGATCAAGACACGCAAGGCATTGACGCTCTAAAATTCGCACAGAAAATTATGGACGAGACTCAACTGCAACCCAAGCCGGTGCTTATCATGCTCAGCGGTATGCACAGTGAGATTAAATCAACCAGTGGTCGCCAACACGGGATTAACCGGCTGTTAAGTAAACCCATTGACGCCCGCACCCTCAAAATAACCCTTGCCGAAGAATTAACCGTTGCCCAAGCTCGTCAAGCACAAACTGATGACCAGACAGATCACGCGCACCCCAACAATATGAAATTCCTCCCTATCGGCACGGCCAGTTAGCGGACGAGCACTGACCTAGGCCAAACAAAGCAAGCCTTAGGTGTAAATAGCGTGGTTCGCCCAGCCAGCTTCCAGTAAACTAATGAATCTGTGCACACTTACCGCGAAAGATTACCCATGACCACACGACAGCTAAGCCCCAGTGATCGCCTGCTTACACAGTTAGACAGAGCCTTGCGCACGCTCGCGCCAGGAAAAGTCAGCCACCAGCGGCCCTCCCCCGCCAGCGGTCTAACTGAACAACCTTTGACGGAATCAGAGCGGCGTCATGCCGCCGGCTTAATGCGTGTCAATCATGCCGGGGAAGTGTGCGCACAAGCCCTCTACCAAGGGCAGGCGCTCACGGCAAAGCTGCCTAAAGTTCGCCAAAGTATGGAGATTGCGGCACAGGAAGAGATCGACCACCTAGGCTGGTGCCAAGAGAGAATACAATCCCTTGGCAGCCATACCAGCTTACTCAACCCCATATGGTACGGCCTGTCTTTTGGCATAGGTGCTGGCGCTGGCCTGATCAGTGACCGCGTCAGCCTAGGCTTTGTCGCCGCTACCGAAGAGCAAGTCTGCTCACACCTTCAAAGTCACCTGCAAGAACTGCCGGCTCAGGATGAAAAAAGCCGCGCCGTGGTCAGCCAAATGCTCAACGAAGAAGAGGAACACGCACACAGTGCCCTCTCCGCAGGAGGACTTGCCTTCCCACGCGTCGTCAAAGGCGCCATGAGCTTAGTGTCAAAAGCCATGACCCGCAGCAGCTATCGTATTTAAGGGCACCGGCTCGGTGATTGAGCCACCTACGCCACGCTAAAACGCTTCGATAAGCGTGCAAAATATTCCCTCAGCCCTTGCCTATTTATCTCTATACTTACCGGTAACTCACTGCGTCAGGCACCGTCCTATCCATGCGCCTTCAACGAAAACTATCGATCGTGCTACCGGTGATGGTACTTCTGCCGGTCGTCGCGTCACTGTTGCTAACACTCCCGTCTCTACTCAAACAACAGCGAAATACCGCACTCGAGCAGACTGAGCAATTCCTGCAGCAAGCAGCGGTCAAGTTGGCCAGTGATTTCTCTGCGATCAAGCGTGAAGTCAGTATCTATGCGCACAGCGAAACCCTTCAAGGTATGGACTACCAGCGCTTTTCCCCCTTCCTTAAAGCTGAGAAACTGCGCAGCAAAGGGCGCTTTGAAAAAATCATCGTCGGCACACTGGACGGAGGGTTTTATAATACCGAAGGTGCCAACCCCTATCTAGGTGGCCTGCGCAGTTTCGATGATAGCGACCCTAACGCCCAAGCAAGGACTATCGCTCGACGTGACTACTGGCAGGCGACCATTGGCAGTAACTCTCGCAATGAGGCTGTCGTCACCGTTTCCAAACCCATGGTGTCCTACACCACCGGCGCCCAACAGGTGGTGATTGCCGCCTCAATCATCAATGATAAACAGCTGGTGGGGATGATTGGCGTCAGCATTGATTGGGACCACATCAAGGGCACGATCAAACAAATAAAAGAAGACACGTTCAGCGCGCTCAACTGGGAGCCGCGCTTCTTCTTAACCTCTAAAGACGGGGTCTATTGGTATCACTGGGACGCCAACAAAGCCGTTCACCTCAAGCGCGATACCAATAATCAACTGGTTCTCAATGCCGACCAACAAACCATCTCCGTCACCCACTCACTACTAGAGGAAACCCCGAAGGCATGGCGCCTAGCTTCACGCCCGATGATGAGCCAAAAAAAGGGGCGTTTTCGCTACTTTGATCAACGGGAAGATCGTCACCTCATCGTTTCCTTCACACCAATAGACGACACCTCCTACAGCCTTGGCATGGTCGTTGTTGAAGATGAAATACTCGCACCGCTACAGAAACTACTTGCCAGCAGCACCGCCATCTATGGACTGAGCAGTATATTCAGCTTATTGATGGCCCTTTGGTTGGCGCGCAAGCTCGCATCCCCGCTGGTACAACTGAGCAACTATGCCAATGAGCTAAAAGACGGCCACAGGCCTCCATTACCACCCCTACGTGGTAATAACGAGGTCGGCCAACTTGCGACGGCTCTCGATGATATGGCGCAGGCCGTCACCGAGCGCCAAGAGCGCTTACAGCTGAGTGAAGAGCGTTTCTCGCTCGCGATGCAAGGGGCTAATGACGGAGTTTGGGACTGGAACCTCAATACCGACCACGTTTACTTCTCTCCGCGCTGGCTCGACATGCTCGGCTACGCCAGTGCTGAATTACCCGAGGATGCCGAGACTTTTTTCTCCCTCGTACACCCGGATGATGCCGGACTCACTCAACAGTCAGTTGATCAATGCGTGTATAACAGAGCCCCGTACTACCGTGTCAACTTTAGGATGCTGCACAAGGATGGCAGCCATGTGCACATATTATCGCGCGCATACCTAGTCTGTGACCCAGAGACAGGCGCTCCACGACGCTTGGTCGGTACCCATGTTGATATGACTGAGCAACACAACCAGCAACTGCGTATCGAACAACTTAACAACAGTTTAGAAAGCCGTGTACAGTCTCGAACCCACGAGCTTGAAGTGGCGAAGAATAAAGCCCAAAACTTGCAACACCAAGCCGAGGCCGCCAACAGCGCCAAGAGCCAGTTCTTGGCAAATATGTCCCACGAATTACGCACCCCCCTGAACTCCATTATCGGTTTCACCGGTCGCTTATTAAATAAGTTGGAACTAGACCCCCGCAGCCTAGACGCCCTGCAAGCCGTCGAGAACAACGGCAAACACCTACTGAACCTTATCAACGACCTACTCGATACAGCGCGTATTGAAAGCGGCAGTATCACGCTGCGTCGAGAAGATTTTTGCCTTATCGAATTGTGTCAGCAAGCCCTGTCACAGATTCAACCACTAATTGAAGGCAAAGGTTTACAGGTCAATACCGACTTCAGTAGCTCGCATATACGAGTCCGTGCCGATCGTAAATATATACTGCAAATCATACTCAACTTACTTTCCAACGCGATCAAATACACCCTAGAGGGCAGTATCACGCTCGCGGTTAACAACTCTACACAGCAGGGTATTGAAGGTGTCCGGCTCGCCGTAAGCGACACGGGCATTGGTATTGATCAGCGTGATATCCCGCGTTTATTTGAGCGTTTCAGCCGCCTAGACACGAGTCGAGCTAACGCCATACAAGGCACTGGACTTGGCCTAATACTGATCAAAGAAATGGTCGAACTACACGGTGGCCGCGCCGAGGTCTCATCAACCCTAGGCCGAGGCAGCTGCTTTAGTATATGGATACCACGGTGGCCCGAAGAGGATTAAAGCTGCCCCCCGAGGACACATTGCCTTCTGGCACAGACCACTAATTAGCCAAGGACTATCAACACCGTCACATCGAACCACAGGGGTGTGGTAAATATCGAATATTCAGGAGGTTAATCCAACCCTGCGCCCGTGGCACTAGGTACCCCCTTGAGGGGTATACCGTACATCCGACCCGCAGGGATGCGGGAAGTGCAGAAAACGCAGGAGCAGTTTTCTGCCTGTAAATAGTCGCTCCATGTCATCCTGACACCGCGACACTAGGTACCCCCTTGAGGGGTATACGACCGCCATGGAGGGCGGAAGTGTCGATAATGCAGGAGCAATTATCGACCATTACGTCCCTGTAAATCCCCGTTCCTACGCATCGAGCTACAGGATGTAGTGAATGTTGGATTTTCAGGAGGTTAATCCAACCATGCGCCCACGGGATACCGTACATCCGACCCGCAGGGATGCGGGAAGTGCAGAAAACGCAGGAGCAGTTTTCTGCCTGTACATACCTTCCATGTCCATCCATGGACACCAGGTATACCTACATCCTGTAGGCATAGTCGCTCCATGTCATCCTGACACCGCGACACTTGTACCCCCTTGCGGGGTATACATTACGTCCCTGTAAATAAAAAGCCCAGCGGATCTTTGACCGGCTGGGCTTTTTAACGGTAACAAAGGTGATCAGATCACGATACAGACGTCACTCAGCTTCAACCACTTCATAGCCATGGCTGACTTCGACACCGGCTGCTTCCATCATGATTGAGGCGGAGCAATACTTCGTAGCCGATAACTCGACCGCGCGCTTTACCTGCGCTTCTTTAAGTTTAGAGCCGGTCACAATGAAGTTCATGTGTATCTTAGTAAAAGGCGAGGGCACGCCATCAAAACGCTCAGCTGCTAGCTCAACGCGGCAATCCTGTACATTTTGACGACCTTTTTTTAGCATGCTCATCACATCAAAGGTTGCACAGCCCCCCATACCCAACAGCAACATTTCCATTGGGCGCACGCCCATATTGCGACCGCCATGGTCCTCTGGACCATCCATAATCACCGAGTGGCCACTGCCGGACTCACCCAAAAACATGGCCCCATCTACCCATTTAACCGTTGCTTGCATAGTCATCTCTCAAATATCGACTCATACTTATTCAGTAAACCTTGGTAACAAATAAGATCGCCGAAGGCCCACTAAGGGAAATACGCAAGACTATCACAATCCAACAACACTGGCAGTTGGCGCGCTATTCAACCAATAGGTCACCGTAAGGTTAACCGAGTCACAAAGGGTATGACCACCGCTTCACAGCGCTGGCTAAGAAGCATCATTATCGACATAATTCACTCCATTAACCGACCTAGCTTCGGCGTACCTGCACCAATCGCAGCGCCGTACCACAAGGATGGCATCTTGCCACCCAACGGGCTATGGTTAGGCCTAGCTGTATTCAGGCCAGACTTTTGTTCTAGAGGATTACACTTTGGTTGCTGTATCACTAACGCCTCACATTAATAATGTGGATGAGTTTTTACCCCACTGTCATCGCCGACGCTACCCAGCAAAAAGTACGCTGATCTACGCGGGTGATAAGAGTGACTCGCTCTATTACATCATCAAGGGCTCGGTCACCGTCATCATTGAAGATGAACAAGGCCGCGAGATGATTGTTGCCTACCTGAACGATGGTGACTTCTTTGGTGAGATGGGTTTATTTGAGGACGGCGATAAGCGCAGCGCATGGGTACGGGCAAAGACTGAATGCGAAGTAGGCGAGATTAGCTACGTTAAGTTTCAGGAGCTCGCGGAAGAGCACCCTGAGTTCTTATTTGAGCTGGGCACACAGATGTCCAAGCGCCTACGAAACACTACCCGTAAAGTAGGTGACCTCGCTTTCCTTGATGTCACCGGGCGGGTTGCTCGCACGCTCTTAGATCTATGCAAAGAGCCCGATGCAATGACCCATCCAGACGGCATGCAAATCAAAATTACACGCCAAGAAATTGGCCGCATTGTCGGCTGTTCTAGGGAGATGGTCGGGCGTGTACTCAAGACATTAGAAGAACAGGGTCTGGTCTCCGTCAAAGGTAAAACCATGGTGGTATTCGGCACCCGCTGAACGCTTTTCATGGTGTAAAACACTTTAAGCAAAGCCTTACTTGCTTGGTACCTTCGCTATTACCCCACTCATTTCCGTCAGCGGACAAACCTCTGATGGCAAAGAAACCCCGCCTTAGTACGTCATCAGCAAGCAGAACTGGATAAGTTAAAGGCTAGCAGCCGCGTTGCTTTAACGTCACTAACATCTTAAAAGGTGCCCGTAAAAAAGCCCCAACAGATGGGGCTTTTTTACGGAGATTATTAAGTAAGCGCTAATTAAACATTTCTAGAAGTTTAAGGCCGGGATCTTCAACCCGCATAAACGCCTCTCCCACCAAAAAGGCATCCACATTATGTCCACGCATAGCCAACACATCGTCGATGGTGTGTATGCCGCTCTCGGTCACCACTAAGCGTCGATCATCAATCTGTTCGAGCAGGGAGAAGGTGGTTTCAAGGGTCGTCGAAAAATCATGCAGGTTGCGATTGTTAATACCAATCAAGCGATTAGGTAAACGCAGCGCCTGCTGCAACTCTTCAGCATCGTGCACCTCAACCAACACATCCATACCCAGCTCATGTGCAAGCGTGTTCAAATCGCGTAAGCGATCAAACTCAAGACACGCAACGATCAACAAAATACAGTCGGCCCCCATGGCGCGAGCCTCATAGACCTGATATTCGTCGACCATAAAGTCTTTACGGATAATAGGTAAACGACAGGCCTGACGAGCCTCGATCAAATATTGCTCACAACCCTGGAAAAAATCCTCATCGGTCAATACCGACAAACAAGCGGCACCGCCCTTCTCGTAGCTACTGGCTATTTCAGCGGGATAAAAGTTCTCCCGAATCACCCCCTTACTAGGCGACGCCTTTTTAACTTCGGCAATCACCGCCGCTTGCCCGGCAGCTATTTTTGCATCCATCGCAGCTACAAAACCGCGAGGTGCGTCCTGCTCGGCAATCTTCACTTTTAAATCATCAACGCTAATCTTGGCTGATCGCTCGCTAATTTCTTCAAACTTGCGGCGCACAATTTTCTCTAACACCGTAGGGATCTTACTCATAGTCACATCTTTAGCGGCCAAAGCCACAATCAAAAATTTAAATCAGCATCACGCCGTCACGGGAACTTTCAGGTACTAAAAACCCGCTCAGCTGGTTGCCTTTTGGTAACCGGTAAAGGCTGACAACTCATTAATTTTTTCATTCGCCAAACCACTCGCAATCGCGTCCTGCGCCATCACCACACCCTCTTTGAGGTTGTCAGCCACCCCGCTGACATAAATCGCTGCACCCGCATTAAGAGCAATAATATCCGCTGCTTTTCGGCCAGCTGGGGTTGCTCGCTTACCTAAGGCATCGCGAATCAAGACCAAAGATTGCTCAGCACTTTCAACGCTCAACTCACTTAAATCTTGTACTTCAACATCAAAGTCCTGCGGCGCGATACTGTACTCTGTGACCTTGCCATCTTTCAGTTCCGCCACGTGTGAGGGCGTAGCCAGACTTATTTCATCAAGGCCGTCTTCAGCGTTGATCACCATGACATGCTCACTACCCAGACGTCCCAGCACTTCGGCCATAGGACGACACAACGCCGCGCTGAACACTCCGATCACTTGGCGCTTCACACCGGCAGGGTTGGTCATTGGGCCGAGCAAATTAAAAATCGTACGCTGACTTAATTCTCTGCGCGGGCCAATCGCGTGTTTCATCGCACTGTGGTGTGCTGGCGCGAACATAAAACCAACGCCTAAACTGTCAACACAGCTAGCAACCTGCTCAGGGGTAATATCCAAAGCCACACCCGCGGCTTCCAATACATCTGCAGAACCTGTGGAGCTGGAGACAGAACGATTACCGTGTTTGGCCACACGCCCGCCGGCGGCCGCAACAACGAACGCCGCGGCCGTTGAAACATTGAATAAGTTCGCACCATCACCGCCTGTGCCGCAGGTATCAACAAGATTTTCATCGCTGAGTTCAACAGCCGAGGCCAGTTCACGCATCACCGTTGCCGCGCCGGTAATCTCATCGACACTCTCGCCCTTCATGCGCAGAGCGACGAGGAAACCGCCAATCTGTGCATCGGTTGCTTCGCCGGTCATCACTTGACGCATCACTGCGATCATTGCATCCGTCGTCAAATCACGACCGTTGATAACTTCGCCTAGGGCTTTTTTGATATCCATATTCGTCTTCGTCTTCGTGTGTGTATTTACGCCTGCTCAAAGCACCGGTTTAAGCTTCGAGAAAGTTACGCAGCAGGTCGTGGCCATGCTCGGTCAGAATTGACTCAGGGTGGAACTGTACACCCTCAATATCGAGGGTTTTATGACGCACCCCCATGATCTCATCAATTTCGCCGCCTTCGGTTTGAGTCCAAGCGGTCACCTCGAGGCATTCCGGCAGGCTGTCTTTATCAATAACTAAAGAATGATAGCGCGTGGCCTGATAAGGATTTGTTAAACCGCGAAAGACACCTTTATCGGCGTGATAAATCAATGAGGTTTTACCGTGCATCACTTGGCGTGCGCGCACTATTTTTCCGCCAAACGCCTGACCGATACTCTGATGCCCTAAACAGATACCCAGTAGGGGAATCTTGCCAGCAAAGCGCTCTATCGTCGCCACGGATATACCCGCTTCATTCGGGGTACAAGGACCGGGGGACACCACGATTTTCTCCGGCGCTAATTCAGCCACTTGCGCAACGGTGATCTCATCGTTGCGCACCACCTTGACATCCGCGTCCAGCTCACCGAGATACTGCACCACGTTGTAGGTAAAAGAGTCATAGTTGTCGATCATTAAGATCATGAAATACGCACCTAAGATAGCTCTATCCAACCGAGGCCAACCCCCAGCTATAAAGCAGCCGAGTATAACATAAGCCCCCTAGCTCGCAGCTAGTGCCATGACGCCCAACGCCAACTTGAAAGCGGTTTATCTAAAGATCGATTAAGACGATAAACCCAAGCCTCTGAGTCATCCACAGGTTCACTGCATAGCTCACCGCACAAGCTGTGGATAACCACTGACAGCGCAGACGATACGGCTACTAGGAGAAGTTGTTCGATTTACATACAGAAGTCGACAATAAGCTGAGCTGAAACTCAGATCTCTGCCTATACTTGTCTGGATACTAATAAGGAGAGAGCCATGGATCTAGTGCACATGCGTACGATGTATGACGTTGGTCGGTTGAGCGACGCAATGATTATTGCCAGCAACAGCCATAATGCTTGGCATGTCGACTGTCACGACCTGTGGGGGCACACCCTGCACCTAACCAGTACAGACGGTACTTCCTGTTACTACGAAAGTCTCGATAAAGCGACCGCTGCAGCAAAGTCGATCGGCTTTCAGCAGGTCGATGTAGTAGAACACTAAGAAGCACAAGTCTGGCACATTTGAGCTACCACCAAGCACTGAATTCATGCGGTGCACAAACTGAAGCGTAGGCTGCCTGTCCGGCAGACTACGTCTATTTACCGCTTAACTACCTATGGCCACGTTAAATCTAGAGCAACGGTAAAACGGTAAATAATCACTGGCTATGCGTACTGGGCAGCGCGCATTTCATAGAGCCCCGCAAAGAAGGCCTCTTTGCGGGCTCGCATTTGATGCTTAGCGGCTTGCATATCCGCTTTAAGCTTGTTCATCCGTGCCTCAAGCTCAAACTTGGGTAAACTCAGTGATTGTAACTGTAGCTTTTCCGCCTTAAAGGCCTCCCAACGTTTTGCCGCCTCTAACCACTCGCTTCGCAGCCCATCCAAGCGCTCTTCCCAGCAATCCCACAAACGTTGCTGAACACCCGCCTGCGCCTCGCGCAGCTTTCGAAGCGCTACAATATTGGCCTCTTGCTCTTTACTTGCTCGACGCAGTCCACGCACCAAACCGAAGGCATTGAGCAGTAAGATAACGTATCGAGTAGGGTCCAGCAGCCAACCACTCCAGCCAAACCCGTTGCGGTAATCGCGGCCAAAGTCGTGGTGATCACCGTGATGGTTGCCCTCACCTAGTGGCCCAAACCAAATGAAGTTGTTCTTCGCTGAGCTGTATATACCGCGGGTAAAACCCCACATGTGCGTGACACTGTTAACCGTCCAGGTGTTGTGCTGTGCGAGGATAAAACCGCCAATAGCAGCCACCTGTATGCACAGCGCACCCACCCAACCGGCCAGATAAAAGCCCACAGCCAAAGGTAAAAGGTGATTCAAGGCCACCATCAGGGGCACATAGAGACGGTCCTGCCACACCAGCGCTGGGTGATTTTTTGCTTTAAATGCGCGCTCTTTTGGCTCTGATTCTGGATGATGAAACAAATGCGCCAACATATGCGACCACAAAAAATTACGCCACGCGCTTTTAAACCAAGTCGCACTATACGGGTCGTGCTGGTGCTGCCCTGTGCGGTCAATACCGTGGTGCACAACGTGTAAAGCCGCCCAGCGCCTTACGCTGCCCTGCATCGCCAAAATCTGACCGATAAAGCCAAATGCAATATGTACCGGCCAACTGACCGACTTGGCCGCTCCGTGGGCGATCAATCGATGGGAATAAACCGTGGTCGACAAACAACCAATAAAGGCCTGTAGCAGGGTCCACCCCAACATCAATTGCCACAAACCTGCTGGCGCATAGATATACGCAAAAGGCGTCGCAATCAAACACAGTAAGTGGGTAATCGACACATAACCCATCGTCGCCCAATCAATCGTAAAACCGTGACTGAACAGCTCCCCAATTGAGTTGTACAAGGGGGCAGGATTATCCGGCGAGTGTTCGACAGCCGCGTTATCCACAGCTGAATCCGGCAATACTGCGCTCGAGGTTTTATCTAAAGGAGCCATGACATCGGGCCTAATTCAAGTATATGTGAGCGTTAACCCATCAACAAAACAGCGAACAGCCCTTAGATTTGGCCTTCACCAGTAATAACGTACCTCTATAACTGGCCATATTAATTCTCAAACACTGAAAAACAAAGGCCAAATAACGTCTATTTATACCTTTTCTTAGACTTTTTCGTGACCAGCGCTCCACCCCGACCAGAGACAAGGTGCACAGGCCGCGACCCAGCCACGGACTTTTGTTAAACTGGCGGGCACCGGGGCGGCTACCTTAGCTGACCAAAGCAAGCGCACAACACTACGTCTGAGAATTCCGAGAAAGTTCATGCCCGACACCCTAGCCGAAAGTATTCCAGCCGCACAAACACGAGCACCAGCTCGTCTGTATCCGCACAAAGGCAAAAGCAACTTGCCTTTGAGCCAAGCCTATCAACAACGCTTTGGCGGGATCGCTAGACTCTATGGAGAGGCAGCACTAATCGACCTTCAGCTCGCGCACTTTGCCGTCATCGGGGTGGGTGGCGTGGGCACTTGGGTAGCCGAGGCCTTAGCTCGCAGCGGGGTCGGTGAAATCACCCTAGTGGACCTAGACGACATCTGTATTACCAACAGTAATCGCCAAATTCACGCCCTCCAATCCACCATCGGCCGACAAAAAACACAGGTACTCGCGGAGCGTTTAAGGGACATAAACCCTGAGATAATCGTCCATGAGGTAGAGGACTTCCTTGATGGGGACAACATGGAAGAGGTGATCCAAACGCAGATGGACTGCGTCATAGACGCTATCGATGCAGGGCAGGTGAAAGCCAAGCTCATCGCCCACTGCCGCCGCCACAAACAGCTCATGCTGACAATAGGTTCGGCGGGCGGCAAGGTCGACCCGATGCAAATCACCCACTGCGACCTGAGCCGAACCACCAATGACCCGCTGTTGGCAAAAGTCAGAAACAGCCTGCGACGCCTGCATGGCTTTCAACGCAACCCCAAACGTTACTTTTCCATTGAAGCGATCTACTCAAAAGAGCAAATGCGTTACCCCGATGCCGAGGGCGGCGTTTGCTCCAGCAAAGCCAACCTCGATGGAGGCGCCAAACTCGATTGCAGCGGCGGTTTTGGGGCCTCCACCATGGTAACGGCCAGCTTCGGGCTTGTCGCCGTCTCCAGAGCCATCAAGAAGTACCTAGATAAGTGTTTACGCCAGCGTCAGGCTAGTTAATCAAAGCCTCAAAGGCTTCATCCAATTCTTTCATACGGCGCGGCAACATCGGTTGAAAAAACTCCGATTTTTTCAGTGCCGCCGCACTTGGGTTGATCGTTGTGTTACTCAGAAATTCATCCGACATCAGCGCCGTTGCAGCCTTATTGGGTGATGCGTAATACACGAACTCCGCCTGCCTAGCTGCATTCTCCGGTCGATTAATAAACTCAATGAAATGCCACGCGGCTTCTTTATGGGCTGAGCGAGAGGACACCGTCAGGTAATCCACCCAAATATTGCCGCCCTCTTTAGGCAGAACGTATTCAATATTTTCATTAAGGTCCTGCAGCATCAACGCATCGCCACTGTAAATCATCGCCGCTGAGACCTCACCGGTCACCAACTTGGAGGTCTCAGTAAGCGCGAGAACGCCGTAGCTCCCCACATGTGGTGCCTGCTTTTCAACCAATGCCATAGCCTCTCGGTAGGCCTGCCCTTTACGCGTATTCAGTGAATAACCCAGCGCCTTCAACGCCATAGCCGTTGTTTCACGGGTCGAGTTTAAAACGCTCAAACGACCTCGCAATTCTTTCGAAGGATTGAAAAACTCCCGCCAGCTGCTGATAGGCCGCGTCACAAGATCACTGCGATAGGCAATACCCAGCGTTCCCCAGAAGTAGGGCACCGCATAGAGTTCTGCGGCAGGAAACGCCTGCCACCAACGTGCGTCGATTGTGGCCAGCTTAGGTTTGATGGCGGTAGGCAAAGCGGTCAACCACCCCTTGCGCACGTAGTGTTCCATCATTAAGCCACTCACCAAAATCAAGTCATAGCCCTCGCCATTCCCCTGCTTCAGCAGCTCATCTCGCTCTTCGTCGGACTCATAAAACACCTCCGTAACCGCCACGCCACTTTCAGCCTGAAACTCAGCCAACAACTCTGGGTCCATGTATTCTTCCCAGTTCAGTAGCTTTAAGCTCACTTCACCGGCCTGTACCCCACACGCCAATAAAGGCATAGCAAGTACACAACACATGACACACGAACGAACAAAACCCATGGACTACTCCCTTACAAGCACCGTGAACACAACCGACTTTTTCAATCAAATCCAATCATTCATCAAGACGACGGCTAGGTAAAGCCTGCATTGCATCCAACTTTCCTACCGCTGCGTAAATATAGCAGCGAACCAGACCAATCACTCGACGGATTCAACCGCCCGTAAGACCGCATTCACTAGTGCTGCAAAACCATTGCTGCGCGACACACTCAAGTGTTTATCCAGCCCGTAATCGGAAAACGTCTGCTGTAGCGCGCAACGACTGATCTCTTCACTGCGCCGCCCCTGAACCCCCAACAGCAGCAGCACTGACAGGCCTCGCACCACTCGCGCTTCCGAGTCTATGGCAAACTCATGGCGCCCTTCCACGCAACGGTGCAGCAGCCAGGCCTGTGATTCACAGCCTTTAACCAAATACTCAGGCAAGCGTATCGAGGGCTTAGGCGACAGCGTATCGCCCCACTTCATCAAGCGCCTATAACGTTGCTGCCAGCCCTGATCGGCCAAGTCATTCAGGGAAAGGCCTCGCTTGGGGTCGGCCGTAAAAATATCATCCGTCGATTCATAAACTGCGGCTGTGCCCACCTCCAACGGTAGGTTCCGCAGCGCATCGAGCAGGCGTTGAATATCCTGTTGACAAGAATAACCAGCCAGAGACACCCGCAACGCAGGCCCCAGACCAAGGTTATCAATCAACGGCTGAGCGCAGTGGTGCCCCACCCGCACAGCAATATCGTGCTCATCCAACCAATGCGCCATGTCCACAGCACTCAACGGGCAATCATCGCTCGGTACAAAAACCGCCAACCCAAGGTTGTTCTCTGCTTGCGTCAACAGCTGGATATAAGGCAACTGCGCTAGACCGATATGCAGTATATGTAATAACTCGACTTCGTGGGCGTGCAGCGCGCGCCTATCCCAGCGGTCAAGAAAGTGAAGCGCAGCACCCAAACCAGCAATCGCCGCTAGGGATGAAGTGCCTGCCTCGAACCGGTGGGGGGCCGCTGCATACTCACTGCGCGCCAGGGTTACCGTTTCGATCATTTCACCGCCGCCTTGCCATGGCGGCAGGGTGGCTAACGCTGAAGCCTTGACGTAGGCAAAACCAACACCCGTAGGGCCGTAAAACTTGTGCGCCGAGCCCACAAGGTAGTCGCAGTCGAGTCGCTGTACGTCGACAGATTCATGGGCCAGTAACTGCGTGGCATCCAAAAGTAGCTGGCAGTCAGAGCCCTGCAACTGTCCGCGCAGCGCGACCAGATCAAGCTTCCACCCCAGTACATTCGAAGCGGCGGTAATGGCCAGCAAACGACTGCGAGGGTTGAGCAATTGCGGCAATTGGCTCAGGTCTGGCATACCCAAACCGGAACCGGTAGCCGTACTGGGCAAAAAACGTAACGTCAGCTCATGACGCTGCGCCAGCATCTGCCAAGGCACAAGGTTGGCGTGGTGCTCAGCCTCACTCAGGATAATTTCATCGCCCGGCTCTAACGTTTGCCCAATGCTCGCGGCCAATAGGTTTAAAGCCTCAGTGGCGCCGCGCGTAAATATCAACTCCTGCGCCGAACGTGCATTAACGAAGCCTGCCAACTGCGCGCGTACCGCCTCCACCATTTCCGTAGCACGACGCGCTAGACGATGACTGGAGCGGTGCGTGTTGGCGTTACTGTGAAGATAAAAGTCTGTGATGGCATCAATGACGCACTGCGGCCGTTGTGTGGTCGCGGCATTATCCAAGTACACCAGCCGATGATTCTCCGCTTGAGAGAACAAGGGGAAAGCCTGTTTGAATTGCTGCGCGTCGAATGTCATAGGCTCTCGGGGGATGGAAGTCTGTGGGTAGCTAGTCGAGATAGGATGCGCGCATTTTACACGCCGCGCGGCTGATATAAACCGGCTGGCAGGACTCTAATCCCATAACTGCCGGCATCGCTATAAACTTAATACGGAATCCGCGGGCAAGCCAAATAAACGTCGAGCATTGAGGGATGTCTGCTCTGCCACCTGCGCCAGTGTAAGCCCGCGCAAATCAGCCAGCACCTGCGCCACCGCCGGCAGTTGTAGCGGCGTATTAACCTGCCCCTGATAACCGCTGAGCGGCATGTCCGGCGCGTCGGTTTCCAGCAGCAGCGCCTCGAGAGGCAGTTGGGTAAAGGCACTGCGTGTCTTCTGCGCCCGCTCATAGGTAATAACGCCTCCCACTCCCAGAGCAAACCCCCGTCGCCAGTATTCCCGCGCCTGCTGTTCGCTGCCGGAAAAACCGTGCACGACGCCTGTAACCGCACCGGCGCCGAGCGCATCCAGACAGCGCACGACTTCGTTGTGGCAGCGACGCACGTGCAGTATCAGCGGCAACTGAAACTCTGCGGCCAACCGCAGCTGACATTCAAACAAGCGCTGCTGCAGCGCCAAGGGCGTGTCTATGGCGCCGTCCAGACCACACTCACCGAGGGCTACGGGAGCTTGCTCGACGATCCAGGTGTGCAGCTCACCCTCGAACCGAGTCACCACCTGAGACTCCGTCTCACCGATCTGCCGATAACCATCGATCCACCAGGGGTGCAGACCCGCCGCGGTGTAAAGCCGCGGCTGCTCAGCCTTGGGGCTTAAAGAAAGAGCGCTCAAGGACGTCACGAGGGTTCGCGCCTCAGCCCACTGGTCAGGGCAGACACCGGGGATCACAATCGCGGCAATAGACGCTTGGGCAGCCGCATTTAAGAGCGCAGGCAGGCCTTGGCGCAGCGCGTTGAAATCCAGATGGCAGTGGCTGTCGATGTACATCGATTGACTCTCGGTATTAATTGCTCGGTAAGATCATTCACAGGCCGCCATTATAAAATGATTACGCTAGAATAGCGCCTCGATCCATAACCGCGCCCTGCCCACCGACATGAACCTGCCAGCCTCCTCACACGGCCTACCACTGGCGATTAACACCGCCAAGCTCTACCGCGGTATGCAGCTGGCCACCGAGGCGCTGCTGCAAGCGCGTCTCAATTGGGCCGAGGATAAAATCGGTGAGTTCAGTTTTCACCTACAGCTGGGGCGCGGCCGGCGCACCTATTTAAGACACGGCCAAAAGCCGCTCAAGCCGGGCTCAGGTCTACTGCGCCGCGCCTTACTAAAGCGCCCAACACCCGTCCACGAGTTTAAACTGGTGTACGGACGCCGTTGTATCGAGGAGATGTTTGAGGCCGAGCACTACCACCACTGGAAGTCTTTTGCTGAACTGCAAAATAATACCGCGCACAACCGCGAGGCAGCCGAGTCGCGAGAGCCACTAACGCCCCTGCACCACCTAAGCCATATCGTCCTGCACGAATTTTCACACTTTGTGCAATCAATACTGGGGCAGCGCTACAGAGGTTCGGTTCACAACCCTGAGTTCTACCACATACTTGCAGACAGCTACGCCGCCAACAGTGATCAGCTGGTCATGGCGCATATATTAAACGCCTGCGTCGGTTGCCCAGAGACCACCCAGGCGCTGCACACAGGTTACGGCAGTCGGCGGCTGCCTTTGCCTGTCGCGGCGAGGTCTACCAACAAAAATCAGCTGGGTTTCCAGCGCGGCCAAAACGTCAGCTTTGTCTACCGCAACAAACGCTACACAGGCACCATCACTCGCCTCAATAAACAGCGCGCCAGTGTTGCCTGTGAGAACACCGAGTTTCCCCGCGCGCTGATTCCCTACACGCAATTAGAAGAGCTCGAGTCTGAGTAAAGCGGCCTTTGCGATTCAAGCGCAGATACCTCGGCGACTGGCGCGGGCAAGAAAGGCCACAGCCTCTGCTTGTGGCAGCGGGCGACTGAAGTAAAACCCCTGGATCACATCACAGCCAATAGACTCGAGGTACTCCAACTGTTTGGCGTCCTCGACCCCCTCGGCCACGACATCGAGCTTTAATGCATGCGCCATGATGACGATGGCGGAGATAATAGCCCGCACCTCCTGCTCCTTCTGGGCCTCAACAATAAACTGCCGATCAATTTTCAGGGTATCCACAGGGAAAGCGCGCAGATAACTCAGCGATGAGTAGCCGGTACCAAAATCATCCAGTGAAACCTTAACCCCCCACTGCTTTATTTTCCTGAGTACCGCTAGGTTATCCTCGCGGTTGGACATGATGGCCGACTCGGTCAGCTCAACGGTCAAGTACTGCGCGGGCAGCCCACTGGACCCCAAGGCCTGCTCAACCAACAGCGCGACGTCTTGGCGCTCGAACTGTCGACTGGAAATATTCACCGAGACGCACGCGCCTAGCAGACCCTGTTTGCGCCAGCTTTCGGCGATACGGCAGGTCTCGTGCATCACCCAACTGCCCAGTTCAACGATCATGCCGGTCTCTTCGGCTAGGGGAATAAAGCGCACAGGCGAGATCATACCCTTCTCGGGATGCTGCCAGCGCACCAACGCCTCAAGGCCATGAATTTGTCGCGAAGGCAGCTTTATCTGCGGCTGGAAATAAACCGTCAATTGCCGTTTTTCGATGGCTGCTCGCAGCTCATTCTCCCGCTCGACGCGGTCGGCAATGGCCTCATTGAGTTCCTCTGAATAGAACTGGAAGTTATTTTTCCCCTGGGACTTGGCGTGGTACATGGCGATATCGGCGAACTTAATCAAGTCATCTGGGCTAGTGCCATTGTCCGGATAGAGCGTGATGCCGATACTGGTGGTGATACGCAGGTGATGCTGCTTAAGAACAAAATCTCGATTGATCGATTCAATGATACGCTGCGCCACCAAGCTCGCGCCCGCGGTCGTCTGTAAGCGGGGCAACAGCACGGTAAATTCATCACCGCCCAGACGCGCCACCAAATCACTGCGCAGCAAGTCGTCATTGTCTTGTGGTCTCGCATCCGGTGGCAGCAGCATATCTTCGTCGCGCATGGACTCGCTGACACGGCGGGCAAACTGCTGTAGCAGCTCATCGCCAACATCGTGCCCCAGGCTATCATTGATGGTTTTAAAATTATCAATGTCGAGAAACAGCAAACCAATACGCTCATTATTTCGATCGGCCGCAGCAATTGTATTACTGAGCAGGTAGTGGAACATACGACGGTTGGGTAGGCGCGTGAGGCTATCGTGATAGGCAATAAAGCGAATTTTTTCATCGTTGTCGACCAGCGACTGGGCCATGTCGTTAAAACCCTTACTCAAATCATTCACCTCATCACAGCCGCCGAGTGATACCCGCGTTTTCAACTGGCCCCTGCCGATGTCTCGACTGGCGTAAGCCAGATCACGCAGCGGCACAATGACCGAGCGCCGGAGGAATACAAACAACAGCAACAACGTAAAAGCGATGGAGGCTAGGGTGATGAAAAATATTTGTAACGCCAGCGCCCGCGCTTTAGTGTGTGCCGCCGTTATATTAACTCGATAGAGTATTCGATAACCCAGCTGGGTTTGCACCTGTAGCTGGTAATGGCCCTCTTTCTCTATCGGCTCCTGCAGGGCCAATCGGTCCTCACTGCTTTCACTGACATCGAGTCTGACCGACTCTAGGTCCCCCGCAGAAAACAGCAGCTCCCCCTGTTCACTGTAGAGATCAACGGACTGTTGCGCCTCCAGAATCAGTGCCTGCAGACTATCCTGCAACCAATCGAGCCGTAGGGTAATGCCGAGAAAACCGCGCAAGGTCTTTTCCGCTCGCGCCTCCTCCACACTCAAGTCGACTAAGCGCAGCGGTTTAAACGCGTAGAGTACGCGTTCATTGTTATCCGGGTTGGTTGATACCTGGTGATAAACCGCGTCACTGGTGCCATCCAGCTGAGCAAACCAACTGCTGCTGTGCTCCTCGTCGTGGCGATTGACATAATCGCTGCGAGACCAGTGGCTATCCTCATAGCCGTCCGTGAGAATAAAACGAATTTCGTCATAGACTGGAAAGGCGTGCTGGTAGTCGGAAAAACGCTCCAGCAATCCACGCTGATAAATTTTATAGCGTGAGTATTCATCCTCAATCAGGGCGTAGCGAATCATAACCTTATCGCTCGACAACAACTCTATATTCGCCCGTAATTCTGAAAATTTTAAATCAATCTCCTGTTGTAACTGACTGATATTAGAACGCATAAAACTGATCAATTTTGTCTTTTCACTCTCGAGCAGATAACCATAGGCGGTACCTCCGAGAACCAGCAGAGGCACCACCACCAACGGCATAATCAATAGATTAAACTGGTGCTGAAGTCGCACGCCTAATCAACCAGCTGCTGAAAACTCTTTGTCAGCCTCCTCAAGAGTCGCGGCGGCATCTGGTTAAAAAATTCAGAGCTGGCTAGGGCTGTAGCGTTTGGAAAGATAGTCTCATCCCCGAGGAACTCCTCCGATAAATACTGATGGGCAGCGAGGTTGGGTGGTGCACAATAAACATATTCAGCCAGTCGAGCGGCAATTTTTGGCTGATTTAAAAATTCAATTAACTGCAAGGCGGCGTCTTTATTGGTGGAGCTGGCTGAGATTGTCAGATAGTCGACCCAAATATTACCGCCTTCACTTGGTAACACATACTCGATATTGTCATTGTGCTCTTGCAACATTAACGCATCGCCGCTGTACATCATCGCCGCCCAGGTCTCACCGCTGAGCAGTGATGAGGTTTCATCCAAGTCAACATAGCTGTAGCTGCCTACCGACGGCCCCTGATCATGCATTAGTACCAGCGCCTCATTAAGCGCTTGACCATCGGTACTGTTGGCCGAATAACCCAACGACTTAAGCGCCATACCCACCACCTCTCGACCCGAGTCCATCAGTGTTAGTTTTCCGCTAATAGACTTATCCGGCTCAAAGAAATGTTTCCAGCTGGTCATGGGTGTTATCACCAGATCGCTTCGATAGGCGATGCCCAGCGTGCCCCAAAAATAGGGCGCCGCATAGCTGCCGGCCACGGGGAAGACCTCCAGCCAACGCGGGTCTATCGTTTTCATACTGGCTGGCAAGGGCTTCGGCAATGGGCTCAGCCAACCTTGGCCCACGTAACTTTCGAGCATAAAGCCACTCACCAACATCAGGTCATAACCTTTGCCTTGATTACTGGCGAGCAACTCATCGCGCGCCTCATCAGACGCGTAGTAAACCTCTTTCACCTCGATCCCCGTCTGCTGCTGAAATTCTTGCAGCAGTTCAGGATCCATGTAATCGGCCCAGTTAAGAAAAACCAGCGGTTCATTTTCTGCCGCCAACAGAGGTGATAAGTAGCCGCAAAAATGCAACAGCAACAATGAAAAGACGATCTTAAAATACGCCATTAGAAACTTACACCTCTCGCACCTAGCTATGAATATGTATCCGCCGAAGCCATAACAGAGCGCCAGCGTCGTTAAAGCATAGAAGCTCCGACACATAATTCGTAAGATCCAAAAAGCATAAAAGTAGAGACCCAAAGAACGGAGGATGACTGGCCCCTTATTTCAGGTCACCTACTCCAAGCAGAATCCAGTACTGCCCATGTGCCGGCCACGGCTTCCGCCTGAAAAAAACTTACACCCAGTAGTGCGTGACCTTAAGTGAATGCGTACCTTAAAAGCCCGTTGCCCCGCACTAACCACGCGATCGGCGCCACAAAAAGCAAAAGACTGAACTATCATCATTGTTATCGCTCAAGAATAGCGTTTACGAATCATCTATTGAAGCGACAAGCACAACAGGACTGCCCCGATGAAGTGCCAACTCTTTTTCACCCGCGCAGTGGTTGTCATTATCCTCTTGACAGAGTCTTACCGTCACTCAGAAATTTGGAGCGTGACAGAGGTCCACCTACAATAAAGGTGACCTGAAGCAAGCGGCCACCGGTGGCGGCGAAAATAGCGTATGTCACCAGCGACTCTTCACCCCATTACTCTCAGGTAATAATCATGCATAAAGTCATAATGATCTGTGGTTTTATACTCACCACCTTCTGCACGGTCGTCATAGCTGAAACGAAACATTACGTTGTGGGGGTCGAAGAATTTGATTACTACCCACTCTACGCATTTGGAAAACGAGCCAGCATATCCGAGGACCTTCTCAATGCCTTTGCCTCGCACGCGGGCATTACTTTTGAATACAAACCCTTAGACATAAACCGCCTCTATCACGAACTGCTCGTCGACGGCTCCGTTGACTTTAAATACCCAGACAACGCTTATTGGGGCGAGGATAAGAAAAAAGGCGCCACTGTTATATACAGCTCACCAGCCGTTCCATATACCGATGGAGTGCTTGTTCCGAAAAGTAATAAAGGCAAAAAAATTAGCAGCTTAAGTAGCCTAGGCATGCCCACCGGTTTCACCCCTCAGGTGTATGGGGACCTCGAAACCAGCGGCGCCTTAAAACTAAAACGCCACTATTCAATGGACCGTTTAGTTAAAGACGTCATGCTGGGTAAAACCCAAGGCCTCTATAGCAATATCATCGTGGCACAACACCTAGTCGACGCGGACTATGGTGCGTCGCTCACCTACGATTCAAGCTTGCCACACTCTGACAGCCACTATCATTTATCGACCATCAAACATGGCAACATCATCAAGCAATTCAATGACTTCCTTATAAGAAATCCAGAACTCATTAACACGTTAAAAGAGAAGTACAACTAATCACACGTTTGAAAAAATGAGCAAGTGGTGGCTTTTCAATAGCGGCGCATCATATGGATAACACCCAACAAAAAAGGCCTCTCTCCATTAAGAGAAAGGCCTTTCTTTAGATCTAAAGTATACAATTCTAAACCATGCGAGCCTAAACCATTGACGCCTAAGCCATGACACCCTAAAGCCCTCTAAATCACTTCCCTTCACCACCAAAGCACACGCCACCAACAAGCGGAATGTGTGTCGGGTCACAGTTATAGATCAAACGTCCACGGTCACCATAGGTGTAATCCAATATAACTTCCGTAGCCGCACTCGGCGCCATACTGGTCGCGGCCTTATCTTGCAGTGTGGATTTAGGGCGTGGGTAGTCGGCCCAATCTTTAGGCGGATGCCAACCAGGCGGCGAAGATATACGCGCACGAATACCATTAATTGGATAGAGCGCACGTCGCTTCAGTATTGCGTCCGCCATACGAACAACGCGCTTAGGCTCAGCCACCGCTAGATTATTGTATTCACCTGGGTCCGCGGCAAGATCGAAGAGCTCATGGGTGACGGTCGTGGCCAACGGTTTCATATCCACCCATTGAACCAACTTCCAGTCACCGTCTATTGCCGTAAAACTAAATCGATTGTAGAGCGGTATTTCAGAGGCAAAGAAAAACATTTCGTGTTCAATGCTCGCCCCCGTCAACAACGCTTGCGTCATATCGATGCCATCAAAATCAAACTTGTTGTTGGTTTCAACACCCGTGAAGGAGGCAAGTGTCGGGAAGACATCCATCACCGTCATACTTTGTTCAAGGGTTGAACCCGCGTTGATTTTTCCCGGCCAGCGCAACAGCGACATAACCCGGATACCGCCTTCGTAGACCTCGGCCTTACCGCCACGAAACGGTGTGTTATCACCGCCGCCTCGGCCGTAAACACGCGTGGCACCATTATCGGAGAAGAACATAACAATGGTGTTGTCGGCGATACCTTCATCGTCCAGCGTTTTCAAAACACGCCCCACCGCCTGATCCATCGCATCAACAACAGCAGCATAGAGCGGGCGTCGGCTTTTAACCCCCGCCATTTTACCGATCTTCCCAAGATCATCCGAAGGGCTGCGAGCCGGCGTGCGTTCATCCTTCAAATGCGCGTACTTATCCACTAAGGCCTGTGGCGCCTCGAGCGGTTCATGGGGCGCTAAGAATGGCAAGTACATAAAGAAGGGCTTGCTCTTGTCACGATTTTTAATCCATTCAGAGGTGTGACCTGCAAGCAAATAGGTCTCGTAATTGTCATCACTGAGGGGGTCTTTAGCGAGATTTTCATAGGCAATGGTTTTACCGTTCTCCTGAAAATCATTGCCCCCCAAAATACCAAAAGGTGGGTAGTAACCGACTTCCGTATGCAAATGACCATAGAAATGCTCAAAGCCCCGCTCATTCGGATGCAGCACTTGTTGCGAGTGCCCTAGGTGCCACTTCCCCACCATCGCCGTTTGATACCCTGCCGCCTGAAAACTCTCGGGCATAAAATGTTCAGAGGTGTGCACACCACCGCTGTCCCAAGGCAACACAACCCCATAGGCAACACCTAAGCGCATAGGATCACGGCCAGTCATAAGGGCAGATCGGGTAGGTGAGCAAATCGGCGCAACATAGAATCGATTCAACGTCATGCCATCCGCCGCCAAGCTGTCTAAGTTTGGTGTTTCTATCTCAGAACCACGAAAACTCGCATCGGCGTAGCCAATATCATCGGCCACCATAATAATTATGTTCGGCTTGGTGTTGGTGTTATCTACGGCCTGAACCGTGACCGACAAAAAAACTAACATCGCCGGCCCTATGAACTTTAATAATCGCTCTCTAATCATTCTCTCACCGTCACTTGGTTTTACGATAAACGTTAATCATTGGTTTCAACATTAGCTTAGGCAACCAGCGCTTAAGTACATCCAGCATGACCGCATCCTTACCAATGCGAATGCGCACGCGGTTCTTAGCGATGGCATCAATAATACGTTCGGCTGCATGTTCCGGCGTGACGCCGGTCTTCTGTGCAAACTCGAAATTTTTCTTAGCCTGTTCCAGATTATCAGAATCGCCCAAGGTCGCCTTGATCATGTCGGTCTTAATGGCACCTGGGTGCACAGACGTGACCCCAATACCGTAATCGTGAAGCTCTGCGTATAGAGATTCGCTCAACAGGTTAACACCCGCTTTCACGGTGCAGTACGACGACTGCATGGGCAAACCGATAAACGCCGACATGCTCGACAGGTTAATGATGTGCGCACCGCCATTGTTATGGCTACTGGCCGCTTCTTTTAGCGCTGGCAAGAACAACTTACAGCCGTAGATAACACCCCAGAGATTGATATCCAGCATGCGCTGCCAATCGGCAATCGAGTGGTTTTCAAAACTCTTTTGCATGGTGATACCGGCATTGTTAATGAGCATATTCACCGCGCCGTGTTCAGCCAATACATGCTCAACCAATTTTTCCATCTGCGCCAAGTCGGTAATATTTACCTCGTGCAGCGTGCTTTTAACACCTGATGCGGCAATCGCGACTTGCGTGCCCGCCAATGCTTCAGGGTTAATATCCACCAACGCTAGATTGACACCTTGTGCCGCCAGCTGCTTTGCCAAACAACGCCCCACACCGCCACCGGCGCCGGTCACAACGGCCACTTGTCCTGCTTTAACTTTCATACTTTACCTGCCGTATATTCATTAGCGCTTAAACTCGGCCTAATAATTTATTCAACAAGAATTTACCGAGCGCGGAAACAATCGCGCCGACGGGGGTAATGCTGCTGAGTTTAAAATTTTTGACCAACTGGCCGGCCGGAATCTCATTTACCATTTTTTTGATCGAGTCAAAATAGGGGCGCGTCATGGCATTAAACTCAATCACCTCCAGCACAATCCCATGCCCTTCAGGGGTCTTCATGTAAGACACCTCATCATCGGAAAAGACATTTCTCCCGAAGTCCGTCGCTTCTATATAGTGCATCTGCGCCAAGCCCTTAATGCCAGCCTCAACAACAGATTTAAAACCCTGCTGAGCCGCAAATTCGGTGGCCGCTGCGAAGTCTTCGACCAGCACACCATAATGCTGTAAATCAGTCTGTTTCCTCCCAATGACTTCTGTATACATAGAAGGCACCGTGTTTTTCAATGCGATCAATTCGATCTGCAGGTCGCCGAAGTAAGCAAACGCCAAATCGACCACGACCTCCTCCGCTTTCTCGCCACGGTAAAAAGCATTGGTCATGGGTTTTTCATTGCGTGCCACAACAAAAGGGCCTATGCCGTATTCTCTGTGCCAGCAAGCAACGGCCTGATCGATGTCATCGACGATATAGGCCACCTGTTGAATGCTACCCAGCTCTGGAGCAATGGTTGGAATATGGATATCAAATACCTTCATCTTTTATCCTCAACTCAGACCTTGGCAGACCGCTGCATCAGTAGGGCCTTCTCTTGCTCACGTAGGTGACAGTGCACGCCGCCCGGCATGCTAATCGTCGGCACACAGCGGTTACAGTGGGTACAACCACTGTGAAATCTTTCCTGTTGAGCCATCGCATCATTGACGTAGTTCGGGTTGCGAATCATCGCGCGTCCAAGCTGAACAAAATCGATGCCTTCTTTCATCACCGTCTCGAGCGAATTCATTTCGTGACAGCCGCCGATGTAAATCATCTGCGCATTTTTCACCACGTCACGCACACGTTTACAGCCGTCTAAAAAGTAGAGTTCTTCGTATGGCAGGCTTGGCCACATACGCTTACCGATCAAAGAGAACACGCCTTTAAAAAAAGCGTTAGGCATGGTTTCAATCATGCCTGGTGCTACAGAGTCACCGCGGAACATGTGCATCACGTTAAAGCTACTGGTGCCACCACTGGTGATCAGCGCATCAATGCCGCCCTGGTCCAACAGCTCTGCTACGCGTACGGCCTCATCTTCATTCAAGCCGCCTTTTACACCATCGGTAAGGCCCATTTTCCCGAGGATCGGAAAGTCATCACCCACGGCCTTGCGCACCGCGTCCAGCACTCGTAACGGTAGACGCATGCGATTTTCAAGGCTGCCGCCATACTCGTCTTTCCGCGTGTTAGTTTTAGGGCTTATAAACTGACTCAAACCATAGCCGTGGCTGAAATGAATTTCGGCGGCATCGAAACCGACCTCTTTCATAAATAAAGCCGCGTTGTAATAGGTGTCAACTAGGTAGTCGATGTCCCTGTGACTCATGCCGTCAGACCAATATTTACCCGCAATCACACCCGCCAAGTTTGGTTGCGGGGTAGGACCTTGAACTCGCTTTAACCGCTGTAGTTGGGTGTTCTGGGAAAAGTTGCCACAGTGCGTCATCTGCCCGGACACTTTCGCACCGGTGGTCTTCAGGTCGGCAATCATATTGCTCAGCTGCGGTCGCGCGTACTCACCCATGTACATCATCTGATCAGAGATACGGCCGTCAGCCTCGGTGGTGCAATAACCGATGGTGGTCATGCCAACGCCGCCGTCACAAATCTCGCGGTGAAACTGATGCAGGGCGTCGCCCGGTACACCGTCAGGGGTTTTGCCCTCAAAGGTCGCCGCTTTGATGATTCGGTTACGCAGCTCCAAGCCTTTACCCTGACCATTACCGAGGGTTGCGGGGCTAAACGCTCTCTTCAAATGCTCGCTCATACTATTCTCCTCAGCAGCCTACCGTGACCCAACCTACGCTTCGTTGAGTTATCGACACAACAAACAACTTATGCAGTGACGGAACATAAGTTATGCAATATGATTACACAAGTCAATGCCTGCAAACTGGACTCACCCAATAGGAGCGCACATGAACCGCCGAACCCAAGCTGAAAGACGCGCCCAGACCCAACAGCAGGTGTTGGAGAGCGCATGTCGTTTATTTGGCGAAAAGGGCTACGCCAATACCTCAGTCGATGATATTGCCAGCGATTGCGGCGTCACCACCCGCCCTATCTACCATTACTTTGGCAATAAGCAGGCCCTCTTCACCGCTGCCGTCGAGGCCACAAGCACACGTATCTCAGTCAGCCAAGAACACGATGACGACCAACCCGCAACGACGATTCTCCAACACTGGCGGCACTTTCTGGGGCTTTGCGACGATCCGCACTTTCGCCAGATCGTATTAATAGACGCCCCGAACATTCTCGGCCGTGAACGCTGGGCCGTAAGCCCCTCGGTAATAGAGCTGCAACAACGCATGCAGCAGCAGGCTGGCGACTCCAAGGAAGAACAGTTCCGCCTCGCCCTGCTGGGTCGCATGGTCATCGCAGCACTAACCGAGGCAGCCCTAATGATTGCCGATGCCGACGATATAGCGCTCGCCAAACGTCAGTCTGAGCAATTAGTCCAGCAGCTGCTTGGCCAACTCACCCTCTGAACAAGGCAACTCACAGAAGCTCTGTACAGCACTTCCACCTCAAGTAAACCACCGCTAAAACCAGCCGGTCCGGACTACGGCTTGCATTTACATCCGCTTTAGAGCAATTTTCGTTATAACGATAAAAATAATAACGCTCTGGAAACCAGCCGATGGAATACAAACTCCCCCTGACACAATTTTCTCAACAAGTTGCCGCACACGCAGACAAGCCTTACCTACACCAACCCGTAAACCGTGTATGGCACACCCTTAGCTGGAGCCAAGTGCACGATCAGGCGCGCAGAGTGGCCAGCGGGCTTTTAGATCAAGGGTTGGTAGCTGGGGATAGAGTCGCCATCATGGCGAAAAACAGCGCAGAGTGGCTGATCAGCGATCTCGCCATCATGATGGCCGGCCTAGTCAGTGTGCCGATCTACTCCACCGCCGGCGAGGACACCATTGGACACATACTCAAACACTCTGAAGCCAAAGTAATCTTCATAGGCAAGCTCGATAGTACCGAGGCGGCCGCCGCGGTACTCGCGCGGCACGAAATATTGGTTGTCCGCTACCCCTACCCCAGCGTGCCGGATGACGGGCAGCAACAGCACTGGCTGCACTGGTTGGAACAATACCAACCCCTAGCCGAGCTACACAGCGCCACCGACGATGAGCTCATGACGCTGGTTTACACCTCTGGCAGCACCGGCACGCCCAAAGGCGTAGAGCTCAGCTATCGCAACCTTGCCGCCTCTAGCCATGAAACCGCTCAACTGATGCCAGATATAACATCAGCGCGCGTCATGTCTTACCTGCCCATGGCTCACATCACCGAGCGCAGCGTCGTCGGGCTCATGAGCCTCTACAAAGCCACTGAAGTGTTTTTTGTAGAGTCCCTAGACACCTTCATCGACGATGTAAGCCACGCGCAACCCACAACATTCCTTTCAGTACCCAGGCTGTGGACCAAGTTTCAATCACAAATATTGGCGCGCATGAGCGATAAAAAACTGCAGCGATTACTGCGCATACCCATCGTCGGTAAACTCGTCGCCAAGAAAATAAGAACAGGCCTAGGGCTAGGCCAGTGCCTACATTTTGCTTCGGGCTCAGCCCCCATTCCCGCAGACACCCTACGTTGGTACCAGCGTATCGGCATCAACATCAGTGAAGGCTGGGGCATGACAGAAACAAGCGGCCTATCCTGTGGTACTACCCCATTTAGTCCCGCACATATAGGTACCATTGGGTTCCCTCAGCCCTGTGTTGAAATGATGCTGTCGGACCAAAGTGAAATCCTTATCCGCGGCGACGCGGTATTCAAACGCTACTACAAAAGCCCGAAGGCCACCGCTGACGCCTTCAGCGAGGACTGGTTCCACACCGGTGACCGAGCTCAAATCACCAGTGATGGCGCATGGAAAATCGTCGGACGAATCAAAGAACAGTTCAAAACATCCAAGGGAAAGTTTGTCACCCCGGTTCCCATAGAAAGCTTATTACAGGGCAACAGTAATGTAGAACAAGCCTGTGTACTCGGGTCAGGGCGAAAACAACCTATCGCTATCATTGTTCTGAGTGAAAACATCACAACAAAAACACCGGAGATACTGAGTGATTTACAAATACTGCTGGAAAACACCAATCAGCAGCTAGAAGGGCATCAACACCTTGACCACTTACTAGTAGCCGAGACACCTTGGAGCGTTGAAAACGACTTGCTGACCCCAACACTGAAAATCAAACGCGACAAAATTTGGGCTAAGTTTGACGCTTTCGCACACAAAACATTGCCCGACACCGTCGTATGGGAAAATGAAATTTAAGTGTCAATCCTTAACCCCATACTCTCGTGGGGTTAAGGGCTACATATATCCTCTTCATCTATAAAAGAAAGCCATAACAACCAATTCATCACAACGCTTCTATCACACCTACCCCGCCTAATAAAAAGTGATAACTGGTCTGTTTCTTGTATAGATTAAAGCTGAACCTTGAAATTCACTTTTTTGACGCTTTTTTTGGATCAGACACGCCGTTTACTTCTATGCTTTATGTAAGTGAAATATCAACAGCAGAAACCTGAGCCTGCGCCATAAACCCTTAATTTCTACACAGCAGTACTCAGAAGGAATTCCTTAGCCATTGGGATATTCAATAAATCCCTAGGTAAAATCCAGCGGGAGATATCCATGAGCATTTTCAGTCAGTATCAAGATCGATACGAAAAGACACAGGAGATAGAGCTAAGCATTCAAGAATACTTAGCTCTCTGTAAATCCGACCCCAGCGCCTACGCCAGCGCCGCCGAGCGGCTTCTTACCGCCATCGGTGAGCCTGAATTTATTGATACATCCAAAGATTCCAGACTCAGCCGAATATTCTCCAACAAAGTCATTAAACGCTACAAAGTATTTTACGAATTCTACGGCATGGAAGAGTGCATAGAACAAATCGTTTCATTTTTTAAACACGCGGCTCAAGGGTTAGAGGAAAAGAAACAAATACTGTACCTACTCGGACCCGTTGGTGGAGGAAAATCCTCACTGGCTGAAAAACTCAAAGAAATGATAGAAAAAGAGCCCATTTATTGCCTAAAAGGCTCACCGGTCTTTGAGTCGCCCCTCGGGCTATTCGACCCTGACGAAGACAGTCAGATACTTAAAGAAGACTTCGGCATACCCAGCCGCTACATAAAATCCATCATGTCCCCCTGGGCAGCCAAACGCCTTCACGAGTACAACGGTGACATCAGTCAATTCAGAGTCGTTAAGGTCTACCCCTCCATACTCGACCAAATTGCGGTATCAAAAACCGAGCCGGGCGATGAAAACAATCAAGACATCTCTTCTTTGGTGGGCAAGGTCGACATACGAAAACTTGAAGATTTCCCTCAAAACGACCCAGACGCATACAGTTTCTCCGGTGGCCTCTGCCGCTCCAACCAAGGTCTCATGGAATTTGTTGAGATGTTCAAGGCCCCAATAAAAGTATTGCATCCACTGCTTACAGCCACACAAGAGGGTAACTACAACAGCACCGAAGGGCTTGGCTCCATCCCTTTTGATGGCATCATTCTCGCCCACTCCAACGAATCAGAATGGCAAACGTTTAAAAACAACAAAAACAACGAAGCTTTTATTGATCGTGTTTACATTGTAAAGGTTCCGTATTGCCTAAGAGTCTCAGAGGAAATGAGGATTTACGAGAAACTTTTGGAGAACAGCTCTCTATCCCAAGCACCTTGCGCACCTGACACGCTAAAAATGCTCGCTCAGTTTTCAACCCTGTCGCGCATGCAGGAACCTGAGAACTCCAATCTCTATTCTAAAATGAAGATATACGACGGAGAAAACCTAAAGGACACAGATCCAAAAGCAAAATCTTTACAAGAATATAAAGACTCAGCCGGAGTCAATGAAGGCATGACAGGCCTATCAACCCGCTTCGCTTTCAAAATACTGTCAAAAGTATTTAACTTTGACCCAACAGAAATTGCGGCGAATCCTGTTCACCTTTTATATGTTCTAGAGCAGCAAATAGAACAGGAGCAATTCCAAACTGAAATACAGGAGAAATACCTAACATTCATTAAAGAATACATGGCCCCACGCTACGTGGAATTCATTGGTAAAGAAATTCAAACCGCTTATTTAGAGTCATATTCTGAATACGGTCAAAACATATTTGATCGCTACGTTATTTATGCTGATTTTTGGATTCAAGATCAAGAATTCAGAGATCCAGAAACAGGCGAAATTCTAGACCGAAGCTCACTCAATGAAGAACTTGAGAAAATTGAAAAACCCGCAGGAATAAGCAACCCCAAAGACTTCAGAAATGAAGTGGTTAACTTTGTATTGAGGGCCCGCGCCAACAACAGTGGCCAGAACCCAACCTGGAACAGCTACGAAAAACTGCGCACGGTCATCGAGAAAAAAATGTTCTCCAACACTGAAGACCTATTACCCGTCATCTCCTTCAATGCCAAAGCCTCCGAAAACGACACCAGCAAACACCAAGACTTTGTCGCTCGAATGGTCAACAGAGGTTACACCGAGAAACAAGTAAGGCTGTTATCGGAGTGGTATCTAAGAGTGAGGAAATCGCAGTAATAACCGCAATCGTCTACGTGCACAGAGAAAACGCTGAGTGCCATCAACGAGCGAAAGAGCGTAGAAAACAACTGCAGCCCTGCGGCTAAAAATAGGACGTGCGTATGAACTACATCATTGATCGCCGGCTTAACAGCAAAAACAAAAGCACTGTCAACCGGCAACGTTTCTTACGGCGCTACCGGAAACACATTCAAAAGGCAGTTTCCGACGCGGTATCCAAACGTTCTATTACCGATATAGATAAAGGGGAACAAATTGGTATCCCCTCAAAAGACATCAGTGAACCCATCTTCAATCACGGTAAGGGGGGACACTCAACCGGAGTATTACCTGGCAATAAAGACTTTATCACTGGCGATAAGATAGCTCGCCCGCCCAGCGGGGGAGGCCAAGGCGGCCAAGGACCCGGCGCCAGCGATCAAGGCGAGGGCATGGATGATTTTGTCTTTCAAATCACCCAGGATGAATTCTTAGACTTTATGTTTGAAGGCCTAGAACTGCCCAATCTAGTCAAACGCCAACTGGCCGGAGACGAAGAATTCAAGATGCGCCGCGCAGGAATCAGCAACGAAGGATCACCTGGGCGCATAAACATTGTTCGGTCGCTGCGTTCAGCCAATGCTCGCCGCCTGGCTTTAACCGGGGGGAAAAGGAAAAAACTGAAAGTATTGCTAGAGCAACTCCACAGCGAACAAGAGAAAGACTGCGCACTTAAAGACCAACGCCTGATTGAAAAACTCAGCGACGATATAGAGCACATAAAGAAACGCATTAAGCGCGTACCTTGGCTAGATGACTTCGACTTAAAGTACAACCTACACGTCAAACAACCGCTGCCCCGCTCAAAAGCCGTTATGTTCTGCCTAATGGATGTATCAGGTTCCATGAACCAAGCAACCAAAGACATGGCCAAACGATTTTTCATATTGCTGTATCTTTTTCTAAAGAGAAGCTACCAACACACCGAAGTTGTATTTATTCGCCATCATACCAGCGCCAAAGAAGTAGACGAGCAAGAATTCTTCTATTCACGCGAAACCGGCGGCACCATCGTTTCAAGTGCACTTAAACTAATGAGCGAAGTACTGAACGATCGTTACCCTGCAGGAGAGTGGAATATTTATGGCGCCCAGGCATCGGATGGTGATAACTGGAACGATGATTCCAGCGCCTGCCGTGAACTGCTTATAAATGAGCTTTTACCCAAACTTCAGTACTTTTCTTACATTGAAATCACCCCCAGGGACCACCAAGCACTCTGGGAAGAATATAAGGAAGTACAAGCTAACCACCCAGATGGGTTTGCTATGCAGCAAATCGTGGAGAGCAGCGACATCTATCCCGTTTTCCGCGAGTTATTCCATAAAAAGGTTGCGTGAGACATGACAAATCCCGCCAGTAGTCTGTCAACCAACACCCCCATATCCACTGACTCCGAGTGGACCTTTGAGCTGATCAACGCATACGACAAAGCCATTGCTAGCATCGCCAAGGAGTATCGGCTCGACACCTATCCAAATCAAATAGAAGTCATTAATTCAGAACAAATGATGGACGCCTATGCATCCGTAGGCATGCCACTGGGATATAGTCATTGGTCCTATGGAAAGCAATTTTTAAATATTGAGCAGTCATACAGCCGCGGACAAATGGGGTTAGCTTACGAAATCGTCATCAATGCCAATCCCTGCATCGCATACCTAATGGAAGAAAACTCCATGACCATGCAAGCACTGGTTATTGCACACGCCTGCTATGGTCACAATTCATTTTTCAAAGGAAATTATTTATTCCGCACCTGGACAGATGCCGACTCCATTATTGACTACCTGTTATTTGCTAAAAATTACATAAGTGAATGCGAGCAGCGCTATGGTTTAGAAGAAGTAGAGAACCTCATAGACTCCTGCCATGCGCTCATGAATTACGGTGTTGACCGCTATAAACGCCCCTACCCAATTTCTGCTGCAGAAGAAAAACAACGTCAGCGGGAACGCGAAGAGCAGCTGCAAAAACAAGTCAATGATCTCTGGCGTACAATTCCAACGGCTGCGCAGGATGAGCAAGTCGACGAGCCCATAAGGTTTCCCCCAGAACCCGAAGAGAACCTACTCTATTTCGTGGAAAAGAACGCGCCACTGCTAGAACCCTGGCAACGTGAAGTTGTTAGAATTGTACGAAAAATAGCGCAGTACTTTTACCCGCAACGCCAAACACAAGTTATGAATGAGGGATGGGCTACCTTCTGGCACTACACACTGCTCAACACTCTGTTTGACCGCGGACTGGTGACCGATGGTTTCATGTTGGAATTTTTACACTCACACAGCGGGGTTGTTTTCCAGCCCCCTTACGACAGCCCTCACTACAACGGCATAAATCCCTACACGCTGGGGTTCACCATGATGAGCGACATACGCCGTATTTGTGAGTTTCCGACCGATGAGGACCGGCATTGGTTTCCCGACATTGCCGGCAGTGACTGGTTAGATACGCTGCACTTTGCCATGCGTAACTTTAAGGATGAAAGTTTTATTCTTCAGTATCTTTCGCCCAAGGTGATGCGTGACCTAAAGCTTTTTTGCATTGACGACGATGACCAAAATCGTGAGATCGAGATCACCGCCATACACGATGCCCCCGGTTACCAAAAGGTTCGGGAAACTCTCGCACGGCACTACAACTTAAGCATCCGCGAGCCCAACATACAGGTCCACAGCGTCGATGTACGCGGCGACCGGTCACTGACCCTTCACCACGTACAACATGAGCGCAGACCGCTGGGAGAGCAAACTGGAGAAGTGCTTCGACATCTACACCGCCTGTGGGGATTCGACGTACACATTTATTCTATACAGGATGACAAGGTCAGTGCTGGCTTCCACTGCCCGGAGATTGAAGAGCCTAACCCAGAAACAGGCATCATTATTCCTCTGGCGTAAGCCTCAATAGAGCACTTACCCTGCGGGGGTTTTCTTGATGTAATCTCTTGGGGTAACACCCGTCCAGCGTTTAAACGCACGGTAAAAAGAGGTTACTTCGAGGAAGCCTATTTTCGCCGCCACCTGCTCGACACTCATAACACCGCGCCCTAAATGGTAGATGGCGGCATCGCGCCGAATATCATCTTTAATAATTTGATAGGAAGTTCCCTCACTGCGCAAGCGCCTGCGCAAGGTAGCGGAGGATAGACCGAGTTTTTCAGCGACCGGTTCCAACTCTGGAAACTGCGCCTCAACATCCCTTTTAATCATTGCCCTGATTTTATCCGCTAAACTGCTTTGATAATCGGGCAATGACATCAATTGCAGCGAAGGCAGTTCAAGTAACTTTTCCAGGGTGCTTTCATCTTGAATGTTCGGCGCACCGAGGTAACTACTGCTGAAATACAGTGCGTTAAACTCTTGGCCGAACTGAATCGGCGCACGAAACAACATATTGTAATCGTGTGCATACCCAGGTCGTGCGTGCGTCAAACTCACTGAGTGTAAATTGAGATTCTGGCCAATTAACCAGCAAAGAATTCGATGAACAAGACCCATCGATGTTTGAGGTGTGAAATGGCTGGGGTCGGTCAACTCACTTTGAGGTAAAAACTTAAGACAGGAGATATCTTCATCTGCAGTGAGGCGTATTTCATAATTTCCAACAACGGCATTATAAAACTGCATACTACGGCTTAAGTACTGACCTAAGGTGGGGCAGTGTATACAGGCATAGTTCATCATCGCAAAAGTGCCGGGGCGCGAAGGACTGCCCATAAACCCAAGATGCTCATCTTGCAGCTCATCTCTCACTGCGGTGGTGAGAAGTGTAAAGTTTTTAACTGGGATACGCGATTTATGACTGTCGAGCAGCTCTGTCGCTATGCCAGCTGCCTCCAGCAATACCTGAGTATCACAACCATTGCGACGCGCCGAAGCCAATATCGCGTTGAGGTAGTGAACGGGGACCGTTGTAATTTCCATAGACTAGGCGGGGATGAGTGAGTCGAATTATCGAGCAAGTAAACAATAAAATAATGCGGCGAGTCAATCTACGCCAGCGGCGGCGAGTCATCTATACGCGTTCACCGCCGCCCCCCTAATCCTCGAAAACGGATAGCTCTCTCAAAAAAACCGCCACAGTTTCAGCGCTGCATCTCTAGCGCTATACCTTTAACAGCGCCTCGACCTTAGCCAGCAACTCCTCGTTCTCAAACGGCTTGGGCAAAATATCCGACGCCCCCAGCTCTACCGCACGATCCAAGCCTGCACGCGTTTCAGCGGAAATGACCAGCACTTTAGTGCGCGCATGCTCTTCATGGTTGCGGATAAAGTTCAGTACTTCATAACCGTCCATGCCAGGCATTTTCAAGTCCAGCGTAACCAAACTCGGTTTCATGCGGGACAACATGGTGCCGGCACTAAAGCCATCGCGCGCTACCTCAACCTCAAACCCTTGGCGGACCAAAACGCGTCGAATGGCGCTGGCCATCTCTGGCTGATCCTCAATCACTAGAATCGATCGGTTCAGCCCCTCCAGCTCGGAAGGCACCGGCATCTGGTTTTCACGCAGAAACTCAACAAAATCCTCCACCTGAATACGGTGATCCCCTCGGCCAGGCAACTTATAAGCCTTGAGTTTGCCTCGTTCGATCCAACGGATCACGGTACGGAAGTTCACGCCGCAATGCTTTGCCGCCTCTCCAGTGGTAAGTACTTTGATCTCAGACATAGTTAATTCATGGTCCCTTTGCGTTATCCACCTAGGATAACGTAAATATAACCTGCCATGCATGACAAATATGAATAGACAAACAGGAATTTATAATAGATTGATCTAATAGTCATCATTGACAGGTAAGTCATTAACGATAATAATGTCCTCAGTTTGAAGTGATCGCTTTCTCCAAGTCCCCACGTACCTTTACGTGGCACTGCAACAGAACACCCTAAGACCTTTTAGCCCCCACGATGTATCTGGGGCTTTTTTTTGCCTGAAATTCAACACTTAGCGCCTGCCCCTACCAGCGAGCGGGGACAAACACCTCACTTTCGGCCATACTGCGTCAAAAAGTAGAGCGTTTTATGTCCGCTGTCCCCGCATCCATCCTTATTGTCGATGACAACTCGGTCAACCGTCATGTATTGGCTTATATCCTGCGTGACACCTACCCGCTCATTGAACAGGCAGAAGATGGCGATGAGTGCATCAGCAAGCTGCAGAGGCAGAGTTTTGATTTATTGCTGCTCGACTTAAACATGCCAAAGAAGTCTGGGTTCGAAGTGCTCAGCGAACTCAACCGCCACCCGCTGGCACACAAACCCGCCATTATTGTGGTGTCCGCGGACAACAAACCCTCCACGATAAGCCGTGCACTCAAGCTCGGCGCTTCCGACTATGTCACCACGCCGTTTAATCGAGATGAGTTGCTCGCCCGAGTTAAGACACATTTAGCACTGAGAATGCGTGAACAAGACTTAGAGGATCGTGTTGCCGAGCGCACCCGCGAACTGGAGCAAAGTAATTTACAGCTGCAAAAAACCCACAGCCAACTGCTTCAAGCCGAAAAGATGGCATCACTCGGCCAACTTGCCGCCGGCGTTGCCCATGAAATCAACAACCCTATCGGTTATATAAAGTCGAACCTCGGCTCGCTGCGCGATTATGTAACGGATCTGATTCAATTAGTGGGCATCTATCAACAGACTGAGGTGTTCATAGACGACAAGTCCGCCCGCAAGCAATTGGCCGTGCAGCAAAAAACAATGAACCTGCCGTTCCTTAAAGACGACATAAAACAGTTGATTGAAGACTCCCTCACCGGTGCCCGTCGAGTGAAACAAATCGTCTCCGACCTCAAGGTCTTCTCACACCCAGAACAAAAAGAGTGGCAACTGCTCGATATCAACGACTGCATTCACAGCGTCCTCAATATTGTGCACAGCGAGGTAAAATACAAAGCCGATGTGCACCTCGACGAGGGCCCACGGCTTCCTGACATCCAGTGCATCACCACACAGATTTATCAGGTAATCACCAATCTACTGGTCAATGCCTCGCAGGCCATAGAAGGGCATGGTGAAATTTTCATCTGCACTCAACTCAGCACCAACAACAGCAACATGGTCGACATTCTCATTCGCGACACAGGCAGCGGCATGAGTGAAAAGGTCAAGAAAAGTATATTTGACCCTTTCTTCACCACCAAACCTGTTGGGCAAGGCACCGGCTTAGGACTATCGGTTTCCTACGGTATTATTGAGAGCCATGGAGGCTACATCCAAGTAGAAAGCAAGGTCGGCGAAGGCACCTGCTTTACACTAAGCCTGCCAATAAAACAGCCTGAAGGTGTCATTCTTTAGGCTGCTTATCCTTCAAGCAGCCCTCCACCCCTGCCCCCATATAAATCGCTACAGAATCAGACACCATGAGCAAAACATTTTTAGTTGGCGGCGCGGTTCGCGACAAGCTTCTTAAGTACCCTTATACAGAGCACGACTGGGTCGTGGTCGGCTCCAGTCCA
>Ga0209826_1000242_pt1 | contig 39796 bp, 40 predicted proteins | sample GOMGulsemesocosm_5_FD_184637 | JGI IMG/M metagenome (GOLD analysis project Ga0209826, IMG submission 184637) | Methane-oxidizing microbial communities from mesocosms in the Gulf of Mexico - GOM15C Gulf of Mexico (SPAdes) (version 2) | ecosystem: Environmental > Aquatic > Marine > Cold seeps...
AATTGAATGTAATACTACATTTATTAAACGTTTGCGTGACTCTACTGGGTGATATGGGTTGATTGTGTTTCAATAATAAAGGCGGCAGCCTTAACTTGTCCGAAAATAACAGAGCTAACGACTAACATAATCAAGATAGATAAGTTTTTATATTTGGTATTCATGGGTAAGCCTTATTCAGTTTGTTATAAACAATTTTTCTTATTCTTTTTTAATACTTGATGATGTTTTGGGTTGACCATATAAATTTGATAGGATCATAAAGTCTAATGATAGATCTACCATTAGACTTTAATTAACATTAATTCCCTTTGTTTTGCTAGAAAGGACCTGTCGTTAATTCAGGGGTGTGCCAGAAACTTTTCCAAATACTATTACCATGTAAATAATAAATATCATCATCGTGGAATATGGCTCGGTCATCCCAGCCAGAAATATAGGTTTCTTCGGAAGGTTCGGTGGCCATTGATGGTTTAATATTGCCTTTTGAAACTAAAGTTGCACTGCTATCATTACCGATGACTTCAATTAGTTGTAATGAGTTGTCTCGACTCCAAATGTCCATTTTGTGACCTGTTTCAAGGTCAACTAAGGTTTCTGATAACCATTTTTCAACAGGTAAACCAAAACGGTATGTATTATCTTCGGTTTCTAAATAAGTGAGTGCGTGATAATCAAACTCAACCGGAGTATAACCATTTTCATAAACAATAGAGTTAATTTCAATGGGAGCATTCATATCACTAACATCAAATAAGCTGATTTTGGCACCTTCAATAATAGGTGTGCTACCACCATCATTGATACCACCGTCATTTATACCAGTTTCATCGGTAATCATCATTCTATTGGGGTCGACATTTTGACCTATGCCTACAAGTAAGTTGTCAGATATAGGATGCAAATAGGAAGAATAACCTGGAATTTCAAGAGCACCGGTAATTCTTAACTGCTCTTTATCCGTAAGGTCAAGCACATAAAGTGGATCGGTATTTAAGAAGGTTACAATATAGGCTTTATTTTCAAAGAAACGTACCGACTTAATATCTTCCTGTACTATGCCATCTTTGTTTACTTTACCTATTTTTTCTGGATAAGCATCATTTGGCAGTTGTGCAACAAGTGTTAACTCATTACCTGATGGACTTAACACATTTAAATGATGATCATAACCAATCCCTGGATTTCCTTTGGTGGTAACAACACGTAAGTCATCACCTTTTTCGCTAAATCTAAGGTTGGATAATTGCCAATTAAAGCGACCATCAAGGGTGCCTGATGCAACATAGTCAATGTCTTGCCCGGCAATTGTAAACTTATGAATAACAGATGTTTCAGTGGTTTTATTATTTTCGTACTGATAATCTGTTCCATATAAATAGACAGAAGTTGGTGTGGCATAAAGGCCTGAAATTTGTGTATTAATACAAATTGAAGAAATGCCGTCGGGTTGGTTTAAATCTATAGTTGTTAATGTGACTATGCCATTAAAACCGTCTTTATTTGTTGTTTCTGTAGGTAAGAAGCAATTCTCTGGTTCAACTAAGTTTTTGTTATTACCTTGGCTATCTGTTAATTGTGGTAGCAAGTTACTGATGTTTGATGAAAACACTTTTTTATAGTTATCTAGCTTTTCAGCATCGGTTGCTGCATATGAAATCTCGGAGATATAAGGCGAGAAGCTACTGACAATGTATAGAACATCATCTACACGTCGACTATCAATAATAGAGCCATCCATCGTATAAGACGTGGTGACCGTTGGAGCTGTTTGGTCGCTAATGTTTAGTAGCGATAAATTAAAGTTTTGCTCCATGGGGAAAAACATATCGGTAGTTATATTTGATGTTGCCCCATCGTTATAGCTATAAGAATTGTAGATATTTGATAAAACGGCTAGTTTGTCTTTGTTTAAATATAAACTGTTGATTGATGAAGCATTTTCATTTACGACAGTATTTGATAGCTCACTGACCCCTCCTTGCGCATCACGTTGTAAAATACGTACAGAGGTTTGTGGTGTTGGTGCCTCTTCAGCAAGAGTTTGTCGTTGGTAATAAGGATGATTAGCAATATAAATATATTCGCCATCATATTTCATTCTATCACCTTCATCGACACCTACTTCTTGGGTAACTGTTGATGAATAGCTCTTTTGTTCACCACTTATACTACTTGCGGCTACAGTTGCTGTTGCAGTATCAGCGGAAGTTGATTCTAAAACGCCATCTTGTTGAACACTATTGAGATATACTCCATTTCTTAAGTGTTGTTCAAAATCTGTCGAGTTTGCTGATTTTAATGGTGTTAATACCATCGACATAGCATTGAGTGAAGGGACCTGTTGAAGTTGCTCAAGGGGAACTTCAGTTTTAGGATCGCCACCGCAGCCTATTAACGGTAAAAAGGAACTGAGTAGTATTATTTTTTTGTATAACATTTAACTCTCCATGTGATTAATGTACGATTATTTCCGATAAACAATACTTGTTTAATATTTTTATACTGTTGCTAAATGCAATCAAATGTAATTTGATGTAATTGGAGTTGGTAATCGTGTTGAGCAATGGTAAATTATGCACTTATAGCAATTTAAATACCTTGAGTTTAGCTAAATTTAAAAGGAAATCTATTACTTGAAATATTATTTATTATTCTTGTTACTGATCAGCAAATTTTGTTTCGCTGATTGTGAACAAGTATCTGACCGTTGTGCTGCAGTAGGTGAATGGGAGTTTTCATTATCCGTGGGTGCTGGTGTTACAACTAATCCTGTAAATGGTGGTGATAATATTCCGTTAATTCTTATTCCTGAAATAAGTTATTATGGTGAAAACGTATTTTTTGAAAACAATACCTTAGGTTATACATTTTTTGATAGTGATAACGTAATCGTGAGCGTTATTACCAAGCTAAACCATGAAAATGCATATTTCTCTCGTTGGCATCCACAAAATATTTTTATTGAGTCTACAACAGCGTCATCTGGTAGTCCAATTGACGTTGGAACACCTGACGAGGGATTGCCCGGACAAGGGTTGACTGACGATGAACTGAACGACGAAAATCAACGATTAGAAGTTAATATTGATGATATTGCAAGCAAGGACTGGGCTATAGATGCAGGTGTTCAAATTAACTGGTTTATTAACCAAACTATCGACATTCAAGTACAACTACTTCACGATATAAACAAAGTTTATAACGGATTTAATAGCCAAGTTCAGCTAACGAAGATGGTGAATTTTAAACAATTGCCCGACACGGCATTGTCATATAGTCTTGGCGCTAATATTAATAGTGAAAATTTGGTTGATTATTTCTATGGTATACCACCAGAAAGCGATTTGAGCCAAGAGCAAGTTTATCAAGGAAAGTTAAGTGTTAATCCTTATTTTCGCTTAGACTTAACACATCAAATTTCGGCACGTTGGAATGCAAAATTTACGCTTAAACGACTATTTTTAGATAATGGTACGAGCGATAGCCCATTAGTAAAAGATAATCACATTAATACCATCTTTGCAGGAGTAACTTATGACTTCTAGCATTTGGAAAAATGTCATTATTCTTTTCTTGTTAAGTGGCTTTTCACAATCTTTGGCGGCTTCATCAACAACTAAATTAATTATTAAACCTTCAGTCTGCATGATAAATAAGCTTGGTGATACTTGCCAAATGACTGTGAAAGTGATGTGGCACAACGATCAGCCTATAGATGCTTGTCTATTTCAAAATGGTTCACGTTTAACATGTTGGCAGAATGTGCACGAAATTAATACTGAAATAGATATTTCGCTCGATCAGGATATGAAATTTACGTTGGAAAATGATCAGCAGGTATTTGCTTCTCAACAGATAAAAATCAATACAGCAATACCCAAAAAGTATCGCCGACGGTTACGTGCAAATTGGAGCTTTTTTTAATGAGCCATATATTACTAGTTGAAGATGATTTACGTTTAGCTAATCTTATTTCTAAGTTTTTGAAACAAAACGGTTTCCAAGTATCGATGCTTCATCAAGGGGATGGTGTAGTTAATTTTCTTAAAAAAAATACTCCAGACTTAATTATTTTAGATGTTATGTTGCCTAAGGAAGACGGTTTTACGGTATGTCGTAGGATTCGCAGTAGTTATATTCACCCCATTATTTTTCTTACCGCTAAAGACAGTGACTTTGATCATGTACTTGGTTTAGAAATAGGCGCTGATGATTACATTATCAAACCAGTTGAGCCACATGTGCTTTTAGCTAGAATAAACATGTTAATACGCCGTAAAAAGCAGAGTGAAAGAATATCGGTAGAGCACCTAGAGTTTGGTCAACTAAATATACATAAAGCGTCACGACAAGTCTTTTTATCATCAGAGCCTATTGAACTAACTAGTCATGAATTTGAGTTACTTTGGTTATTGGCAAGTCATGCTGGTGAACCACAAAGTAGGGAGTATATTCATAAAAAAATGATCGATAGAGAATATGATGGCCTAGATAGAAGTGTTGATGTACGGGTTTCTCGATTACGAAAAAAATTAGGTGACTGTACTAAAAATCCATATCGCATAATCACCGTTTGGGGTAAAGGTTATTTATTTAGCAGTAGCGCTTGGGAAGAGCCGCATCAATACCAGCATGATAATTAAACTGGCAGAATTATTTTGAACCGTCTTTTCGTAAATTTATACCTAGTGATTATTGTAGGCTTATTATCTATTAACTGGTTGTCTGAACAACTTTGGCAACAATTTGTTGAGCCAGAAAACTCCGAGAGCCAGCAATGGCATCATCTTGAAAAAGTAGCAAAAATTTTACCTTTGTTAAACGGAGTAAAATCTCAATCAAAAGAATCAATAATAAGCAATCTAAGTAAAGCGCTTGATGTTCCGATAAAGACTGCGCTAATGAGTGATTTTTCTTGGCTTAAAGAACAAGAAAAAAAATTAATGGCGGGTGAAGTCGTGCTTAATTATGATGAACAGGATAATGTGATTTTTTATGTTAAATTTTTGAAAAATCCTAATGTCTATCAATTAGGACCATTTAGTCGGAATGTACAGTTAGAAACCCGCTTTCAAAACTTAAAATGGCTTTTTTTGTGCTTCTCTTATCTATTATTGGCAGGCGTTATCGCATTGTGGACCAGACCACTATGGCGAGACCTAAAACAACTAACCAATATGGCAAGTGAAATTGCTAATGGTAAACTAGATGTCGCTGTCTATGCTAATAAACATTCACCGATCAATCAGATTGTCATTACATTTAAAGACATGGCACATCGGATTATTCGTTTATTATCCGATCAAAAACAATTGGTCAATGCTGTATCACACGAGCTGCGTACACCGTTAACAAGGTTGCGATTTTCTCTGGCTATGCTTGAAGGTGCAAACGAAGAACAATGCAAAGATATGGAGCAAGATGTTAGTGAGATAGAAGCGCTTATTGATGAAATGTTAAGTTATGCTCGCTTAGAAAATATTAACCAAGATATCAAAAAAACTTCTGTAGAATTAACATCACTTATAACTAATCAAATAAATAAATTAGTTCGGATAAGCGATTTAACCATTAAGTGGCAAAAACCTGCCCCTTGCTTTTATAATTGTAATGAACATTTACTTGAACGCGCTATTCAAAACTTATCGACTAATGCCTTACGTTATGCAAAAGGTAACATTGAGATTAGCCTTGTGACCACACAGCGCTACGTAAAAATAATTGTTGAAGATGACGGACAGGGGATCTCTGAACAAGATAGAGAGAAAATATTTGAGCCATTTTTTAGATTAGAGTCACACCGAAATCGTACCGAAAACCAACAAAAGGGAGGTTATGGTTTAGGCCTTGCAATTGTCCAAAGGATTTGTGAGTGGCACAAAGCGAGTTGTACTCTTAGTGACTCGAAACTAGGTGGATGCCGGTTTATAATCGATTTACCTAAAGATGAACTAGCAGTTAAGTAGAGACCACAACTTGAATCATCTCTTATGTTTTTACGTCTGATTTATGTTGGGTGGAATAATATTTACCCAAAACTACTATTAATATACCACCAAGAACCATAGCGGCTGAAATTGCCAGACGAAATGTGATTGTTTCAGACACAAATATAATGCCTCCCAATGCGGCAATTACTGGAACAGACAGTTGAAGAACGGCTGCCTGTGTTGAAGAAAGCCCACCAAGAGCGATATACCATATTGTGTAACCGATTCCAGATGTTATGCCACCGGATAACAGAGCCAAAACTATCCCTTCAGTTGAATAATTTATGTTATTAATTGAAGAAATGGCTAATAGCACAACAAGCGGGGTCGTCCTAAAAAAGTTATAAGCGGTATCATTAAGTGGACTATTTGAACTACGTCCTTTCAAAGTATATATACCCCATGCAATTCCAGCTACTGTCATAAGCATGAACCCGATAACTGATGGTGTGCTAACGCCTGGCAGAATGAGATAAATAAAACCTGCAAAGGCAATAACTACGCCAGTCCATTCAGTAATATGCAACCTTGTACCTGAAATATAAGACAGTAATATCATGGTGATCTGAACTGAGCCGAATAGAATAAGTGCGCCCGTACCAGTGTCTAATGAAATGTAAGCATAGGAAAATGCTGTGGCGTAGATGAATAACATGAAACTGGAAGTCCAGCTTCCTTTAGTTGATGTTCTGGTAGTATTTCGACTATTCCATCGCGTAGTGCTTATGATTATTAGAAGAACAATACTGCCTGATAGTAATCGTATAACAGTAAAACTTGCTGCATCAATTGCTTCATTGCCCAGTGCCAATCGACATAATACCGAGTTAGCGGCAAATGCAATTAATGCCAAACCAGTAAGAACAATTGTTTTAACTAAAGCGTTATTAATCAAATTCTATCCTTAATTACCGCTGAAGTCTGATCATAGCTAAACACTACCATTAGCGAATGTACTGGCTATACTTTGTGATATAACAAAGCTATTAGAGTATAGTCATGACAAAAAGTAAGCACTCGTTATTTAAAGCTAGTTCGTTTCTATTAGATTAAATTGCTTGAGTGGTTTTATTGAGAGGTGGATTTTACTTTCAATTTCATCTAGTTTGGTTAACTTTAGACAAAATTGTTCAGCTTTACTTTTTAAAGCATTAGCACTGGCGCTAATTTCTAGCTCTAAATCTTTTCCCATAGTTTCCATGCGCTCATCAAAGGTTGACAGGCGTTGCTCACTACCGCGGCTACTGGAATCATCACTTATCATAGCTTCACCAACAGCTAACAATATTGTGCCAATAGAATCAGAAATTATTTCTTCTATTTCCTGCTCAAATTCACCTGTAAAAATATCATCGAAATCGGCAAAATCTTGTGGGGCAATATAATAGTTGTTGGCGCTTTGATTAAAGCGAGTGCGAATTCGCCACTTCAGCTCATCAAACTTCGATTGAATTTTTTGTTGAGAAGCACTATTTTCACCTGTTAGACTACCAATCGCTTTATTTACTGCTTTTAAACCTATGTCAACGCCTTCTATTGCAATAGATACAATTTCAGGAACTTGCCCACGGATACCTAGCGAAAACTGCGTAATAAGCTGCTTCTGTTCATGGTTTAATTCTATTTCTCGTCCTGTGACAAAAAGTTGATTTTCTCCATTGATTTGCACAACTGTTTGGCCATGTTCAATCATACGAATATGATTAGGATCGATTATAACGCCATAATTGAAATTTACAGTACATTGCTCAGCTAAGATGCTAAAGCTAGATAAACTGGTGAATAGTAGCAGGATAAGTATTTTAGGCATAGTATACTTATGTGTTAACAATGGGTTCTATATGGATTTTTCTTTCTTTGTAAGTCATTCTACTCGGGCCATATTCTCTTCGTGATCTATCATTAAAGTCACCGACAATGATCTGAACACCGTGATATAATTTTTCCGTAGCTTCTACACAAACACTTTCCATATAACTTTGGGTAGTCGCTTCATGTTTTTCTTTTTCGAATAAAATTTCACCCATACGTCTGGCGTGGAATTGATAAGTTGAAACTACTTTAGCTAACATGTCAGGGTTTGTTTTGTTTTTTGGTAACTTCTTTAATTTGTCACTAGCTACTTTTAATTCGGCAGTTTTATCTTTATCGAATTTCAATCGTGATTCAATGTCATGCAATTCTTCTTTTAGCTTAATAATTTTATGTTCAAAACTAACAATAGTATTGCTGCCAGCTGTAGCGCCGACAATACCGGCACTAACATGTAAGCCAGCCTTAATAAAACCACCAATTAGTGTACCGTTTGATTTTTCTTCTGTGCCAACCTTTAAATCTCCCTGAACATTTATTAGGCTATGAAGTAATTGATTTTCAATACGAATATCTTTGCCGCAATTGATTTGTGCGTATTGGCAATACTTAGCATATAAATTACCTTTGGCATTAACACTCACACTCATTTTTATTTCAGTTATCTTGGTTTTTTCAATATCATGCTTACGACCAATTATACCGCCTGTTATGGTGACATCTCCTCCTGCCTCAATCATAGCAGACTCAACAAAGCCGCCAATTGTGATATCTCCACTGGCGATTACTTTCATGCCTTCATTGACATCGCCTTCAATAACAACACTACCGGTAAAATTAATATTACCTGAAGCTACATTAACATTTTTAATTTTATATATTTCATCAACTTCCATGCCGTTAGGGATAACTTTAGGTAGGCCAACTTTTTGTGATACTAATACATTTTCATCTTTTGAACTGATTGCTGTGCCGTCACCTGAAACTAAAGAAACATCGTTTCCTGGTTCTGGTACCAACGGAGTAGCGGTTACTGTGTAGCCTTTTTTGCCTGAAGTTAACGGAATCTTTTTAGCGATAGGGTCGCCAACTTTAACACAAATAATATCACCTAGGTCGCGCATATCCACGCTACCATCTTCTCTTTTTTTAGGGCGTAAAATTCGAGATTGAGCACTCTCAACCAATGGTTTTATTACTGCATCTTTACCATTTATTGCTAATTTTCCACTCGCTATTTGTAAAGTAACTTGACTCGTTGGCTCTTCTTTAGCTGCTAAGCGGGCAAGTTTAACAAGATCTTCTTTACTAAAACCTTTTTTAACACCAGCTTCTTGAGCTGCTCCTAAAATAGCTTTTGCAGATAAATGTTTGCCACCTTGAGCTGCACTAATTTCAGCAGTCGCACCCATTTCATCACTGTCAATAGATATTGAAATAGTTGCATCAATACGTTCGAGAACTTGGTAAGTTACTTCTCTACCAGTCTGATTAGCTTGTAGCGGTTTTAGCACATCATTTAATTCAGCAATGGCATTTTTAATATTTGCCGTATTGGTTTGTAATTTGGTGTATTCTGATTTTGCTATTAGCTCAAGAATAGTTGCTTCTGTAACCTCATTGCCGTCTTTGATCGGCGCTAGGAGCAAATCAATATTGTTTTTGGCATTAGCAATTAAACTGAACTGGGTCATAAAGGTTTACTCCGACATCATCATTAATAATAATAAATTCAATGAACTACATTGATGGCTTGGCTAAAATGGTTATTTTCTAATATGAATTAAATGTAACTGTCTTGATGGATTTTAATAAAGTTAGGCGTATTGACCTTGCTGTAATCAACTTTATATTCTCTTCCATCAAGGGCTTGTATGAATAACAGTGTCTTTTCTTCACTAAATACGTCACTTGATTCAACATGTACAATATCTTGATAAGCTTTTTTTGCTATAGAGCGCTTTTCTGGTATTGCACCCTTGTAAATACCAATACCTCGGTGACTAATAATTACGACAGGATTGTCACCATTGATAATTAATAGATCAAACTTTTTTATTTTGTGAATAATGGTATTTCTACCACTGGTAATAAAGTTTTTTTCAGCCAAAATAGACTCCAACTTATGTAAATAGCACTATTGCTTAGTAGTTTTCTTTTTTATTATAGCATTAGCATAATAAAGTAATCGGTTATTAGTCTAAATATATAAATTTTTGCTTTACTTAGCAATGAGTTGTTAAAAAATACACTAATTGATTTTTATTTTCTTTGACGCTCGACAACATAATAGGGAATTTCCTGGCTATTTATCAATTCTCTCCGAATTAAATCTAACCCAATACTCGCCACATATTTTTGAAAATATGGTCTTGGCAGCGGCATTAATAAACAAATTGATTTTAAGTTTTCTTTACTTCCCCAAGCTAGCCATACTGTGCCAACAGGCTTTTCGTCACAGCCTCCATCTGGTCCTGCAATACCAGACACTGCAATAGCCAAATCTGCTGATGAGCTTTCTAATGCACCTTGTGCCATGGCAATAACAACTTCTTGACTCACTGCACCATGTTTACTTAATAACTGCTCTGAAACTCCTAACAACTTCTTTTTCATATCATTACTGTAAGTAACAAATCCTGCTTCGAAAAATGTAGAGGCGCCTGCTACTTGAGTTATCATGCTGGCAATTTGTCCACCTGTACATGATTCTGCTGTCGTTATTTTTAAATTTTCATCTGCTAATTTTGATAATACATGGGATGCTAAAGGTAAAGGTTTATTATTAATTTGTGCTATTAAGTGGTCGCCTAAGACTTTCAGTAATTTTTCTTGCCAAAAATGTTTTTGATTATGGGCTTCTTGACTAGTAGTGGTTAGCTTTACTTCTAATAATGGCATTCCAGCTCTAAAGCCTAATTCTATGTTTTCGGGCCAATCAGGTAATTGTTCATTAACCATTTTCTGTAGCGTTGATTCACCTAAACCAAATACTTGCAAACGAGTGACATCAGAAATTAATTCATTAGGAAGGTCTTTAGCTATATCGGGAGCTATTTGCTCAGTTAGCATTACCTTTAGTTCACTAGGAACACCGGGTGTGCAGTAAATATCACAATTTAAATGCCTCACTTTAAAACCAACAGCGCTGCCTTGGTTGTTTGGGATTATGCTACAATTTTTAGGGAGGATGGTCTGCTTTAAGTTTGGAGTATTTAACTTAGCTCCTCGCTTTTTACACCAAATGGTTAGGTGCTCTAGTGCCTTTGGATGTTCTGCCAATTCTACACCTGTTGCTTTTGCTAATGCTTGAGCTGTTAAATCGTCTATTGTTGGACCTAAACCACCATTAATAATTAAGATATCAGCATGTTCTGCAAGGTGGTTTATTTCATGCACTAACAATGCTAAATCATCAGCTATGGTTACTTTGCGTGATACTTCTAATCCTAATTCTTTCAATTTCTGAGCGACCATAGCAGAATTGCTATCAACAATATCACCAGTCATTAATTCATTGCCAGTTAATAGCAATTGCACATTAGGTTTGATCATAGGTTTTTTATCTCATTTTAATAAAATATTTTATCTAATTTAAACGTTTTTAATAATAGTTACATCAAATTATTTGAAACATACTTAGACAAGACGGATTAACCATTTATTAAGTCACACTTACCAAGCTATATGAATACGAACTTAGATCTTGAAACCTTGCATGTCAGTATAAAAACTGAACTTGGTATTAGCTCGCGTGGTGATATAGGTTTGGGTGATATCAAGATGAAAGGTGTTTATGGCAACATTAACGTGTTGAAATAGTGATATTGTTGATGATTATAGGTTCGGGTAATATATTTAACCAATATCCTGAAATATAAATAAATTATTTGAATTGGCTTTAAGCCAAATTACGATTAAAATAAACATCATTGCGCTTATATAATATAAGTCGGTGGTGTTTTTTTGCTTTCTCTTATTTAAAGAGTAACCATTAATGAAAGATGTGTCTTATTCATGATTCGTTTAGGCGTACTGAAACACGCATCTTGAAGTGATTTGGGTAGTAATAGTGGAATATGAAAGAGAGTTATTATTTGGTCGTTGGTTTCGTGAAGATATAGATGAGCCAAATAAAAAAGTTATTGAGTATGCCCAGTTAAGTGCTGATGGTAGTTTTGAGTTTACTTTTGTAACCTTACAAGTGAATGTTGGCGAAGCGGATCAAGTTGTTGAGCAAGTAACTGAATTAGGTGATTGGGGCTTAGTAGGTGACATTCATTTTACGATAACAAAAAATGAAATTGTTGATGAGCAACTTTTTGCCGCAGATCTCAATGATAGTAATAATTATCATGCTTATAGAGTATTACAGTTAAATCATCATGTTTTTGAATATCAGCATATCAACACGAATGAAATTTTTATAATGCGTAAGATTACTGACAATATTGGTCATTGTTAGTTGATTTTTTATTAACCATTCAATTTATGAAAAACTAGGAAAATAATGAAGCAGTTCAAAGCAGCCAGTTTAATTACCGCAATCAAAACGCCTTATACTTCTAAGGGTGAAGTTGATTTAAGCACTTATGATGCTCTTGTTCAACAACAAGTTGATGCTGGCGTAGATGGTATAGTTGTTGGCGGTACTACAGGTGAAGGGCATTTATTAAGCTGGGAAGAACACTTAATACTAATTGCTCACAGTGTGCATAAATTTGGTGATAAATTATTAATCATTGGTAATACAGGAAGTAACAATACCAGTGAAGCAATTAAAGCGACGAAAAATGGCTTTGCTGCAGGTATGGATGCTACGTTGCAAATCAATCCGTATTATGGCCGAACATCAATTGCAGGTGTCATTGAGCACCTTACCCTCACTTTAGATATTGGTCCTGCTTTTATTTACAATGTGGCAGGAAGAACAGGGCAAGATCTTACTCCTGAAGTTATTGAAACATTAGCTAAGCATAAAAACTTTATTGGTGTGAAAGAGTGTGGTGGGAATGACCGTATTGCTCATTATGAAAAACAGGGAATTGCTTGTTGGTCTGGTAATGACGATGAAAGTCATGATGGCCGCCATAAGTATGGCTCTCACGGTGTTATTTCAGTCACTTCAAATATTATTCCAGGTTTAATGCGCCAGCTGATGGATAATGAAAATGTTGAGCTAAATACTCGTCTACAAGGTTTAATGCAATGGCTTTTTTGTGAGCCTAATCCTATTGCTATAAATACAGCATTGATGATGACTGGTGCCGTTGCCGCTAATTTTCGTTTACCTTATATAGCATTAACGAACGAACAACGTCAGCAAGGGGTTGATATACTTAGTGCATTTGATGTAAGTGAAAGAGTTGGTGAGTCATTATCCGAACTTGATGATGAAGTATTTAACTACTGTATTTAATTGTTTGTAAAGTTAATTGATTTGTAATCTGAGTTAATTGAAATTAAGTTATCAGTTAACTCAGCTGTCTATCACTGCTTGGGCAAGATAACTGCGGTTTAAGGTGGTCTGCTAATTCAAATTGTTTTCTAATTCCTGACTCTTTATTAATAGATAAAGGACAAATAAAACTTAAGCTTACCGCACATAATTGCAGGTCTGTAACTTCATTAGTGTCGGCTATGCCATGTAACCTATCGCCAACAACAGGTAAGCCTATACTTGCGGCATGGATGCGAATTTGGTGTTTTCTACCACTATCAATTTTAACGTCGATAAGTGATTGATCATTCTCTTCATCATAAGCTAAGCAAGTGAAAGTACTGCGGGCGCTTTTGCCATCGACATCGGTGGTTATCTCTTGTGGTTGCTCATTCTTGCTATGATCGCCGTGTACTATAATCTGATAGTGCTTGTTTAGCGCGTTATCTTTTGTTGTACGACTTTCAAACATTGAAGATAATGCTCGAGCTGCGTTCTTACTGTGGGCAATAAGAATTAGCCCTGTAGCGGCTTTATCTAGGCGATGGACAATAAAAACAGGACGTTCAGGTGTTAAATGCTGTTGGGCAAAGCGAGAAATAGTGCAGTGATCGCTCCACTTTGAACCTTGGGAAAGCATGCCAAAGGTCTTGTACCAAACACTATAGTCACTCTCATCGCTGATTAAAATAGCATCTGTTACCTCGCTAGAAAGTACGACTTCATTATAATAGAGATGTAACTCATCGCCTTGCTGTAGAGCCTTTTTTACTCGTCTCAACCTTTGAGTATGTTTTCCTCGAGTTAGCCATAAGGCACCTTTATTAATCGCTTGCTTAAGTTGGGCTTTACTCAACACGTTGACAGTGTTTTCCATACTGCTGCATAACAGAGAAAATGCGGTATTAGTTTCACCGTCAATAGCGCTGTCAAATTTTATATGATGTTCGAAGGTGTTCGTCATAAACGGTAATAAAAGAGATAAAAGGATATCGTTTAGTTTAACACTTTTACGCATCAAGGGTTATCAGGTAATATGTTGCTTTAATAACAAATTTTAAAGAGTGAACTATGAGCCGTGATTTAATCCTTTACCCAAACGATAATACTGGTGAATATTTATGGCAAAGGCAACAAGCAGGCGATGATCTAGAGCAACCAAGAGAAGTCGAATTTTCAGTATTGTTTCCCACACAAGTATTGGCGTTAAAGTTTGGTCAGTTATTGCTTGAGAATAACCAAAAGCTTTCTTTTACACCTTTTCAAGATAATGATGAATATCCGTGGGAAATAACTGCTTATCCAGAAATGCCGTTGAGTTATGAAAATATTAGTGCCTATCTAGAATTGTTAGAAACGAGTAGTGAGCCTTTAAAAGGCAAATTTGATGGTTTTTACTGTTTGTAGTTTACGGATTGTTGAACAGGAAAAGTATATAAAAAATGATTGATATTAAGCAGTTTTCTGCACTGCAAAAAGCCAGTAAAAACTCTTTTGCTAAACAAAAGCAAATGATGAAAAAAGTGATGGCGGGGCAAACAGTGCTTTGTTCTAAATGCCAACAACCACTGTTTTTATTAACGCCAGATCACTGCAATACTGCAAGCAGTGATATCTCAGGTATACGTTGTAAAAAAGGTTGTACTGATATTCAATTAGATTTTGTTTAGGCGCTTATTATAAAAATGTGGCGATATCATCGAGTGACTTTTTTACCTGTGCATGAGCAGGAACTGTTGCGTCATCGTTTGGATAGCCAGCGACTAATAGCATATAAGCGCGTTCGTTATCGCCTCGGTTACACACCTTATTCAAAAAAGACATTGGTTTTGGTGTATGGGTTAACGTTGCTAACCCTGCATTATGTAGCGCATTGATTAAAAATCCGGTAGCGATACCCACAGATTCATGTACGTAGTAGTTAGTATTTTTATCTTCTTCATTGACACCCCCTTTTTTCTGACTAAAAATTGCAATCAGCCATGGCGCATGTTCAAGGTAAGGTTTGTTGGCATCTGTGCCTAAATCCTTTAATGCATCCAACCACTCTTCACCAGCACGGCCATCGTAAAAACCACGTTCGTGGTGTTCAGCTTGTTCTCTAATTTGTTTTTTTATTATAGATGAGCTTACTGCAACAAAATGCCAAGGTTGATGATTAGCACCACTAGGTGCTGTTCCTGCGGCTTTTAAACAATTTTCAATAATTACTTTGTCAACGTTTCTGTCACTAAAACTACGAACAGAGTGACGACGCTTGATATCTTGATAAAATTTTTCAGAACGCTCAAGCATTTCTGCTTCAGGGTATTCAATATAATCTTCTAGTGGTGAACAGTCATGTTGTTGCATAATTTATTCGCATTATTATTGATAGTACTAATGACTGTAACAGAGTTGAAACTTTCTTCAGAAAATTTTAGTTTCAAAGCCACAAAAAAACCGACATAAAAATGTCGGCTTTTCTTTACGCTTGTGTGAAGTGATGGCTACATGCGCTCCATAACTTCAATGCCTAAAATGTCTAAACCCCGCCTTAATGTTTGAGAGATTAATTGACATAAGGCCAAGCGTGATGCTTTTACCTCTTCGCTGATACCTTCTTTTAGAATAGGGCAAGCTTCGTAAAAACTCATGTATAGACTGGCTAACTCGTATAAATAATTGCAAAGCAAGTTAGGTGTACATTCACTAATTACGGCATCTATAACATCTTCAAGTTGCAATAACTTCAATGCTAACGCCTTTTCTTGAGGTTCAATAATCTGAAGGTTTTCACTAAACTGGCTTATGTCAGCTTTATTGAAAATACTCTGAATACGAGAATAAGCATATTGTAAATAAGGTGCGGTGGCACCTTCAAAGCTGAGCATGGTTTTCCAGTTGAAAATATAATCACTGGTGCGATTTTTTGATAAATCAGCAAACTTAACTGCGCCAATACCAACTTTTTCAGAAATTACGCTTAAGTCTTCGGTACTAATATCTGGATTTTTTTCTTTAATTAAATCGCTTGCACGAGTCACTGCTTCATCTAAAAGCTCGGCCAATTTAATGGTTCCACCGGTACGGGTTTTAAATGGTTTGCCATCGTTGCCCATCATCATGCCAAACGGACAATGATCATAACCAACATTTTCAGGTAAAAACCCAGCTTTGCGAGCAACAATTTCTACTTGTTTAAAGTGCAATGATTGCCTTGCATCAGTAAAAATAATGATACGATCTGCTTTTAATTGACCGCTTCGGTAACGACAGGCTGATAAATCGGTAGTGGCATATAAATAGCCGCCACCAGATTTTTGCACGATAAAGACCGAAGGTTCACCATCTTTATTGGCCATTTCATCAATAAAAACGACTTTGGCACCTTGATCTTCAATGGCAATTTCAGCAGCCATCAATTCATCAATAACGTTTGATAAATCTGGGTTATAAGAGCTTTCGCCCATAATATCACTGCGCTGCAAAGAAACATTTAGTTTGCTGTAAATTTCTTCACTATGAGCAATTGAGATATCAATAAATTGTTGCCATAACTTAGCACTTTGTTCATCGCCACTTTGTAGTTTTACTACATCAGCTCTTGCTCTATCAGCAAAACCATCTTCTTCATCAAAGCGAATTTTTGCTTCACGATAAAAGTTTTCTAAATCAGCAAGAGCGGTTTCGGCAACTTCGTCACTGGCTAATTTATCGCTTAAATGGGCGATTAACATGCCAAATTGTGTGCCCCAATCACCCATATGATTTTGGCGAATAACGTTATCGCCTCTAAATTCAAGGGCTCTTACTACGGCATCACCAATAATGGTTGAGCGTAAATGACCCACATGCATTTCTTTGGCAAGATTTGGCGCTGAATAATCAACGACTACAGTTTGTGGTTGAGCTCGTTGAGTTACGCCGATATGGGCATCTTTAGCAACTAAGGCAAGTTGGCTGGCAAGCCATGTTTGATCTAAATGAATATTGATAAAACCAGGGCCAGCAAGTTCAACTTTACTCGCGATACCGTCAAGATCTAAATGCTCTACAACCTTAGTGGCTAATTCTCGTGGATTGGTTTTAAGTTTTTTCGCTGCGCCCATGACGCCATTAGCTTGATAGTCACCAAATTGAGGGCGGTTAGACAAGCTAATTGCAGGATTTGTATCTGTTGGTAAACCCGCATCTACCATGGCTTTACTGACTTTTTCTGATAAAATTTGTTTAATATTCATAATGTTTAATCTTTTAACTTATTGAGTTACCAATTAATTGCTTACATTTTTTGCAAACTAGATTGGATTTTAGCAAAGCCGTCGAGCTTTTTCATTAGGAGCTTAGTTTACTAAGTGACGAAATGAAAAAGCGATGACAATGCTGATAAAAGGCGATATACAACGTCAATTAGTGTTCTCGAGTCGCGTGGAACTGTATATCCGGATGACGCTCTTGTGCTAATGACAAATTAACCATCGTTGGTGCAATATAAGTTAAGTTGTTGCCACCATCTAAAGCTAGGTTATCTCCCGCTTTTTTCTTAAATTGCTCTAACGTTCGTTCATCTTCACAAGTACACCAGCGAGCTGTTGCTACGCTAATAGGCTCATAGATAGCATCAACCTTATATTCAGTTTTTAAGCGCTGTACTACCACTTCAAACTGTAGAACACCGACGGCGCCAACAATCATGTCATTGTTAATAAAAGGTCTAAATACTTGCACTGCGCCTTCTTCAGATAACTGAATCAAGCCTTTTTGTAATTGTTTTGCTTTTAGTGGATCGCGTAAACGAATACGTCGGAACATTTCTGGAGCAAAGTTAGGTATACCACTGAATTTCATCATTTCGCCAGCGGTAAAACTATCACCAATTTGAATGCTACCGTGATTATGTAAACCGATAATATCACCAGCGTATGCTTCTTCGACATTAGAGCGATCGCCAGCCATAAATGTAACGGCATCAGCAATTTTCACATCTTTGCCGAGGCGTACTTGTTTCATCTTCATGCCTTTTTCATATTTGCCAGAGCAAATACGCATGAAAGCAATACGGTCACGATGTTTTGGATCCATGTTGGCTTGTATTTTAAAAACAAAACCTGAGAATTTTTCTTCTGTCGCATTTACTTCACGTAAATCTGTTTTACGCGGTAATGGCTTTGGCGCCCATTTGGTTAAGCCATCAAGCATATGATCAACGCCAAAGTTACCTAATGCAGTTCCAAAAAATACCGGCGTTAATTCGCCATTTAAAAATTCGTCATGATTAAATTCGTGAGAAGCCCCTTGAACAAGTTCAAGTTCTTCACGTAAATCATCGGCATAACTGCCTATAACATCATCTAGTTCAGGATTGTCTAACCCTTTTATGATTCGTACTTCTTGAATGGTATGGCCTTGGCCAGATTGATATAAAAATGTTTCATTGGTAACTAAGTTATAAACGCCTTTGAACTCTTTACCCATACCAATTGGCCAAGTAATAGGTGCACATTTAATTTTTAAAACATCTTCCACTTCATCCATAACCTCCATTGGGTCACGCACATCGCGATCCATTTTGTTCATGAAAGTAATGATAGGGGTATCGCGAAGACGCGTAACTTCCATTAATTTAACGGTACGTGCTTCAACACCTTTAGCAACGTCAATCACCATTAAACATGAGTCGACGGCGGTAAGTGTACGATAGGTATCTTCCGAGAAATCTTCATGTCCAGGCGTATCAAGTAAGTTTATCAAACAGTTATTGTAAGGGAATTGCATTACCGAGGTAGTAATTGAAATACCACGATCTTTTTCCATTTCCATCCAATCAGATTTAGCGTGTTGGCCTGATTTTTTCCCTTTTACCGTTCCTGCTTTTTGTAAGGCTTGACCAAACAAAAGCACTTTTTCGGTGATGGTTGTTTTACCAGCATCAGGGTGAGAGATGATGGCAAAAGTTCTGCGGATATCTACCGCTTCGGCTTGTAGAGTTGTCATTCTTTAAGTTATCTCGCTAGTGTGCATGCTGATGTACACTACATTAATCAATATTGCGCGCATTGTAGCACAAATAAAAAAGCCGCATTAAGCGACTTTTATATTTTTATATGATGTTTTTAATCTTTGTTTCTAAGAGTAGCAACCGGCTTATCAACTACTCGTCAATCGTCATATCAAAATGTACATCAACAGGCGTATTTCCGGTGACAACAGTTACGTTTTTTGCTTCAATAAAGTTAACTTCATCATCATCTTCTGGGTCGTCTTCAAACGCACAGCTTAAAGCGATGGTGTAGTTTTCGGCATTAACAAAGCCTATTTCAAAGTGGTACGTTTGCTCACCATCAAATTTAACACCTGTACTTGCTAATGGTTGGTTATCTTCGTTACCGCCATTATCAGCTAAAGTTGATATCTCTAGATCTGCATTTTGGTATAAATAAATACTGGCAACACTTGTTGATAAATCTTCAGGCATAACCAAGCAACCATCGTTAGCATTGTTAGAGAGTAGCTCTTCACTGACGGTACCAGTAATATGTCCTGCTTCAGTATTATCCACTAAGCGCACGCCTCTAGGCTTTAAAATGTAGCCAGATTGACCAACGGGATTTGTCATGCCTTTGCGTAAGTCAAATTCGACAGTAAAGTCAATAATACCACCTAATGTAGCAGTAAAACCATCAAGCTTTAATTCATTTGAAGGAACAGTAACGTTGATTTTTTCATCTGTTTTTTTGTTTATAGCATATGAACCATCACTCATTAATAAACGTATTTGTGTGTAAACCCCTGCCTCTACAATCGTATTATTAACTAAATTTAAAGAGTCGCTGCCGGTAAACTCTAGCAGATTAACTCCAACTGTATCAGGGATGATTTCATCATTTTCATTTAAGCAAAGGTCATTCGGTGCAATGATATTATCATCGCTAACAGTATAAATTATATCACCGTTACTGCGCTTTAATTGTATCTGGTTAAAACAAACAATCACTGCAGATAACTCCTCTACAGGTGCATCACTGATAGCAAGAGAGAAAATAGGATTTGGTAATGTTTCACTCGTTTTTGTATCACTTCCTCCACAGGCGGATAATGTTAAAATAACACAAGTTAAACATAAATTTTTAGTGGACTTTATGTTAGACATAACTAGTTCCTTGACCGCTTTATATTTCTTCCTATAGTTAAAGAAATATAAAGCGTAGCGTAATTGCTGTTTATTTTCTAAGTTTAGCATGGCTTTATAACTTTACAGTGAGTATGAGAAAAGTTAACAAAAAACAGGTACCATTTTATTGACTATAGTGTTTCGTCAGTTTATTTGAAACAAACATGTTAAATAATAAGTTATGAGTGGCTACTTAAATAAACTGTAAATGTATTTCTGTTCGATATGTTCAATTATTGGCGTGTAACCAATATTATCGATATCTTTGGGAGTGTCTTGTGAGCTCATTTTAGCTTCACAGATTAAAAGCGCTAAAGCCTCTTGTTGACTTACCTTTGCTAATCTAGCCACTTGATTTAATGCATTTGAGAAAATTAAGCTAGCCACACCTTGATGGGACAATATTGTATCGGTTAGGGGAGATTTATTTGTATGCATCTAAAAACTACAGGTGATTGAGTGATTTAGAAATTCTATAGAAAAACAGTAAAAAAGTTAGTTTGTCTAGGTTACAAGGTGTATTAATTTGTTATCCATTACTTATTATCTATTAACTTTATATTTATTAAATACTGAGTGACATAACAATGGCATCTTCATAACCAAAACCTCTACTGCTTGGGTAATAACCAGTGCGTCGACTTATTTCAATAAAGCCTGCATTCATGTATAGCATTTGTGCGTTAATATTCTTAGCACGTACTTCTAACCATATTTTTAACGCACCTTTTGCTTTAGCTTGTTGGATAAACTGATTTAACAATTTTTTTCCAAACCCTTTGCCCTGAACACTAGGCTCAACACAAATATCCATCAAAGTTGCTTCATCAATCACTAATTCGCCAACATAAAACCCAACAACTTCCTGCGCATCGCTAAGTTTCTCACCAAAATAACGACCACCAATACAAGTTGCAAAGGTTTTCTCATTCCATGGGTGAGAGTGACAGGCATTTTCTATCGGCATTAACTGACTTAAGTCAGCAGCGATTATTTGGGTAAATTTTAAAGAGTTGCTCATAGTTATTTATAATAGGTTATTTACAGTAGGTTCTTAGTTATGATTTGCCATAACTGTTTTTTTAATTCAGGAGACTGACTGATTAACTTTATGCTTGGGCTAAATAAATTATTGTTAGCGCAATGAATCGAGGATTCGTCATGATTTTTCGATTTGAAGTACCAATTAAATAAACCTAAATCAAGGTGATCTTTTTTATGACTGACTTCGCCAATTGATATTTCGAATGACTGTAGTATGTCGATAAAAATCGTTAGCTTAGCTAAATTGGATAAATACTCATCATTTTGCTCAATATAGTTTTCATCCTGCTTTTCATTATCATTAATTGATGAATTCTGATCAAAGGAAGTGGTTTTATGCTGCCATAGGCTTATGCCCATTTCAGTGAGTTGATCGAATTGTCTTTGATTAACAGCCATAAAATGTTCTCATAAAAAGACTTTTCCTAGATACGTTCGTTTAGATACATAGAAAATATAATGCCAGAATTAGTGAAAACTGAAAAGTAAACTTTGAGAACAAAAGAATAGATGAAATAAGAAGAGAAAATGGCAGGGGTGGAGAGACTCGAACTCCCAACCATCGGTTTTGGAGACCGCTGTTCTACCAATTGGAACTACACCCCTGCAACGGATTCGAATTATACTGATGCACAGCCAAAGGTAAAGAATAAATTGTTAAAAACTTTAATTGCTTGTCTGTTCGGCTATAAAATAGTCAAAATGAGTTTTTAGTTGCCAGTTTTTCATTGCGAGTTGCGAGTCTCGAAGGCAATACCATATGTGTATTATGTTTTCGAAACTCGTTACTTTCTTTATTTGAAGTTTTATTTACTTGTTTTTCGCATTTCACAAAATCTAAACTTATCAGGATAAGGATAAACATCTTCATACACACCATCGGCTACATTTTGCTGGCATTGTTGCCAGTAACTAGCACTTAATAAATCTTCATGATGCACTTTAAATGCCTTTAAATATTTAGGATTTGCTAATGCAAAAGTTGCAAGCTCTTCTGGGAACATATCGCCAGGATCAACAGAGTACCAAGGCTCAGCAGCATAAATTTGCTCTTCAGTTACTGCAACTGGTTTCACTCTGAAATTGACTTCATTCATGTAAGTAATTTCATCATAATCATAAAAAATCACTCGTCCGTGACGGGTAACTCCAAAGTTTTTCAATAACATATCACCAGGGAAAATATCTGCTGAAATAAGCTGTTTAATGGCTTTACCGTAGCCATACAGCGCATCCTCTAATTCGTCATCACTGGCTTTGGCTAGATAAAGGTTCAACGGCACCATACGACGTTCAATATATAAATGTTTTATTATCAGTAGGTCATCTTCATACCGAATGAGTGAAGGGGCAACTTTATGTAGTTCCTCTAGCAGCTCTTCATTGAACCTATCTTTGGGGAAAGCTACTTCAGAATATTCCATGGTATCAGCCATACGGCCAACTCTGTCATGAAGTTTTACTAAACGATATTTACCCTTAACATCGGCGCGTGTCATGTTTTTGCTAGGGGAAAATTTATCTTTGATTATTTTAAAAACATAAGGATAAGAAGGCAGGGTGAATACTGACATCACCATGCCTTTAATACCTGCAGCTAGCTCTAGCTTGTCATCACTATTGTCAAGGTGATTTAAAAAGTCACGATAAAACTGAGTTTTACCTTGTTTATGAAACCCTATAGCTGAATATAAATCCGCTTTAGTTTTATGAGGCATTAAGCTTTGTAGAAAATTAATTAGTGCATAAGGGTGTATACAATCCACAAAAAAGTAGGCGCGGGCAAAGCCGAATACAACAGCCATATCTTCACTTTTACTTAATAATGCATCGATATATAAACCGCCTTTTTCATTATTTAATACTGAAACAATAAAAGGGGTTTCACCCGCTGGAGATAACACTCGACCAATTAAATAGGCACCTTTATTTCGATAAAAAGTAAAATTTAAAATATCAAATTGCAAATCTTCTACCTTAAATCGAGTTTTTCGAGCTTTACGGCGGAAAGCTTGAATTAATATTTCTACATCGGCATCAAGGTCGACAAAAGGTACTGTGCTTTTATGCGCATTCATAATATCGCAAATGGTTAACTTTAAGCCTTTTTCTGCAGGTTTATAGCTAGTGTAAATTTCTGGCGTCTCTCTATCATCAAGGCGTTGAGCAGTACTTTCTACAAAAATATAATCATTGTGATAATACTTTCGCTCAAACAGACGACAAAAAACTGAATTATAGAATGTTTCGGCAAGCTCTGGTTGGTTATGTTCAGCCAATAACTCGACATATTCTCTTTTTACTTGCAACCATAAGTCGTCATCAAGTGATTCAATAAAAAAATCTTGTTTGATCGTATCAAAAGTCTCTTTCACACGTTGTTCATAAAAAGTGGTTCTTGCTTTTGCTGCTTGCTGAACGTCGCTCCATTGACATTTTTGGAAACGTTGTTGCGCTGATTGTGTTATTTCGATGAAAAGATGTATATGACGGTCAAAACCGTTGATAATAGTTTTAGCTATGGCAAGAGCAAGATTATTCATAATCAGAAACAGCTTCTTAATTAGTAAAGGTAATAAAAAGCATACTTGAAAAAAAGGATTTAGACAGGCTATTTTACTTAAATATGGCTAAATACTGAATATAATTGATAATTATATTGTTATGTATCAAGTTAGCGGATTATAAGCTGATCATAGTGAGGGGGATATTTTTTATTTAACTTGCTATCAAAGGCTTGAATCTCTAAAATTACGCGTTTTATTTTACTCTTCAATTTAAGCAAGGCTTTCCTGAATATTATCATGCGCGTATCTGACTTTTCTTTTGATTTACCCACAGAGCTAATTGCTCGTTTTCCAATGGCTGAACGCACAGGTAGTCGTTTAATGACGCTTAATGGCGATAATGGTGAAATAGCTGATCTTGGTTTTAAAGATATTTTAGCGCAATTAAATGCGGGAGATTTATTAGTTTTTAATAATACCCGTGTTATCCCCGCGCGAATGTTTGGACAAAAATCGAGCGGTGGTAAAATTGAAGTCTTGGTTGAGCGCTTAATTGATAAGAGCACAGTATTGGCCCATATTCGTGCAAGTAAATCTCCTAAGGTGGGCGCAGAATTGTTGCTTGAAGGAAAAGCAAAAGCCACAATGGTTGCACGACATGGGGCTTTATTTGAGTTGAAATTTCATGGAGAACAATCGGTATTATCAATTTTAGATGACATTGGACATATGCCATTGCCACCTTATATAGATAGACCCGATGAGAGTAGTGACCGTGAACGATATCAAACTGTTTACAATGAAAAGCCGGGCGCTGTAGCTGCACCAACAGCCGGTTTGCATTTTGATGATATTTTGCTTGAACAAATTAAAGACAAAGGCGTTGAATTAGCGTTTGTAACATTACACGTAGGTGCTGGCACGTTTCAGCCGGTGAAGGTGGATGAAATTGCTGATCATATTATGCATGCCGAATATGTTGAAGTATCAGTCGACGTTGTCGAGCAAATTAATAAAACTAAGGCTAGTGGTGGTCGTGTTGTTGCCGTAGGGACAACCTCTGTGCGTTCATTAGAAAGCGCGGCTAGGTCGGCACAAGCAAAAGGAACAGAACTCACCACCTTTTATGGTGATACCGACATTTTTATTACACCAGGTTATGAATTCCAGTTAGTTGATGCGCTATTAACTAATTTTCATTTATCTGAATCAACCTTATTAATGTTAGTTAGCGCCTTTTCTGGCTATGACCATATTATGAATGCGTATCAACATGCTATTAGCGAACAATATCGCTTTTTTAGTTATGGTGATGCGATGTTTTTAACTAAAAAAGAAAACTAAGTACTAAGTATTAGGTACTAGGAGCAAGTCCTAGTACCTAGTTTCCTAAAAGCTAATGTTTTCTCAAAAACCATCAGCCTGTTTCGCTGATAGGTAGGAAATTACTTTATGAAAAATAGAATGAAATACGAATTAATTAATACCGACGGCAAGGCGCGTCGTGGTCGTTTAACCTTTGACCGTGGAACTGTTGAAACGCCAGCATTTATGCCGGTAGGAACTTATGGCACAGTCAAAGGGATGAAAACTGAAGAAGTAAGCGACACTGGCGCTGAAATAATTTTAGGTAATACTTTTCACTTAATGTTACGCCCAGGTACTGACATTATTGAAAAGCACGGTGATTTGCATGACTTTATCAACTGGGAAAAACCAATTCTAACTGATTCTGGTGGTTTTCAAGTATTTAGTTTAGGAAAAATGCGTAAAATCACTGAAGAAGGCGTACGGTTTAGCTCACCAGTAAATGGCGAGAAAATCATGCTCACACCTGAACGTTCAATGGAAGTCCAACGTAAATTAGGCTCAGATGTAGTGATGATTTTTGATGAATGTACGCCATATCCAGCAACACATAAAGAATCTAAAGATTCAATGGAGCTGTCACTTCGTTGGGCACAGCGCTCAAAAGATGCCCATGGTGATAACCCGTCAGCTTTATTTGGTATTGTACAAGGCGGTATGTTTGAAGATTTGAGAGAGGTCTCTGTTAATGGCTTAAAAGCGATTAATTTTGATGGTTACGCTATTGGCGGATTATCGGTTGGAGAGCCAAAAGCGGATATGATTCGAATTTTAGATCATACAGCCCCCTTGATTCCCGAAAATAAGCCCCGATACTTGATGGGAGTAGGTAAACCTGAAGATTTAGTTGAAGGTGTTCGTCGCGGTATTGATATGTTTGATTGTGTTATGCCAACACGTAATGCGCGTAATGGCCATTTATTTGTTAATACGGGTGTGGTAAAAATTCGTAATGCCAGTAACAAAACAGATGTCGGGCCACTAGATTCAACCTGTGATTGCTATACCTGTAAAAACTACTCACGTGCTTACTTACACCATTTAGACAAATGTAAAGAAATTTTAGGATCACAGTTAAATACCTTGCATAATTTACATTTTTATCAAAAAGTAATGCAAGGTTTGCGTGATGCGATAGAGCAAGGTAAATTAGACGACTTTGTTGAAGAGTTTTATGCGTTACGTGGTTTACCCGTACCAGAGTTAAAAGTATAACAATAAGTTTTAAGCGGCGAGTCATTGTCGAAAGTTGAAGAATTTTGTAGCTTGGCAATAAAATGAAAAGTTACTAACTAATTATAAAAAAGAAATAAGAGGATATTATGAGTTTATTTATCAGTACAGCCCACGCCGCAGCCGCTCCAGCCCCAGCAGGAGGCGGTATGGAAATGATTATCATGCTAGCGGTATTTGGTTTAGTATTTTATTTTATGATTTATCGCCCGCAAGCTAAGCGTACTAAAGATCATAAAGGTCTAATGTCATCCCTGTCAAAAGGTGATGAAGTGTTAACGCAAGGCGGCATTGTTGGTAAAATTGTTAAAGTATCGGATGAAAAAGACTTTATCGTGGTTAGCATTAGTGAAGGTACTGAAGTAACAGTACAAAAAGGTGCAGTTAACGCAGTACTTCCTAAAGGCACTATGAAAAGTTTATAATTTTATCGTTGTTATTTGGTTTTATTTCGGCATTAAAAGTACTCATTGACGTTCGTCATGAGTACTTTAAACGCAGTAATTATAAGTATAAAGTGCAAGCAAAATAGATAGAAAAAGGACAAATTGTGTTGAATAGATACCCTTTATGGAAAACACTGATGGTAGCGTTGCTCGTTGCTTTAGGTGCGCTCTATGCCACGCCTAACTTATATGGTGAAGATCCTGCCGTACAGGTATCTGGTTTACGTGGTGTTGAAGCAAACATTGCCACCCTTGATACAATTAAAGGGCATTTAAGTGATAACAATATTGATTACGCTAGTATTGTTTTAGAAAAAGGCCAAGTGTTAACGCGTTTTAAAAATACTGAAGACCAGTTAAAAGCGCGTGATGTGCTTGATGACAACTTAGGTAAAAAATATTCAGTAGCTTTAAACTTAACACCTGCAACCCCTGACTGGTTGGCAGCAATTGGCGGAACGCCAATGAAGTTAGGTTTAGATTTAAGTGGTGGCGTTAGCTTCTTAATGGAAGTCAACATGAAAGAGGCTATCAACAAAGCTAAAACTGCTATGGTTGCTGATTTTCGTGGCGATTTGCGTAATGAAAAAATTCGTTATCGCAGTGTGAAAGAAGACGGTGATGTTATTGCTGTTAAATTTCGTAAAGTTGAAGATTTAGACGTTGGGGAATCTTTACTGAAAAAACGCTATCGTGATTTATTATTTAATACTGACGAAGACACTTTAACGCTTACCGCTCAAATGACAGAGGTAAAGTTAAAAGAAATTAGAGAGTACGCTTTACAACAAAATATCACTATTATTCGTAACCGTGTTAATGAATTAGGTGTTGCCGAACCATTAGTTCAACGCCAAGGAAAAAAACATATTGTTATTGAATTACCGGGCGTACAAGACACGGCTAAAGCAAAAGAGATTCTTAATGCTACGGCAACTATTGAGTTTCGTTTAGTTGATACTGAAGGTGACTTATCAGCTGCAATAAATGGTCGAATTCCTCCCAGTTCAATTTTATTAACTGATAAAAATGGCAAACCGACGCTATTGAAAAAACGTATTATGCTAACAGGTGATCATATCACCGATGCAAAATCAGGTTTTGATGAATACTCTCGCCCACAAGTAAATATATCCTTGGATAGTTCTGGCGGTAGTAAAATGTCTAATGGTACTAAAAGCAACATTGGCAAACCAATGGCAACCGTATTTATTGAATATAAGCCAACAGACCGAAGAGATCCTGAAGGCAATATTATTTTTGAAAAAGTTCAAGAGGTTATTTCGGTTGCTACCATTCAGGCTCGCCTAGGTAAAAGTTTCCGTATTACTGGCTCTGGCTCACCAGCTGAAGCACATAACTTAGCCTTACTACTTCGTGCGGGTGCGCTTATTGCGCCAATTGCCATTGTTGAAGAGCGTACGGTTGGGCCAACGCTAGGTGCTGAAAACGTGCAGCTTGGTTTTCAAGCAATCATGATGGGCTTTGGTTTAGTCTTTATCTTTATGATTATCTACTATCGTGCTTTTGGTGTGGTTGCTAACTTAGCGTTAGGCGCCAACTTGGTATTGATTATAGGCATAATGTCCATGATCCCAGGAGCAACATTAACCTTACCAGGTATGGCAGGTATTGTACTGACCGTCGGTATGGCAGTTGATGCTAATGTTCTTATATTTGAACGTATTCGTGAAGAAATTCGTGAAGGGAAAACCATTCAACAAGCGATACATCAAGGTTACGATGCTGCATTTTCAACCATTATTGACGCTAACATCACTACCTTAATCGCCGCATTGATTTTATTTGCTGTTGGTACCGGACCAGTGAAAGGCTTCGCAGTAACATTATCAATCGGTATTCTTACCTCAATGTTTACCTCTGTTGTAGGTACACGTGCGGTAGTTAATGCGATTTGGGGCGGTAAAAGCCTTAAAAAACTATCAATATAGTTAGGACGGGAATTTAGATACAATGCAAATTTTACAATTAAAAGAAACCGTCGCCTTCATGAAGTATCGCAAAATTGCGATGGTTTTCAGTGCTCTATTAATGATAGCGGCAATTACTTCTCTTACCGTTAATAAATTAAACTTCGGTTTAGATTTTACTGGTGGCACATTAATAGAAGTTGGTTTTGAACAAGCCGCTGATTTACAGAAACTGCGTCAACTCATGCAGGACAATAATCATAATGATGCCAAAGTGCAGTTTTATGGCAGTAGTCGTGATGTGGTCATTCGCCTTGGCTTGCGTGAGGACGTGAAAGCTGAAATGCTTGGTAATGAAATATTAGCCATTCTTGAAAAAGGTACGGGTCAAAAAGTCGATATGCGCCGCATAGAATTTGTTGGTGCAAGTGTTGGTGATGAATTAGCAGAGCAGGGCGGGTTAGCCATGTTAACAGCACTTATTTGTATTTTAGTGTATGTTGCTTTTCGTTTTGAGTGGCGCTTTGCCGTTGGCTCAGTAATCGCATTATTTCATGATGTTTTGTTAACGCTAGGTCTTTTCTCTATTTTGGGTTTGGAGTTTGATTTAACCGTACTTGCAGCAATATTAGCCGTAATTGGTTATTCACTTAATGATACTATTGTAGTTTCAGATCGTATTCGTGAAAACTTCAGAAAAATACGTGATACTTTGCCAGAAGAAATAATTAATATTTCACTAACGCAAACCTTAAGCCGTACTTTTATTACCTCAATAACGACTATATTAGTTTTAGCTGCGCTATTTTTTAAAGGCGGAGCGCTAATTCATGGTTTTGCAAGCGCATTATTATTTGGTGTGTTTGTTGGTACTTACTCTTCAATTTATGTAGCTTCATTAGTCGCGTTATCTTTAGGGATATCAAGGGAAGATCTAATACCAGAAGTGATTGAAAAAGAAGGTGCAGAGCAAGAAGAAATGATGCCGTAACAACGCAGCTATTAGTTATAGGAAACTCGTTGCGAATTCCGAACAACGAATGAAAAATTATAAGTTTAAAGCCGAGCAGCATTTGTTGTTCGGCTTATCTATTTTTACAACACTATTTATTTTTTGCACTACACTTATACCCTAACTGCCTCAAGAGGCAAACTCGCTTCTTGAAGTGGTTTAGTTATCTATCAATTTAGCTGGCCTTACTGTATGCTGCACGCCCATAACTATCAGGTTACTGCGAATCAGCAGAGGTTTGTTGTTCGTAACTCGCCACCCGTAACCCGCAACTTTATTTCAAGAGATCATTTATGAGCGCCACTGTTACTAGTTTTACCGATTTAGGTTTATCTGAGCCATTACTTAAAGCGGTTCGTGAGAAGGGATATGAGACTCCTTCACCTATACAGGCTCAAGCTATTCCTGCCGTTATTTCTGGTCGAGATGTGATGGCTGCGGCCCAAACGGGTACAGGAAAAACAGCAGGTTTTACATTACCCTTATTAGAAAAACTATCTAAAGGTGGCACGGCCCAGAGTCGGGTTCAATCAAATAATGTTAGAGCTTTGGTTTTAACACCAACGAGAGAGTTAGCCGCACAGGTAAGTGATAGCATTGCCACTTATGGTAAGTATTTAAACTTACACTCAACAGTCGTTTTTGGCGGCGTTAAAATTAATCCCCAAATGATGCGTCTTAGGCAAGGTGTCGATGTTTTAGTTGCAACCCCTGGCCGGTTGATGGATTTATATAACCAAAAAGCGGTTAGGTTTTCTCAGTTAGAAGTACTTATACTTGATGAAGCCGATCGCATGTTAGATATGGGCTTTATTCGCGATATAAAAAAGATCATTGCATTATTACCTAAACAGCGTCAAAACCTACTTTTTTCAGCGACTTTTTCAGCTGATATTCGCGCTTTAGCTAAAGGCTTAGTTCATAAACCTTTAGAGATTTCAGTAAATCCTGAAAACTCTACTGCTGAAAAAGTAACTCAGTGGTTAACGCCGGTAGATAAAAAACGTAAATCTGCGGTGTTAACTTATTTAATTAAAGAAAATGCTTGGCGACAAGTGTTAGTGTTTACTAAAACTAAACACGGCGCTAATAAGCTGACTAAATATTTAGAGGCTGAAGGTTTAACTGCTGCGGCTATCCATGGTAATAAAAGCCAAGGAGCTAGAACCAAAGCGTTAGCATCTTTTAAAGATGGTCGTGTGCAAATTTTAGTAGCAACCGATATTGCAGCGCGTGGTATTGATATTGACTTATTACCGAATGTGGTAAATTTCGATTTACCTAATGTGCCTGAGGATTATGTTCATCGTATTGGTCGTACAGCTCGAGCAGGTAATACCGGTCAAGCGGTATCATTAGTCTGCGCCGATGAATTGAATTTGTTAGTGGATATTGAACATGTTATACAGCAACATATTGAACGTAAAGTGTTAGAAAAATTCATCCCTGCTAATGAATTAGGTGAGTCTCGGGCAATTAGACCACTAAAAGCAAAAAAACCTAAAAAAGCGAAGGTTGAGCATAAGGATGGCCAACGTTCAGCCAATAATAATAACAGTGCTAAACAAGGGCGGAGAAAAGCCAAACCCGTTGCATCAAATAGAAGAAGAAACAATAATACTTAATGTTTCTTCTTGTTGTAGATGGAAATATAACTAAGCGCAAACAAGTCGTATGAGTAAGGATACTTATACGTAAACGCGCTTAAGTTTATCAAATGACTGTATTGTTATCTGGTACTAAATACCCTAAATTTTTCAATTGTGAATCAGCAAAAGTATTAACCACATTGCCAATAACAATCAAGCTAGGAGGTTTGATGTTATGCAATTTCACAAGGTTTTCTAATGTTTCTAAGCTTCCTTTAATCACTTGTTGGCTCGCATGTGTGCCTTTGCGAATTAATGCTGCTGGCGTATTTTTACAGCGTCCCGCATTAACTAATTGTTTAGTTATAATAGGTAAGCTTTTTATACCCATATAAAAGACTACGGTTTGTTCCGCATCGTTTAACGTTTGCCAAGGTAAATCGAGTGCACCATTATCTTGCACGTTCCCGGTAATAAAGGTGCAACTTCGAGCAACTTTCCGGTGGGTTAAAGGTATGCCACCATAGCTAGTACAAGCCGATGCAGCAGTCATACCAGGAACAATATGGCAGGCAACACCATTGTCTAATAAAAACTGCGCCTCTTCACTGCCACGACCAAAAACAAAGGGATCGCCTCCTTTTAATCTCAAAACTTTTTTATTTAGCTTGGCATGATCTACGAGAAGTTGGTTTATAGCATCTTGCGGTACACGGTGTTCTGCTTGCTTTTTACCCACATAAACTTTTTCGCAACTATCAGGTAATAAAGCCATTATTTCTTCGCTTACAAGGCGATCAAAAATAACTACATCGGCTTGTTGAATGAAGCGAAAAGCTTGCAAGGTCAATAAATCTGGGTCACCTGGTCCTGCGCCCACTAAGGCAACTTCGCCCGCTTTAAAGAGCTGTTTATGTTGAGGTGGTGTATATTGGAAAGAAGAATTCATTATTACTCTGACTACATTTTAATAATTGATATTACTAATAACATTAAAGCAAAAAAAGCGCCAAAAGGCGCTTTTAAAATAATATAACTTATATGTTTATGAAGTTACTTACTTAATGCTTCACCTAAATGTGGGCGAATATCTTTCAAAATTTCTTTTTGTAATCGAGTACTGCTAGCAACTATATTACCTGATGTGGCATGGTTATGACCACCAGTAAAGTCGGTCACTAAACCTCCTGCCTCAATGACTAATAGCTCACCTGCTGCTGTATCCCAAGGTTTTAACCCAATTTCAAAGAAACCGTCAACACGGCCAGCAGCAACATAAGCTAGGTCAAGCGCAGCAGATCCTGCGCGGCGCATATCTGATGTTTTTTGAAATAAAGAAGTAAACATTGCCATATAAGCATTGGTATGTTGTCTATGTTTAAAAGGAAAGCCTGTAGCTAATATAGTTGCAGATAAATCTTTGTGTGCTTTTACGCGAATACGCATACTATTTAATTGCGCGCCTTTACCACGACTAGCAGTGAATAATTCACCGCGAATAGGATCAAACACTACTGCTTGATCAAGCTTACCTTTAACTTTTAAGGCAATAGAAACGGCAAAATGAGGAATACCTTTAATGAAGTTTGTTGTACCATCAAGCGGGTCAATAATCCATTGGAAATCATCGTCTGAGCCAGTTAATACCCCAGACTCTTCACCAATAATAGTGTGCGCTGGATATGATTTACGAATAGTTTCAATAATTGCTTCTTCAGCTGCAGTATCAACACTGGTTACGAAGTCGTTTGAGCCTTTAGCTTCAATTTCAACTTTATCAAGTTGCTCAAAAGAGCGAGTAATAACTTTTCCTGCATTGCGCGCTGCGCGCACGGCAATATTTAGCATTGGATGCATAATAATGTACCTATTTGTAAATGGCTTTTAAAAGAACGTTGCGTTGAATAATATAGACGATATTTCCATCTTGTCGAATTCAAGCGCGCGCAGTATAGCAAATTTTAATATTTTTAGCGATAGAGATATAAAATAAAATAGTACAATAAACAAGCTGTTTGAATTTCATACCTAATCTACGTGAATATGCAGGACTTCTATTTTGAGGTAGATTGGTTATATATAGGAAAATAAACTAAGTTAAGCGAACTTGGTTTATCGATATTACGTGCTTTTTATTAGGCACAGCAGTATTCTTCTATGGTAGAATCAACGGCATTGTAACGGGTTGTTTAAGCCAATAATGAGCATAAAGTAAAATGTCAGATTCAAAGAAAAGTAATTTATCAGATAATCTTTTAGATAAGGTTCGCATTGTATTAGTTAATACTTCAGATTGTCGTAATATCGGTAGTGCGGCAAGAGCAATGAAAACGATGGGTTTAAGCCAATTAGTGTTAGTTGATCCAATTGAAATGCCAAATGGTCAAGCACAAGCCCTAGCTGCAGGCGCAACCGATGTGTTGGCTAATGCGAAAGTGGTTAGCACTTTAAGTGAAGCGATTGATGATTGTGGTTTAGTCATTGGTACTAGTGCTCGTTCACGTACTTTACCTTGGCCTATGCTTGAACCACGCGGTTGTGGTGAGAAGATGATAGCTGAGGCGAGTGAGTATCCAGTGGCTTTAGTTTTTGGCCGAGAAAGCAGTGGTTTGACTAATGATGAGCTACAGCTGTGTCATTTTCATGTGCAAATTCCAGCTAATCCAGAATATAGCTCATTGAATTTAGCTATGGCAGTACAAACGTTAAGTTATGAAGTACGTACTAGTTATTTATTATCTATAGATAGTGAACATCAAGAGCGTAGCACTGGCAATGGTAATTATATTGGAAAAAAAATACTAAAAGCTAAAAGTGATGATGATGAAATTTATCCGGTAACTGAAGAAACAGAGCGATTTTATCAGCACTTTGAAAACGCTCTAATGAGTACAGGTTTTATTGTTGAAAGCCATCCCGGTTTAGTTATGACAAAACTAAGACGTCTATTTAATCGTGCCCGACCTGATGTTAAAGAGATTAAAATGATGCGTGGCATCCTTGCATCAATTGAAAGATCTTCAGACAAAGGCACTGAAAAAAAATAAAGGAAAGAATATGTTTAGCCGCATGAAAGAAGACATTAATAGTGTTTTTGACAGAGATCCCGCAGCACGCACTACTTTTGAAGTATTGCTTAACTATCCTGGATTACATGCTATTTGGATGCATCGTCTAAGTCATCGTCTGTGGCGTGCAAATTGGAAATTAATTGCAAGAACTTTTTCCACCTTTTCTCGTTGGCTTACGGGGATTGAAATACATCCTGGAGCTACGTTAGGTCGTCGATTTTTTATTGATCACGGCATGGGGGTAGTTATTGGAGAGACTGCAGAAATTGGTGATGATGTTACTTTATATCATGGTGTTACTCTAGGCGGCACTAGCTGGAATGCAGGCAAGCGCCATCCTACTTTAGAGAATAATGTTGTCATAGGTGCAGGTGCGCAAGTGCTTGGTCCTATTACTATTGGTAAAGGTGGTAAAGTAGGTTCAAACTCTGTCGTCGTAAAAGATTTACCCGAGAATGCAACAGCAGTTGGTATTCCTGCACGCATTGTTAATAGTAATAATAATATTAGCTCCTTACTTGATAATGAATTAGGTGAAAAACTTAATGGTGATTTAGGTAAAGAGTCTCGCGATAAAGCCGCTAAAAAGTTTGGCTTTGATGCTTATGCTGTCTCTGCAGACAGTCCGGATCCTGTGGCTAAAGCTATAGGTCGTTTGTTAGATCATATGCATCTAATGGACAATCGAGTGTCGACAATTTGTAAAGAAGTTAATAACTTAGGTGGTGATATCTGCCCGAAAGATTTACCCGAGCTTAAAGTTGGTGAATTTGTTGAAGATGAGAAAGCTGCAGCTAAACGCCGAGAAAGCATTGTAGAGAGTTTCGATCCGGAAATTTAGATAATACCAATTTCACTAAGTTACTGTGCTCTTGTGCTGGATTAAATAGCCTAAGGCGGTGTTGCTCTCAATCCTAATAACCAGCTACTGGTCAATAGAGCGCCTTGCCTTAATTTATTTTCCCTACGTACAACAAGACTCTAAACATGATGAAATGCTATAATCAGCCATGCTCAAAATCTATTTATATTCATTAAGAGTAATAGTTGATTAAAATACTCAAGTATTGCTTTTCCATTTAATAATCTTAGTGTAAAATACTTGACTATATTACTCAGGTATATATTTGACTATTTTGTAGGGTTATGTAAAATTGCGCATAATTAATTGACGCAGTGATATTTAATACTAATAGAAACCGTTAATTATGTATGACACTAGAATGGATTAAATGGGCAAATTATGAAATTAACTTCTAAAGGTCGTTATGCCGTAACAGCAATGTTGGATGTTACTATTCACGCTGCATATGGGCCTGTATCATTAGCTGATATTTCAGAGCGACAAGCCATTTCTCTATCATATTTAGAGCAATTATTTTCTAAATTACGTAAAAATGGTTTAGTGATTAGCATTCGTGGCCCTGGTGGCGGTTATCGTTTAGGTAGATGCTCAGCTCAAATATCTGTTGCTGATGTGATCAGTGCTGTTAACGAAAGTGTCGATGCCACAAAATGCCAAGGAAAAGGGAATTGTCAGGGAGGGGAGCAGTGTTTAACCCATTCCTTATGGGAAGGTTTAAGTCAACGTATTGAGGAGTTTCTACAAAATATTACGTTGTCAGAACTTGTTTCTAAAAATGATGTGAAAACAGTTTCAAAACGACAAGATGATATCCATATGACTGGAAATAAAGAGTCATTGTTAGAAACTATCATCCCTATTAATTTATAACGTATTAACTTAACAATAAGTTTAGGTTGATATTAGATTTTTATTAGATATTCGTACAAGTGGAGAAAGAAAGCCAATGAAGCTTCCTATTTATTTTGATTACTCAGCAACGACCCCTGTTGACAAACGTGTAGCGACAAAAATGATGCAATATATGACCAATGATGGTCATTTTGGAAATCCGGCATCACGTTCACATAAGTTTGGCTGGCAAGCGGAAGAAGCAGTAGATATTGCGCGTAACCAAATAGCTGAATTAATTAATGCTGACCCACGTGAAATTGTTATCACGTCAGGTGCTACAGAATCAGATAACCTTGCTATTAAAGGTGCTGCTAACTTTTATAGTAAAAAAGGTAAACATATTATTACCTGTAAAACCGAGCATAAAGCGGTTTTAGATACTTGTCGTGAATTAGAACGCCAAGGTTTTGAAGTAACTTATCTTGATCCTGAAGATAATGGCTTAATTGATCTAAATAAACTTGAAGCGGCGATGCGTGCAGATACAATTTTAGTCAGCATTATGCATGTAAATAATGAAATCGGCGTAATTCAAGATATTAGCGAAATTGGCGAAATGTGCCGAGCTCGCAAGATTATTTTTCATGTTGATGCAGCGCAAAGTGCTGGAAAAATCAATATTGATATGCAGCACTTAAAAGTTGATTTGTTATCAATTTCTGCTCATAAAATGTATGGACCTAAAGGCGTTGGCGCATTATATGTACGTCGTAAGCCTCGTATTCGTCTTGAAGCTCAAATGCATGGTGGCGGCCATGAACGAGGTATGCGTTCTGGCACATTAGCGACTCATCAAATTGTTGGTATGGGTGAAGCGTGTCGTTTAGCAAAAGAAGAAATGGCACAAGATCTTGAACATGTAACGGCCATGCGAAATCGTTTATGGGCTGGATTAAACACCATGGAACAAGTGTTTATCAATGGCGATGCTGATAAGCGTTATCCAGGCAACTTAAATGTTAGTTTCAACTTCGTTGAAGGCGAATCGCTGATTATGGCATTGAAAGATTTAGCTGTGTCTTCAGGTAGTGCTTGTACATCAGCAAGCCTTGAACCTTCTTACGTATTACGTGCATTAGGTTTAAATGATGAAATGGCACATAGCTCGATTCGTTTCAGTTTTGGCCGCTTTACCACGAGTGAAGAAATTGATTACGCCATCGAACTGATACAAAAATCTATTGGTCACTTACGTGATATGTCACCGCTTTGGGAAATGTTCAAAGACGGTATCGACTTAGACTCAATTGAATGGGCTGCACACTAGGCAACGCCTATTTTGACAGTTAGGAGAAAGAAAAATGGCTTACAGTGAAAAAGTAATTGATCATTATGAAAACCCTCGTAATGTTGGCTCTATGGATAAAAATGATCCATCAGTAGCAACGGGTATGGTTGGCGCACCTGCGTGCGGTGATGTAATGAAGTTGCAACTTAAAATATCTGAAGATGGCATTATTGAAGATGCTAAATTCAAAACTTATGGTTGTGGCTCTGCCATTGCCTCAAGTTCATTAGTGACTGAGTGGGTGAAAGGTAAATCGATTGATGAGGCAGGAGAAATTAAAAATACTGCTATTGCTGAAGAATTAGCCTTACCACCAGTAAAAATTCATTGCTCAATTTTAGCAGAAGATGCCATAAAAGCAGCTATTGAAGATTACAAAAGTAAAAACAGCTAATCGCTTTGTAGCAAATAAACAGGATAAGTAGTATGTCAGTTATCATGACGCCAGCAGCAACAGAACGTGTTAAATCTTTTATGGTAAATCGAGGTCAAGGCCTTGGTTTACGTTTAGGCATCAAAACCACTGGTTGTTCAGGTTTGGCTTATGTACTTGAATTTGTTGATGATTTGAATGAAGATGATAATGTTTTTGATATTGAAGATGTCAAAATTATTATCGACACTAAAAGTTTGGTTTATCTTGATGGCATAGAGTTAGACTTTGTTAAAGAAGGTTTGAATGAAGGCTTTAAATTCACAAACCCCAATGCTAAAGGTGAGTGCGGCTGTGGTGAGTCGTTCAACGTATAATTTTTCTATTTTATCTCTTTGCTATTTTGACCAACTGCTGCGTTGAAAGTACTCATTGACTAGCGTCAACTCCGTGCTTTCGCCTTGCAGCAGAACAAACTAGCTTTGAGCTAAACAGAAAATAGCTTAAGCTGTTTTTTAAATATTTGAGCAAGAATTCTTTAGGTATAAAAAGTGAATTACTTCCAGTTATTCGGCATTGAAGTTGTCTTCGATGTCGATTTAAATCAATTATCACAAAGTTATCAAACGCTGCAAAAAACGGTTCATCCCGATAAGTTTGCCCATGCCTCAAGCCAAGAACAGCTTCTTGCTGTACAAAAATCTGCAGAAATTAATGATGCTTACCAAACATTGAAGCAACCATTGAAACGTGCTGAATATATACTAACTTTACGTGGTGTAGATTTACCTAATGAACAGCATACTTTTGGTGATACCAGCTTTTTAATGAGGCAAATGGAACTAAGAGAAATGTTGGGCGACGTGAAATTGGCAGATGATATTGATGCCGCTTTAGAAAATGCTCAACAGGAGCTTGCTCAAGAATATCAGCAACACTTTAGTTTGCTGCAAGCACAGCTTCTTGAAAATAATGCAGCAGCCAATTCTCTTGCATGCGATAATTTACGTAAATTAAAATTTTATCAAAAACTCAATATTGAAGTAGAGCGTCTTGAAGACAGTTTGTTTGATGATTAACAAACTACGCGTTTACTTTTTTTTTCAACTCAGACAACTGAATAAAACTGAACACAATTAAAACATGGCTTTATTACAAATAGCAGAACCCGGTCAAAGTACAGTACCTCACGAGCACAGATTAGCTGCAGGTATTGATTTAGGAACGACAAATTCACTTATTGCCAGTGTGCAAAGTGGTGAAGCGAGCACTTTAGCTGATCATCAAGGTAACGATATTTTACCTTCAATTGTTAGCTATCAAGATTCTTCTCAAGGCTCTATACAAGGTAGTAGCATTCTAGTTGGTGAAGAAGCAAAAGCACTAAGCGTCAGCGATGCACAAAATACTATTGTTTCGGCTAAACGTTTAATTGGTCGTTCACTCATCGATATTCAAAGTAAATATCCATCATTGCCGTACCAATTCTGTGGTGATGAAAATCACCCAGAAATTATAACTCGCCACGGTAAAATCAATCCAGTACAAGTATCGGCTGAAATATTAAAGACCTTGAGCCAACGTGCAGAGCATGCATTAGGCGGTGAGCTTACAGGTGTGGTTGTTACAGTACCTGCTCACTTTGATGATGCACAACGTCAAAGCACTAAAGATGCGGCAAAATTGGCTGGCGTAAATGTTTTACGACTTCTTAATGAACCAACGGCTGCTGCTGTAGCTTATGGGCTTGATTCTGGACAAGAGGGGGTTATTGCCA